>Ga0194119_10011957_pt1 | contig 11102 bp, 21 predicted proteins | sample TA2MahC100mmetaG_FD_148620 | JGI IMG/M metagenome (GOLD analysis project Ga0194119, IMG submission 148620) | Freshwater microbial communities from Lake Tanganyika, Tanzania - TA2015018 Mahale Deep Cast 100m | ecosystem: Environmental > Aquatic > Freshwater > Lake | place: Tanzania: Lake... | reverse complement strand
CCAGGTGTACGATGTTTCCGTTCGCCTCGATTATCTTATGGTACCCGACTGACTTCCATCCAAGGGCTTGCTTCCAGTACCGCTTGATGCTGGCAATCGTGGTTTTGTGGGGGGTGGCCGTGCAATGCACAACGAGGTGGGTGATGGTTCTCATTCTTCGGGGTTTAGCATTGGATAATAGTCAACGGTGTATTCTTGCTCAGTGGCAAAACCTGACCCATTAACCGCTTGCACCTGCGCAAATTGTGCTTTTTTAGGGTCATACCCCAGCAGGTCGCAAGCCCGGCGGTACTCGCATAGGGTGACGTGGCTTTGCTCCAATTCTTGATTGGTTATGGCTATCATCAGCCGCTCAAGGGCGTTGGTCAGGGCTTCTGCAGGTCGGGTGGAGTAGTAGGTCATGCCTCAAAATTACTTATTTAAATGTATAAAAAGGGGGATTTTACCATTGCCTAAAAAAAAAAATAAAAAAAAATTTGACGCAAGAGGTCGCAAATAGGAAATAGCGGTATTAATTTTGCAGGACACTAAACCCAATAATCATGCAAAACTTCACCCTCCGCTTCGGCAAATACAAAGGCCAGCAATTCAGTAGCACGCCAAAATCCTATCAGGAATGGCTTTTAGCCCAAAATTGGTTCAATCTTCCAAGTGCTGAAGAAAAGATGCCAACCATTTCAAAAAGTTGGAATGGCTATTCAAGAAAAGGCGAAGCCCAAGAATGGGCTGTTTTTGAGTGGGAGAAAAGGCAAGAGGAGAAACTTGACTGCCGCAGGGGCATTTGTTCTTGCTGCCCACATTCCCCCTATTACGGTATTTAACCAACCGAGGGGTGCGGCTCGCCAACGCACATTTTGTTCCACCCACTAAACCCAATTAACCATGAACAAGATTGAACGCATCCTTGACGCAATCATGCACTTCGTCACCCTGCTCGCCATCGCTGGCGGCTTCTACTGGATTTTTGTCCGCTTTATCATCACCTATCTCAAAACCCTCTAAACCAAAAACCATGCACAAGTTTAAGACAACCAACATCAAAGGCAAGGAGTACGTCGAGGTCAACCAACGCCTCCTCTACTTTCGCAACGAGAAAGCCTACGCCGATTGGTCTATCGAATCCGAACTCGTTGACCTGCAACCTGACCGCTGCTGCATCCGTGCCGTCATCCGTGACGCAGAAGGCCGCATCCGGGCAACAGGCCACGCACACGAAGACCGTACCAGTAGCATGATAAACAAAACGTCCTACGTTGAGAACTGCGAAACCTCTGCCTTCGGTCGCTGTCTTGCGGCATTGGGTATCGGCATTGAAACAAGCATTGCATCAGCCAACGAGGTGTCCATGGCCATTGCCCAGCAGGCAAATATGGATGACCTGACCGACCGCCTCGGCTTGGTTTCAACCTACAACGACCTTGACATGGCTACGCTAAAGGCTGACTTTATTCGCTTGGTTGAGCAACTGCCCGAAGACCAGCGCTTTAAATACCAAGACCACAAGGGCATGACCCCGGCACGCTATGAGAAAGGCATCAAGTTCCTGCAAGACCAAATCGCTAAATACAAGAAGCCATGACACTACTCGAAAAATGCAATGCCGACGTGTTTAAGGCAATACTCGACATTAAGGCCGAGCATCCCGATGTGGGGCAAGCCCTTATTAATCTACTCCAAAAACACGAGTACTGGTGGCAGATGAGCGGCAACGAAATCCTCTCCTTCGCTATGCCCATGCGTGATATATGGGATAGAAAAGTCTTTACCTTTCACCTTCTTTTTGAATCACAAGAAAACACCAAAATGCCATGAACGAAGAACTTATTACAATACCCAAAGCGGACATTAGCAAATCTGACATCTCCGCAATCGCTACTGGCCTTATTCTTCGCATCGAAGAAGGAGAGGTCAACCCAGTCGCCGCTCACGTTAGGCTCAAGGCCATCATCAAAGCACTTGAGCAAGTGCTACGCTCCACCGAGCAAGTCGTGTGGGATGAGGCCGAACTCAACGGCAGAACCTTTTCCGCCTTCGGTGCTGACATCCAGCTAAAGGAGGGTGCGCTTACCCCTGACTATTCCGTTGACAAGGAATGGGCATCCCTCAACTCCATGATGAAGGGGCGAGAGGAACTGCTAAAGGCAGCCTTTCGCAACGCAGGCAAGATGACCGTCATCGATGAGGCAACAGGCGAGGTCGTTCCGGTATGCCCAGCCAAGGGAAGCAAGCCGTCCATCGCAGTAACCTTTAAGTAATGACCAAGCCATCGCACCTAAAAAAAGAACGAGGCGTGCAACTTATCGGCAGGGTGGCTGGATTAAACGCCACCCTGCTGCTGATGGATAAGCCATACAAGGCCACCGAATTAGCCAAAGAACTCAACGTGCAAATCCGTGTGGTTTATCGCATCCTAAACGACCTACGAGCCACGGGCAACCTGTACTCGCACCGCTGCCATTATTGGTTCGACCCGAAGAAAAACAACGATTTACAGCACCTTATCCCAATTAAAGACCCTAACGAATAGTTAATGGAAAAAGGTAAAGACAACCGCTTTGATATAGCGTTAAATAAGGAGATTGAACATGAGCAAGCTGTTACTGATTTTTTACACGAATTTGGGAAATCTCTTGTAGGTCAATCGGATGCCATTGAAATAAAGCATGATTATCAAACTGTAGAAACAGGAAACGTATTTATTGAGTTTGAAAGTCGTGGTAAAAAAAGCGGAATACTTACAACAAAGTCGGACTGGTATATTTTTAAAATTGACCCAATACTATTAATTGCGCCAACTTCATGGATTGCTACATTTATGGAATCCTATCGAATAGTATCAGGAGGTGATGATTACACCTCTAACGGATATTTAGTACCTATTAAAGATTTTTTTAATTACTTAAACCCAAACCCCAACCCCATGAGTTACACCCCCCAACCCAACACCTTTTCCCTGTTCGCTAACGACAAGGGCGACAACCCCAAGCGTCCTGACTACAAGGGCGACATCATTCTGCCCGATGGCACCAAGATGCGGCTCTCCGCATGGATACGAGAATCCGCTAACGGAGGCAGAAAGTTCCTGTCAGGCAAGGTTGAGCCGATTCAAGAGCGGCAAGAATCTGCACAAGCTCAAGAAAAAGATGGCGATGACCTGCCGTTTTGATGTATATTTGTGACGTGGATGACGTAAGTAAGCGGCTTACGTTATCTTTGGAAAAGGTCTACCATTGACCCCGACCCCTGACTGACCGCTTCAGTTGGGGGTCTTTTATTTAAACCCTATGCGTGATTCATTTATCTTTTACCGCTCCTTTCTCAAGAGCATCCAACACCTTGACACGAGCGAGCAACTTGAACTATTCCTTGCAATAGTAGAGTACGGTCTTGACCAACGTGAACCTGAAATGAGCAGATACGTCCGTGCGGTGTGGGAATCCATAAAACCGCAACTGGATGCTAATCAGCGCAAATACGAGAACGGATGCAAGGGTGGCAAACCAAAGCCTAACCAAAGCGTAACCACCCCCGAACCACAAGCTAACCAAGACCTAACCACCCCCGAACCACCCCATAACCTAATGTATAATGATAATGGGAATGATAATGGGAATGAAAATGAAAAGGAAGAAGGAAGAATCAAAATGCCAAAGAGGGATTCGAGTGTGGCTTTTGCTCAATTTTGGGATGCATATCCCCGCAAGACATCCAAGCAATTAGCATCCAAAGCCTTCGCCAAGCTATCCGATGAGAACCAGCAGAAGGCCATCGCCAACATCGCAAGGCTTTACGCCAATACCGAGGTGCAGTTCGTACCCCATGCCGCAACCTACCTCAATCAAGCCCGATGGGAAGACCAGACCATCGTCCGAACCAATACCTTTGCAAGACCACTAACTGAATCCGAAGATGAAGACCTACCTTATTTCCGCTGAACGCAGGCTCTTGTCTTGCCTGCTGGACTCGTTTATCGACCGAGCATCGTTTCTGATGCAAATCCCCGAACGCCTGTTCACAGGAAACAACGTCTTTATTTACCGAGGCATTGAAGCTTTGCACCGAGCAGAGCGGCCCGTGGACTTGGTGACCCTGCACCAGTACTTTGTGGAGAACGGTCAAACCTTTGTCACCCTTGACCTTGGTGCTATTGCGGATGGCATTACCATCACCTCCGATTGGAAGACCTACGCCGCCGACTTAAACCAAGCATGGAAGCAAAGGGAGGAGCAGCAAATCATGGCAGACCTTGCCGTTGACCGGGATATTCCAAGAGCATTTGCCCGATACCAAGCCATGCAAGCCGTGGAAACCAACGCCAGCGAAACCACCGCCCATGAACTTGCCAAGGAGTACCTGATAAACATGAACGAAGTCAGGGAAGGCAGACGCAAGGATTCGGTTTACCCTACCTATATTTTCCCGATTGACCGACTTCTTACAGGATTTAAGCCATCCGAGTTCATCCTGCTTGGTGGTCGTCCTGCGATGGGCAAGACCTTGCTTGCTTTGCAAATCGCCATGAACCAAGCCATGGCTGGTATTCCTGTGGTGTTCTTTACAATGGAAATGAGTGCCGACCAGTTAATCCAACGGATGCTTTCCAACCTTGCTGAGATGGATGGCTCGCACTTCCTGAACCCAATCGAGCGAATAACCTCCGACCAATTCCTTACCTTGGGGCAAAAAGCTGATTTGCTTAAATCCAAGCCGTTGTACATCGTTGACCTGCACCAAGCCAACCTTGACCGGATTGAAGGCGAAATAGCCAAACTGAAAACCAAGTACGGCGTTTGCGGATTCTTTCTTGATTACCTTCAACTCATTGAACCTTTTAAGATGGACAAGCCCAAGGCCAAAATTGAGCAAATGACTAACATCAGCAAAACCTTGAAAAGCATTTGCAAAAGGCAGAAGGTGTTCGGGGTGGTGGTGTCATCGCTATCTCGTGCAACCGAAGGCAGAGCAGACCATCGCCCTATTATGTCAGACCTTCGGGAAACAGGTCAACTTGAATTCGATGCTGACAAAATCGCTTTTGTGTACCGACCCTATGAGCATGACAAAACCAAGGAGCAAGACCTGATGGAAGTCATCGTCCGTAAGAACCGCAACGGAATGCTTGGCACTGCAGGCATCCAGTGCCTACTGCCATTCACCAAAGCAAACGAATATCCAAGCATTACATGATGGAAGAATATAATTTGCAAGCCGCCTGCGTCAAGCTATTCGCTATGCTGCGACCCAAGGAGGAGGGTCTGCTATTCCTGAACCTCAACAACCCCCGAAGCCGTGCTAACGGTTACTTCCTCAAGGGCATCGGCCTAACCGCTGGCGTTGCCGATATGACCTACCTATCCCCCAAAGGCGCAATATTCCTTGAGTTCAAGGCACCCAAGGGCAAGCAATCCCTATCCCAAAAGTGGTGGCAAGGCTTGGTCGAAGAGGCCGGGTATCGCTACGAGGTCATCCGAAGCGTTGAGGACTTCCAGCAATTATTAAACGAATGTTCCTAACTTGTGCATAACTTTACCAAACTAAACTTAAACCACATGGAACATCAATTCCCATATAATTGGACGTTAAAAGACGCAGTTTTTACAAAAGATAAAGGCAAGGTTTTTAGTTGTTTTGCTTGTGGAGGTGGTTCAACAATGGGATATAAGTTGGCTGGTTTTGATGTTTTAGGATGTAACGAGATTGACCCTAAAATGATTGAAGCGTACAAGACTAATCACAATCCTAAGTATACTTATTTAGAACCAATCCAAACATTCAAACTTCGTGACGACCTTCCTGATGAACTATACCAGTTAGACATATTGGACGGCTCTCCACCTTGTAGTAGCTTTTCAATAAGTGGTAATAGAGAAAAAGATTGGGGTAAGAAAAAAGTTTTTAAAGAAGGTCAAGCAAAACAAGTCCTTGACACTTTGTTTTTTGATTTTATTGATTTAGCAAAAAAACTGCAACCAAAAGTCGTTATAGCCGAAAATGTTAAAGGGCTTCTTTTGGGTAATGCAAAGGCTTATGTTAGAAAAATATACGAACAGTTTCAAGGTGCTGGTTATTATGTTCAACACTGGCTTTTAGATAGTTCAAAAATGGGTGTTCCTCAAAAAAGAGAAAGAGTTTTTTTTATTGCTTTAAGGGATGACTTAGCTGACATTTTTTTATCTCAAGCAGATATGTTCACAGTTGCTCCTAAATTGGATTTATATTTTGATGAAAAAAAAATTACGTTTGATAAAATTTACAAAAACTACACCGATAGACCTCTTACCGAAAATATGCAAAAAATTTGGGAAGCAAGAAAAAACGGCGATATAGGTTTTGAGGATATTAATTTAAGACAATTTGGCAAACTAAATATGCATTTTAATTATAAGTTTATTTACAAGGACGATGACAGTATTAATACGATTACTGGAAGTGATTTATGCGTTTTATTTGACCAACCAAGACACAGGAATTTTGACGAGCTTTGTGAGTGTGGTTCTTATCCAAAAGATTACAACTTTTTAAAAAATAAACCTCAATACTTGATTGGAATGAGTGTTCCCCCAGTAATGATAGCACAAATTGCAAGGCGGGTTTATATCCAATGGCTCTCAAAAATTAATAATTAACCACTAAACCCAAACCTATGAAACCAACCCCCATCGATTTCCGCCGCTGGCAACTGCACATCCGCAAGGCTTGTGCGACCTGCCTTACCCCCGACCATGCCGAAACCATCAGCCCATGGCGGGTGAACTGGGTGCTGCTTGGCCACGTCCTTAACGCTAAAAAAGCCTAAGCCATGGAATGGACACGCCTAACCCCTGAAACAATGCCCGACAAGATGGAGGAGGTCTTCATTGCCCTGCACGATGGCAACTACGCCGTGGCTTGGCTTAGAGATAACCCTACGCCGACATTCACCAACATCCACAACGATGTATGGTGGGTGCATGAAGTCAGCCATTGGATGTATCCTCAACCCCCGAAGCCATGACCACAAGCGTAATCTACCACATGATTCAAGAAGTGGCCCAAATCTTCAATACCACGCCCAGTGCTATTGTTTCGGTGAACCGCAAGAGAAAAAACGTCCTTGCACGCAATATGGTAGCCGACATCGCCTACTCCGAATTTTTGTTTACCTACAGCGAAATAGGCAGCATTCTAAAGCGCAGGCATTCTACTTTAATCAAGAACAACGTCACCTATTTCAGCGATTTGCGGGCAAATTCCGAATTAAAATTGATAAGAAAAAAAGTTTTGCACAATGCACAGGATTACTTGCGACATCTTTATGATGGTTATATTTGTGATTAAGTGCGACTTATGTCGTCGGTCAGCACCCCGATAAGAGGCTTGACCGTGAGATTCGGTTAAGGGTCAGCGTAAAGCTGGCCCTTTTTTTTGCAATATCTTTGCGCATGGCATCAGCGGAGCAGATTATCCTTGACCTTTACCGCAGCGGCGAAATCCGCAAAGCCTGCGTCACCATCACAGGCGGCGACCCGCTTTGGCGGGATTTGGAACAGGAATGCGTACTAATTTTGCTGGAGAAAGACCCCGACAAAATCCTGCAAATCCACTCCCAAGGTTACTTCAAGTTCTACGTTGTCCGTTTGCTGCTGAACCTCTACCGAGGCAAAAACAACCAGTTTGCACAAAAATACCGCCACCACGACACTAATGAAGAAATCGACCCCAACGCCGATATGACACATGAAGAATACAACTCGCTCATGGACGATATGTGGGCGATAGCCGAGGCCGAGATGGATTCTTGGGCCAAGGAGGGGGCGTTTCCCTATGACAAGGAACTGCTGAAACTTCACATGGCCACAGGCAACATGAAGAAATTAAGCCGAGAAACGGGCATCCCGTACCGCTCGGTAATCTATTCTATCGAACAAGCCAAGGCCAAAATCAAGGCCGCAATCCTTTTAAACCATGGAAATGATACTACCGCTCCTCGTCAGTAGCCTTGCCGCCCTCGCCATTGCCGAATACCACGTCCTGCCCGGTTGGTGGTACAAGACATGGCTTGGCAGGCACAAGCCGTTCAGCTGCGTTACCTGCCTATCGTTTTGGCTTGGCTTTATGTTTGGAATTACGGTTTTTAATTTCAATGCCGTGGTGATTTTTGCTGCTATCCTGTACGGCCTTGCCTCGGCAGGGCTTACCGTTGTCATCCTGCAACTGACGAACCGATGACTCAAGACCAGTTCCTTCTTGCCCAAAAGCACCGGCACTACTGGGAGCAATACCAAGCTCACCTGTATATGCGGCTGTCGCCCGAAGCCGTCCATGACCTGCAAACCATCCTTGTTGCCCATGGCAGACCCAACACGAATTGGTGGTGTGCCGATTGCGTAAAATCTGCCCTTCAATACATTTACCAAGAGGCAGACACCTTTGCCGAAGCCAATCAACACACCGTCACCCATGCCCTTACCAACACCTCAAAGCAATGAAACCAGCGACCAATTCCTTGGCCGTTGTATGTCCAACGCAAATACCATGGCAGAGTTCCCCGATGCCCAGCAACGGCTGGCAGTTTGCAGCAACCTGTATGCTAACCACAAGCGTCAAGCGTTTGAATCTTATGCCGACTATGGCGAAGGGGTACGCAACAACGCCAAGCGTGGCATTGAACTCAACGAGCGTAATGGCAACAAATGCGCTACACAAACAGGCAAGGTCAGGGCGCAGCAGCTTGCAAGCGGTGAGGGGATTTCGCTGGAAACAATCAAGCGTATGCACTCCTACCTCAGCCGTGCAGAAACCTACTACGATAACGCTGACTCTACCAGCGACTGCGGCTACATCAGCTACCTGCTTTGGGGTGGCAAGGCAGCCCTTGGCTGGAGCAGGAACAAACTACGAGAACTTGGCGAACTCGACTAAAAAATCAAATCAAGAGGAGCAAATCCAAGCAAGGACGGAATCCTTGATGATGGTCATTTCGACCCTGTGCGACTGCATTACTGCGGTGGATGAATCCAACGCACCCAATGCCTACGCTGTAAAGATGAAAATTGTGGACAAGATTGACCAACTAATTGACAAAATTGAATACTGATGCAGACCCTACCGATAGGCAAAATAAAATCTAACCCAAACAACCCCCGCACCATTAAAGATGACAAGTTCTTTAAGTTAGTGCAATCTTTAAAAGACCTGCCCGAAATGGCCAAGGTTCGCCCCGTTGTCGTCAATCAGGACATGGTTGTGCTTGGCGGCAATATGCGCCTTAAAGCTATGAAGGAAGCAGGATGGAAGGAAGTGCCTGTTGAGGTCGTAGATTGGGATGAGGACAAGCAACGGCAATTCATCATTAAGGACAACGTAGGCTTTGGAGAGTGGGATTGGGAGATGCTGGCAAACCAATGGGATGTCGAGCAGTTGGAGGATTGGGGGCTTGTTATTCCATCTTTTGATATTAATGCAGATTATGCCGATAAAAATAAAGAAATAGATGTTGATGACTTAGAAGGAACAATGGTTCTAAAATTAAATTATTCTGAAGAAGAATATTGGAGAGTCAAAGAAGCATTACTAAAAATAGCATCAACACCTGAACAGGCCGTTTTTAAATTATTAGGATTATGAGCTGTTTGTTTCCTTATAAATGGAATTTAAGTGATGGTTATCCAGTTAATGGTATTAAAAAACATGGATTAAAAGTTTTTGGAACTTTTATATGTGGAGGAGGTTCTACAATGGGATATAAACTTGCTGGCTTTGAACATTTAGGAGGGGTTGAAATAGACCCACAAGTTGCAGATGTTTACAAAGCAAATCATAATCCAAGGCATTTATTTGTTGAAGACATAAGAGATTTTGCTAACCGTTCAAGTTTTCCTGATGAACTTTACAATCTTGATATATTAGACGGTTCGCCACCGTGTTCTTCATTTAGCATGGCAGGAAATAGAGAAAAGGATTGGGGAAAAGAAAAAATATTCCGTGAAGGTCAGGCAAAACAACGCCTTGATGATTTATTTTTTGACTACATTAAACTGGCAAAGAAGTTACAACCAAAAGTTGTAATTGCTGAAAACGTTAAAGGAATGCTGCAAGGAAACGCAAAAGCATACGTTAAGCGGATTAAGACCGAGTTTGAAAATGCAGGATACAAAGTTCAATTATTTTTATTGAATGCTGCTTCAATGGGAGTACCGCAAAAACGAGAACGAGTGTTTTTTATTTGTCAAAGGAATGATTTGAATTACAAACCATTGCAGTTAAGTTTTGATGAAAATATTATACCTTTTAAAAATATTGAAAATAATCTTGAATTAAGAAAAAAAGCAACAGGTGAAATTTTAAAATATTTGCAAATTACAAAAGAAGGTAAAAGTTTAGCAACTGTTCACCCTAAAGGTAATTTTTTTACATCAATTAGAATCAATCGTAATGATGTTATAAATACAATAGCAAGTGGAAGTAATTTATTTCATTATTGTAAAAATGAATATTTAAATAATACAGAATTAAAACTTGCTGGTAGTTATCCCTTAGATTATAAATTTCAAAATATTGAACCACAATATTTAATTGGGATGAGTGTTCCGCCTGTAATGACTGCACAGGTAGCACATCAAATTTATTTGCAGTGGTTTAAATCAGTCGTATAACAGTCATGCCAATACGACCAGAAGACAATCCAAAACCATGGATAAAAGGACAATCAGGCAACCCCAAAGGTCGTCCTCGCAAGTTCGTCAGCCTCCTTGCATCGCAAGGATATACCCGCTCGGAAATCAACGACACACTTCAGGCCATGATGTCCATGACGCTGGAGGAACTTGCCGAGGTTTACAAAGAACCCAAGGCCACCATCCTTGAGAAAACCGTGGCAGGGGCGATGAAGAAGTCGCTGGAGAAAGGAACGCTTTACTCGCTGGAAACCTTGCTTTCAAGGGTGTACGGTCAGCCGAAGCAAGAGGTCGCTGCATCCATAACCCCTCAACCGATATGGAAGGGCGTAAAGTTAGAAGTTGATTCCGACTACAACGACAGTCAAGATTAGTAGGCTGCGGAAGCGAGTCCGAATTGTACAGGGCGGCTCATCGGCAGGCAAAACCTTCGCAATCCTTTCCCTG
>Ga0194119_10011950_pt1 | contig 11105 bp, 10 predicted proteins | sample TA2MahC100mmetaG_FD_148620 | JGI IMG/M metagenome (GOLD analysis project Ga0194119, IMG submission 148620) | Freshwater microbial communities from Lake Tanganyika, Tanzania - TA2015018 Mahale Deep Cast 100m | ecosystem: Environmental > Aquatic > Freshwater > Lake | place: Tanzania: Lake... | reverse complement strand
ACCGCCCACCAATTCTGGGCTGGGGCATTGGTCAAGTTGCCGTAAGTAACACTCCAGTTGACGATAACTCAGTGTCCGATTTTGGAGCTTTTGGACGATTCGCCTCGTGCGTGCGCAACGGCTACGTGAAGTCGTTACTACAAAACACTTCAGACGCCCTCTGCTACCTTATATAATCATGCGTAGTAACGACTTCAGTCGTTAGGGGCTCACCGACGACTGAAGTCGTTACTACAAAACACTTCAGACGCCCTCTGCTACCTTGCCACTCCGAGGTGACGTGTCCAACCAACCGTGGTATCTCTTCTCGCCCCGCCTGGCCGGCGGGGTGCTCTGGTCGCTGCTGCGCCAGCGCCGCCGCTCTTTCGCCCAGGATGCTGCTCTGCTCCTGAGCCCGCTCAACCCACCGCCCGCCGTGGCCGGCGCCCACCTCATCCCTGCCGCGGGCGCCTTTCTGGTGGTGACCAACCACTACGCCCGGCCTGGGCTAGGGGCCTGGTTGGGTGCCGCCCTCGTTACCCAGGCCATCGCCCAGCGGCGACCAGACACGCCGGTGCACTGGCTGATGACCAGCGCCTGGCTGTACCACGACCGGCTGCACTCCTGGACGGTGACGCCGGTCACGCGCTGGCTCTTCACGCATCTGGCCGAGGTGTACGGCTTCGTCACCACCCCGCCGGTGTACGATGGCTGGGCGCAGCCCAGAGAAGGCGCTATTTCCGTGCGCCGATTCCTGGCCCTGGCGCAGCAGGCGCGAGCTCGCGGCGAGGTGCTGGCCATCGCCCCCGAGGGTGGCGGCGATGCCGCCCGCCCCGGCTGTCTGGTCGCGCCGCCGCCGGGGGCGGGGCGCTTCTTGTTGCTGCTGGCCCGCCAGTCGGGAGCGTCGTCTGACACCAGCCTGCCCTTCCTGCCCGTTGGCGTAGCCGAGCATGGCGGCCGGCTCGTGGCCACCTTCGGCCAGCCCTTCTCGCTGCTGCTTCCCCCGGCCCTGCCCAAAGCCCAGGCCGACGCCTGGGCCAGTCGCCAGGTCATGCTCGCCATTGGTAGGCTGCTGCCCGTGGAGCTATGGGGAGAGTACGCTGGCGACATCGCGACCATCGTTGATCATTCACCGTCATGCTGAGCGAAGCGAAGCATCTCAGCTCATGCGGGGGCGAGACTCTTCGCTGCGCTCAGAGCGACAGTCTAATGTTCCAAGCCTCTGAGCAGCGAAGCGAAGCATCTCCTCCGCAGAGCCTGAGATTCTTCACTGCCCCTTCTTCAGGCTCAGGGCGTTGGTTCAGAATGACATCCACCAGGAGGACATCTTTGATTGACCAGGAACGTATCCGGCGCGCCGTCAACGAAATCATCGCCGCCATCGGCGAGGACGCCCAGCGGGAGGGTCTGGTGGACACCCCCCGGCGCATCGCCGAGATGTACGCCGAGCTGTTTGAAGGGGTTGACCAGGATCCCCTGGAAGTGCTCGCCGTAGGCTTTGAAGAGGAGAAGCACCAGGAGATGGTCATTCTCCGCAATATCCCCTTCTACTCCATGTGCGAGCATCATTTCCTGCCCTTCCACGGCGTGGCCCACGTGGGTTACATCCCGCACGGGCGCATCGTGGGGATCAGCAAGCTCGCCCGGGTGGTAGAGATCCTGGCCCGCCGCCCGCAACTCCAGGAACGCCTCACCAGCCAGATCGCCGATGCCATCATGACCGCCCTGAACCCCCGCGGCGTGGCCGTGGTGGTGGAGGCGGAGCACCTGTGCATGACCATGCGCGGCATCAAGAAGCCGGGCAGCCAGGTGGTCACCTCGGCCAACCGGGGGCTCTTCCGCCAGCGCCTGTCCACCCGCTCTGAGTTCCTGGCCCTGCTGCAAGAGGAAGACAGATGAAGCGGCGTCTTCTGCCCCCGCCACGCCCTATCGCCATTGGCCGGCGCCTGTTTACGTGGGGCCAGCGCACCTACGTTATGGGCATCCTCAACGTCACGCCGGATTCCTTTTCCGGCGATGGCCTGGCTGGTGACTCTGAGGCGGCGGTGGCGCAGGGCCTGCGCCTGGCCGCCGAGGGTGCGGACATCCTGGACGTGGGCGGCGAATCCACCCGCCCTGGCGCCGCCCCTGTCCCCGCCGCGGAGGAGCTACGCCGCGTCTTGCCGGTGATCGAGCGTCTGGCACAGGCCATAGACGTGCCGATCTCCATTGACACCTACAAGGCTGAGGTGGCTCGCCAGGCCCTCGCCGCCGGCGCCAGCCTGGTGAACGACGTCTGGGCCCTGCGCGCCGATCCCGGCATGGCCGGCGTCGTCGCCGCGGCTGGTGTGCCGATCATCCTGATGCACAATCGTAGCCACCCCCAGTGGGCGGCCAGGACTGAGGGCAGCGACGAGCACCAGCGAGGCGTGGCATCCGGCGACCTGATGGCGGACATCGGCCAGGGGCTGCAGGAGAGCGTGGAGCTGGCGCGGCGGGCAGGCATCGCCGAGGAGAAGATCATCGTTGATCCGGGGTTGGGGTTTGGCAAGAGCAAGGAGCAGAATCTGGAGATCATGGATCGCCTGGACGAGCTCCAGAGCCTGGGGCGGCCCATCCTGGTGGGGCCCAGCCGCAAGGCCACCATCGGCCTGGTGCTGGACCGGCCGCCGGAGCAGCTTATGGAAGGCACGGCGGCGGCGGTGGCCGTGTGCATCGCCCGGGGCGCGGACATCGTGCGCGTGCATGACGTGCAGCCGATGGTGCTGGTGGCGCGCATGACCGACGCCATCGTGCGGCGGTAGGGGTAGCCTGCACCATGACGAGTGGCAGCCATTTACAAACCAGTAAACTCATGGTACAATACAGTCAGCACATGATTGTGGAGGTAACGTGGCAACGAATGTCTTGACCATACCTTATCCCCAAGAGTTATTGCTGTCCATAAAAGAGAACCCGGCTGAATTTGAGGCCGAGGCCCGTCTTCTGCTGGCGGTGAAGCTCTACGAACTAGGCCGGGTGTCAACGGGTATGGCTGCCCGGCTGGCGGGGATGAGCCGTGTGGCTTTCATGTTCGCCCTGAATCGCTTCGGTTTATCGCCAATCGGCCTGGAACCAGGCGAATTGGCTGAGGATCTGGCCAATGCCGGAAAGAAACAGGATAGTGTGAGGTGACAGACTACCCGTCAAACAGACTCACCTGAAAAGGGCGCCAAACTCAGACTCCCGAAGTCCCGGAAAGACTTCGGGAGTCTTGGCCATGTTGCCGATTTGCTAATTTGCTGATTTTTATCCCGCCACCCCGGCCAGCACCGGCACCACCTGCTGCTTGCGGGAGAGGATACCGGGGAAGCGCAGGAGGCAGCTGTCCACCAGGGGCTGCCCAAAGGCCTCGGCCAGGCGCTGCTCCTGGCCCACCACCAGGATTTCCGTCTGCTCGTGGGGGATGTCCAGGATCATGAGCAACACGGCGCTGTAGCCTCGCCGCTCCTGTCGGGCCTGCATCGCCGCCAGCAACTCCTCACGCCGCGCCACCACGGCTGCGGCGTTGATCGTCTCCAGGCTGGCCACAAAGTAGCGCGCCTCGCCAAGTGCAAACTCCTTGCTGTCCCCACTCAGCAACTCCTCCGCCGATTTCCCTGCCAAATCGCTCCCCGCGGCCAACAGCTCCTGGCCGAAGGTGACCACGTCCACGCCGGCCACCCTCGCCAGGGCCTCCGCCGCCTGACGATCACGCGGCGTGCCGGTGGGCGAGCGGAAGAGCACCGTATCGGCCAGGATCGCCCCTAGCAGCAGCCCGGCGATGGGCGCAGGCACGACCACACCTGCCGCGACGTACAGCTCGTGCAGGATGGTGCAGGTGCTGCCCACCGGCTCCACGCGCATGAAGATGGGCTGCGCCGTCTGGATGTCCGCCAGGCGATGGTGGTCAATGATGCCCACGATCTCCGCCTCCTCCAGCCCCTCGATGGCCTGCGCCCGCTCGTTGTGATCCACCAGAACCAGGCGGCGGCGCACGGGCTTGAGCAGATCGCTGCGGGAGAGCACGCCCACCACGCACCCGGCCTCGTCCAGTACCGGCAGGGTGCGTTCCCTGGTCAGCAGGCGCTTGACCTCGTCCACCAGGTCGTCGGGGGCGACGGTGGGCACGCCCCGCCGCACGATGTGGCCTGCGGGGATGCTCATGCTCAGCAGGCGCACGGTGGTAAAGGTGTGGTGGGGCACGGAGATCACCGTGACCTGGTGCTGCTGGGCCAGATCGAGGACAGCCTCCGACACCGGTAAGCCGCCGGTGACGATGATCGCCCCCACCCCACCGGCGATGGCTGCCCGCTGTGCATCCTCACGATCGCCCAGGACGATGAGGGCGCCCGGCTCCAGGCGCGACTGCATGGATTCCACCCGCATCGCCCCCACCAGCACCTTGTCCCGCAGCGGGCGATTCCCGGCCACGAGCACAGTGCCCCCCAACACCCGGACGACGTTGCCGATTTCCAGCGGCACCTTGTCCAGCAACTGCGGGTCCAGCCCCTCCAGCAGGATGGTGGCGAAATCCTCCACCGAGACCAGGCCCACCAGCCGCCCAGCCTCGTCTACAACAGGCAGGGCGCGGATGCGGCGCTCCCGCATGAGCTGGCCCACCTCCAGGAGCGAGGTCTCTGGCCGGGCGGTGAGAGCGGGGGCAGTCATCAGGTCGCCGACGCGCGTCTTCACGTCGCGCAGCAGGATGGGCTCGGTCACCTGGAAACGTTGCAGGAGCCAGCGCGTCTGCGTCCATAGCTCACCCTGGCGCACGGGGACGGCCGCCTGCCCCTGCGCCCGCAGCAGCTCGGCGTAGGCGATGGCGGCGCAAATGGAGTCTGTGTCCGGGTTCTTGTGACCAACGACGTAGAGGGGGTTAGTGTTCACGGTTATCACCAGTAGACAATGATACAAGTAGACACGGGCTCGGCGGCGATGCCACAGCCGCCGGAGTTCAGGTAGGTCATGCTTTCCAGGCTGGGCAGGGCCCGGCGCACGGCCGCGATGTCAATAGCCAAACGTGCCTCCTCAAGATGCTTACCACAGAGGCGCAGAGGACACGGAGATTGTAATGTTCATCCTCAGCGTTCTCTGGGTCTCTGTGGTGGGACAAATAGCCAGGTTTGCTTGCTGCGCTGCCATAATACTGCCCAGGCGCTAAAATGTCAAGGCTGGTTAGCCAGACCTGACAGGTCTACAGATGCGGTCGTTGACAAACGGTGGGTAATCCTGTATCATGAGGTCAAATGGAGAAAACGCCTGCTGCACCAATACTGGTCTCAGACCTGACAGGTCTCCGAGACCTGTCAGGTCGAAGATTCCTCGCCGCCCTGGCGGTGGTCTATGGCGCGGTGATTGTCGCCGGGACGCTGACCATCGCCCCGTACTGGGGACTGGGCTGGGACGTAAAAACGTTCATCGCCGCCGGCCAGTCGTTCTTTGACGGCGGCAGCGTTTTCGATCTCTATCAGAAGTCCCGCGCCGCCTTCTACTGGCCGTACGCCTACCCGCCGCTGCACGCCCTGCTCGTGGCCCCCTTCGTCTGGCTGCACCAGGTGGCCCCGGCGCTGCCGGAGCAGGTGCTGGTGCGTCTCCCAGTCGTCATCGCCGATCTGGCGCTGGCGGCTCTGCTGTACGTCCTCTTGCTCCGGCGCGCGGGCGAGCGGCGCCTGGCCCGCCTAGCCGCCCTCCTCTGGCTGTTCAATCCGGTGACGTTATACCAGACGCTGGTGCAGGGGCACTTTGAGTCGGAATGGCTTTTGCTGGTGCTGGTCGCCTACGCCCTGGTAGAGGCACGGCTGGTAGGACAGGTTGCCAAACCTGTCGCTGGGGAGGACAGGTTAGCAACCTGTCCTACGGATACTGGCTATTTTCCAGTTAACAGCCGAATTCATGCGCGCGCACCCTTGGTGGCCGCAAGCCTGCTGTGTGGCCTGCTCCTGGGCCTGGCCATCCTCAGCAAGCAGGTGGCGGTGCTGTACGCCGTGCCGTTGGGGTTGTGGTTGCTGGGGAACCCCCACCCCAGCCCTACCCCGTCGGCGACGGGGGAGGGAGTGTGGCGGGCGGGCATTGCCGCTGGTGTGGCCACGCTGGTAGTAATCGCCGGCTCGCTGCCCTTCTGGTTGTACTCGCCCGACTTTCGCTACATGGTCACTACCTACGTGGCCGAGATGCCGGTGCAGACGCAATCGGCTCTGGTCTGGCTGCTGCTCCTGAAAAGCTATCTCCTCACGCCGCAAACCAGTACCTTTTCCCTCATCCGCTACTCCACTTTTGTCGTAGCTGCTCTGGCCACGTTGGTGGCAGCTTTCGCCCTGTGGCGCCGCAAGCCTCTAGCAGAAGTGGGCCTTTACGTCACCATTGTCTTCTTTCTTTTCTCGCAGAAGGTGATGGGCTACTACTACGTCATGCTGATCCCTTTCCTACTCCTGGCGCTCCTACCCCGGCGGCGCTTCGACCTGTTGGGCCTGACGTTGCTTGTGCTGAGCTGGATCTTCGCTTCGCCCTACTTCGCCCCGTTTGCCAATCCGGCCCACACGCCCCTCTACGCCGCGCTGGGCACGCTCAACAGCCTCTTCTTCGTCTGGCTGGCCTGGTATATCTGGACCGGCCGGGCCGACCAACCAGCTTGGCGCTGGCCTTTCGCCAGTGGGACGACGCTGGCCCTGGCTGTTTGCGGCTTGACCCTGGCCATGCTCGCCCCCATCCTGGCCCAACCCCTGCACGAGGCAGCATTCGTCGGCGGGCAGGCGGCGGCCAGCGTTGTGGCCATGGCCACCCTGCTACTGGCGCTGGTGCTGCTCGCCCTGTGGCCTCTGGCGGCCGTACTGGGCCGGCTGCTCGGTGGGCCAGACCGCCCGACGCCTCTGGCCGTGGGCTTAGCCGCCCTTTACTTCCCGTTGTATTTCTCCCTGTTCTACCTGGTCAAGGAATCCACCGCCATCCTGGAAGCGGCGCTCAAGCTGCTGGGCCTGTAGACACACCTGTCAGGTCTTGAAGACCTGACAGGTGTACAACAAAACGAAGGAGGAAACCGATGATTGCCCGCCCCAAACAGGTTCTGACCCTGACGTTGATTTTGGCGCTGCTGGTCACGCTTCTCCCCTCTCCGCCCAGCACCGCCTCAACGTCGCCAGCCGCTGCTCTCGCCAACGGCACCGTAGACTTCTTCCCCGCCTACGTTGCCAACGACGGCGTCGTGTCCGCTGGCAGCTTAACGGCTGGTACACCCTTCATGGCCCACGTCAACTTCACGGGCCTTGATCCCAACACGCAATACTATGGCCCCAAAGGGTACGTCCCCGGGAGCGGCTTCAACTGGAACAACAACACCTGGAAGCTCGGTACTGCCGCCTGGACAGGCTACACCACGTTTACCACTGATGCTTCTGGCGCCTGGGCTGGCTGGTTTGTGGTCTGCGCCGATGCCGCCAACACCCCTACCACCGGTAACTTCCGTGCTGGCTGCCGCAAATCTGGCACTACGGACAACTTCTACACGGACTATGTCAGCATGACCACCATGAGCATGGTTGCCACCGCCGGCTGGGTGGAGGGTCACGCCTACGGTGTGGGGATGACGTCGCTGGCCAGCTACAGCGTACCCCTGGCCGGGCATCGCGTGGTGGTCAGGGACAGCGGGGGCACGATCGTGGGTATCTATGCCACCGAGGACAACGGTGTGAATGAAGGCTACAACTCTGGCGATACGGGCTATTACAAAATCGCCGTGCCCGCCGGCTCTGGCTACACGGCCGAGGTCTGGGACGCCAATAACGCCCCCATCGGCAGCCCCAGCACGCCCTTCACCGTCACCGCCGGGTCTACGACCAGCGACGTGGACATTAACGCCGCGCCACCGGAGGCCGACCTGGCTATTACTAAGTCTGCCCCGGGTCTGATTCTCCCCGGCGCTACACTCACCTACACCCTGGCCTTCACGCACCCCAACGCCTTCCCCGGCACCATTATCTTCGTCACCGATACCATCCCCGCTAACGTGACCCGGGAAGGCTCTAATCCACCACCAACAGCCAGCAGCGGCCGCGACTATACCTGGATGTTCGTCCCCATGCTGCCGAGCCCCTATACTGGTACTATCGCTATCACCACCACGGTGGGCCGTAGCGTGGCCGTGGGCACTATCCTCACCAACACAGCGGGCATTACGGCCACGGTCGTGGATACTAATCCGGCCAACAACTTCGCCCTGGCCACCACCAAGGTCATCTACAACCTCTACCTGCCCCTCCTGTTCAAAGGCTACAACGGGTGGTGAGCGTCTACGGGCAATGAAAAGAGGGTTGGGAAGAATCTCCCAACCCTCGCTTCGTTATCCGCCCCCAGGCAAGGTATAGAACCACAGAGGCACAGAGGACACGGAGAGAGAAGGAACAAAATCTCTGTGCTCTCTGCGTCTCTGTGGTTGTTTTCAGCTCACCTTATTGCCGCAGTTGGGGCAGAACTTGCTCCCCGCCGGCACCTTGGCCTGGCAGTTGGGGCAGGTGATAGGCTCTTCTTTGGCCAGCTTGTGGCCGCAGTTGGGGCAGAACTTGGCGCTGGCCGGGACCTGCGCCGAGCAGGACGGGCAGAGCACCATCGCCCCGGGCTGCGCGGCGGCCGCGCCAGGCTGCATGGCCTGCTGCATCATGCCGGCCATCATCGCCCCCATGCCGATGCCCGCGCCCAGGCCCATGCCCGCCTGCGCCGTGCCGGCCACCGTGCCCGCCTCGCCAGGGGCCGCCCCGGCGCCGATGCCCTGCGCCATCTTGAACTGCAGGTAAGCCTGCATGTTGCCGATGGCCCCCATGGCCGCCCGATCGTCAATGGCTTTGGCCGTCTCCTCCGTGGGGGTGATGGCCTGGACGTAGAAGGTCTTCAGGTCAATGCCCAGGGCGTTGAAATCGCCCTGTGCCAGGGCCTTGGTGGCCGCGCCCATCTCCTGGTAGCTGGCGGGCAGGTCGAACAGGCCCTTCTTGCTCTCGCCCAGGGCGTCCACCAGCTTGCTCAGCAGGATGCTGCGCAGGAAATCGCTGATCTGGCTGGTGGTGTAGACGCCCTGCGTGCCCACGATCTTGTTGACGAACAACTGCGGATCGGCGATCTGGGTGGAATATGTGCCCATGCCCCGCAGGCGCACCATCCCCAGGTCGCTGTCCCGGAAGACGATGGGCTCCGGCGTTCCCCACTTCTGATCCACGAATTCCCGCATGTTGACGAAGTAGACCTCGGCGCGGAAGGGGCTCTTGCCGTCGAAGATGGCCCCCAGGAGGCTGACCAGGATGGGCAGGTTGGCGGTGGACAGGGTGTGCCGCCCCGGGCCCATGGTGTCCAGGGCCTTGCCGTCCCGGAAGAACACCGCCTGCTGGCTCTCCCGCACCACGAGCTGATCGCCCAGGCGGAACTCGCCCGAGCCGACCTCTGGCACGCGGTGCACCATCTCCTGGCCGGTCTCGTCGAAGAACTCGATTACCCGAAACAGTACTGGCATTGGCAACTCCTTTCGGTGAGGATTGGCGATTGGCGATTGGCGATTTCCGATTGTCGATTCATTAGTGTGAACTTAAGATGGGGTGCACGCCTTAGCGTGCGCTAACGGCGGTCTGGCGACCGCACTCCGGAGCTAAAGTTTACACCAATCATTGTCGATTGAGCCAATTTTATCACCAAAATCGGCAATCGGCAATCAGATTAGGTGTTCAGGATAACGTCCGCCCGTTCCTCCCAGGTGGCAGCCACCTGATCCAGGGCGGTGTGCAGGCCAGCGATGGCCGTGGCCAGCCCTTCCTTGGCCGTTACAGCGTCGGCCAGGCCCGTGATCGCCTGGGCGATGGCCTCCACGCTGGCCAGCAGGTTGTTATCAAAGTTGTACAGGGCATCCAGGGCCTTGTCCTGCACCGTAACGGCGTCGAACAGGCCGGCGTAGCCGTAGCTGGCCGTTTTGACCTTGTCCACGATGGTCTGCAGCTTCATCGTGGCCTGCTCCAGCTCACCTATGGCCGGCAGATTGCCGGCACTGGCGAGCTTGGCCGAGACGTTGCCCAGGCGCTTGTTCTGCGCCCGGAGCTGCCGCGCCAGGTAGTTGCGCAGCAGCTTATCAGCGTCGCGGCGCATCTCCTTCTGCAGGTAGCCGCCGTAACCGGGGATGCGGGCCGCCAGCCGCTTGACCTCGTTGCTATCGTCCAGGACTTTTTGGCGCAAATCGCGCATGATCCACCTCCTCTTGAGAGTAGGACGCAGATGAACGCTGATAAACGCGGATTTATTTCCTTTTTATCCGCGTCAATCCGCGTGAATCTGCGTCCTGAACTACGAACTCGGGGGCAGGAAAAGCTCTGCCCCGCAGTACGGGCACTTGACGACACCCTTGCCCACCAGCTCGCGCACCCCGCCGCAGTTGGGGCACTTGGTGCTTTGCATGGCCCCGGCCTCTTTGGCGTACAGGGTGCTGCTCTGCCAGTCTATGTAGCCGGTGAACAGACCCTTGCCTACCAGATCGTAGATGTAGTTCTTGACCTGGGCCATGCTGGCCCCCAGCTCCACGGCCACGTTAGGCAGCATGACCTTGCCCTGGGTCTGCACCATATTCAGAATCTTCTTCTCTTTCTCCACCTCCGCCAGCTCCCTGGCCTCCCGCTGCCCCTGCACGATCAGGTATGCCCCTACGCCCAAAAAGGGCAAGGCCAGAACAATGATCAGGGCGAATCCCAGTAGAGCACCGGAGGCACGCAGCCGCTCCTCGGCGATGCCGGAGAAGAGCCAGAGGGCAACCACCACCAGGATGATCAGCCCGACGATGATGAGAATCGTCCCCGTCAGTTTGCCGGTCACCAGGCCACCTCCTCAATGAGAGACAGGATGCAGGATGCAGGAAGCAGGATGCAGGAAGCAGGATGCAGGATGCAGGATGCAGGATGCAGGATGCAGGATGCAGGATGCAGGATGCAGGATGCAGGATGCAGGATGCAGGATGCAGGATGCAGGATGCAGGAATCTTGCCTCTTGCGTCCTGCCTCTTGCGTCTTGCCTCCTGCCTCTTGCATCTTGCGTCTTGCGTCTTGCCTCTTGCGTCCTGCCTCTTGCGTCTTGCCTCCTGCCTCTTGCCTCTTTCGTCTTGCCTCCTCCCT
>Ga0194119_10011941_pt1 | contig 11113 bp, 9 predicted proteins | sample TA2MahC100mmetaG_FD_148620 | JGI IMG/M metagenome (GOLD analysis project Ga0194119, IMG submission 148620) | Freshwater microbial communities from Lake Tanganyika, Tanzania - TA2015018 Mahale Deep Cast 100m | ecosystem: Environmental > Aquatic > Freshwater > Lake | place: Tanzania: Lake... | reverse complement strand
AGGTTCACACACTCCTCGATCGTGGTGTTGAGGTGGTGCTGGTGTCTTCCGGCGCCGTGGCGGAAGGGTGCGTCCGACTTGGGCTCAAGGAAAGACCCGATTCCTTGACCGCATTGCAGGCCGCAGCCGCTGTCGGCCAGGTCGGTTTGATGGCGGTTTATGAACAACTGTTCCAGGCACGCAACCGACACGCGGCGATGGTGCTGCTGACCCACGAGGACGTCGCCCACAGGGAGCGTTATCTCAACGCCCGTTCGACGCTGAACAGGCTTCTCGAACTCGGTGTCACACCGGTCATCAACGAGAACGACACGGTTGCCACGGAAGAAATACGGTTCGGGGACAACGATACCCTGGGTGGCCTGGTGGCCAATCTCATCGAGGCGGAAGTTCTGGTTTTATTGACTGACGCGGAAGGGCTTTTCGAATCAGACCCGAGGGTCCGGGCGGATGCACCACTGGTGCACTTCGCTGCGGCGCATGACCGGGCACTGGATGCCATGGCCGGACCCGGCGGGCCGTTCAGCCGTGGCGGAATGGTGACCAAGCTAACCGGAGCGCGTTACGCCGCGGACTCCGGGGCACATACGCTCATTGCGCCCGGCCGAATGGACAATGTCATCGTGAGGATTCTGTCCGGGGAGCGGATTGGAACGCTGCTGGCTGCCGAAGTCGCGCCCCGCGATGCGCGCAAGCGCTGGATTGCCGGTCAACTGCGTTCGAAAGGCGTGGTCATCCTTGATGCCGGGGCGGTCCGCGCAGTGATGCAGACAGGCGGCAGTGTGCTCTGTGTAGGCGTGCGTGCTGTGGGTGGGGAATTCCACCGCGGGGAAGTGGTTCGGCTGGAAGATGAGGCTGGCCAGGCCGTTGGCCAGGGGATTATCAATTACTCGAGTGTCGAAGCTTCAAAACTGGCTGGTGCTGCCACCCGCGACATCGAGACACGGATCGGGTATGTGAACGAGCCGGAGCTGATTCACCGGGACAATCTGGTGCTGTACCGGTGATAAGAACGTGTGCACAGCGGAACGCGCGTCGGACCCGGAATCGGGCGCCGGCAATCAGGCTGCAGCGAGTGCTTTGATGTGGGCGTTGAGCCGGGACTTGTGACGGGCGGCCTTGTTCTTGTGGATCATGCCCCTGTTTACCATGCTGTCGAGCACAGGAACTGCGCGCAAAAAGGCGGCGCGCGCTGCTTCCGCGTCCTTGGCTTCAATGGCTGCTATGACCCGTTTAACCGCTGTACGTGTCATCGAGCGCTGGCTGGCGTTCTGGCGACGGCGTTTTTCCGCCTGGCGTACGCGTTTGCGGGCTTGTGCTGTGTTGGCCAAGTGAAGCTCCGAAGGGGTGATGAAAACAGGCGCGGCAATATGCCAACCGGTATTTGTGATGTCAACTGAAGGGCGACAGGCCACGGCTCCCAACGATCACGGACAGAACCCGCCGGAGCCACGCCCGAAAGAACCCGGCGTGCTCCGTCAGGGCATGATCGTGTCGGCGATGACACTGATTTCACGCGTCGCCGGTTTTGTGCGGGACATCGTGTTGGCGGGTTTCATCGGCGCGACCGGATTGGCAGACGCCTTTTTTGTTGCCTTCCGGATCCCGAACTTCTTCCGTCGGTTGTTTGCGGAAGGTGCCTTCAATCAGGCCTTCGTACCCGTGCTCATGCGTTACCGCGAAATGGGTAGTGACGAACTGCGCGATTTTGTCGCGGTCATGGGTGGCAATCTCACCCTAGCGTTGATGTTGCTCGTACTCACGGGCGTGATCTTCGCGCCTTGGGTGACAACACTCTTTGCACCGGGTTTCGTGGACGACCCCCGCTTTGATGTGGCTGCAGAGCTGCTGCGAATCACCTTCCCCTATATAGGCTTCATCTCACTTGTTGCGTTTACCGCAGCGATACTCAATGCCCATCAGCGTTATGCCGCAGCGGCGTTTACGCCCGTCCTGTTGAATCTCGTGATGATTTTGGCGGTGTTGATCGGCGTGCGCTGGTTCGACGGATCGATCCAGGTGCTGGCGTGGGGTATTTTTGTTGCGGGTCTGCTGCAGTGGCTGTTCCTGCTGCCTGCACTGCGCAGCGTCAACTTGCTGCTGCTGCCACGTCCTTCTGCCAGCCACGCCGGTGCGAAACAGGTGGGCCGGTTGCTCATTCCCGCGGTGCTGGCCGCATCCGTTGGCCAGATCAACGCACTGGTCGACAGCGTGCTCGCGTCGCTGCTCGAAACGGGCAGCGTGTCTTGGCTGTATTACGCCGACCGCCTTCTCGAACTGCCGATCGGGCTCGTCGCAGTGGCGCTTGGAACCGTGTTGTTGCCGAATCTGTCACGGCTGGATGCGAAGGGACGAGGTGAATCATTCGCCCGGCTGCTTGATTGGGGCCTTGGTCTCGGTTTGTTGCTCGGCTTGCCGGCAGCAGTTGCGCTGTATTGTCTGGCGGTGCCGCTCCTCGCCACATTGTTCCTGCACGGCGAAATGCGCGTCTACGATGTCACGATGGCTGCGCTCGCATTACAGGCGTTTGCCGCCGGACTGGTGCCGATGGTGCTGGTCAAAGTTCTGGCGCCCGCTTTTTTTGCCCAACAAGACACGCGCACGCCGTTCCGCATTGCCATGGTCGCGATTGCGGCCAATATCCTGGTCAACCTCATGGTGTTTCGCTGGTTCGGGCACGTCGGGCTCGCTTTCGGAACGACGATCAGCGCCTTCATTAACGCCGGTCTTCTCTGGCGCGGGCTTGTATACAGGAAGATCTGGTCCCCGGATCGCGCCTTCACCCGGCTCGGTTCGCGTGCGGCGGTCGCATCGTTGGCCCTGGTTGTCTCCCTGATGCTTGTATCACCGCCTGATCAAGCGTGGCTGGACGTCGGGCACACCACCCGGGTGCTCTGGATCAGCCTCGCAACCGGCGGCGGGATCGTGGTGTATGTGCTGACCCTGTTGCTCACCGGCATACGGACACACGACCTGATTCACCGGCCTGATTGAGCGCAACGACAGTCACCGCGGTGATCAGTGTGGTACAGCGGCAGCCTCAACGCCAATCCGTCCCGTATACTCGCGCCATGGAAGTCATTCGTGGTTACGCCAACATCCGGCCGAGGCATCGCGGCTGTGTGGTCACCATCGGCAACTTTGACGGTGTGCATCATGGTCATCGTTTGCTGATCTCACACCTCGTGGCCAAAGGACCCGAACTCGGCGCACCCACGATGCTGATCACCTTCGAACCCACGCCTCGTGAGTACTTCCGCGGCAATCAGGTGCCGGCACGATTGACCCGCTTTCGCGAGAAAGCGGTATTGCTGGCGGAAACCGGCATCGATTTTCTGCTGTGCTTCCCCTTCAATGTACGCACGCGGAACCAGCCGGCAGAATGGCTTTGCGAACACTTCCTGCATTACCGGCTCGGAGTGAAGTACATCGTGGTAGGCGACGACTTCCGTTTCGGCGAGGGGCGCAAGGGCGACTACGCCATGCTGAAGGCTGCGGGAGATCGGCTCGGTTATGGCGTCAGCCACCTCGGTACACTGACGTTTGATCATGAGCGCGTCAGCAGCAGCCGTATCCGGCAGGCCCTCGCCGAAGGCGACCTCGTCACCGCCGCGAAGCTGCTTGGCAGGCCGTATTCGATTACCGGGCATGTGGTTTATGGCAGGCAACTCGGTCGTCAGCTGGGGGTGCCCACGGCCAATATCCGCTTGCAGCGTTACCGCTCCGCACTGGTGGGCGTTTTTGCCGTCACGGTGGCCGGTCTCGACAGAGTGTATGACGGTATCGCCAACATCGGGGTAAGGCCCACGGTGGATGGCAAGGTGCCGCTGCTCGAAGTGCACCTCTTCGATTTTTCCGGCGGTATCTACGGCCGGTTACTGACAGTTACGTTCCGCCGCAAGCTGCGTGATGAACGCGCTTTTGGCTCCATAGCGGAACTGGAACGGCAGATCAAAAAGGACATCGAAGAGGCGCGTGCCTGGTTCGCTGCAGGAGCGCCGCATGACCCGTAAGGCAGTTCTTATCGCGCTGGTCTGTTTCGGGTTGGATCACCTGCTCAAGTTCCAGATCACCGATTCGATGGACTACGGCGACCGGATACCGGTGTGGTCCTTTTTTGATCTCGTCCGCTGGCACAACGAAGGTGCGGCGTTCTCAGTGCTGGCCACGGCCGGTGGCTGGCAGCGGTGGTTTTTTATCGTGCTCGGCATCGGATTTTCCGTTTACATCCTTTATGAGCTCCGCAGGTTGCCTCGCGACGCGGCGGCAATGGTCTGGGTATACGGGCTGATTCTCGGTGGAGCGCTCGGCAACCTGGCGGACCGGATCATTCAGGGTTACGTGGTGGATTTTTTACTCTTCCACCATGGCGAGTGGTACTTCCCTGCATTCAACCTTGCAGACTCCTTTCTCTTCTGTGGCGCTGTGCTGTGGATCCTGCTCATGATCATTGAATCACGGCAGAAGCGTGGCGATCCCCACCAGGCTGCAGATCAGCCTGCCAGCAAGCGAGGTGCGCCCTGAGCCGGATCATTGCCCGTGAACCGTTTGCGCGGCATACCATTGAAGCGGGCATGCGGGTGACGCTGCACTTCTCGCTGCTGCTCGAAGACGGCCGGGAAGTTGATACGACCCGGCGTGGTAAACCTGCGAGCTTCGTGCTCGGTGATGGCAACCTGCCTGAGGCCTTTGAGCGTTGTCTCATCGGGCTCAAGCCAGCAGATGACCGCCAGTTCAGCATTCCGGCGGCGGAGGCGTTCGGCCTCTGGCGGGCCGAGAACCTCCGCTGGCTGCCGAACGACCGCTTTGCAGGGATGGCGCTCGAGCCCGGGTTGGTGGTGTCTTTCCGCGAGCCTGGAGGAGAAGCCCCCGGAGTTATCCGTACCCTCGAACCTGACCGGGTGGAGGTGGATTTCAACCACCCCCTTGCCGGCCGGGATCTCATCTTTGATGTCTCCGTGATTGCAGTGGGCGACCACTCGTCGCCGGATGAATACCGCCTGGAGACAATCTCCTCGTAAGCCGCGGCGAAAAGTCGAGGATGGCATTCTGCCCGAAAATCGAACTTCCGTGGCCGTAGCGCCGCCGTGCCTTTGGGCGTTGGTGGCAAGATTCGTTAACACCTGTTTGATCTGCCGGACATCGACCCGGACTTCTGTTTCCGGCGGTGCAATGTCGACGTGGAATGTCACGCCGGATTCCGCTTCGCTGAATTCTCGGCGGAAGTACTCGACAAGTTCTCGCAACCGGATCCGTTCCGGGTTGGGTGGTTGCCGCCGCGAAAGCAGCAAGACGTTTTCGACCACCGCATTCATGCGCTGTGTATGGTTGTGAATGATGGTGGTGAGTCGGTTGTCACCACGATCCAGATTTCGGGATTCCTGCAGCAGCTGTGCGGCGTGGCTGATTGCAGCCAGCGGATTGCAGATCTCATGGGCGATGCTCGCGGACAATCGGCCCAGCTCCGAGAGTTTGAGCTGTTGTGCCTGCTGTTCGATCTCGCCGTTGTCTTCGATAAAGATGGTGGCGAATCCCTGAGGATCATTCAGACGCACGGGTGAGAAGCTGATGCGAACGTTAGGCCCGCCATTCTCCAGCTGTAGGGCGGGCAGGCCGCGAATGCGGTTTTGCCGCCAGAGTTGCAGCCCCTCGAGAATGGAACTCGGCAATGGTGCGCCAGAAGTCTCGTTGGTCTGGCCGAGCAGGCGGTTTGCAGACTGGTTGCTGGTGCGTACGAAGTTATTCTCATCCACCACGACGATGCCGGTCTGCATGCGCTGGATGACGAGTTGATTGATGCGTTCCAGGTCCGCGAGCTCCGCCGCCTGCGACAGGTTGCGCAATTCGTTCTGGCGCAGCCGGTTCGACAGGTTCTGGATAACCAGCGTCGCGGCGAAAAACACTGCGCCGAGCACACCCGCCTGGAAGAAACCACTGGGTTCAGCGGGTGCCACCAGAGTGGTGTAAAGCTCCTGGTAAAGCACAGCAATCGTCGCCAGCGCCGCGGTAAGCAGACTCGTCCGGTTGAAGAGGACGATGGCGCCTGCGGTGACGGTCACCAGCACGAACCCGTCGAGTCCGCTGCCGACCCCACCGGACAGACCCATCAGTACTGCTAACCAGCCGATATCTGCGGCAACCACCAGTACAGCCACAAACCGCTGCCAGCGCACAGTGGCATACAGTGGCCGTGTGATCAGCAGAAAGGCGACGTTGAATGTCGTGTAGGCGAGCAGCGCCCAGAGAAAATGTTCCGGAGCTGTGTGGCCCAGTTCGGTCTGGATCCAGTCCTAGGTGTAGATCAGAAGCAGTACCACACCCACAATGATGCGGTAAACACCCATAGATCCTGAGAAGGGACAGTGCCTGTGAAAATCGCCGCAGTTCGACTTCGGCGACAATCGTGCCGGTGTTTGCCGGTGGTGGTTGCCATCAGCCGATGAACGGCAACCAGTCAAACCAGCCGCCTTTTTTCTTCTTCTTGTCACCTTTGCCGTCGCCGTCAGCGGCGCTGTCAGGCCGAGCTTTTGGCACGAATCCCTCCGGATGGCGCAGCTTTATCGGCGGTGGCACTTGCGGGCGGTCAAGCAGACCAAGGCTCACGATGTTGGTCCACGAACGATCGCGGCTGAGTACCCGGTCTGCGAGTATCAGGTTGCCTTCCGCATCGAACGCGTCGTGATCCGGGTAGTTGGTGGCGAGTACTCGCAGCGTGTCATTGGCCGCGTCTTCAAGCCCGAGCCGCCAGTTGCACTCCACCATGATGACCAGCGCGTCCGGTACGGCACTGCTCTGTGCATAGTTTTCGATGACGAATTGCGCCCGGTTGTTGGCTGCCATATAGGCACCACGACGCATGTAGTAGTCGGCTACGCCAACTTCCGCCGCACCCAGAAGGTTGCGCAGATACACCATCCGTTGCCGGGCATCAGGGGTATAGGTTGAGTCAGGATAACGGGCGATGAGCTGGGCAAAGTCCGCGTAGGCGTCCCGCGCTGCCGTCATGTCGCGCTTGGAAGGGTCCGTTGAAATCAACCGGTCGAGGAGGCTCGAGTTCTTGTTGTAGCTCGACATGCCTTTCAGGTAGTAGGCGTAGTCCACGTTGGTATGGGTGGGATGCAGGCGGATGAACCGATCCGCAGTAGTGCGGGCGGCATCATGGTCCATGGACATGTGCCGCGCGTAGATCATTTCCAGCTGCGCCTGTTCGGCATAACGGCCGAAGGGAAAGCGTGCCTCAAGCCGTTCGAGGTTCTTGATGGCGATGTCGTAGTTGCCGCTGCGCAGATATCGCTGGGAAGCTCGATAGAGCGCATGTTCCGTGGTGTTCGCGTCTTCCTCTTCGGCTGCATCATCCCCATCCTCACCCTCATCCTTGCCGAACGGCCAGAGCGTGCAGGCGCTGGTGATGGAAAGCAGAAGAGAGAGTAGGAGGACGCGCCACGCCCCGCGATAACACTGCAGCCAAGATAACGTCATGTTGGTCCCGGAAGGTTCAGGAGCACTGGTCGCGCATACTAAGGGAACTCCAAGGAATTCGCTCGCGATCTGTCTGGTCAGCAGGAGCGGGAAATTCGCTACCGTGTTTGCTCAGGATGTGTTCAGGCACTGTTGTGTTCCGGCGCGGATCAGAATTGAACCGGCTCGCCAAAGCAGCCATCCTTGCGGCCCCGCAAATGACCATCATCTGCCATGGGCCTGCCAGGAGCGGGCAGAAACTCATGCGTGAAGCACACACTGGACCAGAACATGCTGGCATGCGGGTCGACCGCGTCGCGTCGCTGTTGTTTGATGACCATTCGCGGATGGTGCTGACGCGTGCTATCGAGGATGGTTTCCTCACCCTGGACGGATCACTCACCAAGCCGAGTTATCGTGTGCACGGCAGCGAAGTGTTGCGGCTCGATTTGGCCGAAACCCCGCGGGTTGAAGACCTGCCGCAGTCGATTCCACTCGACATTTGCCACGAGGACGATGATGTCATCGTCCTCAACAAGCCAGCGGGTCTCATCGTGCATCCCGGGGCCGGCAATCCGGACAGGACGCTCGTTAACGGCTTGCTGGCCCATCGGCCGGCACTGAATCAACTTCCCCGGGCGGGTGTCGTGCATCGTCTCGACAAGGAAACCAGCGGCATCATGATCGTCGCCACCAGCAGCCGTGCCCACGCCACGTTTATCGGCGCCTTGTCCGAGCGGAGCATTCGCAGATCCTACGTGGCGGTCGTGGAAGGCCGGCTGGTTTCGGGAGCGGAGTACCGGCAACCCATCGGCCGGGATCCTCACCACCGAGTCCGGCAGGCAGTCAGGGAGGATGGCAAACCTGCCCATACCAGCGTGCGGGTGCGCGAACGTTTCCGTGGCCACACTCTGATTCAGGCAGACCTGCACACCGGCAGAACACACCAGATCCGGGTACATCTCGCCCATGCGGGCTATCCCCTTGTGGGTGACTCGACCTACGGCGCCCGCGGCCGGTTACCGCCGCGGCCGACGCCTGATCTGGTGCAGATCATTCGGGCGTTCAGGCGGCAGGCGCTGCACGCGGAGTCCATCAGTTTTGAACATCCCGGTACGGGTGAATCGATGGCGTTCACAGCTCGGTGGCCGGGGGACTTTGCCGTTCTGGTGGCGGAGCTGACAGCGGATCTGAAGTTGCATGAACGAGATTCCTGACGACTGGCCTCTGGCGCCATGGTCGGTGCCAGGGGTGCTGTGTGGTACAACCACGCGACGGGGTGGCCGCAGTGGTCCACCGTGGCAGGGTTTCAACACGGCATTGCACACCGGTGATGACCCCGATGCAGTGGCTGCCAACCGCGCCCGGCTGGCGGAGCGCATCGGTGCACGGTCGCTGCAATTCCTCGATCAGATCCACGGGGTACAGGTTCACCACCTCAGATCATTTGCTGCTGAGGTTCCGCAGGCGGATGCGGTGTGGACGGAGGTTCCAGGTGTGGCACTGGTAATCCAGACCGCGGATTGTGTCCCGGTGATGGTTACCTCCCTCAGCGGTTCGATCATTGGTGCGGCCCATGCGGGCTGGCGAGGAGTTGCTAGCGGTGTGGTACCGGCACTTCTGGATGCGATACCGGTGGATTCGACGGAACTCTGCGCCTGGATCGGGCCGGCAATCTCCGGCCGCGTCTACGAAGTTGGCGATGATGTCCGCATGGAGATGGCAAGGACGATTCCCGCAGCGGTGGTTGCCGGTGCGTTTGTGGCCGGTCGTTCGCAAGGCAAGTGGTGGCTCGATCTGGCCAGAATCGTCCGCTGCCAACTCGAAAGTGCCGGCGTGGGCCGGGCGATGATTACAGATTCAGGGCTCTGTACGTGGTCTGATCCGGAACGGTTCTATTCGTTCCGGCGTGACGGTCAAACCGGGCGCCTGGCGAGTTTTATCGTGCTCAAAACAAGCTGACCCACGGCGCCTCGGCGAGGATCAGGTGCAGTTGGTCGCAATACCCAGTTCTGCGTTCTGGATCTTCTGCTGACGCTCGTCTTCACCCAGCGTCCGTTCGGAGCCATCGTTTTCACGAATACGGACGTGCTCCTTGAGCTTCAGTCTCTCCAGCAGCTTCTGCGATTTTTCGCAGTTGGCTCTCTTGATCTCTGCGACCTGCTGCTCTTCCTGTGCGCGCAGTGCCTTTAATTCATCCAGCTTGCGCTGTTGTTCTTCGGTGAGTTTGGGCTGATTACCAGCTTCGCTCGCGGGTGGTGGTGCGGTTTTCGATTTGATCGACGTCAGCGTGCCGCGGGTGACAACCTTTTCCGCTTTCACGCCTTCGGGCTTGATTTGCGAGTAGTTCAGCACCCCGTTCTTGTCTACCCAGCGATACATCTCATCGGCACGCGCGTGATCGACCGATCCGGTGAATGCAAGCAACAACGCGGCGAAGGCGAGGGGGTGTGATATCGGACGCAGCATGTGATGCATGTCCTCGAACCGGGTAGGTACGATCAGGGGCAGAATACCATACGACCTGCGGAGGATCGGGTATCGGCTCCAACCGGGTAACCATGAACCGTGCGCGGCATCACAACGGCGGGGCAGCTGGAACCAGTCTCCAGCCGGGATTCCGAAGGGAGAGGAGCCTTCCTCGCCAGGCCACTGAATTGACACGGTCAGGATTGGTCTGAAGAATACGTCGCTCGTTTTTTCTGCCACAAGCTTCCACCAGCGTGCGACATCGCCAGACTAATCAATGGGTTGGTTCGTGATTGAGTCGCTTCCAGGTCCAGCTCGAATGTTGAGGAGTCGACGATGACCGAGCGCCTTTCCGGCGGCGATATGCTCATCCGAGCCTTGCAGGACGAGGGCGTGGAGCATGTGTTCGGTTATCCGGGTGGTGCGGCTCTGCATATTTACGACGCGATCTTTCGTCAGCAGCGCCTAGAACACATCCTCGTTCGTCACGAGCAGGCTGCGACCCACATGGCCGACGGGTATGCCCGGGCGACGGGCAAACCGGGTGTGGTCCTGGTGACCTCAGGGCCCGGTGCGACGAACGCGATCACGGGCATCGCCACGGCGTATATGGATTCGATTCCGATGATCATCATCTCCGGCCAGGTGCCGCAGGATCTCATCGGCACCGACGCGTTCCAGGAAACCGACATGATGGGAATCTCCCGTCCGGTGGTGAAGCACAGCTTCATGGTCCGCAAGGCAGAGGACATCCCAACCATCGTTCGCAAGGCCTTCCACATTGCGACGACCGGGCGGCCAGGCCCTGTGGTCATCGATGTACCGAAGGACACCACGGATCCTAACGTGCTGCTGCCCTATGTCCGGCCTGACAAGGTGTCGATGCGCTCTTACAACCCGGCGATGAAGGGCAACGCTCGGCAGATTCGCAAAGCGGTGCAGGCCATGATCAGCGCGCGTCGCCCCGTGATCTATGCCGGTGGTGGGGTGGTGCAGGGTAATGCGGCCGCCGAACTCACGACGCTCGCCCGCAAACTGCAGTTGCCGGTGACCTGCACGCTGATGGGGCTCGGCGCCTATCCAGGGGAAGATCCGCAGAATCTGGGCATGCTCGGCATGCATGGCACCTATGAAGCCAACCTCGCCATGCATGAAGCCGACTTCATTCTGGCCGTCGGTGCGCGGT
>Ga0194119_10011940_pt1 | contig 11114 bp, 5 predicted proteins | sample TA2MahC100mmetaG_FD_148620 | JGI IMG/M metagenome (GOLD analysis project Ga0194119, IMG submission 148620) | Freshwater microbial communities from Lake Tanganyika, Tanzania - TA2015018 Mahale Deep Cast 100m | ecosystem: Environmental > Aquatic > Freshwater > Lake | place: Tanzania: Lake... | reverse complement strand
GCGTTCTTCCTCTACAGCCTCACGCCGGCCTGCCAAAAGAGCAACGACGCGCGCCCCGGCAACCCGTTGCCGGCGCCCTTCGGTCCTTACGCGCCGACCAACGGCTTCGTGACGACCTTCTTCCCGCCGTACGGCCCGAGCTTGTGCGACGGTTATCAGTATCAGCAGCGTGATCAGCAAGACGCGAGCCTCGAACTCCGTCTGACCTCGCCAGGCGACCAGCAGTTGCGCTGGGTCGCAGGCACCTACTTCGCCGATATCGCGCGTCGTGTGGTGGTTTCGCAGGGTTCGGATAACGGCCAAGGCTTCCTCGCGCAGGCGCTCGTGCGTACCGGCGGACCTAACCCGACCGACTTGCTCTATGACGACGATTTCGACAGCTCGGTGATCGCGGCTTTTGGTCAGCTCGCGTACGACGTGCGTGATGACATCGAATTGTCGGTCGCGCTGCGTTACGACCGCGAGAAGCGCGATGTCAGCAACAACGTTCCGAAGCTTGCTCCGCAGACACCCGGATTCTTTGGTGTGGTCTCGGGTGCCGCCACCTTCATCAACCCGGCGTACTCGACCAACGCTGCGCTCGCCGCCATTCCTGGCCGTTCGCGCACGTTCTCGCAACTGCAGCCGAAGTTTTCGCTGAAGTGGGATGCCGCAGAGAACATTTCGTTCTTCACGTCCTACGGCGTGGGCTTCCGCTCAGGTGGCTTCAACTCGACGGGTGTTCGCGCCACGATCGAGAGCACCTATGCGGGCCTCTGCACCGGCACGGCGCCGACGCTCACCTTCCAGGGCGTTGCGCAGAACCCGGCGAGCTTGCCGCGTTGCACGGGGACGAACCGCAGCATCCGCAACGTCAACGACAGCTACGAGAAGGAAGTCTCCAAGGCTTTTGAGGCGGGCTTCAAGGCCACCTTGCTCGATGGCGCGCTGGCGACCAACTTTGCGGTGTACTCGACCAAACTCGAGAACATGCAGTTCTTCAACTTCTTCGCCGGCCCCTTCGGCCTGCTGCGCGTCGTGACCAACGCCGAAGAAGCGAAGATCAAGGGCTACGAGCTCGATGCGCGCTGGCGTGCAACGGACTCGATCACCCTGTTCGCCGGTTACGCCGGCACCGACAGCGAGATCATTCGCTACGTCGGTCGTCCGTACACGGCAGGGAACAAGGTTCCGTACGCGCCGAAGTTCACGGGCAACGCGGGCGTCGATTTCAAGACGCCGATCGGCTCGGGCGATTGGACGCTGAACGCGCGTGTCGATGCGTCGTTGGTGGGCGAGACCTGGTTCAGCACGGTGCAAAACAATCTCGTGCCGAACATCTTCGGTGTGCTCGCGGGCTACGGTCAGGGCGAATTCTCGAAGCAAAAGCGTGATTCGTTCCACACCGTCAACGCGCGTCTCGGCGTGAGCAACGGCACCATCGGCATCACCGCTTGGGGCCGAAACGTGACCGACGAAAACTACCTCGCCGAAATCATCCCGGCGCCGGAGTTCGGTGGTTCGTTCATCCACGACGCGCCGGGCAAGACTTGGGGTGTCGATTTCACCTACTCGTTCCGCTAATCGCGATTGCGACATGACCAGGGCCGGAGGGAGCGATCTCTCCGGCCCTTTTCTTTTGGCGGTGTAAACTTCGTTTTGTGAATCGCACCGAGATCGAGTTTCCGACCAAGCATGCAGCGTTGCGCGATGACGTGCATATGCTCGGGGCGTTGGTGGGCGAGGTACTTCGCGATCAAGGCGGCGACGAACTCTTTCAAGTCGTCGAAGGCGATCGACGTCTGTCGATTGCACGACGCAATGGCGATACAAGCGCAGCGACCGAACTCGAGCAGCGTGTGGCCGGGCGTGAACCTGCGCTCGCTCGCGATCTCGAGCGTGCGTTTTCGACTTGGTTTCAGGCGGTCAATCTCGCCGAACAAGTGCATCGCATCCGCAGGCGCCGTGCCTACTTTCAAGACGATGCCGAGCGCCCACAGCCGGGTGGTGTCAGCGATGCCATTGCAAGACTCCGGGAGCAGGGACTCAGTCTCGAAGAATTGCTTTCACTGCTGCGCTCTTTGCATATCGCTCCCGTGTTCATGGCGCATCCGACCGAGTCGACGCGGCGTACGATCCTGCGCAAGCAATTGCGACTCGCGCAATTGCTTTACGATCGATTGAACCCGACTCTGGCGCCGGCCGAGCAGCGCGCCTCGATGGGTCGTATTCGGGTCGAACTCACCACGCTCTGGCAGACCGAAGTTCATCCGCGACAGCGACTCACCGTCGCCGATGAGCGTGAACATGTACTGTTTTTTTTGGCCGAGGTGCTTTACCGGATCGTCCCCAATTTCTACGAAGAAATCGCCGAGGCGATCGGCAAGCACTATGGGGTTGATCCCGATCAACTCGAGTTGCCGACCATCATTCGCTTCGGCAGTTGGGTGGTCATTCGCTTCGGCAGTTGGGTGGGCGGCGACATGGACGGTAACCCCGACGTGCACGCCAAAAGCCTGCGCGATACCTTGACGCGACAACAGCAGACCATCGTCAACGCCTACTTTCTCGAGGTGCAAGAGCTCGCGCAGCTGATGTCGCAGAGCGGCAGCCGCAGCGGTGTGAGCGCTGCACTGCAGCAGCGTAGCGATGAATATGCAGTGCGCTTTCCGGGTGCGCGATCCGCGGCGCCCGCGCGTCACGATCGCATGCCTTATCGCGTGTTTCTCGGGCAGGTGGCCGAACGTCTGCGCGCGACCTACGAAGCGCGACCGGCGGGTTACGAGAGTCCTGCCCAATTTCAGCGCGATATCGATTTGGTTGCCGAGAGTCTCGCCACGCATCGTGGTCGGCACGCCGGACTTTTTCCGCTGCGTCGGCTGCAGCGCCGGATCGCCACTTTCGGTTTTCATCTCGCAACGCTCGAAGTTCGGCAGCACAGTGGCATTCACCATGCCGTGCTCGCGCAGGCGCTAGTGCAGCCGAATTGGCTGTCGATGAGCACCGCGGAGCGGCACGCGCAGCTGAGTGATCTCATTGCTCGCGACATCGGTCCGCGAGTCGAACTCGATGCCATGGGCAAGCGAACGCTCGCGGTCTTCGAGGCTATGCTGCAGTGCCGTCGTCGTTACGGCCCCGAGGCGATCGGCAGTTATGTCGTCAACGGTACCGAGGGCGCAGACGATGTGCTCGCCGCCTTGCTGCTCGCGCGCTGGGCCGACGCTTTCGACAAGCGCAGCAACGAGGTGGCCATCGACATCGCGCCGATGTTTGTCTCGCCGCAGGCCTTGGCCCGTAGCGGTGACATCGTGGCCGAGCTGCTTGCCGATCCGCTGTATCGCGCGCATCTCGATGCGCGAGGCCGACGGCAGATTGCGCTCGTCGGCTACTCCGAGAGCAACAAACGCGAAGGTATCGCGGCATCGCGCTACGCGGTGTATCGGGCGCACGGTGCGATCGCGGCGGCGATCGCCGCCGCGGGTGAAGATCATCAGCTCGTGCATGCGCGCGGCGGCAGCATCCCGCGCGGTGGTGGCCGCATCGATGCCATCGTCACGGCTACGCCGCCTTCGATCATCAATGGTTGGCTACGACTCACCGAGCAGGGCGAGGGCATCAACCAGCATTACGGTCTCGGCCCCATTGCGCTGCGAACCTTGGAGCGCGCCTTCGGTGCCTTGTCACTCGCTTGCGGGGCAGTGCGCGTGGGTCGCGTCGCCGAGCCCGACGCCGAGATGCTCGCAATCGCAGCACGCCTCGCCGAGGTCAGCGCGGAGCGCTATCGCGGCTTCGTCAAAGATTCACCCGCTTTTCAGGGCTGGTTCCAGCGGGTCACGCCCATCGATGTCATCGAACGTATGCAGATCGGCGGCCGTCCCGTGGTCCGCGAGGGTCTCGAGGGTTTCGTTGGTCTGCGCGCAGTGCCTTGGGTATTTGCCTGGACACAGAATCGCATGATGCTGCCCGGGTGGTTCGGTGCGGGAGCGGGTTTGCAGGCCGGGAGCGGGTTTGCAGGCGGCCATCGATGCTCACGGTCTACCGGCCTTGCGCCGAGCGCTACGCGAGTGGCCGTTTCTGCGGACACTCGTCGACGACATCGAGGTGATGCTGGCACGCACAGATCTCGATATCGCCGCTTATTACGATGCGCTGCGAGTCGACCGACAGGGGCCAGATTTCTTTGCCGAAGTTCGTCGCGAGTACGTACTGACCCGTGAACTACTGCTGCTCGTCAAAGAGCAACACGAACTTCTGGACGGCGAACGCACCCAACAGCGCGCGCTGGCACTCCGAAACCCCTATGTCGATCCCATGAACCTCATGCAGGTCGATTTGCTGCGTCGCTGGCGTGCAGGCGGACGCACCGATCGTGAACTGCTCGAGGCCTTGCTCGCGAGCGTCAACGGTATTGCGCAGGGTTTGCAAAACACGGGTTGAGTGTGGCGTTCGAACGTCAGGCAAAGGAGATGCCGATGACCATTGGAAAAAACACGTTTTTCATCTGCGGCTTGCCGCTGCTTTTGGCGATCGCGTGGGTCAGATCCGCAGAGGCGGCATCGCCGCTGCTGCTCGACCTCGAGTTGCTCGCGGCGTCACAGAACATAAATCAGGTACAGGTACCGAACACCGCGCAGGGAACGCGTTTTTCTTTGCAGTCGCTTACCGGCAGCGGTCCTTATTTTGCGCCCCGATTGCAGGCTTCATGGGCCGCAGGCGAGCGCTCCGAATGGCGCGTGTTGCTGGCTCCGCTGGCTTTGTCCGAAGATGGGCGCAGCGATAAAGCCATTCGCTTCCAGGGCGCCAGTTTTGCAGCGGGTCCGATCGCTGCGCGCTATCAGTTCAATTCATGGCGGGCGACTTGGCGCTGGCGCTGGATCGATCGCGAAGATCTCGTGGTCAAAGTGGGCTTCACGGCAAAGATTCGTGACGCCAGCATCCGTTTGCGACAAAGCGCGCTCAGCGCCGAAAAAGACAACACCGGCTTCGTGCCCTTGCTGCATGCCTCGGTCGCGCGTCCTTGGGGTGACAAGTGGATGTTGGAAGCTGATATCGATGCACTTGCGGGCGGTCCGGGTTACGCCGTCGATGCCGGGATGAGACTGTCGCGCGAGATTGCGCCGGGCTGGTCGCTGGGCGCGACCGCACGCTTTCTCGATGGCGGCGCCGACAACGACGAGGTCTATGCTTTCGCCCGGTTCACGAGCGTGGGACTCGCGCTGCGTTGGCAGCCGCAATAAGCATTACCGAGCCGGCCGGTGTGTGTGCGTCATCCTGCTGGTTTGCGTAGCCGCCGAGCCCTCGCTAGGCTGCGCAGCATGAAGCACATCCATCGCAAGAGCACAGGCATCCTCTCTCTCGTTTCGCTGGCCGTCGCTGCCACGGGCGCGCTCGTCTACGCGGCATCGCCGCGTACGTTCACGGCCGAGGACGAGGCGCTTTATCAGCAGCGCTTCGAAAAGTTGGTCGCCGGGATGCGCTACGGACTCGGACTCGAGACCTATGACCCGCTCGAAAAGGTCGAGGGCGACCCGCGCAGCCGGCCTTTGCCCGCGGTGACCGCGGGGCAGGGCAGCATCGAGGCGTCCGCGCTCGAGCAGGCCCGCGACTATGCGCGCAACAACAACTCCAGTGCTTTCATGGTCTGGCGCAATGGTCGCATCGAGACCGCCGATTATTTCAAAGATATGAAGCCGGGCGATACTTTGGCATCGCGCTCGCTCGCCAAGCCCATGACCGCCGTTGCCGTGGGTCGCGCGATTGCGCTCGGCAAGATCCGCTCGCTAGATCAGCCGGTCGCCGACTTCGTTACCGAATGGCAGGGCGACCCTCGTCGCTCGAAGATTTTAGTGCGGCATCTGCTCGACATGCGCTCCGGCTTTCTGCCGCAGGCGCCTGCGACCGCACAGGAAGACATGCTCAATCGTGCCTACCTGCACCCGCGACACGACGAGATCATCATCCACGATTACCCGGTCGTCGATGAGCCTGGCACCATCTATGAATACAACAACGCGACCTCTGAACTCGTCGCGGTGCTCATCGAGCGAGCGACCGGAGTGCGTTACGGCGAGTTTCTCTCGCGCGAGGTTCTCAAAAAAATCGGCTCGCCGAGTGGCGAGATTTGGGTCAATAGGCCGGGCGGTGTGGCCCATGCGGGCTGCTGCCTGATGCTGCAACCCGAGGCCTGGCTGCGGCTCGGCATCCTCGTGATGCAAGATGGTCGGTGGCAGGGCAAGCGCCTGCTGCCCGAGGGCTACGTCAATGAAATGCGCCGTGGCACGGTGCATAACCCCTATTACGGCCTCGGCGTTTACGTGGCCGGGCGTTACACGGCTCGCCGCGGTTTCGCGAATCCTGCCCGTGAGCCAGAGGCTCGGCGCGTGCTGCACTCCGAAGCCTACCTCGCTGAAGATCTCTTTCTGTTCGACGGCAACTCTGTTCGACGGCAATGCCAACCAGGTCGTCTATGTCATCCCCTCCGAAAAAATGGTGGTGCTGCGGGTCGGTAACAACCCGCCGCGGGCGGCGGGAAAGGAGTGGGACAACGCCTTCCTGCCGAACACCTTGATGCGCGGCATTCGCCGCGTCGCGGGCGAAACCGCACCGACGCCGCAGCCTCGGGATTGACTCTGTTATACTGTTGTAGTTAAATATAACACCTTGGATGATCCGTCGCGTGCCCTACGCGGCGGTTCCCTTTTTGGAAGTCATTTTTCGGAAACCTTGGATGATCCGTCGCGTGCCCTACGCGGCGATTCCCTTTTTGAAAGTCATTTTTCGGAAGTCATCGATGTCCCGATTTTCTCTTGCTCAAGTTCCCCGCGGCATCCTCTGGACCGTCGGTGGCATCGCACTGCTCGCCATTTTTGGTTTGCTGCGCACCTTCATGTTTTCGGGGGCCGGCAAGGGCGAGGCGAGTCCGCCGCCGCTGGTGTCCATTGTCACCGTCGATCCTGTGGAGCTTGCCGATGTGGTCACGTTCTCGGGGGCCATTGCCGCCCGTGACGAGGCGGCCCTCAGCGCCGAAGGCGAGAGCGCGCGTGTGGCCGCGCTGTTTGCCGAGGTGGGCGATCGCGTGAAAGCGGGCGCCGTGCTTGCCAAGCTCGACACCTCGCTCGTTGCGCCGCAGGTGTCGAGCCTCGAGGCTTCGCTGCAAGAATCAAAAGCCAACGCAGCCGTTGCCGACGCAGACTTTCGACGCGCCCAAGCTGTGGCCAATATCGGCGCGCTGTCGGCCCAGGAAATCGAACGACGTCAGGCGGCGGCAATCGCGGCTGAGGCACGCGTCAAAGTGGTGTCATCGCAGCTCACCGAGGCGCAGGCCAGGCTGCGCCGCACCGAGATCCGCGCGCCCTTCGATGGCATCGTGCTCACGCGTGCGGCCGAGGTCGGGCAGTTGGCAGGACCCGGCGGTGCGCCGCTGTTCCGGATCGGTCGTGCAGGCGGCATCGAGATGCGCGGCAATATTGCCGAGCGTGATTTGCCGCGAGTGAGCGTGGGTCAGGCCGCCAAGGTGAGCGTGACCGGCGTCGATCGTCCGTTCATCGGCAAGGTGCGCCTGATCGGCGCCGTGATCGATGCGCAGACGCGGCTCGGCAGCGTGCGCATCGATCTCCCGTCTGATCGCGACCTGCGCCCCGGGGCCTTTGCGCGCGGCGAAATTTCGGTGGGCTCTGGCCGTCGACCCGTGCTGCCGCAGACCGCGGTGATGAGCGATGCCGAAGGCAACTACGTTTTCATTGTTGACGATGCGAGCAAGGTACAGCGTCGCGGCGTGCGCGTCGAAGGTGCGCGCGCCGAGGGCGTGGTGATCGAGTCGGGCCTCGCGAGCGGGGATCGCGTGGTCACGACCGCAGGACCCTATCTGCGCGCGGACGAGCCGGTTCGAGTCGCCAAATGAAGAACATGTCCGCATGGGCGATTCGGCATCCCACTTTGCCGATCGTGCTTTTCATGGTGCTCACCTTTGTGGGCCTCGTGAGCTTCACCCGTTTGCCCATCAATCTCACGCCTGACCTGAGTTTTCCGCTCGTTTTGGTATCGGTGTCGCAGCCCGGTGCTGCGCCGTCCGAGATCGAAACTCAAATTACGCAGAAGGTCGAAGGCGCGGTGCGCAGCGTCGCCGACGTGCGCAATATCAGCTCGCGGGCGTTCGAGGGCGGGTCGGTCACCTCGGTCGAATTCCAGATCGGTACGCCGATCGATCGCGCGCTCAACGATGTGCGCGATGCCGTGAGCAAAATCCGCGCTGATCTGCCCGATGGCGTCGATGAGCCGCAGGTCAATCGCATCGAAATCGAAGGCGGCGCCATTGGCTGGTATGCGGTGTCGACCACCGGCAGATCGCCTGAGCAGCTCAGTTGGTATGTCGACAATACTTTGAGCAAGCGCTTGCTCGCGATCCAGGGCGTGGCGCAGGTGTCGCGTGGTGGTGGTGTGAACCGCGAGATTCGTGTCGAGCTCGACCCTGCGCGCATGCAGGCGCTCGGCCTCACAGCCTCCGAAGTCAATCAGCAGTTGCGCGTCCTCAACGTCAATGCGCCGGGCGGCCGTGCTCAGGTGGGCGGCGGCGAGCAATCGATCCGTGTACTCGGTGCGGCCGCGACCGCGCTCGAACTGGGTGCCACCCGCATCCGCTTGGCCAATGGCAGCAATGTGCGGCTGCAGGATATCGCCGAAGTGAGCGATGCGGTCGGCGAGCGCCGCTCACTCTCGCGCGTCAATGGTCGACAGGCCACGAGTTTTGGGGTCTTCAAGGCGCGCGGCTCTTCGGAAGTCGCGGTGATGGATGCCATTGAGGCGGAACTCGCAGCGCTTGCCAAAGAATCACCCGATATCACCGTCAAGCGCGTGTTCACCACGGTCGAGTACACCCGCGAGACCTACCGCTCGGCGCTCACGGCGATGATCGAGGGCTCCATCTTGGCGGTGCTGGTCGTCTTCATCTTCCTGCGCGATTGGCGGGCGACGGTGATCTCTGCGCTCGCCATTCCGCTCTCGGCGATTCCGACCTTCGCCTTCATGTACTGGCAGGAATTCACGCTCAACAACATCAGCCTGCTCGCGCTTTCTTTGGTGGCAGGTGTGCTGGTCGATGATGCGATCGTCGAAATCGAGAACATCGTGCGCCACATGCGCATGGGCAAGAGTGGCTATCAGGCTGCGCTCGATGCCGCAGACGAAATCGGTCTCGCGGTGGTCGCAACCTCGGCGACCATCATCGCGGTGTTCTTGCCGGTCAGCTTCATGGGCGGCTTTTCGGGCCAATATTTCAAGCAGTTCGGGCTTACCGTCGCCGCCGCCGTATTCTTTTCTTTGCTGGTGGCGCGTCTGATCACGCCGCTGATCGCGGCCTACACCCTGAAGCCGCATGACGAGATCCGCTCGGCCGACGGCCCGCTGATGAACGCTTATCTCGATGCGCTGCGCTGGTCGCTGCAGCATCGTCGCGCCACGTTGATCGGCGGCACGTTGTTTTTCCTGTTCTCCATCGGCTTGCTGGTTGCGGTACCCAAATCATTATTGCCTTCGCAAGACTTCGGTTCGGCGCAGGTCGATATCGAGTTGCCGCCGGGTGTGCGCCTCGAGCAGACCGCCGAAATTTCGGGCAAGGTGCGCGAGCTCCTCGCCAAACAGCCCGAAGTTTCCGACGTCATCGAGGAGATCGGTGGCGGCGATGTCCGTACCGCACAGCTCTATGTCACCCTGGTACCGCGTGATCAGCGCGAGATGTCGCAGAAAGTCTGGCAGGAAGGGGTCACTCCGCTCTTCGCCGAAATCCCGGATGCGCGCGTCACCTTCGCAGGTAATGACGGCCCCGGTGGTTTGCCGATTACGCTTTACCTGACTGGCGAAGATCCCGCCAAGCTCGAAGCCACCGCGCGTCGCGCCATCGTCGCGATGCGCGCGCTACCCGAGTTGCGTGATCCGCGCATCAATGGCGATCTGCAACGGCCCGAGATCCTGATCCGACCGCGTCTCGATTTGGCAGCCGAGCTCGGCGTTTCGGTGGCCGCGATCAGTCAAACAATTCGCATCGCAACGCTCGGTGATCTGCCGCAGAACGCCGCGCAGTTCTCGGCAGCCGATCGGCAGATACCTATTCGAGTGAGCTTGATCGAAGACTCACGGCGCGATCTCGGCACCCTCGAGAACTTGCCGGTGCGCACGGCAGCCGGGTCGACCGTGCCGCTCAAGGCAGTGGCGGATATCAGCTTCGGCGAGGGCCCCTCGGTGATCCGTCGGTACAACCAGAGCCGACGGGTCGTGCTCGAGTCGGAGCTCGCCAAGGGGGGTCGTGCTCGAGTCGGAGCTCGCCAAGGGGGTCGAACTCGGGCCTGCGCTCGCCAAAGTTTATGCACTGTCCGAGATCAAGAATCTGCCCGAGGGCGTGCGTCTTGTCGAAGTGGGGCAAGCCGAGTTTCTCAAAGAATTACTCGAGAACTTCACCTTTGCCATCGCTGCGGGTGTGCTGCTGGTGTTCGCCGTGCTCGTGATCCTGTTCGCGCGCGTGTTGCAACCGATCACCATTCTCTCGGCTTTGCCGCTGTCGGTCGGTGGCGCGGTCATCGCGCTCATGCTCGCCGGCATGCCGTTCTCGATGCCGGTGGTCATCGGTTTCTTGATGCTCATGGGTCTTGTCGGCAAGAACTCGATCCTGCTGGTCGACTTCGCCATCGAAGAAATGCGCTCGGGCAAGCCACGTCTCGAGGCGCTGGTCGAGGCCGGGCACAAGCGCGCGCGGCCGATCATCATGACCACGGTCGCGATGGTGGCAGGCATGCTGCCCGTGGCTTTCAGCACGGCGGCGGCAGGGTTCAGAGCACCTATGGGTGTCGCGGTGATCGGCGGACTCATTACCTCTACGCTGCTCACGCTCGTGATCGTGCCGTCGATGTTTTCTGTGGTGGATGACATCGAAGGCTGGCTCGAACCGCGCGTATCCAAGCTGCTTGCGGCCTCGGGCGAGACCAAGACCACGGCTTGATTGCGGCGCGCGGCGCTCAGCGCAGCGCTGCAGGCGAGTTACGGCTGCCAGAACAGGGCGAGGGCGAGGGTGCTCGAGGCGATGAATGCCGTGGCCGCCCCGCCTAGCGCGAGCGGCTGCCAGCCCTGTGCAATCAGTTTGCGCACGT
>Ga0194119_10011939_pt1 | contig 11115 bp, 5 predicted proteins | sample TA2MahC100mmetaG_FD_148620 | JGI IMG/M metagenome (GOLD analysis project Ga0194119, IMG submission 148620) | Freshwater microbial communities from Lake Tanganyika, Tanzania - TA2015018 Mahale Deep Cast 100m | ecosystem: Environmental > Aquatic > Freshwater > Lake | place: Tanzania: Lake... | reverse complement strand
CTTGTTTTTAATGGCTTCGTGCAGCTTGTGCGCGGCGGCGAGCGGCGGGCCGTGCAACCGCTCGGTACCCGTCATGTCGAGATAGGCTTCGTCGATCGAGGCCATTTCGACAAGCGGGCTAAAGGTCTGCAGGACCTCGCGGACTTCTCCGGAGTGTCGGGTGTAGCGATCGCGATGGCCTTCGAGGAAGATCGCATGCGGGCACAGGGCGTAGGCTGTGCGCAGAGGCATTGCCGAATGCACGCCGAATTTCCGCGCGGCGTAAGATGCCGCACTGACCACGCCGCGTTCGTTCCCCTTGCCGCCGACGACGACCGGTTTCCCCTTGAGCGAGGGATCGTACAACTCTTCGACGGAAACGAAGAACGCATCCATGTCGATGTGGAAGATGGAGCGCATCGACCGGCGCACTACTGCTTCTTGCGGCGTGGCGTGGGTACAGTGACCGGCGCTCGCTTCTGGTACTTGTACGATTTCCAGTCCGTCGCGGCGCGGCCGTTCAGGTCCCAACGGACGATACCGTCGCGGATGGTGATTTCGGCGGTGAGTTTCTTAGCGCCGGGGAACGTCGCACCAGCGGAGTCGATGAAGCCGAAGGCGCCCTGCTCAACGCGTAGAACGGTGATGTCGGCGACGGCGCCTTCGTCGAGATGGCCGAGGTCGACACGCTTGATTTCCCTGGTGGGGTTCCAGGTGCTCATTTTGATAACGTCGTCCAACGAGGCGCCGAGGTTGAGAAACTTCGACATGACGTTGGTCATGTCCTTCATACCGGCGTTCATGGAGCCGGTGTGGAGGTCGGTCGAAATCGAATCGGGCCAGAAGCCCTGGCGAGTGAGCGGTTCGGCGACGTTCCAGTAGAAGCTGCCGCCGCCGTGGCCGACGTCGAAAATGACGCCGCGTTTGCGGCCCACTTCCATGGCGGGGTTGGTCTTGCCATCCTCGCCGAGTTCGCCGCGATGGCCAGAGTAGCAGTCGGTGTAAATGTCGCCCGAGCGAAGTTTGTCGCCGAGTAACGTACGAAGGGTGCGATCGAGGCTGAGGTAGCCGAAGTCGACCATGACGGGCAGATTCGTCGCGCGGCCGGCCGCCAGTGCGCCGTCGACCGAGGGCCATCCTTCGCCCGCGTAGTGGGCGGTCTTGAAGCCGACGACAACGTCCTTGTGTTTTCGCGCGATGGCGGCGGCTTGGTCTCCTTGCATTTCCGAAGGCGTGTCTTCGCCGGCCGGACTCATACCGTTGCCCACGATGTTGACAAATGCGAGGACGCGGGTTTGGGCGCGGTCGATGATGCGCTGGCGGAAGTCGTCGAAGTTGCGCCAGCCGGCTGAGCCTGCGTCGACCATGGTCGTCACGCCGCTGCGGAAGCTGAAGCTGTCGGGATATACCGAGGAGTCGCCGGTCAGGGCTTTGACGCCGGTACCGGTGTAGACGTGGACGTGAATATCGATCAGGCCTGGAGTCACATAGAGCCCATCGACGCGGGTGACGCGCGAGGCGGTGTCGGCGGGAATATCCGCGGCGACCTTCGCGATACGGCCGTTTTGAATGGCGACGTCGAGTTTGGCCGAGCGGCCGTTCTTGGGGTCGATGACATGGCCGCCCTTGAGTAGGAGGGAATACGGCTGGGCGGAGGCGGCGATGGCCGCGGTCACGAGGAGAATAATGCGCATCAGAAGCATCATATACCCGGGGGCCTAAGGTTTTTTCGACGAAGTGCCGATTAGCGGACAGGGCCAACGATGCCTTCGTTCGGTAACAATATAGTCCGGCTTCGAGCACTAGCCGTCGCGCTAGCACTCGTCTCCGCGTCTGCCTGCTGGAGCGCGGTCGAGCCGGTCGAAGAAATACGCGGGCGGTTAACGATCGAGGCGACGGCGGCCGCTCGCGAGTGCACGGTTGAGGGCACGGTGGCTATGATCCCTTCCGACGTGCAAAACGTCTTCTATTTAGAGGACGATACGGGCGGGATACTCGTGCGGCATGGCGCGGCCGTACATACAGGGGCGCGGTTGCGGCTGTCCGGGAGTTGTTCGCTGGGCCGCGGGCAATCCTTGGAACTGCTGGCGGCAAAGGTCGAAGACCTAGGTGCCGGCGCACCGTTGAAGCCCCGTCGATTGTTGCCGGATGAGGCACGCAAGCCGGAATGGCAGCATACTCTGGCCGAAGTTGATGGCGTCGTGGCGGACGTTTTTTGGCGAGGTGACTTCGAATACGTGTGGCTGCGGGGGGAAGAGCCGTTCCGTGCATTCGTCCGTATAAAGGGCGAAGCAAGTGTGCTCGCGGCTCTCGAACCAGGAATGCGGATTATCTTGCGGGGTGTTCTGGTGCCGCAAAGCGATTCGAACGAGTCTCCGACGCCGCATGAACTGGCACTGCGTTCGGGCGACGACATCGTGATCGTGGACCGGCCGGCGCCGATCTCGTCACAATTGTTGTATTTGTTCGCGTTGATTGCTCTGGCGGCTGGGCTGTGGATTTATTTCCTCCGGCGCGCGGTGAGTGAGCGCACGAAGGAACTGCAAACGGCGGTGGTGCAGGCCGAAGAGGCGTCGCGGATGAAGTCGAGTTTCGTGGCGAACATGAGTCACGAGATTCGTACGCCGCTGAACGCAATCATCGGGTTTTCCGACATTTTGCTCGATCAAGCGCAGGGCGAGCAACGGAGAGGTCTCGATACGATTCGTGTGAGCGCCAACATGCTACTGGCGATTATTAACGACGTGCTGGATCTCTCGAAGATCGAGTCGGGATAGTTGGACTTGTACCCGGAGATCGCCAGCCCGGCGCTGATCGTCGAAGATGCGCTGGATCTTGTCGCGACGGCTGCGTTGATGAAGAATTTGGAGATCGGGTATGTGGTAGCGCCCGAAGTGCCGGAACGGGTGATGATCGACTCGTCGCGATTGCGCCAGGTTCTGATGAATCTATTGAGCAACGCGGTGAAGTTCACTGAGACGGGTTCAGTGACGCTGGCGTTGTCGGCTGAGCCCGCAGGCGACCGGCACGTACGATTGTTCTTCGCTGTCAAGGACTCGGGGATAGGAATCGAGGGCGATCAACTGGAGAAGCTGTTTAAGCCGTTCCAGCAGTTGGATAGCACCAGCCGCCGGAGACACGGCGGAACGGGCCTTGGGCTAACGATCAGCCGGCATCTTGTGCGAGCCATGCAGGGCGATTTGTTTGTTGGTTCGACACCGGGAAAGGGAAGTACGTTCACAGCGAGCCTGATCTGCGAGGTGGTTCCGTCGGAGACGCCCTTGCCGGAACTGCCGAAGGATGCGGTCTTTCGAGTTGCGATATCACGTCCTTGGACACGGAACGTCGTGGAGATGCTCCTGGCGAGGAGCCATGCGACGATGCAGAGCGAAACGCCGGCGACCATCGTCATTTCCGACTCGCCTCCGCCCAAGGAGTTGCGCAATCAACTCTGGATCGAGTTGTCGCCGCAGCCCGGCGTGAAGTCTGTGTCGAGGATGCATCGCATTGTCCCGCTGCCGCTGAAACCCCGGCTACTTTGGCTGGCCATCAACGACACTGCCGAATCGGCGGCCGTCCGTCCCGCCGTTACGGTGGCGCAGTCCGACCTGCGGATACTTGTGGCGGATGACAATGCCGTCAATCTGAAAGTCGTGATAAGTCTGTTGAAACGGCTCGGATATAATGCGGCGACGGCGGTAAACGGTTTGGAGGTCTTGAATGCGATGGCGCGCGAAGAGTTCGACCTCATTTTCATGGATATCCAAATGCCCGAGATGGATGGGCTGGAGGCCGCGCGCCGGATCCGCGCGAACGAACTCTGGCACGAGAAACCGTGGATCATTGCCCTGACCGCGAACGCTATGAGCTCCGACCGTGACGAGTGTCTGAAAGCTGGGATGAATGATCACGTTCCAAAGCCGGTGGGCCTCAAACAAATCGGCGATGCGCTCGCGCGGGCTCGGCCTGCGATCGGGAATCCCGCGCCGCCCGTGGAGCCACAACTCAGTGAGGATGTATTGCAGTCCAACCAATTGCTGAAGCTGGCGGCGGCGGTGGCGCATACGAAGACCACGCCCGTCGTCGATCCGTCGCGGAATTAGCTCGGTCTCGCGAACAAGACTAGGAGATATCCGGGCTAGCGGGCGGCGGAGGAAACCGCGGTTGAAGATTCGCGCTCCCGCCATTCCCAATGTGCCGTGGCCCGTTTGATCACAGCGTCCAGATCCCGGTCGAGCAGGAAGCCGTCCTTTATTAGTTCTGAGCTCGCCTCGCGAACTCTGGACAGGTAACCCACCTTATTTCCGTATCGATCCAGCACCTTTTTCCACGGGAAGGGAAGATACGATCCAACGTTTGCGATGAGTTCGCCCTCGCCGCCGATCTCCGCGACACGCGTATTCCAGCCGGCGAAGGCTCCCAGCGGGACTGCGACGTCGGTCATCGCGAGGCCACCTCGGTCGTTGCCGTCGGCGTCGGCCTGCATGATGCGCGGTCCGTATTCTTTGCCAACCTTAGGAGGCTCGGTCCTAAAATTGAGCGCGTAGGTCCGGTGCATGGTCCTCGGTTTCACCGCTTGATAATTCGCGAGTGTCACGAGCTCACCCTTCGCGACAAGCGGATACCGCGAGGCGGGCGGTTGGACATCGCTCACAACCCAATCGCGCAAGCGAATGAGCAGGCTGCGATGGGCCCATTTGTAGTCGTTGAAGTTAGGAAGGTTGATCGACTTGGCGCGCTTTGGCGGAAACGCCGCGGGGCCGTGTTGTCCCCCGGAAATTGCGAAGATGCGGGTTGTTTCGGGGGGCGCGACGTCGGCGCGGCCATCCGCCGTTGTGTGGATCAGCGAACCGGACGATCCCCAGTATTCGTAGGACGAATTGACGTGGAAGATCTTCGGCCATTGCGACTTGTCTTTGTATTTTGCAAGCAGATCCCAGTCCGTGTACGGCGGCTGATCGGTGCGCGAGAACGAGGCATCTCGAAACGGCCCGGCGGTGCGCGATGGCTGCGAGAAGAGATTCAGTGCCATGCGGCGGCCTCCGGCCACGTTCGAGAATATTCCATCGAAAACGCGCCGGCCCTGTTCGTCAAGATTGAATCCTTCATAGAGCAGGCCGCGCAACGCCGTGCCCGATTGCGAACTTCCGTAGGCCAGCGTGTGCGTAATCTTCGGGAGTTTCGCACCCAGGTCCTTGCCGTTGCGGACCGCGGAAATGAAGTCGCGGACCGCGGCGAATCCGAGTCCGGCGACGACGGGGTCTTTCGAAGGATAGACCACTTCGTATGTCCGGCCCGGTTTGCCCGGCGGGGTCAACACCATCTCGGTCCCTTCGATTCTCCATGAGCCTTGGGGCATCGGGCGGCGCACGCCGTCCTCGCCGTCCCGAAAGTACGCGCGGGCCTTCGAGGCGTCGGATACGGTGTAGGGAATGTGTGTGCCGTCGCCGAGCGAGAAGCGCTCGACAGGTGTGTCCGCGGTTCTTTCCGACCGCACCCAGCCTTCGACACCTCGAGCGATTGGGGCATAAAGGCGAAGTCCCTTCGAAACATCGTGCTGCCATGCGACCCACACCAGCGTCAGGCCTTCGCGTTCGGTGAGCGGATCGCCAGCGCGGCCGAAGGTGTTTGTAATTCCGCGGCCACCTCGGTTGGACGCTTCAAACAGCAGCACTCCGCTTGGCTTTTCCGGGACGACGATGTGAAAGTCAGCGCTGAATTCGACTTTGCCCTGGGCGTTACGGGCAGCTTTGTTGATGCCGTCGATGGCACGATTCGGCGCGGCGGCGGGATCGACGGCGAAGTGCGCGCGACCGAAGAGTTCCCGGGCCGTGGACTTGGGCCCGATTTCGAGGCGGACAAGTTCGGCGTGCGCGGCAAGCGCCGTTAGCAAGAGAATAGCGAGCTTCATGCGAAGAGTTCTTGAACGATTCTTCCGTGATCGGTGATGGGGACCGGCCGGTCCCCGGCGTAAAGGTTCTTGTGGGGATCGATGCCGAGCGCGTTGTGAATCGTTGCGTGGAAATCGGGAATGGTCACCGGGCGCTCGATCACCTTCTTGCTCAGATCGTCGGTTGTTCCGACAGCCAGGCCCGATTTGATGCCGCCACCGGCGAGCACCATCGTGAATGCCTCGGATTGATGGCCCCGTCCGCCACCGGCGTCGAACTCGGGCGGCCGGCCGAATTCCGTGGCGATTACGACGAGCGTGGTGTCGAGCAGCTTCTGCTTTTCGAGGTCGAGCAGAAGCGTAGCGAACGCTTTATCAAGGTCCTGAATCAGCAGATGCTGATTGGTTTGGCCATCGTTGTGCGTGTCCCATCCGCTGCCGTTCAAGAAATTCAAGTTGAACGACACTTCGACAAACCGCGTGCCCGCCTGCACCAAACGGCGAGCGAGAAGGCAGCGCTGGCCGAACTCGCCGCCGTAGCTTTCGCGCAGTGTCGTCGATTCGCGATTGAGTTCAAATACGTTCATGAAGCGCGGCCCGGCCAATCGAAAGGCCTGGCGAGAGACATCGCCCTGCGCTTGAATGACGGTATCTCCCGCGTTCCGATTCTGATGGCCTTCGCGCATGGCGGCGAGTAGCGTTTCGCGGCGGTCTTGGCGCGTCGAATCGACATCGGGCGGCCGGACAAGCCCGTTCGGTCCGATCTCGGTCTGCGTGAGATAAACGTAGCCGTACTTGGCGCCGAGGAAGCCAGGATCGCGCGTGATGTTGGGGTATCCCATCACAATGTAGTTGGGCACCTCCTCGGTCTTAGGCCCGAGCTGATGAGAGACCACCGAGCCAATCGACGGATACTGCAACGTGCCGCTCGGCGTACGTCCGGTGTGAACGAGATTGGCCGCGGCGGCGTGTTCGCTGACGATCGGATGCGTGATCGAACGGATGACGGCGCAGCGGTCAAGCAACGGCGCGGTCTGCTTCAGGTGCTCGCAGACTTGCACGTTTTTGATGGCCGTATCGATGGCGCCATACGCGGCGCCGGCGACCTTCTTGCCATCGCCACGGCGCTTGGGGTCGAAGGTGTCGATTTGCGCGGCCCCGCCTCCGAGCCAAAGGAAAATGCAGGCGTCGGCCCTGCCTCTTGCGGGCGCGGCAGCGGCGGCGAGAGAATTGGCGAGGAATTCGCGTCGATTGATCATTAGGGCACCATCGCGAATTCGGGCGAATTGATCAGCGCCCAGAGCGTGTCTTCGTAGCGCTCGCGGAAGTCCTTCGTCAGGCGGTCGGTGGGCTTGTCGCCGAAGCGGAGTTTGCGTTCCTCTTCGAGGCGGATGACGGTTGCTTCTGCGCTCAAATGATTCGACCACGAGACGCGGCCGTCGGACTCGCGCCTGGTCGAGCGCGCTTCGGCGCCTTTGACGAAGCGGCCGGCGAAGACCGGCGCCAGCAAGTTTCGATACATCGCGAGTTCGGCCGCGCTTGGCTTGCGAGAGAGAATGCGCGTGAAGGTCTGTTCGATTAGCGCGTCGACAGTGGCATTGCCAAGCGCGATCCCGGTGAAGGCGCTGTCGTCGGAGAGACGCGCGATACGTGTGCCGAGAACGCCGTTGGCGAGAATGAGCGTCTGCATCGGCGAAGGCGCGTCGTCGCGCTCAGTTGCTGGACTTTGGCGCGATTGCCGCCAGCCGTAGTTCGTCATGACATCGACGATTGACTGCGCGATCGGCAGCGCCAGTGCTGGGCGGTCGCGCTCGTTCGACAGCGCTGTGAGATGCCAACCGCGTTCGGGTTTGCCGAGATTGATGAACTGTTTCGGCGAGCGGTCGCCGGCGGGGTTGAGATTCATCTCCTCGCAGTCGAACAGTTTGCCGGCGGCGAGATGGAGCGAATCGACCAGTTGCTCGGCGGTCATGTTGCGGTGTGCGGGACCAGCGAAGAGCCGCTTGGCGGAACTCATTTGATCGGCCGCCGTGCCGGCCGCTTTGCGCTGATAGGCGTGTGATGCGAAGATCAGTTTCGCGACGTGTTTCAAGTCGTACCCCGATGCGCGGAACTCGTGGGCGAGATAGGCCAACAGCTCGGGATGCGAGGCGCGGCCGCGCGACCAATCGTCGGCGGGTTCCACGATGCCAACGCCCATGTAGCGCTTCCACACGCGATTGACGACGACTTGCGAAAAGCGGTCGTTGTCCGGGGAAATCAGGAAGGACGCGAGTTGATTACGGGTGGCCGATTTGGCGGCGACCGGGAGCGTGCCGCTGTCGGCATGTTCGAGAAGTTTTGCAAAGGGCCAGGCGGGAGCGATCGACTCGCCAGGCTTCAATGCGGAGACGACGTTGGGCTTGCGGCCGCCTTCGCCTTGTGGCACGGTCGAAGTCGCGGGCAGCTTCAGATCCTTGCCTTCCAGCATTGCGGCAAGTGCGAAGAGATCCTTCTGCTTGAACGGGTGGAACGGAGCGTCGTGGCAACGGGCGCAACTGAGCTTCTGTCCGAGAAACGCCTGCGCCACGATGTCGGCTTTGGCCGCGGGCGGGGAGTCATTCAACGTGGCTTGACTGAAGGACGCGGGGCCGCCGAGCGTGGCCGATCCTTCCTGCTGAACGAGTTCGGCGACGAAGCGATCGAACGGAATGTTGTCGGAAAAAGACTGATGCATCCACCAGCGGAAGGGGCCGGTGTTGTTGAGGTCGGGCTTCAAAATGCCGGGGTTCTCGGCCAGTACATCTTGCCAGTAGCTGACCCAATGGTCGGCCCAACTGGGGTTGTCGACGAGTCGATTGACGGCATTGGCGCGGCGCGATTTCGGCGAGTCCTTCAGATACGCGGCGATCTCGGGCGGCGTCGGGATGAGGCCGGTTGTGTCGAGTGTCACCCGGCGCAGGAACTCGAGATCGTTGAGCGCGGCGGTATGTTTGGCGCTCGCGGCGGCGAGTTTGACGTTGATGAAATTATCAATCGTATTCCGCACCGGGTAGCCGTCCGGTGCGGTTGGAATCGCGGGAGCGGGCTTCGCCGGCTGCGACTTGTGCCGTGCATTCCATAGCGCGGAGACCTTGTGGCTGACGGTGCGGCGGCGGACCTTGTCCGACTCGGCGTGACGCCGCGCGGAGGCGAGCGAATACGCTTCCCAGCCGGCGTCGGTGAGTGGCGGCGCATCGTTGGGTCCGAGCAGTTGATCCACCAGTTGATCCTTCATTCGAATGCCGACGGCGAGTTCGCCCGGAGACGGATAGAGTCCCTTGCCGCCGATAGCGGCGATCAAGACGAATTCATGCGGGCCATCGCTGAGTTGCACCGGCGCGAGCGAATCCTGATGCGGATAGGCGGCTGGACGCAGTGGCGTGTTGCCGCGCTCGACGGCCGGAGGAACGGGATCGTCGCCCGACGTGTTGGGCTTTTGCGCCTGTGTTTGCGCGACTAACTTGCCATCGACGAAGAGACGCGCGGCGCCGCGGGCGCGAAGGCGGAGCGTGTAGGAGCCAGCCGTATAATTCCGTTGATAGGCGGCCTTCAAGATGAACGGCGTGGAACGGTCGAGCGGGATGGCGTTGGCCGCGAACTTGGTCGGCGTGTGAATAAAAGCGAACGCAGGTTCCGTGTAGCGGTCGATCGATTTCATCGCGGCGAGATCGAACTCTTTACCGGCGGCGAGGTCCTCGAATATCTCGACTTGTACGGGACCTCCGCCAGGCAGCGACGGCGCGGGCGCGGCGGACAGACTCCAGGCGAGGGAAGCGATGAGGGGTCGAACCATGCGTGTAATTTATCACGGTGCGATACCCGTTTAGTTGGGTCAGAGGCTCGGTGGCGTGTGGCGATGAAAGTCCGTTGCGTCCTCCAACGCGGCGGCGACTTCAAGAAGCCGCTTTTCGGCAAATGGGCGTGCGATGAGTTGCAGCCCGAGCGGCATGCCTTCGCCGTCGAAGCCGCATGGCTGCGATGTGGCGGGGAAGCCGAGAACGTTTATGCCGCGCATGAAGCGGGTTGTGGCGAGGCGGAAGTCTTCTTCCACGCCTTCGATTGTCACCGTTGGATCGCCAATTTTCTTCGCGCCGGTCGGCGTTGTCGGCGTCGCGAGAACGTCGACGTAATCGAACACGCGCAGGAACGCATCGCGGAAGTGACGGCGCAACCGCTGCGCGTTGATGTATTCGGTGGCGGGTAGTAGCAGGCCCTGCTCCCACAGTACGCGAATGTCGGCGCCGACTTCGTGTTCACGGCCGGCGAACTGGTTCAGTACAGTCGCCGCTTCGCAGAGAAGAATGATGCGGGCCACGGTGTTGAGCGCCGCGATGTCGGGAACGGTGACGTCGACGATGGTCGCGCCGAGAGAAGCGGCGAGCGCGATCATCTTTCGTACGGCGTTGGCGGCGTCGGCGTCGACACGATCGAAGTAGTAATTCAACGGCACGCCGATGTGCACGCCTTTGAGCGATATCGCTCCGCTGGGGAGATAGTTGTCGACCGGCGCGAATGAAGTTGTCTCATCGCGCTCGTCGCGTCCGGCCATGGCTTGAAGGCAGACGGCGGAGTCGCGGACCGATCGCGTGAGCGGGCCCATGTGATCGAGCGTGTAGCCGAGCGGAAGCACGCCGAATTTGCTGACGCGGCCGAAGGTGGGCTTCAGGCCGAACGTATTGCAGAACGCCGCCGGTACGCGGATCGATCCGCCGGTATCGCTGCCCATTGCCATGAACGCCATGCCGGCGGTGACCGCCGCGCCCGAGCCGCCGCTGGAGCCGCCGGGAACTCGCGCGACATTCCACGGATTGCGTACCGGGCCGTAGTGCGGGTTGTTCGAAGTCACGCCGTAGGCGAGTTCGTGCTGATGCGCTTTGCCGAGCATCACGCATCCGGCGGCGGAAAGCTTTTCCCACACCGTGCAGTCGTAGTCCGGAACGAAGTCTTTGTAGAGCAGGGAAGCGCATGTCGTGGCGACGCCGCGCGTGCAGAACAGATCCTTCAGCGCGATGGGAATGCCGTGAAGCGGGCCGCGATCGATTCCGCGCGCCAATTCACCGTCAAACGCGGCGGCTTCTCGAAGCGCGCTCTCGCCGGTCACGTTAAGAAACGCATTGTAGGCGCCATTGCCCGCGTCGATGATGCGAAGGCATTCCGCCGTCAACTCGCGCGAGGAAACCTTCTTTGCACGCAGCGCCGCGGCGGCTTCGAGGATCGTCATTTCG
>Ga0194119_10011938_pt1 | contig 11115 bp, 7 predicted proteins | sample TA2MahC100mmetaG_FD_148620 | JGI IMG/M metagenome (GOLD analysis project Ga0194119, IMG submission 148620) | Freshwater microbial communities from Lake Tanganyika, Tanzania - TA2015018 Mahale Deep Cast 100m | ecosystem: Environmental > Aquatic > Freshwater > Lake | place: Tanzania: Lake... | reverse complement strand
GAAGTTCATCGCCAGGGGCTCATCGGCCTCGGCGGCCATCTTCACGCCCTGATCGATCAGGGCCATCTGGTTGATGAACAGGTCGCGGAACACGCCGCTGCAGTTCACCACCACGTCGATGCGGGGGCGACCCAGCTCCTCAAGGGAAATCAGCTCCAGCTTGTTCACCCGGCCCAGGGAATCGGGCACCGGCTTCACGCCGATGAACCAGAGGATCTGGGCCAGCGATTCGCCGTAGGTCTTGATGTTGTCGGTGCCCCAGAGCACGCAGGCGATGGTTTCGGGCCAGGTGCCCTGCTCGGCTTTCTGGCGCTCGATCAGCTTGTCCACCACCCCTTTCGCTGCAGCGATGGCGGCCTTGGTGGGGATGGCCTGGGGATCGAGGGCGTGCAGGTTCTTGCCGCTGGGCAGCACGCCGGGGTTGCGGATCGGGTCTCCGCCCGGACCCGGCAGCACGTATTCGCCGTCGAGGGCCTTGAGCAGGCTCTCCATCTCCAGATCGGCGCACACCTGCTCGAGGCAGAACTGCAGATAGGCGAACAGCTTGTCGAGCTCGCTCTGGTCGACGCTCACAAAGCCGGCGCCGCAGCAGGCCCGCAGCCAGGGGCTGGGCAGCTTGAAGCCGAATTTGCCCAGCAGATCAAACAGCCAGCCGAAGTTGCGCCGCAGGGTGACGCGGCCGTCGCTGCCGGTGACGCTGCGCACCATGGCGCCCACGGCAGCCCGGCTGGTTTCGGTGATGCGGCGGTTCAGCTCCACATCGGCCAGCACCCCTTCGTCGTTGCCCTTGTACACATCGGCGATCGTGCGGCCCAGGCTCTCGGCCAGCAGGCCCGGCAGGGAGCGGATGCCCTCCTCCTCGCGCTCCAGGGCGGCGATGTTCACCAAGGTGGCGATCGCCTCCTCGGCGGTGGGGGGCTTGCCGATAGTGTGCAGGCCGCAGGGCAGCAGGCGGCTCTCGATCTCCATCAGCTGGCGATACACCGCGCCGATCACGCCATCGCGGGCGTCGAGATCGAGCTCAGCGGCGTCGACTTCGGGCAGCTCAACGTCTTTGTCGAGGTTGCACTGGCGCGCCGTTTCCACCACCGCATTCACGATCTGCACGCCGCGGGAGCTCTCGCGCAGCTGTTGGTAGCTGCCCACCAGTTCGCCCAGTTCCTTGAGGCCCTTGTAAAGGCCGGCGTTTTCAGCGGGAGGGGTGAGATAGGAGATCGTTTCGGCGTAGCCGCGCCGCTTGGCGATCGTGGCTTCAGAAGGGTTGTTGGCGGCGTAGTAGTAGAGGTTGGGCAGGGCGCCGATCAGCGAATCGGGGTAGCAGGTTTCGCTCATGCCCATTTGCTTGCCGGGCATGAACTCCAGCGAGCCGTGGGTGCCGAAGTGCAGCACGGCATCGGCGCCCCACACCTTCTCCAGATAGGTGTAGTAAGCGGCGAAGCCGTGGTGGGGGCTGGCGCTGCGCGAATAGAGCAGGCGCATCGGGTCGCCCTCGTAGCCAAAGGTGGGCTGCACGCCCACGAACACGTTGCCGAAGTGGCGGCCGTAGATCAGCAGGTTGGTGCCGTCGCTGTTGAGGGTGCCGGGGGGCTTGCCCCAGTTCTCTTCCAGACGCTCGGAATAGGGGGTGAGGCGCTCGTATTCCTCCACGCTCATGCGGTGGGCGATTGCCAGCTCCGGTGCCCCCTCCATGGCCTCGGGATCCTTGAGCACCGCCTCCATCAGCTCCTTGCTGGTTTTGGGCAGGCCGCTCACGTCGTAGCCCTTCGCCGCCATCTCCTCCATCACCCGGTGGATGGAGCCGAACACGTCGAGGTACGCCGCGGTGCCCACGTTGCCCTTGTCGGGCGGGAAGCTGAACACGGTGATCGCCAGCTTCTTCTCGGTGCGCGGCTTGATGCGCAGGGAGGCCCAGCGGATGGCACGCTCGGCGATCGCATCCACCCGGTCTTGGAGGGTGTGGGCCTTGCCGGTGGCATCGTCGCGGCCGCTCAGCACGATCGGCTCGATCGCACCATCGAGCTCGGGAATGGCGATCTGCAGGGCCACCTGCACCGGGTGCAGACCGAGGTCGCTCTCCTCCCATTCCTGGGTGGTTTGGAACACCAGGGGCAGGGCCACCATGTAGGGGCGATTGAGCTTCTTCAGCACCTCGATCGCCTTGGGGTGGTCTTGGCGGGCCGGACCGCCCACCAGGGCGAAGCCGGTGAGCGACACCACCCCATCCACCAGGGGCATCTCCGGGTTGAGCGGGTCGTAGAAGAAGGCATTCACCGGCTTGGTGAAGTCGAGCCCGCCGCAGAACACCGGGATCACGGTGGCGCCCCGGTATTCCATCTCCTGGATCACCGCCACGTAGTGGGCCTCATCGCCCGTCACGATGTGGCTGCGCTGCAGCACCAGGCCGATCACCGGGCCCTTGCGGGCCTTCTCGGAGAGATCCTTGCGGCTGGCGCTCCAGTTCAGGTACTCCTTGAGGTCTTCGAACATCCCCGGCGCCAGGGGGTGCCAGATGCCCAGATCGGGGAAGGTGACGGGATCGGCCACCTGCAGCTCGGGCCGATCGGCGCTGCCCTCGCCGCTGCGGGGGAACACGTACTTGTCGGCCAGCATCAACAGGAAGTTCCTGAGGTTGTCTGGCGTACCCCCCAGCCAGTACTGGAAGCTGAGCATGAAGGAGCGGGCGTCCTGCGCCTTCTCCACCGGCAGATACTTCAACACCGTGGGCAGGGTGTTGAGCAGCTTCAACATCGCGTCCTGGAAGCCGGCGCCGCCGGCCTCCTTGCGCTTTTTCATGAAGCTGGCAATGGCCGATTTGCTCTGGCCGAGCTGGGCCATCGAGAAGCTGCCCAGCTTGTTGAGGCGCATCACCTCCGGCATGGAGGGGAACACCACCGCCGCCTTCAGGCGCTCGCGGTGGGGGGCCACGGCGTCCACCACCTTCTGGGCCAGATCCTCGATGAAGATCAGCGAGGCGATGAATACATCCGCTTCGGCCACATCGGCGCAGAAGTCGGCGTAGTTCTCCGCATCGCGCAGTTCCTCGATCAGGTAGCCGCTCAGTTCGATCGCCAGGGGGCCGTTCTGGTCGTTGAGGGAGGTGGCCGCCTGGGTGAGGGCGTTCTGGTATTGGGGCTCCAGCACCACATACACGGCCTTCATCACCGCCCGGCCGTTCGCGTCGCCGGGGGTGACGCGGCGGTTGGCGGAGCGGACCTGGGTGAACATGCGGGCGGGCGGAGCAACGGGAAGGAATCTACGGAGGTCTCTGCGGGGATGCGAGTCCTCGCTAGGAAAGGCCATGCGTCGTCGTCCGTCGTTCACCGTCTCGCTGGTGGCCCTGTTCGTGCCCCTGGTGAGTGGGCTGGGATTGCTGGTTGGCTGGCTCGGCTATCAGCGCAGCGCCGAGCTGCTGTCCCTCGCCCGCAACGACACCCTCGAGGCCCTGGTGGGGGAGCTGCGCACCGACTGGTCGGCCCAGTCGGATCCCCGCCTGGTGATGGCCGGGCTCGACGAGCTCACAACCCTGGCGGGATCCCGCACCGAGGCCGAGTGGCGGGCGGCCCTGCCCCTCATGCAGCGGTTGCTGGCCCGCACCCCCCGGATCACGGCCTATCACCTGGCGCGGCCCGATGGTTCCCTGTTCCGGGTGAAGCGGGTGGGGCCGCAGAGCAGCGTTGAGGCTGGCCGGCTGCCGGAGGGGAGCGCCTATCTGGTGGAGGCGATCGTGGCGAATGGCGCCCGCCGCCTCTGGCTCGAGGCTTTCGATGGCCAGCTGCGCTCCCTGGGGCCCGTGCAGGGGCAGGACCTCCAGACCTACGACCCCCGCCAGCGGCCCTGTTACCAGCTGGCCCAGAAGGGCGGTGGCAGCCCCGTGGTGTCGCCGGTGCATCGGCTGCAGCTCAGCGGTGGGCTGGGGGTGACGATCTCCCGCCAGCTGCCGGGTGGCGGGGCGGTGGGGGCCTTGGTGTTGCTGCACAACCTCGAGGCCAGCCTCGCCGAGCTGCGTCTCACCCCCTCCACCGAGCTCGCCCTGGTCGACGGCGAGGGGCGCCTGCTGCTCACCCCCGGCAGTCCGGCGGACGAGGAGAGCCTGAGACCCCTGGCCCAGGCCCGCCAGCCGGTGCTGGCGGCCATGGCTCCGCTGGTGACAGCCATGCTTGCCCGCCCGCCGGCCGGCCCGTCCGCCGACGGGCGCACGATCGAGCTCAAGACGTTCCAGGTGCGCGGCCAGACCTGGTAGCGGTGCCGCCGCGCCGATCACCTCGGGCCTGCGCGGCGGCCGCGTGCTGCTGGTGGCGCTGCCGCAGCGGGAGCTGCTCGCCGGCGCCAACCGCCTGCTGCGGGAGACCTGGCTGCTCACCCTGCTGCTGGTGCTGGCCGCCCTGCCCGTGGTGTGGCTGTTCGCCCGGCTGCTGGCCCGCCCCCTGCGGCGCCTGGCGGAACAGGCCGCTGCCATCCGCGGCTTTGCCTTCGACGCCGGGGAGCCCGTGCGCTCGCTGGTGCGGGAAATCGATGAGCTCGCCGGGACCTTTGAGGGCATGCGCACCACGATTCGCAGTTTTCTGCAGAGCTCCGCCGCCCTCGGGGCGGAGCCCGACCCGGAGCAGCTCCTGGAGCGTCTGCTCGTCGACACCATCGCCAGCAGCGCCGCGGTCGCCGGCGTGCTCTACCGGGCCGAGGGCGACCTCCTGCTCCCCGGGCAGGCCCGGGGTGTGCCGCTGGCCTCCCTGCCGGCGCTGCCGCTCGCGGTTTCGGAGGCGTCTGGCGCTGCCGAGGTCCGCGACCCCTGCGGCCTGCGTCTGCCCCTGCGCAGCCGGGCAGGGGATCTCCAGGGGCTGCTGGAGCTGCGGTTCGCCGAGCCGCCCGAGCCGGCCCGGGTGGCCTTCTGCACCGCCCTCTCCGGCAGCGCCGCCGTCGCCCTGGAAACCCGCAGCCTGATTGCCGCCCAGAAGGCCCTGTTTGAGGCCTTCGTGCAGCTGATCGCCGGGGCGATCGATGCCAAGAGCCCCCACACCGGCGGTCACTGCGCCCGGGTGCCCCTGCTGGCCAAGGCCCTGGCGGCAGCCGCCTGCGAGGCCACCAGCGGTGCCTATGCCGCGTTCCAGCTCAGTGACGATGACTGGGAAGCCCTGCATATCGCCGCCTGGCTGCACGACTGCGGCAAGGTCACCACCCCGGAATACGTGGTCGACAAGGCCACCAAGCTCGAGACCCTCCACGACCGCACCCCGAGGTGCGGATGCGGTTCGAGCTGCTCAAGGCCAGCGCCGAGCGCGACCACTGGCAGGCGGTGGCAGCGGGCGGCGATCCCCAGGTGCTCCAGGCGCAGCTGGAGGCCTGCTGGGCCGAGCTCGATGCCGATTTCGCCTTCGTGGCGGCCTGCAATCTCGGCGGCGAGGTGCTGGAGCCGGCCGCGGTGGAGCGGCTGGAGCGCATTGCCCAGCGCCAGTGGCGCCGCACCCTCGATGACCGCCTGGGCATCTCCGCCGACGAGCGTTGCCGCGCCGAGGCCGAGCCCCAGCCGGCCCTGCCCGCGCTTGAACCCCTGCTGGCCGACCGGCCCCGCCACCGCATTGCGCGGGCTCCCCAGCAACGCCGGCCGGCCGCCAATCCCGGGGGCTTCACCCTCGAGGAACCGGAGCTGCTGGCCGACCGCGGCGAGCTGCACAACCTGCGGGTGAGCCGCGGCACCCTCAACGCCGAGGAGCGCTACGTCATCAACGACCACATCGTCCAGACGATCCGGATGCTGGAGGCCCTGCCCTTCCCCCCCCTGGCGGCTGTGCCCGCGATCGCCGGGGGCCACCACGAGCGCATGGATGGGCGCGGCTACCCCCTCAGTCTGCGCGGGGAGCAGATGGGGCCCCTGGCGCGGATGATGGCCCTGGCTGACGTGTTCGAGGCGCTCACGGCCGCCGATCGCCCCTACGAGGACGGCAAGAGCCTCTCCCAGGCGCTGGGGATTATGGCGGCGAAGGTGCGCGAGGGCCATCTCGATCTCGAGCTGTTCGTTCTGTTCGTGCGCAGCGGCGTGTACCGGCGTTACGCCCAGGAGTGCCTGGCCCCCAGCCAGTGCGACGGCGTGGATGAGGAGGCCCTGCTGGCCTCCCTGGCCCAGGCATAGGCTCGCGCCACGCCCGCCCCACCGCCGCTCGCCGCCTCCATGACCGGTTCCGCCCAGCCCGCCCCCGCTGCCCAGCCGCCCGCCGCACCGATCTCCGCCCCCATTGCGGTGGTGGTGGCCGGCGCCCTGGGGCGCATGGGCGCCGAGGTGGTGAAGGCGGTCACCGCCGCCGCCGACTGCACCCTGGTGGGCGCCATTGACACCACCCCGGGCAAGGAGGGGGCCGATGTGGGCCTGGAGCTCGGCCTGGGGGAACTGGAGGTGGCGATCACCGCCGACTTCGAGGGCTGCCTCTGCCAGGCCAGCCAGGCGGTGCGCACCGCCGGCCCCGGCCAGGGGGCCGTGCTGGTGGATTTCACCCACCCCAAGGTGGTGTACGAGCACACCCGCGGCGCGATCGCCTACGGCGTGCACCCGGTGATCGGCACCACCGGCCTCAGCCCGGAGCAGCTGGCGGATCTGGCCGCCTTTGCCGACAAGGCCTCGGTGGGCGGGGCCGTGATCCCCAACTTCTCGGTGGGCATGGTGCTGCTGCAGCAGGCCGCCGCCGCCGCCGCCCGCTTCTACGACTACGCCGAGCTCACCGAGCTGCACCACAACCGCAAGGCCGATGCCCCCAGCGGCACCTGCATCAAGACCGCCGAGCTGATGGAGGAGCTGGGCAAAGCCTTCAACCCCCAGCAGGTGGAGGAACACGAGACCCTGGCGGGCTGCCGCGGCGGCCAGCGCGAGAGCGGCCTGCGCCTGCACTCGATCCGCCTGCCGGGTCTGGTGGCCCACCAGGAGGTGATGTTCGGCGCCCCCGGCGAGACCTACACCCTGCGCCACGACACGATTGATCGCTCTGCCTACATGCCCGGCGTGCTGCTGAGCGTGCGCAGGGTGCGCCAGCTGCCGGGGCTGGTGTACGGCCTCGAGCGCTTGCTCTGAAGCGGCGGGCTCAGCTCTGGGGCGGCAGGGTGCTGCGGTTGCCGTTGCGGATGGCGTGGTAGCCGGGGGAGAGGATCTCCACCCCGGCAGCGGCGAACTGGTCCTGCAGGGCGGCCAGCACCTCGGAAAGGGTCTGGCGGTAGGTGGCCGGGTCGCGCACGAAGGCGTTGAGCTCGTAGCTGATGTGGAAGTCGTTCAGCGAGGTCTGCAGCACGAACGGCTCGATCTCATCGGTGATCCCCGCCACGCTGCGGGCGGCGCTGAGCATCAGGGCATGCACCTGGCGCCAGGGCACGTCGTAGCCGATGGTGATCGTGGTGGCCAGGGCCACCGGTTGCTGGATCTCCCGCCGCGAGAAGCTGAAGTTCACCACCGAGGCACCGATCACCGTGGCGTTGGGGATGCTCACCAGCTCGTTGCGGGGCGTCTGCAGGCGGGTCACCAGCAGGGCCCGGTCCTGCACCACCCCCACCACGCCGTTGATCTCCACCCGGTCGCCCTCGCGGAAGGCCCGCGTGTAGATCAGCATCAATCCGCTGATGATGTTGGTGGCGATCGCGCTGGAGCCGAGGGCGGCCAGCACGCCCACCAGCAGGCCGGCGCCCTGGAACACCTTGCTGCCTGAGCCGGGGATGTAGGGGAAGGCCGCCGCCAGGCCCGCCAGGATCAGCAGGATCGCCGCCAGCCGGGCCGTGGGCAGGGCCCACTCCTGGTAGAAGCCCGGCAGGCGCACCCGGCCGCGGTCGAGGGCGTGGAACCAGGCGTTGCTGGCGCGGATGGCCAGGATCGTGATCGCCACGATCACCGCGATCGAGAGCAGGTTGGGGATCGCCTGCACCACCCCGCCCAGGAAGGCCGTCACCAGACCCTTGAGCTGGCCGCGCAGGTCGGCGGCGATGCCCTGGGTGGGCGGAAACAGCCCCAGCAACAGGGGGATCAGCAGGTAGCTGACCAGCGCCACCAGCCCCCAGTGGATTACCTGCCGCAGGCCCTGCAGCACGCTGCGCACCTGGTCGGGCGCCACCAGCCCCCGCAGCCCCACCCGGCCGAGGCGCTGCAGCACCACCTGCTCGTGCTGGCCGATGCGCCGCTGCAAGGCGGCGTTGATCCAGCCCTGCACCCGCAGCCACAGCAGGTAGATCCCCAGCACGAGGGCGGCCAGGGCCGTGCCCTTCAGCCAGGCCCCCAGGTTGTGGCGGCTGCGGTATTGGCGGATCGCCGCCCGCATCTGGTCGCGGTAGCGCAGGGCGAGTTGCTCGCGCGTGAGCTCGAAGCAGTCGGCTGAGCGGGCATCGACGCCCATCTCGGGGTTGAAGCTGCCGTCGACCCCCTCCAGTCCCACCAGGGAGTAGGGCGGGTCATCGCGCACCACCAGCCGCGCGGGATCGTTGGTGGGGTCTTCGGCCAGCTGCAGCAGCCGTGCTTCCGCCCGCTTGAGGTAGCTGTCAAGCTTTTGGGCGGCCGGCGCGCGGCGGATCTCCAGCACCGGACGCCCATCCAGGCGCACGACGCCGGGCAGCGTGGCGCACTGCTGGGCCTCGGGGGCCGCCGCTGCCGCCGCTGCAGCGGCTGGAGCAGGGCCCGGTCCCAGGGGGAGGAGCAGGGCCAGCACCAGTGCCAGCGCCAGGGCCAGGGCCAGTGGCGCCGGCCCCCGCCCCATCCATCCCCCGGGCATTCGCCTGGCCATCCGCTTGGCCCGCAGTCGGGTCCGCCGCCCGCTTTGCCCTGGGGTTCGCACCCGTTTCATCCGTGCCCTGCGCCCGGATTCTCCCCTGGGTTCCCCGTTCCGCCCAGGCTCCTGGGCGAGGACCCCCTGCGTATCCTCTCGGCAGAACGCCTGTTCAGGCCGGTTCACCCATGCTGATCCCGCTCAAGCCCGGTGAGCTCCCCCGCCTGATTCCGGCCGTGGCCACCGGGCCCCAGTTCAACGCCTGCAGCGGCAGCCCCCGGAAGCTGCTGCAGCGCCTGCTGATCTCGGTGATCGGCGGGGTGCTCACCCTGCTGATCAGCCAGACCCTGGCCTTCCGCAGCCAGTTCGCGCCGGTGCTGCTGGTGGCGGGGGTGGTGCTCCTGCTCTATGTGCTCTGGGGGCCGATCGTGGAGGCCGGCCGGCGCAATGCCGCCCTGCGCCGCTACCCGGCGGCGGCGATCTTCGAAGGGCAGGTGGCTGACCTGTTCACCCAGGAGGTGGTGGAGGAGCGGCGGGAGCAGGCCGATCAGAGCGGTCGGCTGGAGCTGGTGGAGAACCGGCGCACCTGGCTCACCCTCGAGCTCGAGGATGAGGAGGGCTACCTGGGGCGCGTGCGCTTCCCCTACGACAAGAAGCACCAGCTGATCCGCGCGGGGATGGTGGTGCGCTGCCTGGTGCTGAGTGAGCGCAAGGATTTTTCGCGCATCGGCGCCCTCAGCGATGCCTGGCTCCCCCAGCTCAAGCTCTGGGTGGGGGAGTACCCCTTCCTGCTGCGGCCGGCGTTTGAGGAGCTCTGCCTGAAGCGCCTGCGCTGAGCGCGTTCACAATGCGCAATATTGCGTTACATTGGTTTGAGATCAGAACGAGCACATCCATGACCCAGGCCAATCCCGCCGCCCCTGCCGCGATCCGCGGCGCCACCGTCACCACCGAAGACGGCGGCCGTCTGAACGCATTCGCCACCGAGCCCCGCATGGAAGTGGTGAGCGCCGAGAGCGGCTGGGGTTTCCACGAGCGCGCCGAGAAGCTCAACGGCCGCATGGCCATGCTCGGGTTCATCGCCCTGCTCGCCACTGAACTGGCCATGGGCGGCGAAGCCTTCACCCGCGGTCTGCTCGGCCTCGGCTGATCTCCGCCCGCCGGCGGCCCCCGCCGCTGGTGCTTCACGATTCAGTCCGCAGCAACCGCGCTGCGGCTTTTTTGTGCCCTGCCCCCGCCATGGCCGCCTCGCCTGCCCTGCAACCGCGACCGCTGCACGCCGCCGTGCACGGGGCCGGCCCCACCGGAGCCCTCACGGCCCTGGCCCTGGCGGACGCCGGCTGGCGCGTCACCCTGCGCGATCCCCTCGATGCCGCCCAGCTCCAGGGCCGCAGCCGCGCCTACGCCTTCAATCACTCCAGCCGCCGCCTGCTGGAGCAGCTGAATCTCTGGGGGGCCCTGGCGCCGGTGATGGTGCCCTTCCGGCGGCTGCAGCTGCGCGATCAGCCCCTCGGCCGTGAGGTGCCCTTCACCCTGGCCGACCTGCCGCCGGGGGCCCGGAGCGGGGCCGATGCCGCCGTTGGCTGGATCGGTCTGCATGGTCCCCTGATGGCCGTGCTGCTGGAGCGGCTGCAGGCCCATCCCGCCGTGCGTCTGCAGCTCGGCCCCGCTGCCCCTGCCAGCCCCGCTGCCGGTCCTGCAGCCGCCGCAGCTGCCGGCACCGCTGAGCCCCCCGCCGACCTGGTGGTGGCGGCCGATGGCCCCGCCTCCCCCCATCGGCAGGCCCTGGGCATCGGCCTCTGGCACCGGCCCTACCGCCAGAGCTGTCTCACGGCCCAGGTGGAGCTGCGCGGCAGCGACGACGACCAGGCGTGGGAGCTGTTCCGGCCGGAGGGGCCGTTCGCTGTGCTGCCCCTGGGCCAGGGCCGCTTCCAGCTGGTGTGGAGCGCCCCGGCCGCGCGTTGCCGCCAGCTCGAAGCCCTCGATGGCGCCGCCTTCCTCGATGGGCTCGCCGGTGCCCTGCCTGGGGCCCTCCAGCCCGATGCCCTGCTGGATCAGCCCCGGGCCTTCCCGGTTGCCCTGCTGCTGGCCCGGCGTCTCGGTCGGGGCCGCACGGTGCTGGTGGGGGAGAGCGCCCACCGCTGCCATCCGGTGGGCGGCCAGGGCCTCAACCTCTGCTGGCGCGATGTGGCCGCCCTGCACCGCCTGGCGCGGCAGGTGGCGGCCGGCCGTCTGCGCCCCGGGCGCCTGCCCGCCCGCTACGGCCGCCAGCGCTGGCCCGATCTGCTGCTCACCCTGCTGGCCACCGACCTGCTGGTGCGGCTCTTCTCCAACCGCCATCCCCTGCTGCTGCCCCTGCGCCACCTGGCCCTGGCGCTGCTGGCGGCCCTCG
>Ga0194119_10011935_pt1 | contig 11116 bp, 10 predicted proteins | sample TA2MahC100mmetaG_FD_148620 | JGI IMG/M metagenome (GOLD analysis project Ga0194119, IMG submission 148620) | Freshwater microbial communities from Lake Tanganyika, Tanzania - TA2015018 Mahale Deep Cast 100m | ecosystem: Environmental > Aquatic > Freshwater > Lake | place: Tanzania: Lake... | reverse complement strand
CTAAGATGCCGATCAAAAAAGTTTTTTACACAGTAATCAACAACCAACAGGAGGAAACATGTCGGGAATAAAGACTATTTGGCAGTACTACTGGATCCGGTTCACCGCCGCGGCACAGCAAGACGCCGAGCGAGGCGAAGTCAGCGCGACAACAGTGGTAATGGCGGCGGCACTGATCGCGTTGGCGATCGCCGTTGGTGCACTGATCACAAGTCGGGTCACAAGCAAGGCGAATTCACTCGACCTCGGCTGATTTTCGACTTCGGCATGAAAAAATTCGGCGGCACGGTCGAGCGCGGCGAGACGATCATTTCGGTCGTCATCGCCGTGCCGGTCGTCTTGTCGATGTTGTTGATTTCGGTTCAAGCGACCTTGTTTTTGCATTCGGCCCATATTGCGGCGCTCGCGTCGACCAAGGGTGCCAGCTTGGCAGCCAACTCGGATCGAAATCTGGGTTCGGCGATCAACTCGGCGACGATCACGGTTGCCGAAATGGGTGGGCAGCTCGTCGGCAGTCCGTCCGCGTCAATTTTGGGTCAATTCGCCATGGTGACGGTTCAAGTCGCCGTTCCGAATATTGCACCGTTTTTTTCTGATTCGGTTATTCGCACGGCAGAAGAACCGTTGGAAGTTTTCGTCCCAGAAGATGAAAGATGAAAACCCAACCGGGTTCGGTCACAGTCGAACTGGTGATTCTGACCCCAGTGTTGATGGTCTTGATCATGTTTGGTGTCTACGCCGGTCGTTCATCCGAGGCGCTAATTCAGGTTCGGCACGCCGCCGATCAGGCCGCTCGAGCCGCATCCAAGGTCAGCCGATCTAGCGCAACAAACACGGCAGCCGAAGTGGCGCGTAAGTCACTTGCCAACAGCGGCAGGTCGTGCACCGACATATTGGTCGATACATCTTTGTTGAGTCGGGGCGACGATCTCACGGTTCGAGTCTCTGTCGGTTGCACCATCGAGACGCGCGAATTGGTAGTTTTGGGCATCAGGTCGCGTCGGGTCAACGCGACTTCAACCGAAATAGTCGACCGATGGCGAGTCGACTCGTGAAGATTTCGCTCGATGTTTCCTCGGAAGATGGCGTTGTCACCGCCTTCGTAGCCGGTCTGTTGATGACATTCGTGATTTGTGCCGGTCTTGGCGTCGATGGCGGAAGACTTGTCGCTGCGCGACTTGAAATGGCCGATCTTGCAGAAAATGCTGCACGCATTGGCGCCCAAGAACTATTCGATTTTCGTTCCGGTGAACCCAAACTCGACCATTCGTTGGCGCGCAATTCGGTATCGGGGTTCTTGTCTGATGATGCAGATCAGGCAGAAGTCACCGTCTTAGGTTCGCAAGTTGCAGTGACAATTCGACGAGATATCGAGATGACCCTGCTCAAACTTTTTGGCGTCCGAAGTCACAGGTTGACGGTGACGCGAGTCGCCGAGCCTCGAGACAGTTGATCATGAGGGTTGTCAAGAGCCTGTTCGGTCGTCCCGGTCTCACCGACTCGCAGATCTTGATCAGGCTATTGACAGCTGTTTTTTTGCTTCTTGTCGTCTTCTTGTTGTCCCAAGTCGTTTCTGATTTTGTGCGGTACTTGCTCTACCGGTTGAAGTTTCGTGACGGCTTTCGATCTCAGAGTTGGATAATCGCGCTTGTCGCAGCCGTCTGGGCTGTTGCCAGTCCGAGTCGAAGTTTGGCACTCGGTCAGGCGACGACCGAGAAGACCGAAACTATGGAAACTAAACCTGATGCGCAAAACATGCTGGCACCCAGTTCGTTGCTGACCTGTGCAGTTGTTGTCGCCGGTCTGCTGCATGAGATCGGCAGAATTCGTGGCAAGAATCTGGCGCGGGCCGAAATCGGGGCAAGACTCAACCATCCTTCTGTCACCGCAGTGCTCACCGAAATGAGTTTGCGAACGATGCGGCAATCACAGGGCGAGCAGGGGGCAATTGAATTTCAGCAGGCAAGTTCAGATCACCCGATGTTTGTGCCACTCGGGCGGTTAGACGCAAGACACATATATATCGACCTGGGTATCAATTCGGTAATCTCATTGGTCGGCTCAGATGCCGATGCCGATGCCAAAAGAACTTGCAACGACATCTTTCGAGCCTTGATGATTACGGCTCTCTATGTCGGCCCAATGTCGCCGAGAATACTTCTGATAAGCGAACGCCAAGTCGCACTGCCGACTCATGGCGATGTCGAGGTCATCGCGTCAACCAACGACGCGTTGAATCGAACCGTCCGAGAGGGCAGTCATACGATTGTTTTCAGCGAAAAAGTTCTGAGCGAGAGCGAGATAGAGATGTTTCGCTCCAACCGGTTCGCCATCGTCTGTCTTCAATCAACAGCCCAGGCAACGACAGCCATGCGTGTCACCCACGGTGTTTGTCGGTTGTCGCCGAGTGAACGCGTATTCAGTCCGTTCGTCTTGTCTGAGAGTCGGTTGCTGTCATTAAAGGCCCTGTTCGACGATGTCGAGAAGTGCACGAGCCAGCCGGTTGAAACCGTTCGAGTCGGTCTCGAAAGCCTGAATGATTACAAAGTTCTGGTGCGCGTGCTCGGCCCGGTCGATGTTCAGTTGGCAGATGGCACCGTGGTGCAGTTCGAAAAATCAAAGACCAAAGAACTATTGGCATGGCTCACCAGTCATCGAAATCGCCCGACCCGTAGTGCCGCCCGTACCGCCCTTTGGGACTTCAACGTCACCGATGCGACCTTTACAAATGTCGTCTCCGATGTGCGGCGAGCGCTGAATCAAACTCGACTGCTCGACCCGACCGAAGAGTGGATTCCGCGCACATTCAATGATCACCTCCCGTTTCACGCCTCAATAGTCAGTGACGGTGACTTTCTGCAAGGTTGCATCGATCGCGCCGAGTCATTGCCGCCTGATCAGGCGCTGATCGAACTGCGTCGAGGTCTCGAGTTTGTGCGAGATCTGCCGTTCGCCGGCACGGGCTATTTGTGGCCAGACGCCGAAGGCATCACATCTCAACTCGTGCTGACGGTGATCAAAGCCTCTTGCATCGCCGCCGAACTCAGCCTCAAATCGGGTGATTATTCGGGAGTATTTTGGGCCACCGCCCAAGGCCTAAAGGTCTTGGGCGGGCACGAGGAACTATTCGCTTTGCGGATGCGGGCCCATGCCGCCCAGGGTGACTTTGCGGGGGTTCGCTTTGAGTTTGATTCGTATCAAAGAGCGATCTCCTCAGATTCGCTTCGGATCGTCGAGCCATCGACCAAACTTGTCGCGCTTTGTAAGCAACTCACGAAATCTGAAGAGGTCGCTCTAATGCGGTAGATGTTTGCGCCCGATACCGAGGCGCAACGCCAACCCCCACCGTGTCACCAACAACATCGATTCGCGCATGATGCGCAGGTTCATCTTCGAAGTGCCGTATGCCCGATCTACGAAGTTGATCGGGGTTTCAACGATCGCCCCGAGATTGTTGCGCGAGATCACGAACGCCATCTCGGTCAAAAAGGCGTAGCCGTCGGCGGTGAGCCCGGACAGATTGATGCGGCTCAGACTTTGTGCCGAGTATGCGCGAAAGCCACTGGTGCAGTCTTTTACTTTTAGTCTCAAACAGAAAGCCGTGTAGCGGTTGCCCCAATGCGACAACGCCTGTCGAAACAACGACCAGTTGGTCACGCTGCCGCCATCGACATATCGCGAGCCGATTACCAAACCAGTATTCGCGTTGATTCGCGCAGTGAGTTGTTCGAGTGTCTTCGGGTTGTGTGAAAAGTCGGCGTCCATCGTGGCGATGATTTCGTAACCCGCGGCGAGCGCCATCTGTATGCCCTCGCGACTTGCCGCCGAATAACCTCGCTTGCCCGAACGCGAAACGACCTTGATCGCACCTAATTCGTCGGCGACTGACTTGGCCTTTTCGGCGGTGCCGTCGGGGCTGTTGTCGTCGACGACCATAATGTGGGTGTTTGGTGCTGCCATTCGCACATCGCGCAAGAACCGTTGAATGTTTTCGGCCTCGTTGTAAGTCGGAACAATTACAACGGCACGCACCAGCAAAACGCTACTTCGCTGCCAAACCGGCCAGGCTCAGGGCTTGGGCCACAGTTTCCGCGGGTTCAAGTTTGATGCCGGTGATCTTTATATCTCTTGCGCTGCTCGCGGGAATGATCGCGCGCGTGAAACCGAGTCGTGCCGCTTCACCCAGTCGTCGCGTCGTGTTGCCCGCTTGACGCAGTTCACCGGCCAGACCAACTTCGCCGCAGGCCACGAGATTTTCAGCCAGCGGTTTGTTGGTCGCCGCCGAAACCAGAGCCAAACACAAACCCAGATCGGCGCCGGGCTCGCTCATCTTCACGCCGCCGACCGCCGAGGCGAACACCTCGTGCTGGGCGAGGTTGACGTTGGCCCGTCGTTCGAGAACGGCCAACAACATCGCCAGCCGACCCGAGTCGACGCCTTGGGCCGAGCGTCGCGGCAAAATCTGCGAGGGCGAGAGGTTGGTCAGAGCCTGCACTTCGACCAGTAACGGTCGATGACCCTCGAGCGTCGGCACGACGATCGAACCGGGGATACCCGCCTTGCGGTCGGCGAGAAACAATTTGCTCGCATCGGGCACGCTGCGCAGACCCGACTCGCCCATTTCAAACAAGCCCAACTCGTTGGTCGAACCGAATCGGTGCTTGACCGCGCGCAACAATCGCAACGCGTGATGACGCTCGCCTTCGAACGACAGCACGGTGTCGACCACGTGTTCGAGCACGCGCGGCCCGGCCAGGCCGCCGTCTTTGGTGACATGGCCGACGAGCACGATCGGCAGATCGCGCGCCTTGGCCTCTTGCACAAGTCGGTGCGCACAACCCCGCACCTGCGAAACCGAACCCGGCGCCGAGTTCAATTGCGGATCAGCGATCGCCTGCACGCTGTCGATGATCACAAGTCGCGGTTTGACCTGCTCGATCGAATTGATGATGTTGGTCAGCGACATCTCGGCCACGAGCCACAACTCGGGTTTGATCGCCCCGAGCCGCTCGGCGCGAAGTCGCACCTGCTGGGCCGACTCTTCGGCCGTCACATAGAGCGTCTTTCCCGACCAACTGGCGAGCAACTGCAACAGCAAAGTCGACTTGCCGATGCCCGGTTCGCCACCGAGCAGAGTCACCGAGCCGGGCACCAAACCGCCACCCAACACGCGGTCGAGTTCGTCGACACCGGTCGCGGTCGGGCGAGAAGCCTTGGCGTCGAGTTCGCTGATCGGTTTGGCTTCACCGGGCGGCACGAGCGCCATGCCCGTGGCGATCGAAATTATTTCGCCGTCGCCCTCGACATCTTCGACCAGGCTGTTCCATGCGCCGCACGCCGCGCATCGCCCCACCCATTTGGGCACGCTGGCGCCGCATTCGGTGCAGCGATATACCGTGCGAAATTTCACCATCTCGCACTAGACATTATTCGCTGGGTGTGCTGGTCGTCCCACGGCGCTTGTAGAGAAACCGCACCGTCACACCGACCATGAACAACAGCCAGGCGATCAGAAGAAACCTGAACAAACCCGAGATCAGCCGCGCCACGGTCGCGCGCACGGCGGTGTTGCGCGATGTTGTCAACACCGACTGTTCGCTGCCGTCCAAGGGCACGCGCCATGTGATCGTGTTCGCGTTGTCGATGCCCGTCGTTCGCTCGACGACCCCGGGCAACGTCGCCACAAAATCAATCGTCATCGCCTTGCCCAAGTCAAGGTCGGCTTGCTCGAGATTTTGCGCGAACGGCGCGCCGCCGATCACCTGTAGCAGTTTCGGGTCGGCGAACGCCTTCAACCCGCCGTCGGCCTGCAAACGCCCGTCGAGTTGAAATGTCGAGTCGGTGTCCTTTCCGCTTCTGCTCAAAGAAATTTGTTTGAACGGGCCGAACTCGCCGCTCAACTGTGCCAACAACGCCGTGGCCTGCTCGGGATTATCGAAACTCTGCGTCATCGACACCTGCAAACCACCGTCGGCAGTCTTGTTCGGTCGGCTCACCACCCAACCGCTGGCGATCGCGTCGTCAAATCTCAGGTCATCGGCCAGGTCGGGCACCTTGGTCAAAACTTCCGAGTCGGCGATCGCGTCTATCGTCAGCGCGCCGGCGCCGCTTTGCGCCACATCGAGGGTCACGACCGCATTCACTTGACATGCGCAAAGCGCGACTGCCGCGATCGCGACGGCGAGAGTTCGACGAATCACTCAGTTGTCGGTGTCGCTTCACCCGCACCGGCAAGTTCAACGGCGGCAGGTGGCGCAAAACCTTCGACGCTGCTGAAAGTGAATCGCTTCTCCGATTCACTTTCGGGGTCGTCTTCGGTGCCGACGACGATGATTTCACCGGCATGGAACTCTTTGTTGAGCAACTTCTCCGAAAGCGGATCTTCGAGATAACGCTGCATCGCCCGGCGCAACGGTCGGGCACCGAGTTGTGGATCGTAGCCCCGTTTGGCGAGCAACTCTTTGGCTTCGACCTTCAATTCGAGACCCAACCCCAAGCCTTCGAGTTGTCCGACCAAGCGCTTGCTCATCAGGTCGACCATCTGCACGACCTCGTTCATCGACAGTTCGTGGAACACGATCACCTCGTCGATGCGGTTCAAGAACTCGGGCTTGAATTGCGTCTTCAACGCCTCGTTTACCTTGTCGCGCATGCGGGCATACGAGAGCGCCTCGTCGTTTTTGCCGAAGCCGACGTTGGCCTTTCGCAAATCTTGCGTGCCGAGGTTCGAAGTCATGATCAACACCGTGTTTCTGAAGTCGGTGCTCCGACCTTGGGCGTCGGTCAGTCGACCTTCCTCGAGTATCTGCAACAGCGTGTTGAACACGTCGGAATGCGCTTTTTCGATTTCGTCGAACAGCACGACCGAGAAAGGCTTGCGTCGCACCGCTTCGGTCAATTGGCCGCCTTCTTCGTAGCCGACGTAGCCCGGCGGCGAACCGACCAGGCGACTGACGGTGTGTTTCTCCATGTATTCGCTCATGTCGAGGGCGATCAGCGCCTGTTCGTCACCGAACAAAAATTCAGCCAGGGTTTTTGCGAGTTCGGTCTTGCCGACGCCGGTCGGTCCGAGGAAGATGAACGAACCGCTCGGTCGCTTCGGGTCTTTCAAACCAGCGCGCGTGCGACGAATGCTTTGACTGACCGCCTTGATCGCGTCATTTTGGCCGATGATGCGCTTGTGCAGTTCGGCCTCCATGTTCAACAATTTGACCGTCTCTTCCTCGGTCAACTTGAACACGGGGATACCCGTCCACATGCTCAGCACTTCGGCGATCGACTCTTCGCTCACTTCGTCGAACAGGTCGATGCCCTGGGCTTTCACGTCCGATTCTCTTTGGGCGCGTTCTTCCAACAACGATCGTTCTTGATCGCGCAACCGACCCGCCTCTTCAAAGCGCTGTTCTTCGACGGCTTTCTTCTTCGCTTCCTGCACGCTGCTGATCTTGTTTTCGATCTCTTTGAGATCGGGTGGCGTCGTCATTCGCTTGATGCGCAGGCGGCTACCGGCCTCGTCGATCAAATCGATCGCCTTGTCGGGCAAGAACCTGTCTGAGATGTATCGATCGGCCAGGTTCGCCGCCGAAACCAGCGCCTGATCGGTGATCGTCACGCGGTGGTGCGTCTCGTATCTGTCGCGGATTCCCTTCAAAATTTCGATCGTGTGGGCCACCGACGGTTCGTCGACCTTCACGGGCTGGAAGCGCCGTTCGAGAGCGGCATCTTTTTCGAAATGTTTTCTGAACTCGTCGAGGGTCGTCGCACCGATCGTCTGCAATTCGCCCCGTGCCAACATCGGCTTGAGAATCGACGCCGCGTCGATCGCACCTTCCGCGGCACCCGCACCGACGAGCGTGTGAATCTCGTCGATGAATAAAATGATGTCACCGCGCGTCTTGATTTCTTTCAGCACTTTCTTCAGTCGCTCTTCGAAATCGCCGCGGTATCTGCTGCCGGCCACGAGCGCGCCGAGGTCGAGCGTGTACAACTGTTTGTTGGTCAAAGTTTCGGGCACCTCGTTGGCCACGATCTTTTGCGCCAGACCCTCGATGATCGCCGTTTTGCCGACGCCCGGCTCACCGATCAACACGGGGTTGTTCTTCGTGCGACGCGAGAGAATCTGCATCACGCGTTCCGTTTCTTTGTGGCGACCGATCACGGGGTCGAGCTTCTTGTCGCGCGCGAGTTGCGTCAGGTTGCGCCCGAACTGATCGAGAATTTGGCTGCCACCTTTTTCTTGCGGAATATCTTTCGCCCCGATGGCCTCGCCCTCGCCCTTGCCACCTGGCCCCTGGTAGCCGCTCAACAACTGAATCACCTGTTGTCGCACTCGACCCAAATCGGCGCCGAGTTTGACCAACACCTGCGCCGCGACACCTTCGCCTTCGCGAATCAAACCGAGCAAAATGTGTTCGGTGCCGATGTAGTTGTGACCCAACTGCAGCGCTTCGCGCAATGAAAGCTCGAGCACTTTCTTCGCCCGCGGCGTGAAGGGAATATGACCCGACGGCGACGAGCCCCCTTGACCGATTATCTCTTCGACCTGGGCCCGCACCGCTTCGAGCGAGATACCGAGAGCCTCTAATCCTTTTGCGGCGACGCCTTCGCCCTCATGAATCAGGCCCAGCAGAATGTGTTCGGTGCCGATATACGAATGATTGAGCAGGCGGGCTTCCTCTTGGGCGAGAACTACGACCCTGCGAGCCCTGTCTGTAAATCTTTCGAACAATTCCGACCGCCTTGTGCGCCGACTGACCTTTTCTAAAGTGTATCGGTGACCACGCGTTCAATTTTGTCGCGCGTGACGAGCCTCACAACGCCTAGTTCGTAGTTTCACAAGGCGGTTTGCCTAACCTGTTGATATGGCCGTGTCGTCTCCATTGCTGTTGTTGCCGAAGATGGATGTCGATCGTCAGCGAGTCGAAAGCGCGCTGTTACGGAGCATCGAGACCCGCGATGCGCATCTCAACGAACTCGCCGCGCATCTGATCTTCGCCGGCGGAAAGCGTCTTCGACCGGTGATGACCGTCGCCGCCGCGTCCGTGGGTCGCGACAAACCGGTGAGCGACGAGGTAATTCAGGGCGCGATCGCGTGCGAACTCGTGCACTTGGGTTCGCTGTATCACGACGATGTCATGGATGAAGCCACCACCCGACGGGGCGTCGAGACGGTCAACTCGCGCTGGGGCAACCTGCAGGCGATCTTGGCGGGCGACTTTCTGTTGGCCAAGGCCTCAGAGATCGCCGCCGCGCTAGGCACCGAGGTGGCGGGTTTGTTGGCCCGAACGATCGGTCATCTTTGCGAGGGTCAGATCGAAGAACTGACGAAGGCGTTCGATGTCTCTCGGTCGGTGCCGTCGTATTTGGTCAGCATCGAGGGAAAGACCGCCTCGTTGTTTTCAACCGCCGCTCGCGTCGGCGGTCTGGTCGCGGGTCACGATCGTAATATCGTCGAGGCGCTGACCAATTACGGCGCCGCATATGGCATGGTCTTTCAGATCGTCGACGACATTCTCGATGTCATCGCCACCGATGTCGAACTCGGTAAACGAGCCGGACACGACATGGAGGAAGGCGTCTACACCCTGCCCGTGTTGTTGACCCTGAAGAGCGACTCGCCAGATTCTCTCGAATTGCGCGATCTTTTGGGTCGGCCGTTCATGGGCAACGACCGCGAGACCGCGCTGGCGATCGTTCGGGCCAACTCGGGTGTCGCCAATGCGATCGAAACCGCTAGCGAGTATGTCGCGATCGCCGAGGCCGAGTGCGCCAAATTGCCGAAGTCCGAAGCCACAATGGCGTTGCTCGCCGCCCCGCGGGCGTTGCTCGACTCGGTCGTTCGCTGAGCCCCAGGCTCAGCCCCCCGGTCTCTTGTAGCCGAAAACTGTGATCCCAATATCGTCGGGCGCGTGTAGAACCGTCATGCCCGGGCACGAGGAGTCAAGTCGAGATGGCCCGAGGAAGTTCATTCGGGAATCGTCGTTCTGGGCAATGATGAATTCGGGATTCAGATCCGGAAGTCTCCGGCATGCCAAATCCCTTAGTTCGGCTGATACCAGCGAATATTCCACCGTGTTGATGCCGAGACCGTTGCGTAGTCCCGTAATCAGTTGAACAGTTGTCGCGTATTGGTCGCCGAAGTAGACACCTCGAGCGACATCCAAGTCGTACCTGTCGATTGCTTCCTCAACAGAGACGACAGATTTTGTTTTTGATTGGCTCTGATAAGACCATTCGGATCCACCACCAAACGCACGCTTCCACTCGACCTGGGGATTCGGGGCTATCAGAAATGTTCCGAGGGGCAAAACGAGAGTCATCAAAAGGGGCAATTGACGCAGGGCATCGCCCATCGAGAGCTTTTTGACCGAAAGATATTTCGAGTGATAACAAATTCCCACGACACCAAAGATGCACATGGCGACCGGAATAAAATATATTTGAATATGCGATGGCCAGGAGCGTCCGGTGAAAAACGGCATCGAAAGCACACCCCACATCGAGGCAAAGATCGTTATTGACGCGGCTCTGAGCACATCTAGGTTTTGGGTTTGTTCGAAATTTTTGAGCCCGATCAAGAAACTGCTGGCGAGCATCGCAAAAACGACGAGATATGTATCGATCACCTTCATCGCTACGTTCATATAGCCGCCGCTACCTTGCGCCCGAACCATCGCCGTCCATAGTTCGATGCTTAGTGGCGCGGAACGCAAGGCGTAACCGCCGATCACCAAGAGCAAAGATATGACCGTCGAAACACAGACGACAGAAACTTCTCTTAAAGTCAGAATCTTTTCTCTGAATGCAAGAAGCACAACCACGAGTGCTGACAAGACAGCCGGAGTACCAAATTCAAGATTATTGATCGCCGTAATCGGAAGAAGCGCACCGAGAAGAATCTGATTAATCGGTCTTTTGGTCGAGGAAAACAATGAAAATCCCAGGACCAGACAAACGACTATTGGGAAAAAGGTTCGTGAGGGTATCGAGAAAAAGCCCGCGACTATCGAGCCAGTGATTTCATTTGACTTTTCCCCTTTCATGAGGATCAGTGAACTAGATATCAGAAGTACGACAGCGAACGGAACTCGCCGAAAGACAAATTTTCCGATCGCAG
>Ga0194119_10011931_pt1 | contig 11117 bp, 10 predicted proteins | sample TA2MahC100mmetaG_FD_148620 | JGI IMG/M metagenome (GOLD analysis project Ga0194119, IMG submission 148620) | Freshwater microbial communities from Lake Tanganyika, Tanzania - TA2015018 Mahale Deep Cast 100m | ecosystem: Environmental > Aquatic > Freshwater > Lake | place: Tanzania: Lake... | reverse complement strand
TGAAAAAGCCTCAGTACGACTTGACCGGCGACAGGATGGCGCGGAACGCCGGATAGCCGGCGTGTCCCGCCCATTCGAACAGCGCCTTCTCGGCGCTCGTGGGCGTTCGACCGCGGCCTTGCGGTCCTCCTGCCGGCGCGAGCCGACCGCATCCGCGGCCAGCCAGCAGCGGTAGTCCGCCTGCAGCAGACCCCGGTTCGTTCAGCGCGGAGAAATGCCGCTTGGCGACAATCCCAGGCGCCGCGACCAGTCCCCGGATGGACGGCGGGGCGGCACCGAGGGCGTCGGGGCAATGCTCGGTCAGAAACACCGGGATCACGACCAGTGCAGCGCGGCCCTGTTCCATGCAATGCGCGCGCGGTTTCGCCACGGGTTGCCACCCCTACTTGACCGCGCCGATGCGCCGCCCGCCGATGCCGGCCGGCTCGATCGCCTGCCGGCCGGGCAACGCCGTCATCTGCGGCGCGGCGGGAACGACGCAGCCGGTGTCGCAGCAGCGACCGGGCTGGCGGTTGCGCGTGATCTTGCGGGTCTCATCCGTGATGATGCCGCGCTCCAGCAGCCGCTCGACCAGGTCGACCTTGTTGCCGAGCGGGTAGTTGCGCCAGATCTCCATCTTCATCGCCTCCGGCGAGCCGCCGCCGTGCAGGCTGATGACCGAGTACCAGCCGCCCTGGTAGCTGGCGGTCAGGTCCTCGATGAAGCGGGCCACTTCAATGCGCTTCTCGTAAGGGATGTCGGAGCGCGCGGCGAGCACTTCCGACAGCCGGCCGGCGGTGGCGGGATTGTGGTCCTCGTCGGGGCCGGGAAGCGTGACGATCAGCCCGCCGGACACATGGTGCGCAAGGCGGTGCATGTCGTAGATCTGGGTCGCGAGCAGCAGCTTGCCGATATTGGCGAACACCGGCTCGGGGACGGCGACGCCGGCGCACTGGTCGAGGGTGTTATAGACCGACGCGGCGACGCCGCAGGCGTAGAAGCCCTCGACGATCTTGATCAGCTCGACCATCTGCTCGCGCAGGTTCTCGGCCTGATCCAGGTCGATGGCGTTGGCCTCGGTCATCAGCGCGCCGGCGCCGATCAGCAGGTCGCCGAAGCCCGCGCGCGCGGCAATGCAGGTCTGGCGGTGGTGGGCGGTGTAGTCGTACACCAGCGCTCCGGCATGTTCCCATTCCCCGGCAAGGAACACCCGGTCCCAGGGCACCAACACCTGGTCGAAGACGAGCACGCCGGTCGACTGGCCGTACTTCGCGCTGAATTTCGCCGCCTTCTCGCCCGGACGCCCGGCCGGGCGGGCGACGATGGTCAACCCCGGCGCGTCGACCGGGACGGCGCAGCAGACCGAGAAATCGCCGTCGTACTCGCTCATGTTGCGGCAGGGCATGACGAGGAACTCGTGCACGTACGGCGCCGAAGTGACGATCGCCTTCACGCCGGAAAGCACGATGCCGTCCGCGCGCCGCTCGCGGATGTGGAGATAGGCATCCGGATTCGGCTGCCGGTAAGGGCGCAGGTTGCGGTCACCCTTGGCGTCGGTCATCGCCACGCCCAGGGTCAGGTCCTCGGCGTAGAGGCGTTCGATGTAGTTGCGCAGCCGCGGCACGTAGCCGGTATTGCGTTCGGAGTCGATGCGATGGGCCGACTGCCAGATCGCCGACAGCGCATCGCCGCCCAGGTAGCGTTGCGCGCAACCGGTCTCCTGGCATACCAGGCGCACCGCTTCGAGCTTGTTGAGGAGATCCTGGCTGGAAGCCGGAATCGCGATCATGCGATTCACGTCGCGCGCGCCGAGGGCGGCGACATCAGCGCGCATCACGGCCTTGAACTGCTCGCGCAACGCGTAGTCGTAGGTGAGGGCCACGCCATTGATGCCCGGCGCAAGCGCAGGCTCGTCGGCGACGGATTCGACTGGCCGACCATCGATGTAGACGCGCGGCTTGGTGCGGCGCAGGGATTCACGATAGTCGTTGCCGGACATCAGCATGTTGACCTCCTCGTTCCTTCAGATGGCGCCGGATCGCTTCAACGCCGCGATTTCGGCCGCGCCAAGACCGATCCAGTCCTTGAGCACGTCGTCAGTATGCGCCCCGAGCGCGGGTCCCAGCCAGCGGATGGCGCCCGGGGTTTCGCTCAGGCGGGGCACCACGTTCGGCACCGCGAATTCAGGGTTGCCCGGCACCCGAGGTTCGTGCACATGGGCGAGGTTGCCGCGCGCGGCGTATTGCGGGTCGGTGAAGATCTCGTCGATCGAGTACAACGGCCCGCAGGGTACCTCGCCCTTGCTGCAGACCGCGAGCAGCTCTTCGCGATCGCGACGGCTGGTCCACTCCCCGACCGCGGCATCCACCGCTTCTCGCTCGGCCTCGCGCTGCGCGACCTTGCCCCACTTGCCATCCCCCGCCCACTCCGGGTGGCCCATCAATGCCGCCAGGCGGGAGAAGATCTTGTCGTTGGTGCAGGCGATCGCGATCCAGCGGGCATCGCGTGTCGGGTAGTGGCTGTGGGGCACGACGTTCACGGTGCCCGGCCCCATGCGCTGGCGAACCAGGCCTGTGTAGTGATAGGCGGGTGCCAGTTCGTCGAGGATGCGGAAAACCGATTCGTAAAGACCAATATCCACCACCTGGCCCGCGCCGCTCTGTTCGCGCGCGCGCAGCGCGACCAGCGCTCCCATCGCCCCGTACATGCCCGAGAGGTAGTCCGGCAGCGTCGCCGAGCCCGGGGTCACCGGCGGCCGGTCGGGGTAGCCGGCGAGGAAGGAAATTCCGCCGAAGGCGTTGGCGATACGGCCGAATCCCGGGCGCGGGCTGTAGGGCCCGGTCTGGCCGTAGGCCGAGATGCGCACCATCACCAGGCGCGGGTTGTGCTTTTTCAGTTCCTCCCAGCCCAGGCCCCAGCGCTCCAGCGTGCCGGGCTGGAAGTTCTCCACCAGCACGTCCGCCTTCTCCACCAGGCGCTTGAGCAGCGCGGCGCCCGCAGCATTCTTGAGATCGATGGTGAGGGACTTCTTGTTGCGTCCTTCCGAAAGCCACACCAGCGAATCGCCGCAGGGCGTGGGGGTGCCGAACTTGCGCGTCGGGTCCCCCGGGCCAGGTTGCTCGACCTTCACCACCTCGGCGCCGAACTCGGCGAGGAACGTGGCGCAGTACGGCCCGGCGATGAAGGTTGCGCAGTCCAGCACGCGAATGCCCACCAGCGGCCCGGTTGCCGAAGGCGACGTCGATTGAGGATCGCTCATGGGTAGTGATTCACCGGCCCGGATGCTGGAAAGCCTGGCCGCGGCTGCGCTCGAGCAGCTCTTCCCGCGTGCCGCAGCGCGACAGGTACGACAGCGGTTCCATGTCGAGCATCTGACCGATCTCGCGTGCACAGGCTAGCACCTGCCCCGTGTCGATGCCAGTCGAGATGCCGCAGGCGTTCAGCAGGTGCACGATGTCCTCGGTCGGAAGGTTGCCGACCGCGCCCATGTTGGCGGGCATCGCGATGCCACCGCCAACGCCGCAGATCGAGCCTTCGAGGAATGTCGCGCCGGCGTCCAGCGAAGCCAAGACGTTGGCGAGGCCGAATCCCGGCACGTTGTGGACGTGATAGCCCAGTTCGATGCCCGGATGGCGCTCATGGGCCATGCGAAAAAGGGCGTGCACGTGCGAGGGATCCTCCATACCGACGCTGCCCGCGAAGTAGAAGCGCCGCAGACCGGCATCACAGAACCGCCCCAGCACGGAGAGCGCATTGGCTTCCGGCACGCGGCCTTCGTAGGGGCACCACATCGCCATGCCCAGCGCCATGGTGAAGCCGATGTTGTTGGCGGCGGCGATCTCGAAGGCGCGGATGCCTTCGTCGATCGCGCGCTCGAGGGTCATGTTCTGGTTGTGCGCGAGGTAGGTCTCGCTCACCGTGATCAGCCCGAGCAGCTCGTCCACCAGGCCGCTCGCCACGGCGCGCTCGGCCCCCTTGGCATTGGGCACCAGCGCGCGATACTTCGTCCCGGGACGGCGCTGGATACGCGCGAGCACCAGCTCGGCGTCCTTCAGGTGCGGCACCACGCTTGGACGCGCGAAGCTGGTGGCTTCGATCATCGGAAAACCGGCCACCGAGAGGCGATCGATCATTGCCACCTTGGTGTCGGTATCCACCCAGCGATGAAAGCTCTGTAAGCCGTCGCGCGGCCCGACCTCGATGACCTTGACCTTCTGCGGCAGCTTCAGCACTTGCCCTCCAGCGCTGTTCTGAGGTGCTTCATGCCAACTCGATTTCCGCGGCGCGCACCGCCTTGGCGTCCAGACCCAGCCTGCCGACGAGGATCTCGCGGTTGTGCTCGCCAAGGCGTGGACCGGCCCAGCGCACCGCTCCCGGCGTCGCGGATAGCTTACCGACGATGTTCTGCATGCGCACCGGTCCGCCGAGCTCAGCGTCTTCGACCGTGGTGACGTTGCCGCGCGCCTGGATGTGCGGATCGGCGAGGAACTGCTCGACGTCGTTCACCGGGGCGACCGCTCCGCCTGCGGCATCGAAGCGCTTCAGGATCTCGTCCAGGTCGAAGCGCTCGAAAGCTTTCTGCAGTTCGACATCGAGGGCCACGGCATTGACCAGCCGGGCGCGGTTGTCCGCAAAGCGCGGATCATCAACCGGGCCCGGGACCTCCAGCGCCGCCAGCACGCGCACGAAGATCGATTGTGCGCTGCCCGCCATGGACACCCAGCGGCCGTCGCGCGTGCGGTAAGTGTTACGCGGCGCGGTGAACGGCAGCCTGCTGCCGTTGCGCTGCTGCACCAGGCCGAGCTGGTCGAAATTGATGACCTGCGGCCCCAGCAGCGTGAAGAGCGCCTCGTAGATGGCCAGATCGACCACTTGCCCCCGGCCGCCGTTGGCTTCGCGGCCCTTGAGCGCCACCATCGCGAGGAATGCCGCCATCAATCCCGTGGTGGAGTCGGCAAGGCCGAAGCCGGGCAGCAGGGGCGGGCCATCCGCCTCGCCATTGATGTGAGCGAACCCCGAGTAAGCCTCGGCCAGGGTGCCGAAACCGGGACGATGCGACTTGGGCCCGGTCTGCCCGAATCCGGACACGCGCACCAGCACCAGCCCGGGATTGGCGGCCGACAGCGCGCCATATCCCAGCCCCCATTTCTCCAGCGTTCCGGGACGATAGTTCTCAAGCACCACGTCGGCATCGCGCGCCAGGCGCAGCGCCGCATCGCGCCCGAACGGGGTGCGCAGGTCGAGCGTGACCGACTTCTTGTTGCGGTTGATGACCTTGTAGTACAGGCCGACGCCGTTCTTGTTGTTGCCCCACAGGCGCATCTCGTCGCCGCCGCCCGGCCGCTCGATCTTCACCACCTCGGCGCCGAAATCGGCCAGGAACATGGCCGCCATGGGCGCGGCGAGGAAGTTCGACAGGTCGAGGACCCGGATGCCATCCAGCGGCAGCGCAGCCATCAGAACGGCACCGCCACGGCGGCCTCGGGAAGGATGGTGGTGCGCTTCATCAGGCGCTGCTGGGTGCCATCGAACGGCTCGCGGCGATGCATGGTGCAGGCGTTGTCCCACAGCAGCGCGTCGCCCAGCCGCCAGGTGTGGGTGTAGACGAACCGCGGCTGCACCGACCAGGCGAACAGCTCGGCCAGCAGCTCGGCACTGTCCTCCCCGGAAAGGCCGACGATGCGTGTGGTCATGCCGGGGCAGATGTACAGCGCCTTGCGGCCGGTGTACGGATGGGTCCGCACCAGCGGCTGCTCGATATCGGGAGACTTCTTGCGTTGTTCCTCGTTGGTCGGCACGCTGTAGCTGCGGTTGAAGGCCTCGTAGGACTGCACCGCCTTGCGCCCTTCGATCCGTTGCCTGGTGCGCTCGGGCAGTGCCTCGTAGGCCGCCGCCATGTCGGCAAACGAGGTCGCGCCACGGTCCGCAGGAATGATCACGGCGTACAGGCACGAACCGACCGCGGGCCGCGGCAGGTAGATCTGGTCGTAATGCCAGCCCACTTCGGTATCCGAGAGGATGCCGACCGGCTTGCCATTCTTCTTCACGTTGGAGACGTAGAGAACCTCCGGGTTCTCCGGCGACAGGTACTCGCGCCGCAGGTGGATCTCAAGCTCCCCGAAATGGCGCGAGAACGCGACCAGCTGCTTCTCGTTCAGCGTCTGCCCGCGGAAGAGCAGCAGCTCGTGCTTCAGCCACAGCTCGCGCAAGGCCGCCGCGGTCTGCGCCTCCAGCGGCTCGGCAAGGTTCACGCCGCTGACTTCGGCGCCGAAAGTGGCCGCGAGGGGCCGGGTCGAGAGGGTCATGGGTTTTCCTTGGCGGGTATTTGGGGACTTCAATTCAAGCGTACGCTGGCCAAGAGTGCGTCGAGCGAAGAGGCCCGCTCGAGCGTCAGCACGGCTTCGGCCACCCGTTCCGCGCGCGAACGGCTCATCACCCGGCTCGCATTGCCGTGGAACTTCGTCACGATTTCATCGGCGGTCAGCGGGCGCGCGTCGGAGCCGCGGTTGTGCGGCTCGCGATGGCGCAGTTCGCGCCCATCCTTCAGCCGCAGCACCACCTCGCCGGAGTAATAGCGCGGGAACGCCGAATCCGGATCGACCTCGTAGCGGGTCTTCTGCGTGAGCGCGAACGTGCGCGGGTCGGCCAGCGCGTCTTCCTCCAACTCGGCAAGGGTGAAGCAGCCGCGCACCAGCGTGGTGGCGATGGTGTAGTGGACCGAGAACTGCGCCTCGTAAGCGCTCTTCGGCAGGCGCTTGCTCGCCTCGGGCTCGCACACCACCTGGGTTTGCCCCGCGCCGATGCGCGCCGTGATCGATTCGATGTCCTCGAGCGCGAAGGCATGCCGGCGGCGCAGTTCCAGCGCCGCGTCGGCGAAGGCGTGGTTGAAGTGGCAGGCGGGATAGGGCTTCATCGCCACGTTCAGCATCTCCCAGGTCTCGCCAAGCGCCGCGACGCTCATCGCCGGCTCGGCAGGATGCTGCGTGCCCACAAAGGCGTTGAACAATCCGAACCGTCCCTCGTAGGCTCGTGACGGCCCGACGAAGCCGGAACGCGCGAGGGCGCAGGCGGTCGCCGCAGACGAGGCCGCCCAACCCGGGTGCATACGCTTGGTCCAGGCGCCGTCCTCCAGGAACTCGAGGCTGCCGCAAGCCATGGAGAGCACGATGCCCTGTGCGTGCGCGAGTTGCGCCGGGCTCATCCCCGAGAGCCGCCCGGTGGCAAGCGTGGCGCCAAAAGCGCCGACCACACCGGTAGGATGAAATCCTCGCAGGTGGAAACCGTTCTTCGCCGCCTGCCCGATGCGGCTCGAGGCCTCGACCCCGACGAGGTAGGCGGCAAGCGCCTCGCGGCCGCTCGCGCGTTCACGCTGGCCCACGCCCAGCACCACCGGTACCGCGCTGGCTGAAGCGTGTACGACCGCGCCGGAATGCGTATCGTCGAAATCCAGGCCGTGGATCAGCGTGCCGTTGGCGAGCATCGCGTCGCGCAACGGCAGGCCGAGCGCCGTGCCGAGCACCGGGTAGGGCCCCTCGCCCGCCAGTCCTAGGAGCGCGTTGATGGTGCGCTGACCGAATTCGAACCCGGTGGAGGCGAAACCGATGCCGATGCAATCCAGCACGTGCAGCTTGGCGCGCTCGATCACCTTCGCCGGGATGTCCTCGTAGCGCAAGCCACTGGCGAACTGCGCCAGCGCGCTGGAGAGGGTCGTGCTGGTGGCCGCGGCGGCAAGCGCTTGGGGATGGGCAGGGGCGTTCATGGCGTCTCCTGGCAGGGCGCGAGGGCCCTGTTCATGGCGTTGCAGGGTCGTGTGCCGTGGTGCGCAGGCGCAACTTCGAGCTGAAGCATCCGGCGTCGCGCGCACATCGCGCCGCGAGGCGGGTGTTGTCGATGAAGCCGAACGGGTCCGCGAGCTTGCCGACGGACAGCACGAAACGCGTGCTGTCCTGACGCGCCCGTCAAGCCGGCGTTTGCCATCAGCGGCGGAACAGGCCGGTCAGGCTGGTCTTCGCCAGGGTGTTGAAGTTGAGATAAAAGCCGACGATCGCCGCCGAGGTGTCCGCGGTGACCGGGAGCTTGTCCAGGCTCACGGCGAACAGGGTGAAGAGGTAACGGTGCACCTCACCCTCGGGCGGGCACGGACCGCCATAGCCCGGCTTGCCGAAATCCGTGCGCACCTCGAGCGCGCCGGTGGGCAGCTTGCCCGCCGCCGGGTCGCCTGCCCCTAGCGGCAGCGAGGTCACCGTCGGCGGGATGTTGACCAGCACCCAATGCCAGAATCCGCTGCCCGTCGGGGCGTCCGGATCGAAGCAGGTCAGCGCGAAGCTCTTGGTGCCCGCGGGCGCGCCGCCCCAGGACAGCTGTGGCGAGCGGTTGCCGCCGTTGCAGCCAAAGCCGTAGGCCTCGGACAGTACGTGATTGGCGCCAAGGTAGTCGCCATTGCCGAAGTTCTCGCTGGTCAGTTTCATGTCAGAGGCTCCTTTCTGGTGCGGATGATACTGTAGAGTAAGAGCGGTCCGGTTGCGACAGCCCTCGGCTTGGCTACGGACGAGGACAATTCGGAGCAGAGCCTTGATCGATCCCGCTGCCGGAGCGTTGCCTTTCACTCCCGGATTGCCCGCCGCGACCGCGGAGGCGGCGCTGCTGTCCAGGCGCAGCGTGCGGGCGTTCAAGCCCGACGCCGTGCCGCGCGCGCTGGTCGAGGAAATCCTGGCGCTCGCCAGCCGGGCACCCTCGGGCACCAACATCCAGCCCTGGAAGGTGCGCGTGCTGGCCGGCGAGGTGCGCGACCGCATCAGCGCGGCGATGCTGCAAGCGTATGCGCTTGAGGGACCTGAGAGCTTCAAGCGGCCGTACAACTACTATCCCGTGAAGTGGCGCGATCCCTACCTGTCGCGGCGCCGCAAGCTCGGCTGGGACCTGTACGGCCTGCTCGGCATCACCCGCGACGACAAGGCCGGCATGGACGCGCAATACCGGCGCAACTACCGGTTCTTCGATGCGCCGGTTGCCCTGGTGTTTACGCTGGATGCCGACATGGAGATCGGCAGCTGGCTCGATTACGGCATGTTCCTGCAGGGCATCATGACCGCCGCGCGCGCAAAAGGTCTGGACACCTGTGCCCAGGCGGCGATTGCCAGCGCACACCGGGTTCTGCGCCGGGAACTGGCGATTTCCGACGCCGAGCAAATCGTCTGCGGCATGTCGCTTGGCTACGCGCGGGACGATGTCGTCAATCGCCTGGTCACCACCCGCGTACCGGTGTGTGATTTCGCGCAGTTCCTGGGTTTCGAATGACGGCAACCAGGCCAGCCAGTCAAAAGGACACAGCCATGCGACGACCCTTCCGGGTCATCGATGCCGATGGCCATATCGACGAGAAGCGCCTCAACTGGGCCGAGCGCATACCCGAGCGCTATCGCCCGGACGCGCCCTGCTGGGTGAGCTACCCCGATGGACGCAAGCACATGGTGGTCGAAGGCAAGCTCTGGCCCACGCGGCGCGACTTCTAGGGCGCGCTGGGCATGTGGCCGGTGCCGCCCTACTCCCACTCGATCGTGGCCGGGGGCTTGGAGGAAACGTCGTAGGTGACGCGGTTGATGCCGCGAACCTCGTTGATGATGCGGCTGGAGACCTTCGCTAGCAGTTCGTGCGGCAGAGGCGCCCAGCCCGCGGTCATGAAGTCCGAGGTCTCGACCGCGCGCAACGCCACCACGTTTTCGTAGGTGCGGCCGTCACCCATGACACCCACCGACTTTACCGGCAGGAACACGGCGAAGGCCTGAGCCGTCTTGTCGTACCAGCCCGATGCCCGAAGTTCCCGGATGAAGATATCGTCTGCGCGTTGCAGCAGGGAAACATACTCCTGCTTCACTTCCCCCAGTACCCGCACCCCCAGGCCCGGCCCCGGGAACGGGTGCCGGTACACCATCTCGCGCGGCAGGCCGAGCACGAGACCCAGCTCGCGCACCTCGTCCTTGAAAAGGTCCCGCAGGGGTTCCAGCAGCTTCAGGTGCAGGGTGTCGGGCAGGCCGCCCACGTTATGGTGCGACTTGATGGTGATCGCCTTCTTGGTCTTGGCGTGCGCCGATTCAATCACGTCCGGGTAGATGGTGCCCTGCGCGAGCCACTTGGCGTTGCCGATCTTCGCCGACTCGCGCTGGAACACGTCCACGAACAGCTTGCCGATGATCTTGCGCTTGTGCTCGGGGTCGGGGACGCCCTTCAGAGCCGCGAACATCTCGGCGCCGGCCTCGACATGGATCACCTTGACCTGAATATGCTCGGCGAACGCGGCCATCACCTGCTTCGCCTCGTCCAGGCGCAGCAGGCCGTGGTCCACGAACACGCAGGTGAGCTGGTTGCCGATGGCCTTGTGGATGAGCGCGGCAGCCACGGAGGAGTCCACGCCGCCCGAGAGACCCAGGATCACCTCCTCCCGGCCCACCTGGGCGCGGATTTTCGCCACCGCCTCGGCGACGTAGTCCGGCATGTTCCAGTCGCCACGGCAGCCGCTGATGTCGCGCACGAAGCGGCGCAGGAGTCTCATGCCCTGCGCGGTATGGGTCACCTCGGGGTGGAACTGCACCGCGTAGTAGCGCCGCGCCTCGTCGGCCATGCCGGCGATCGGGCAGGCGTCGTTGGAGGCCATGAGCGTGAACCCCGGCGGCATCTCGACCACCTTGTCGCCGTGGCTCATCCAGACCTTCAGGATGCCGTGACCCTCGGGGGTGCGGTAGTCCTCGATACCGTCGAGCAGCTTGGTGTGGCCGCGGGCGCGCACCTCCGCATAGCCGAACTCGCGCACCATGCCCGCCTCCACCCTGCCGCCCAGCTGCTGTGCCATCGTCTGCATGCCGTAGCAGATGCCCAGCACCGGCACGTCGATCTCGAACACCGCCCGCGGCGCCTTTAGGGTCGAATCCTCGTAGGCGGAGGCATGGCTGCCGGAGAGGATGATCCCCTTGGGCGCGTAGTTGCGCACGAACGCCTCGGGCACGTCGCAGGGATGGATCTCGCAGTACACCCCCGCCTCCCGCACCCGGCGGGCGATGAGCTGCGTGTACTGCGCCCCGAAATCGAGGATGAGGATCTTGTCGTGCAAGGAACTACTCAACCCTGTAATTCGGGGCCTCCTT
>Ga0194119_10011930_pt1 | contig 11119 bp, 6 predicted proteins | sample TA2MahC100mmetaG_FD_148620 | JGI IMG/M metagenome (GOLD analysis project Ga0194119, IMG submission 148620) | Freshwater microbial communities from Lake Tanganyika, Tanzania - TA2015018 Mahale Deep Cast 100m | ecosystem: Environmental > Aquatic > Freshwater > Lake | place: Tanzania: Lake... | reverse complement strand
CTGTGATTCACCATCAAACTTCACGCTTAAAGTACCCGAAGTGTTCTTCGCCACCCCTTTACGTGACGAAGCAAAAATCAATTAAAGAACGTTTTTTCACCAGTGATAAGGCAAAGGTACGGGGGTGATTTTAACTTGTCAAGGGCAAAAGACATATTTTTTGGTTTTTTGAAGAGAAAATAGATAAAACAGCCATCCTTGACATCTAAAACCAAACCCTTCAACAGTCCTAACATTTTCTTTAATTTGCATCTATGAGTCTAGAAAAAATTTGGATTGATGTTGCCTCTCCCCAAGCGCAGGATATGGAAAAACTGGCCGGCGCCATTCGCAGTAGTACAACGATTGCTCGGCTTCTCTTGCAAAGAGGCATCGCCTCTTTTGATGAAGCTAAATTGTTTTTCAATCCGGGCAAAGACGGTTTACACCCCCCTATGCTGATGAAAAACATGGATAAGGCGGTTGAAAAAATTCGAGAAACCATGAATGCCGGAGGCTTAATTCGCTTCTACGGGGACTATGATGTTGACGGAACTACCTCGGCCTCAATGATGTATTGGCATTTTCGTAGGCATTTAAATTACGAAACGGTTGATTATTATACCCCAGACAGGTACAAGGAGGGCTATGGTGTTTCTGAAATAGGGATTGAACATGCAGTAGATTCAGGAGTTGAATTGCTCATTACCCTTGATTGTGGAATAAAGGACAAGGCAGCTTTAACCTTGGCGGCCATGAAAGGGCTGCCTGTTATTGTATGCGACCACCACCGACCCGGTTCAACCTTACCCCCCAGTCTGGCTATCTTAAACCCCAAACAATCGGATTGCCCTTATCCGTATAAAGAATTGAGCGGTTGTGGTGTTGGTTTTAAATTGTTGATGGCTTTAAATCAAGAGCTTGGTTTGGGCGAAAAGGGCTTAGATGAGGCCCTTCAGTTTGCGGCTGTTTCAACCTGCTGCGATATCGTTGAGATGAAAGGCGAAAACCGGTGCATCACCGCTCTTGGCCTTCAGGGTTTAAACACGAATCCCCTGCCGGGATTTAAAATAATGAAAGAACGGTCAGGAAAAGAAAGGGATTTTAAGGTTGAAGATGTGGTTTTTATTTTAGGACCCCGCATAAACGCTGCAGGACGAATTTCTCATGCCCATGGAGCCATTGAACTGCTTACCGCTCAAGAAAACGACGACCGTTTGGAAGAGTGGTGGCAGGCAATTCAGGAACACAATGCCTCTCGCAGGGTTTTAGACCAGCAAATAACGCGCGAAGCACTGCAAGAATTAGACAGTCCTGATCTGCGAGCCAAAAAATCAACCGTCGTTTTTCGCCCCACCTGGCACAAAGGTGTGGTTGGAATTGTGGCTTCTCGTTTGGTTGAACGGTATTATCGACCAACAATAGTTTTAACAGAAAGCCAAGGCGTATTGACCGGCTCGGCAAGAACCTCTGGCAATTTTGATGTGTATGAAGCTTTGTTGGCTTGTTCCGATTTATTAACAAAATTCGGAGGCCATACCCATGCCGCCGGCTTGAGTCTTTTGCCTGAGCAGTTGCCCGCTTTTCAATCTGAATTTGAACGTGTGGTTGAAAACCTCATCAAGCCAGAAGACCAACAACCGGGGATTAAAATTGATGCAATTCTACCCCCCAACCTGATTAACAGAAGATTTTTTCAAGTACTAGAACGAATGGAGCCTTGTGGCCCAGCCAACCTGTCGCCTGTTTTTCGCAGCGGCATGGTGCAGGCCATTCCAGAATCCGTAAAGATTTTGAAAGAGGAACATTTAAAATTGGTTTTGAAGGAAACCGATGCCGAGGGGAATCCCTTAACTGCCATAGGATTTGGCATGGCTGAATTGGCTCCTTTGGTTGCAGGGGAAGCGTGGTTTGAGCTGGCGTTTTCCCTTTCCGAAAACAGTTGGAATGGCACAAGTTCTTTGCAGTTGATGATTAAGGACATTAAGGCTAGGCCATAATACCCATGCGTAAGGGTCTTAGAAAATCTCAATATAATGCCGCCAAACTGCCCAAATTGAAGATTTTGGCATGGAAATAAACCCATTTAATGGGGTTTTTCAGGCCGCTCTAAGCTTAGGACATATAATTTTACCTTAACTCTATTTGGCATTATGTCGGTATCGCATTATATTTGCGCCGTCAATTGCCCGATCGTCTAACGGTAGGACCGCAGTTTTTGGTACTGCTTGTGGTGGTTCGAATCCATCTCGGGCAACATTAGCGCTCTTCGGAGCGCTTTTTTTTTCGGCTGCGGCGTTTTTTGGGGGAGCTTTCGTTGGGCGGCTGCGGGCTTTCACCGGTTGTCCGCGCCTGCCGTCTGCGGCCCCAGCGGGCTTGCGTGGGCTCCTAAAGTCGCCTCCGCGCCGCGCGGGGCCGTTGCCGGCAGCCTTGCGTGCAACCCGGTTCAATCCCTGCCGCGGCCTCTCCTGAAAAATCCAACCCAAAGAAGAAAACCCTAAAAAAGCCTTCTGGGTAGAACGGCAAACGCTTGCTTGTGTTCTTTATTAAATCTTAACCACACAAACCTATCTGGTCAACTTTGATTTTTGTACTTTCAACCCAAATTAGAAAATCCAAATGAATCGAATTCTAATTCTGTTTTTCCTGTTGCCCATTTCTTTGTTCAGCCAAACGGACACTGAATTTTGGTTTGTGGCTCCCGAAGTTCAGCAAAGCCATGGCGATAGACCAATCGTGGTTCGCTTGTCAACTTCACAACAAGCCGCCTCAGTGCAAATTACCATGCCCATTAACCCTGGTTTCCCCCCTATAAATGCGTTAATCCCTCCCAATACGACTCAATCTTTTGATTTAACAGCCTGGGTGGATTTGCTCGAAAATAAACCTGCCGATGTTGTTCTTGATAAGGCGCTACGCATTACATCATCAGCTCCCATCACCGCATACTATGAAGTGGTTACCTCTTGCAACTGCAATCCCGATATTTTTACCCTAAAGGGCAGAAACGCGCTGGGAACCTCTTTTATGCTGCCTTTTCAAACTTTTTTAAACAATGGAGTAGGAAATGCCTGGAGCGGATTTGATATTGTAGCAACTCAGCCCAATACAAGCATTACCATTACTCCCACTGCCGCCATTGTAGGGCATCCGGCAGGGGTTCCGTTCACCATTAATTTAAATCTTGGTGAAACTTGGAGTGGCGTATCTACATCTCAAAGTTTCAATCAGCGTCCCAGTGGAACCGTTATAACTTCAGATAAGCCTATTGCGGTAACCATCAAAGACGATTCCATGAATGGAGGTGTTTACGGGGGCTGTGCCGACTTAATGGGCGACCAAATGGTGCCGCTTCCCTTGCTAGGCAACGATTACATTACAATTAAGGGTTATTTGAACGGCCCAGACCGGGTTTTTGTTATGGCCACCCAAAACAACACTCAGGTAACCATTGATGGAACCGTTGTTGGAACCATAAATTCAGGCCAGAGTTATACCCATGTTCAATCGGCCAATACGGCATTTATTCAGGCCAGTTTGCCTGTATATGTTTTACATACCACTGGGTTTGGTTGCGAGGTGGGTGGAGCTGTTCTGCCTACCATAATTTGTACTGGAAGTCAGCAGATTGGTTTTACTAGAAGCACCACCGAATTTTTCGCCTTAAATTTAATGGTAAAAACAGGGGGTGAAGGTAATTTTACACTAAACGGCAATCCAAACCTTATTACAGCAGGAAATTTTGCTCAGGTGCCGGGCTCAAATGGAGCCTGGATGTATGCACAAATTCAATTCAACACGAACGATATTCCCCAGGGCCTGGCAAGTCTTATAGTGAATTCCTCCCACCTTTTTCATATGGGAGTGGTTAACGGTGGCGCCTCTTCTGGCTGCCGTTATGGCTATTTTTCTGACTATTCCGCTTATCAGTTTGACGCCAGCTCAACCACCGATTCGCTGTGTCAAGGTGGAAACCTAATTTTATTTGCGAATTCTCTTACCGGGGCAAACTACCAATGGACAGGCCCCAATAATTTTTCCAGTTCCAACCAAATTGACACCCTATTCAATGTAAGCCCTTCGATTTCTGGCCTGTATCATTTAACTGGGTCCGTTGGAGCTTGCCCTGTAATTTCCGATAGTATTTTTGTTTTTATTCAGCCCACGCCGGCTCCCGCAGTAGCTGCTCCTCTAGGTCCCGTTTGCGCTGGCGACACAGCCTTTCTTTCGGCAACAGGGCCCCTTGGTGCTGTATATCAATGGTCAGGACCCAACGGTTATCAATCCATTGGTCAGCAGAGCCAAGTAACCGGAATTTCATCGCCCTTATCGGGATGGTACACGGTGGTTCCTTTGATTAATGGTTGCCCGGGCGACAGCGATCAGGTTTGGGTCTCGGTAGATTCTGTAGCCCTAAGCCCCCAAGTCATTTCGCCCATTTGCAACAATGGAACAACAGGAAGTATTGTTTTAAATGTTCAGAGCGGCATCGCTCCATTCAGCTATGCTTGGAATGGGAACTTACCCTCGCAAGCCCAGCAATTAAACTTGGCCCCCGGCAGCTACTCTGTTGTGGTCACCGATTCCAATGGGTGCACGGCCTTATTTTCTGTAACCCTTATCAACCCTCCATCCATCAACGTTTCTTTGACTGCAAGCCCCGCAACATGCCCAAGTTCGGCCGATGGCAGCCTTCAGGCTCAAACTGGGGGCGGTACCGGTCCGCTTTCCTTCCTATGGAACCATGGCCCAACCAGCCCAAATCCCCCTTCTGTTCCAGGGGGTTGGTATTTTTTAACCACCACCGATAGCAATGGCTGCCAAAGAACCGATTCTGTGCTGGTTCCAGCTCCGCCCGCCTTAATTGGAACGTTCGATTCCATTATGAACCCCCTTTGCCATGGAAACTCCAACGGCTATATTTCACTCTCGGCCAGCGGTGGCCCAGGAGGGTACAACTTCCAATGGATAGGCTCTGGATTTACCCAATCTAGTCAGGGTGGTCTAGCCGCAGGAAACCATCAAATTATGGTTTTCGATGGTCTTGGATGCGACACTCTTATTCTTGACACAACCTTGATTGCCCCAGCCCCAGTTGTGGTTACAGCTTTAGGCCCCAATCCCATTTGCCAGGGAAGTCCGTTTTTACTTACGGCAACGGGTGGCCAAACCTACCTGTGGGCCGGCGGGAACATCGGCGGAATGAGCAGCGACAGCGTGGTAACCACCTTGCAACAAACCACCACTTTTACTGTAATTGGTTCGGTTGGCCCATGTTCTGATACAGCTCAGGTTTCCGTCTCCGTTTTGCCATCACCGCAAGCAAACATCCAATGGCAGGGAGCTTGCGTAAACGACACTCTTTTGCTGGATGCAAGTGGAAGCCAGGTAGGCTCTCCTGCTCAAATTCAACAATGGTTTTGGGATTTAAATGGCGATGGTCAAAACGATGCTCAGCAACCTAACCTAGGTCATGTTTTTGGCTCTGCAGGATCCCCACCTATCCGTTTAATTGTAGTAGCCGACAATGGATGCATTGATACCCTTATTGTGCCGGTTGCGGTTTATCCTTTACCCTCGGCCGCATTTGTTCCTGACGTGGTTTGCTTTGGGCAGAATTTTCAGCCCCAAAACTCCAGTACCATTCCTTCAGGTAGCATAAATGCATTTTCTTGGAACTTTGGAGATGGCGGTGCGGGAACGGGTTTTAGTCCTACCTATGCATATGCAGATACCGGTTGGTTTCAGGTTCAACTTGTTGCCGTTTCTGACCAAGGTTGCTTAGATACATCCATAGTCCTCATTTATGTTTCTCCCGGCCCTGAAATCTCAGCCAATGCAGCACCTGGGTGCTTTGGGTTGGTGGTATTCAGCATTCAGCAAATAAACGGAGATTCGTTGGTTGCTCCAGTAACATGGAGTACCGGTGAGAATACTCAAACAACGGGCAATCCGATTGAGTACATCTACCAAAACGGTCCGGGAAGTTATTCAGTACAGGCCATTGTTTTTGATATCAATGGGTGCCGTGGCGAAGCGAATACCACAGCCTTGGTTCCCGACACCAAAACCTGGGAAGACATTCAATTCCCGAATGTTATAACCTCAAATGGAGACGGACTTAACGACGAGCTTGTTTTTGATACGGATATTGAAAATTGTTCTCCCTACTTAGTTTGGGTATATAATCGGTGGGGCAGGTTGGTTTTTGAGGGCAGTTCTGGAGGGGCGAGCTTTCGGGGCTATGCCCAAGATGGAGCCAAGTTAGAAGACGGCGTCTACCAATATATTGTTCGCGCTGCCGATGGATCCTTTGAACGCGTTAGCATTCTTTCTCTTTTTGGTCAACCCTAATAGGGACTGAATCTAGTTTATCAATTCTATCACCACCCGTCGGTTTAGGTAGCGGCCTTCTGGGCTGTTGTTGTCTGCTGCGGGCCTATGTGGACCGAACCACTGCGTCAATATCCGGCCGGGATGCAAGCCGCTTCGAATTAGATAATTTTTTACTTCAAGGGCCCTCAATTCCGACAAGTTCATGTTGTAATCGTTTGCTCCATTGCTGTCGGTATGGCCACCGAGCATGATCCTTAGCCCTGAATTTTGATTTAAATGAAGCAGTAATTTTTTTAAACGGGCTTCCATATCGGGCGATAAATCAAATTGATCGTGATCAAAATGAACCTGGGTCATTAAGCCGAGGTCTTCCTCTCTATTTTTTAGTTCGACTTGCAAAGTAGGGTTTAACGGCTCCAATGAAATATCGTCCAACAAATAATAAGCACGCCGCCGGGTATTGTACAAAAGGTCTAAAATATTGCTTCCTGATGCACCTCTATCCAACTTAGATGTTTCATGGTCTTCACGAAAATTCCCTATGGTTAAATACTGAAAAGGCTCTTTCGCCTGCAGTGTATCTTGAATTAAAATCCAGCGGTCGGCTCGATCTAAAATCGTTTCAATTTCAATTTGAGGTCTTAAATTAAGACGCTTGTAGGAATCTTGTTTAACCGGTTGCCTGGAAAAATAAAAACCAAGATTGCCTGCAGCAAATGGGCTGTTTTTGTGCAAACGTACCCAGGCTTTCAGTACATACGATTCCCCCGGCACCAAGACGGCCGCTAAGTGGGTTTGGATGTATTCCCTCCAAGCACCATGAGGGGGGCTCACCCCATAGGTAAAGATTCCAACCATACTTTGTCCGCGATGAGCAGAAACTCCCACAATATTGCTTCCGGGGCCACTGTAATTGGGGCACTGCTCATTCTGGAATGAGCTATAAACATCCGCTGTGGTGAACGTCGGAAGGGTCCAATTGTTGATGTTAAATTCATTTATTCTAGCCACCCAACCACAAGGAATTTCGCCTTTAAAAACCTCAAATCCCCCATTGTAAACCAGATTTTGACTTAGCAATACGGGCGAAAGGCCCAAAAAAGCCAGAAAAAGGATTGCCCTAACCGAAGATTTGGTTTTACACATCATCGTCGATATTCCGGATGGTTACTTTCAAGCATCTGTAGGTAGTTTTTATACCGGTCGGGGTTTATTCCACCCGATTCTAGTCCTTCTAAAACGGCACATCCGGGTTCATTTGTATGCAAGCAATTGGAAAACCTACACTTCCGTTTCGTGCGAAATATTTCCGGAAAAAAATCCCCTATTTGCTCATCTTGCATATCGAAAAGTCCAAACTCTTTGATGCCCGGGGTATCTATAATCCATGTCTTCTCGTTTATAAATAGCATTTCTGCAAAAGTGGTGGTGTGCTTTCCTTTTTGATGTTTGTCTGACAATCCGCCTGTTTTTAAGTCGAGGGCAGGAACCAAGGCATTAATTAGGGTTGATTTTCCCACACCCGAATGCCCACACACCAATGTGGTTTTTGAATCTAACCAGTCCCGTAGATCATCTATCCCTTCCCCTGTTTCGGCCGATACAGATAAAATAGGATAAGGCAAATCTCTAAAATGGGACAAGAATTGCTGGGCCTCTTCAGGGTGTTCTGGCCAAAGGTCGCTTTTATTAACCACGATGCAGGCTGGTATGGAATAGGCCTCGGCCGTTACCAAAATTCGGTCAACAAAACCCGTACTGGTTCTGGGCTTAAGAACAGAGGCCACAATCCATAAACCATCAAGGTTGCTGGCTAGAATATGGGTTTGCTTATCAAGCTGGGTAGAGGTGCGAATCAGGTAATTTTTACGATCGTGTATTTCCTCAATCGTATGGGGTTGTCCTGGAATAGGTTCAGACAAACGGACACGATCGCCAACCGCAACGGGATTGGTATGTTTCAAACCCTGCATACGCAATTTGCCAGCCAGCTGGGCTGTGGTCATGCGCTTAGCATAGGGCAGCCAAATTGAGTAGTGATTTCCAGTAGAACGAGTTACAATCCCGTCCATAAAGCGTTGCTGGGATAGGCAAAAGCAATGTAACTTAATAGGCAAGTGCTGGCGAGCAAAACATACGCCAACAAACTCCCCAAAACTCCTCCAATCAAATTGCCTGTTTTTCCCTTCAGCAAAAGGGTAATCAAAAGGTCTATGCCTAAGGCCATTCCCATCAAAATTAGAGCCTGAAAAACCACAATTTCATGTACCCTGAATTTAAGCCAAAGCAGTGCCCCAACAAACAGCCAAGCAATAATTCCCCCGAGCAATGAGGTCCAAAAAGAAGGGTATAAGGGCCTGTATTCTGCCCATTGCAACAAAGCCGCCCGAACTAAGACAAACAACAAGAAGGCTGAACCAGCTATCAAACCATTTAGTGGGTCATTGATGAACAAATCAAACTCCTCAAATAAAAGAGTGCTAGGCTTCATTACTGCAAGTTACGATTTTTCATTTGTACCCTTCTCCCATTCCTTCAGTTGACGGGCATAAGCCTCTATTTTAGCGATTGAATCTGCCTCTTTTTGCCGTTCAATCGCAACCACTTCAGGTTTTGCATTTGCAACAAACCTTTCGTTGCTCAGCTTTTTGCGCACACTTTCCACAAAACCTTCTAAATATACCATTTCCTTTTTTACACGTTCCATTTCGGCATTCATATCCACATAGCCTCCAGCCGGAATACTGCATGTCCATTGTTTTACTTGAAATGAAAAGGCTTCTGTGCTAGGAGAAGATTCCTGAGTATGGACCGGAGAAACAAAGGCCAGATGCCGAAGTATGGGTTCCAAACTCTTATCCCAATGAATGTGCTCGGTTCCTGCCACATAAAGCACCAATGGATCTTTCGCTGGTATGCCATGTTGTTGACGAATTCCCCTTACTTGGGTAATAACCTCAAACAACAAATCCATTTTCACCAAAAAATCAGAATCATACGAAGAAGAGTCCGACTTAAGTGTTTGAACCATAAGGCTTTCCCTTGTTTCACGGTTCTTTAATCCCTGCCAAATTTCTTCGGTTATAAAGGGAATAAACGGATGGAGTAAGGCGCAAATCTGCTCAAGCCTTTCAACAGCACAGCCTAGACCCGCTTCCGAAATCTTAGATCCAAAAGAAGGTTTGAGCATTTCTAAATACCAACTGCAAAAATCATCCCAGGTTAGTTTATAAACCGTCATTAGCGCTTCGTTGATTCGAAATTGATTGAATTGCTGATCCAACTTTCCAGAAACCTCTTTAATGCGTTCTTGCATCCAGGCCTCGGCTCGGCTCAAGCGTTCTGATTCAGAGGGATCCAAAACCAAATCAGCATCCATTTGTTGGGCCTTCCAGTGCATAATAAGGCGGTAGGCGTTCCATAATTTATGGGTAAAATTGCGCCCTTGCTGGCATAAGTTCTCGTTAAACAGCAAATCGTTTCCGGCGGGTGCACTTAGCAACATTCCTACCCTTACTCCATCTGCACCATGAACCCGAATGAGCTCAAGGGGGTCAGGGGAATTCCCAAGGCTTTTCGACATTTTACGCCTTTGGTCGTCGCGCACGATGCCGGTAAAGTAGACATTTTTAAAAGGGGCCTTCCCTTGAAAGGCATAACCGGCCATAATCATACGGGCCACCCAAAAAAACATAATTTCAGGTGCTGTTACCAAGTCGTTGGTTGGATAATAATATGAAATCTCTGGATTGCCTGGGAATTTGAAACCATCAAAAACAGAAATTGGCCACAACCAAGAACTAAACCAAGTATCTAAAACATCTTCATCTTGGTTCAGTTCAGTAAAGTTTGGATTTAAGGCGCTCATTTTTGCTCTAGCCTCAGCCTCTGTTATTGCTACCACCGTATTCCCCTGCTCGTCGTACCAAGCTGGAATTCGTTGACCCCACCAAAGTTGCCGGCTAATGCACCAATCTTTTATATTCTCAATCCAATGCCGATATGTATTTTTAAACTTTGCGGGATGAAATTGAATATCATCTTGCATCACGGCATCGAGCACCTGCGGGTACTTTTTCATAAATGCCTGCATGTCAACAAACCATTGCAAGGACAATCTAGGTTCAATAACAGCTTGGGTTCGCTCTGAGTGCCCAACTTGCTGCACATATTCCTCTGCCTTCAACAATAGCCCCCTGTTATCGGCAGCCTTCGCAACGGCTTTACGGGCATCAAAACGGTCCATTCCCGCAAATTCACCTGCCAGTTCGGTCAAGTGCCCCGTTTCGGTTAATCCGTTGGGCGCAGGCAGCCCATGCCTTAGACCTAGTGCATAATCGTTAGGGTCATGAGCGGGAGTTACTTTAAGGCAACCTGTCCCAAAATCTGCACTGACATATTCGTCTGCAATTATTGGAACCCATAAATCCGTAAGCGGCACCTGCACTTTTTTACCTATCCATGATGAATAGCGTTCGTCGTTTGGATTGACGCAAACGGCTACATCAGCAAAAATGGTTTCTGGGCGACTTGTAGCAACTACAATGCCGGTGCCGGGCTCCTCGCCCGCATACTTTAAATAATACAAAGTGCCGGGCAGGTCTTTGTGAATAACCTCTTCGTCCGACAAGGCCGTTCGGCCTGCTGGGTCCCAATTAACCATACGCATGCCCCGGTAAATCAAACCCTGTTCATGAAGGCGAACAAACACTTCTTGAACGGCAGCACTTAGGTCGGGTTCCATGGTAAAACGGGTACGGTCCCAATCGCATGAGGCTCCAAGTTTTTTTAGTTGGTCTAAAAT
>Ga0194119_10011917_pt1 | contig 11127 bp, 7 predicted proteins | sample TA2MahC100mmetaG_FD_148620 | JGI IMG/M metagenome (GOLD analysis project Ga0194119, IMG submission 148620) | Freshwater microbial communities from Lake Tanganyika, Tanzania - TA2015018 Mahale Deep Cast 100m | ecosystem: Environmental > Aquatic > Freshwater > Lake | place: Tanzania: Lake... | reverse complement strand
AATGAACGGGCGGTCCGTGTGTTCGCGCACCGCGAGACACTCCTCATACCGCATGCACGGCTGCTCGATGTACACGTCAACGCCACTCACGGCGTCGGCCACACGCAAGGCCTGGTGCTGCGTCCAACCCGCGTTGGCGTCGGCGATGAGAACATCGCCGGGCAGCAGTTGGGCGGTCGCTTGACGGATGCGCTCGATGTCGACATCCGGATCGCCGCCCACCTTCAACTGAAACTTCGTGTAGCCTTCACTGCGATAGCGGCCCACCATGCGCGCCATCTGCTCCGGCGCCTCCTGCGAGATCGCGCGGTAGAGCGCGAAGTTATCGCCGAATCGCCCGCCGAGCAGGTTGGCAACCGGCTGGCCACAGACCTTGCCAAGAATATCCCAGCAAGCCATGTCGATCGCCGACTTCACATACGGATGGCCGCGCATCGCGCCATCCATGGCCTGATTGACGAGCGCAAGTTGCGTTGGATCGAGGCCAATCAGTTGCGGCGCGAGTTCAGCAATGCCCGTGCGCGCACCGGCGGCGTAGGCCGGCAGGTACGCTGCGCCGAGCGGACAGATTTCGCCGTAGCCGGTGACACCTTCATTGGTCTCAACCTCCACCACCGTGGAGTCGAACACCTGCACCGAGTTCCTGCCGGACCACTTGTAGCTGCCCTCATGAAGCGGCAGCCCAACCTGGTAGCACTTTATTCTGGCAATGATCATTGTGAGATGACCAAGTATTGGAGTATGGCAAGAATCTGAGGTCGCCGGTGCGTTGGGTACGATATAAAAGCATGCGTACTTTGCCACTCCTGCTGCTGCTGTCTGGCCTGGCGCTCAACGTCGAACCGCTGCACGCGCAGACGTTTACCGAAGCGCAAGCGCTCGCCGGACGCTCGGCGTATCTCGGCAATTGCGCCAGTTGCCACTTGCCCAACCTGGCCGGCCGCAATGAAGCGCACCCGCTCACTGGCGGAAATTTTCAAAACACCTGGCGCAACCGTACGTTGAATCAGCTTGCGCGCTACATGCAACAGACCATGCCGCCGGGCAACAGGGGCGGACTGGGCGAAGAGACTTATCTCGCGCTCGCCGCGTTTATCCTCCAGGCCAACGGCACCGCATCCAGCGCCGAGCCGCTAAGGGCGAATAGCAGCCTCCGCATCGGCGAGGTTTCAAGCGGCGAGATGCCCGCGGAACTCCTCAAGGCGCTGAACGACCCGACCTCCGATCAAGCCGGCCTTTCAACGCGCGCGCGGCCCAAAGGGCACACCGTTCGCGGCACGGTGAAAAATTTTCGCCCGGTCACCGACGCGATGCTGCGCAATCCGGACCCGGGCGACTGGCTGATGATCCGCCGCAACTACCAGGCCTGGAGCTACAGCCCGCTCGCCCAGATCACTGCGGCCAACGTGAAGAACCTCCGGCTGAAGTGGGTTTGGGCCATGAACGAGGGCGGCGCCAACCAACCCACGCCCATCGTTCACGACGGCACCATGTATCTTTCCAACACCAGCCACACGATGCAGGCGCTCGACGCGGCCACGGGCGAGTTGATCTGGGAACACAACATCGGGCCGGAAGCCACGCGCGCGTACGGTGCGACGCGCGGCATTTCCATCTGGGGCGACCATCTGTATCTTTCGGGAACCGACGCGCGGCTCCACGCACTCGAGGCGCGCACCGGCAAATTGGCTTGGACGCGCGAGGTGGCGCCGCCAGGCAGGGGTTTCTCGAGCACCTCCGGCACGATCGCCATCAACGGCATGATCCTGCAAGGGCTCACCGGCTGCAGTTCCTTTAAGGAGGAGCGTTGCTACATCAGCGCGTGGGACGCCAAAACCGGTGAGCCGGCCTGGAAGGTCCACACGATTGCGCGCGATGGCGAACCGGGCGGCGACACCTGGGGCACGGTGGCCAATCTGTTCCGCGCCGGAGGCGACACGTGGATCTCGGGCAGCTTCGACCCGGAGTCAAACCGCACCTTCTGGGGTGTCTCCCAAGCCAAACCGTGGATGCGCGTGAGCCGCGGCGCCAAGCCCGGTGACAAGGGGCTCTACACCAATTCCACGCTGGCGATCAACGCCGATACGGGTAAGCTGGATTGGTATTTTCAGCACGTGCCGCAGGAGACGTTCGACCTGGATGAAGTGTTCGAGCGCGTGCTGGTGGACGTCGACGGACGCAAGCTCGTGTTCTCCATCGGCAAGGCCGGCATCTTGTGGAAACTGGATCGCGAAACCGGCCAGTACCTCGATCTGGTGGAGACCGTTTTCCAGAACGCCTTCTCCACCGTGGACCGCAAGACCGGCACGCTGACCTACCGCGCTGACGTGATGGAACAGAAACTAGGCCAGTGGTTCCACGTTTGCCCCAGCACGCAGGGCGGACACAACTGGCAGCCGATGAGCTATCACCTGCCCACTAAGCAACTGATCATTCCGCTGAGCCAAAGCTGCATGGAGATGTCAGGACGCGAGGTGGAGATGAAAGCGGGGTCGGGCGGCGGCGCGGGCAACCGGCACTTTCTTGAGATGCCCGGGAAGAAGGGCGTGATTGGCAAGCTCGCGGCCTACGACGTGCGCACGTTGAAGGAGCGCTGGAGCGTGGAGCAGCGCGCGCCGTTTCTCACGGGCGTGCTGTCTACGGCCGGGGGCGTGGCGTTGGCCGGAGACCTGGACCGCTACTTCAAGGCCTTCGATGCGCGTACTGGCGCGCTGCTGTGGCAGACGCGGCTGGGCACCACGGTGCAGGGCCATCCCATTTCGTTCACCGCCGGCGGCCGCCAGTACATCGCGGTCACCACGGGGCTGGGCGGCGGCAGCCCGCGCGACGTGCCGCATGTGATTGCGCCGGAGATCCACTTTCCCGTGAACGGCAACGCGATGTACGTGTTCGAACTGCCGTAGTAGGAACGAGTCTGTCAGTGTGACGACGGCGCGGCCGCTTGATACTCCAGTACCTGGCCAGCGGCGGCGAGCCGCGCGCGGAGTCGCTCGTATGGCACGTCCTGCACCGCGAGTTTGCCGTCGATCGCCATCACCGCGGCCGTGGCAGCGGATTGGCCCAGGATCATGAAGACCAGCTCCATGCGGATCGAGCCATAGGCAACGTGCGAACTCGACGCGCACACAGGCACGAGCAGGTTCGGTGCCTGGCGCTTCTTCGGCACCAGCGCTCCGTAGGAGATTTGATAGGGCCCCTGCGTGCTGACGCCGATGTCGCCTTCGTTCTGCACGTAGCCTTCGGGCGTGATGTAGCGCTGGATGTTGTGCGAGTCAATTCAATAGGAGCCCATGCCTACCGGCTCCGGCGTGGGGCGCTTCTTCAGCAGCTCATGCTCCGTCATCACGTAGCGGCCGACCATGCGGCGCGCCTCGCGCACGTACATCTGGTGCGGCCAGTTGCCGGTGGCCACGAACTCGTCCTTGGCGAGGCCCCACGACGACACATCGCGCCGAGCGTCTTCCGGCATGCGCGGATCGTTGGCCATGAAGTAGAGCAGGCCCTTTTGATACGTGATGTGCTAGGCGATGATCTCGCGGCGGCGCTCGTAGGTGGCCTCCGGGTAATCCCAATTGCGGCCGATGTTGTCGGTGCTGAACGGGCCGTGGTTGTTAGTGTCGGTTTTCCAGTTCGGGATCGGGTCGTACTTCTGGAACGTCTCGCGCCAGCCTGCTTGAAACACGCGCAGCAGAATTTCATATTGGCGCACGTCATAACCCGCGGGCTTTTCAAACGGCACGCGGTTGGGATCGTGCCTGGTGAGGCACATGCGGAAGCAGTACACCTGCACTTTCTTGTCGCCCGCTCCGTAGTCACCCGGCGGTTCGGTGCTTACGCGCGGCAGCACGCCGCTCGATGGATCGCCGGGCGTGACGTACGGCGAGATCTTCACGGGCAGCACCCCGAAGTGATGGCGGTGGTGCAGCACGCCGGTCTGGATGCCGTTCCACTCCTCGCCATACTGCGCCTTTGACTCGCGGCCCACGTGATAGTCCACGCCCGCGGCGGCCATCAGGTCGCCCTCATACGTCGCGTCGATGAACATGCGGCCGCTGTAGGTGTCGCCGTTCAACATGCGGATTGACACAATGCGGCCGGCGGCGTCTTTGCTAACGCCGTTCGCGCTGCGATCCAGCCACTCTTCGCGATACACGGGGATCTTCCTTTCCATGATCCACGCCTCGGAGACGTTTTCGGCGATATGCGGTTCGAAGATCCACATCGTGCGGCCGGTCTGGTCCAGCGCCTCGGTGCCCTGCCCTTTGTTGCCGTATTCCTCGCGCTTTTGCCATTTCCACGCGCCGGGCTTTTGATACTCGCGCCAGACGCGGTGGTAGAACTCGCGGGACAAGCCGCCGATCACGGCCTTATTGCCAGAGCCCGTCCAACCGAGTCCGCCGGTGGTGAGTCCGCCGAGGTGCTTGTCCGGGCACACCATCACCACGGACTTGCCCATCTTCTTCACCTGCACCACAGCCGTCACCGCGCCGGACGTGCAGCCGTAGACCACCGCGTCGGCCTTGCGCGAGGCGCCCAGCGCGACGGATGATACTGTCAGCAGAATCGCGAAACTAGAACTCAATGCGCACCCCCATCTGCACGTCAAGCGTGTCCGTTCGAGCCTGCAGCACAGCGGTGAGGAGGAAGATCAGAAACACTTGGACATTCTATCGAACGTAAGCTCAGACTGGCTTGGGCAGCACCTCGACTTCCCGTACCGTACCGCGCCCTACCATCTGGTACTTTTCCAGCCAATAACGCGAGTTGCCTCTAGCGGCGTACTAAAAATCGTACTAGAATACGGGAAGGAGTGATGTAGGTGCTGGTGTCGCGTCTCGTAATCTATACATTCGCAGCAATTTACCCCCTCTCGGCGCAAGTTGTCCACTGCCCCACCTACACGGAGGAACGGCGGGCGGCCGAGATGAGCGCCTTCGAGCTGCAACGCTCGGCCTTGGCGCGTCTTGCCAGCGCCGCCGCGCAGAACAAGCTCGGCCCCGCGTTTTCCGCGTCGATGCCGGCGCGCAACAACTTCATAGACGACCACATCTTCGGCAAGATGGAAGCCGCGCGCGTCGCGCCAGCTGCGCTGGCGAATGACCAGACGTTCGTGCGCCGCGTGTACCTCGACGTCACCGGCCGGCTGCCGTCGCCCGAAGCCCTGCGCGAGTTCCTGGCCGACGACCGCTCCAACAGGCGCGCCATGCTCGTCGACAAGCTCGTCAACTCGCCGGACTACGTCGACTACTGGACCTACTTCTACACGAACCAATTCCAGGTCACCAGCGCATACTACAACCTGATTGGCATCCCCGGGCGCAACCTGTTCTACAACTTCATCCGCGACTTCGTGCAGCGCGACCGCCCCTACTACGAAGTTGCCGCCGAGATGATCTCGGGCTCCGGCGACTCGTTTGAAAAAGCCGCGCCCAACTTCATCCTGCGCTCGATTCAAATGGGCGACCCCGTACAGGATACCTGGGACACGCTCACCAACAACATCACACAAAAGTTCCTCGGCGTGCAGACGCTCTGCGTTTCCTGCCACGACGGCGCCGGGCACCTGGAGCAAATCAACCTGCACCTCACGCGCGTGCGCCGCGATCAGTTCTATGGCCAGGCGGCGTTCCTGGCGCGTACTGGGATGACGCAACTCCCGGTCGACATCTTCGACCAGACGCGCCGGACGCTCGTCTTCGACAAAGGCCACGGCATCTACGACGGCACGGTGAACCAATTCAACCCCGGCCAGCGCCCGCCGCGCATCGGCACGCATGAGCCTGCCTACATGTTCTCGGGCGAAAAGCCCCGGAGCGGAGAATGGCGCAAGGAACTGGCGCGCATGGTGATTGAAGACCGCCAGTTTGCCCGCACCGCTGTGAACTACATCTGGGCTCACTTCTTCCGCCAAGGTATTGTTGACCCGCCCGATAATTGGGACCTTGCCCGCATCGATCCGGCGCGTCCGCCCAAAGCCCCGTGGACCATGCAGGTTTCGCACCCGGAACTGCTCGAAGCACTCACCGACGAGTTCATCAACAGCCGCCATTCAGTGAAGCGCATCGTCCGCTTGATCGCTGAGTCAAGCGCGTATCAACTATCGAGCACTTACAGCGGCGCATGGCAGCCGGAGTACGCCCGGTTCTTCGCGCGCCACACGCCGCGCCGGCTGAAGGCCGAAGAGGCCTGGGACGCAATCACCGGGGCCACGCAATCGGAAGTACCGATGTTTGTGGAAGGCTTCTCCACGCCGCTGGCGCGCGCCGTGCAACTCCCGGACGCCACCGAGCCCCGGCAGGATTTTCGCATCCGCACCTTCCTCGCCAACTTCGGCCGCGGCGACTGGTGGCGTACACCGCGCGATCCCGGCTCAAGCGTCGTGCAGGTGCTCTACTTCATGAACGACGCCACCATCAACGCCCGCACCTTCGGCGCGCGGCAGGGCAACGGCAACGCACAGACCCGGGTCGCGCGGCTGGCCGCGTCGGACCTGCCTGACGAGTTGTGCATCGACGAGTTGTTTGTGGCCACCGTGGGCCGCGAACCTACGACGGACGAACTCGCCGCGGCCAAACGCCCGGTAACGCAAATCCGCGAAGACTGGCTATCGGATCTGCAGTGGGCCTTGCTGAACAAGGTCGAATTTCTGTTCGTCAATTAACGAGGAGACGGGCGAAACATCATGCAAGGCTGCAACTCCCCAGCTCACTACACACGCCGCCGGCTCTTGACCGGCTTCGGCGGATTCGCTGCCCTCACCGCCCTAGCTTCCCGTGGCGGCGCGCAGACGCAACAGGCGTCCGTCCAAACGCGTAGCACCGCCAAGACCTGCATCTTTATCAACCTCGACGGCGCGCCGAGTCACCTCGACACGTTCGACATCAAGGACGCTCCGTGGAACGCGCCCGACACCGACATCGTGCAGGCGGGCCGCGTGACGATCAACAAAACGATCTTCCCTAACTTTGCGCGCATGGCCGGCGACCTGTGTCTGCTGCGCAGCGTGGTGAGTTGGGAAGCGGCGCATGACCGCGGCCAATTCTACATGCAAACGTCGCATCCGGCGAACCCCGCATTTCTGGCCGAGTCGCCGCATATCGGTGCGGTGGTGGCCCACGAAATGGGCAAGGCCGGCAGCAAGTTACCGCCATTTCTCGCCTTCAACGGCGCACCCCGCGGCGCGGCGTTCCTGGGCGGACGCAACGAGCCGATGAACGCGCCGGCCAACCAGGGCGGCTTTTCCACCATCACGCATCCGCACTTCGGCGACGCGAGTGAAGCGCGGTTTGTGCAGCGTTACAACCTGCTTGAAAAGCTCGATGCCGAGATCCGCCGCAACCCGCACGATCTGCAGCAGGCCAATCACGCCTCGTTCTACGACTCGGCCAAGGGCATGATGTACGACCCCGTCATCACCGGCGTGTTCCGCTTCAGCGCTGACGACAACGCGCGGTACGGCAACACCAACTTCGGCCGCAGTTGCATCGTGGCGCGCAACGCCGTGCGCAGCGAACAGGGCGCGTCGTTCATCAACCTCACCATCGGCGGCTGGGACATGCACCAGCGTATGTTCGACACAGGTTACCCGGGCAACCTCTACCAGATCGGCAGAGACCTTGACCGCAGCGTGGCGAACCTGGTGCAGGATCTCAAAGACAGCGGACACTTCGATTCCACGCTCATCGTCATGATGGGCGAATTCGGGCGTACCCCCGGCGGGCTCAATGTTTCCGGCGGGCGCGACCATCACAAGAATGCCATGTGCGCCGCCATGATCGGCGGCGGCGTACGCGGGGGCCGCGTCATCGGCTCCACCGATACGAACGGCGCCAATGTGAAAGACCCTGGCTGGAGCCAGGACCGCCCGATCTACGTCGAAGACATCACGGCCACCATTTACTCGGCGCTCGGCATCAACTGGACCAAGAGCCTCACCGAAACGCCCTCGGGCCGGCGCTTTGAATACGTGCCCTACGCCTCAGCCGGCCAATACACCGCCATCAACGAAGTCTTCGGGTAATTATTCACTCCATGCGAGCCGGAATCGTTCTGCTGGCGGCCGCCGCTTTCCCCGCGTTGGCGCAGGTGGCGCGCGTCGACGTCTACACCCCGTCGCCCATGCTCATCGTCGGCGAAGAGCTGCGGCTGGCCGCCGCCGCGCGCAACGCCGCCGAAACGATCCTCATCGATTCACCGCTCACCTATACGTCGAACCAGCCCGCGATTCTCTCAGTGGACGCGCGCGGCACCGTGCGCGCGCTGCGGCCGGGCCAGGCCAACATCACCGTGCGCTCCGGCAATCAGCAGGCGATCGTGGAGATCATGGCCGCGCCCAAACGGATCGGCGTCGAGCCGGCTCTCCGGGACCTCGTGCCTGGAGACCGGGTGCAATACACCGCCACTGCCTACGACATCAACGACAACCCGATCCCTAACGTCACCTTCACCTGGGCCGTTACGGGCGCCAACGGCGGGCAGATCAACGCCGCCACCATCGTCGCGGGCACCGGCATTCTCACCACCAACGGTGTCTCGGATCTCACCATTCGCGCCAATCTCAACTTCGCAGCCCGCGCGGCCCGCATTCCGCCGCAGTTGATCGGCACCGCGCGCGCGAACGTACGCGCAAAGGTGGATTACCGGCTGGCGCGCCTCATCAGCACCGAAGACTCGCGTGAGCGTTATGCCATGCGCCGCGTGCTGGCCAACATCGTGGGTAACGACCGCGGTCAACTCGTCTTCCGCGCCTCGCTCGACGGCGTGTCCTCGTGCGTGGTGCTGTATTCCGAGGACCAGTTCCGCTGCGTGGCCAGCGCCGGCCAGCCTCGCCCGCTCGGCGGCAACATCATCACGCCCTTCGGACCGGCCTCCATCAACAATCGCGGCGACATTCTGGTGGCCGCATCCGGCGTCGGGCTGCTTCAAATCGACGCCAGCGGGCGGCACTCCTACCCGATCCAGGACGGAGCTTACTTTGGCGACTATGTGATGGCGGGCGGATTCAACGTCAGCAAGAAGTCGCTGAACAACTCGGGCGGCATTGTCTGGGCTTTCAACTACCGCCGCACGTCCGACAACGTCACGCTGCGCGGTCTGGCGCGCCTGGTGGAAGGCGAACCCGAATTTGTTTGGAACACCAGCCAACGCCTCCCGGGGCTCACCGGCACACCCTTTTTAGAGGACTGGGGCATCGACCGGAATGGTGTCGTTTACTTCCTGGCAGCCGTGGGTGCCGGCCGCGCCATCTATCGCGCCGAACGCTTTCAAGCGCCGCAGCGTCTCATTGGTCTGGGCGATGCCAACGAAGGGTCCACCATCAACGGCATTAGCGGACTCCAGGTGGCCGAGAACGGCACCACCGGCTTTCTGATCGGGCGCCAGAACGGCCAGGTAGCGGTGGCGCGTATTCGCCCAGGCGCGGCAGTCGAGACACTGCGCAGCACGGGCAATCCCACCAATCCGCTGGCGATCGCTTCCAACGGGGCACTGCTGTTTCGCGGCGACACCGGCGCCGGCTACGGGCTGTATCGCTGGCAGGATACCGCCAATGTGCTGGTGCATATGCAGCGCAACACACCCGCCGGTGAGGCGGTCACCACCTTCAACGCGGGCACGATCACGTCCGGCGGTCAGGTTTACGCGCAGGCGGCCAGCGCCACGCGCGAATTTGTCCTATACGCGGCGGCGGACCGTTCGCCCACGCTGCTGCAAACGGGCGGCGATATCACGGTCTCCGGCCGCGTACATCTTCCCGTGGGCGGAGGGATCATTCCCGGCGAAAAGCCCGGCAATCCACGCGTGCGACTCGGCGACGTGCGTACGGCCTACGAGGTGGAGCCGGGCGGACGGCTTACACCCCGCCTGGTCGATCTCGACCCGCTGCCCGACAACAATCGCTTCTTCGGCGACGGCAACAGCTTTGAAGAACCCAACGGCGGTTTGATGTTTGTGGTCAACAACTCGATCTTCCGCCAGCTCGCCAGCGGCATCGATTGGCTGGTGCGCAATCAACTCACTACCGATGACAATCAGCGGCTTTCCTTCTCCACCGGGCTCCGTCCGGCGATGAATGCCGCCGGCACGATGGCGCTGCTCGCGGCGACCCAAGCCGGTGAGCGCCGCATCTACCTGCGCTCGGCCTCCGGACAATTACAGCGACTCGGCGCGGTAAACTCGACGCGCGTGGCCGGCGGCGACGTGATCACCAACGTGCGTTCGCTCGCGCTCGACAACCTGGGCCGCGTGATGGCGTTCCTTGACGTTCGCGGCGCCGTCCCCAGCCTCTATCTCTGGAACGGCCGCGAGTGGGCCGCCGTCGCCGTGCCGCTCGAAACCGACATCGACCGCCAGCCGTTGCGCGACATCGTGCGCGGGCCGCTCGGCGGGGGCAACAAGTTCTACCTCATCGTCAACCGCGGCGCGGCGGGCCAAACCACGATTCCCGCGCTGGTGGAGTACGGCGCGGACCGCTGGACGCCCATCGTCACCGCCGGCGATGCCCTTCCCCACGGCGGCAGCGTGGCCACGTTCGGCGTGTTCGATGTCAACAACGACGGCGAGGTGGCGATGGCGATCAATGGCAATACCGGCGGAGCCTCAGGCCTCGTTTTGCGGACCGCGGACGGCAACCTCCGGCTGGTGCACCAACTGGTGCGGCCGGTTTTCGGAAAGGAAGAGTACGTCACCGGCTACTCGGAAGTGGATCTCCGCAGCGGGGGCCGCGTCTTCTTCGGCTCCATGAATATCTTCGACGCCTATTCCATCTACGCGGCCGAACCGGCTCGCTGATCACGCAGCGGGCAGAGTGAACCGAAACGTCGCCCCCTGCCCCGCTTCAGACTCCACCGAAATCTCACCGCCCCACTGCCGCACCACTTGACGGCATGTGGCCAAGCCGATCCCGGTGCCGCCGTCACCCGAGGAAAACCGGTCGAAGATCCGTTCGACGAGCGAGGCCGGAATCCCCTCGCCGTTGTCCTCAACCACAATACGGCAACGCCCCACGCCGGCGGGCTCAGAGGAAACGTGGGCTCTGGTGCAAACCTGCCGAGATGGGCGAAAATGACGCAATGCCCTCCTTCGTTCCGGTTGAAGAGCTGTTCGCTGGCCGCCATTTCGACGCGGAGA
>Ga0194119_10011914_pt1 | contig 11130 bp, 8 predicted proteins | sample TA2MahC100mmetaG_FD_148620 | JGI IMG/M metagenome (GOLD analysis project Ga0194119, IMG submission 148620) | Freshwater microbial communities from Lake Tanganyika, Tanzania - TA2015018 Mahale Deep Cast 100m | ecosystem: Environmental > Aquatic > Freshwater > Lake | place: Tanzania: Lake... | reverse complement strand
TGTTGCTTATAAAATCGAATTCCCTCTTGCCTCTGTTCTAGAAGATATGGAACGAATTGGAGTTAAAGTTGATACTGAAAGTCTAAATTCATTCAGTGAAGAATTACAAAAAATGCTAGATGATTATACTACAAAAATTTATAAACTTACCGGCGAAACTTTTAATATTAACTCTACACAGCAACTTCAAAAAATTCTTTTTGATAAATTAAAACTTCCTACTACTACCAAAACAAAAACTGGTTATTCAACTGATGCTCGTGCTTTAGAATCATTAAAAGGAATGCATGACATTGTTGATATAATTTTAGATTATAGACAAGTTTCTAAATTGAAATCAACTTATGCTGATTCTCTTCCACTAATGATAAATAATAAAACTGGCAGAATTCACACAACATTTAATCAAACAATTGCATCAACGGGCAGATTATCGAGTATCGATCCAAATCTTCAAAACATTCCAATAAGAACAGAACTTGGCAAAGAAATCAGAAAAGCATTTGTACCGAGAGATAAAAATCATATTATACTTAGTGCAGATTACAGCCAAATTGAATTACGGATAATGACAAGTATTTGCGGTGACGAATCGCTTACTAATGCTTTCCAGAATAATGAAGATATACATCGCAAAACCGCCGCATTAGTTTTTGGAGTTGAACCTGAAGCAGTATCGAATGACATGAGAAGAAAAGCAAAGGAAGTTAATTTTGGAATATTATACGGACTTGGGCCATTTGGATTGAAAACAAGATTAGGGATTTCTCAAAACCAAGCTAAAGAAATTATTGACAACTATTTTAATTCATTTAAAAATGTTAAAAAATATATGGATAATTCTATTCAGCAAGCTCGAAAAAATGGCTATGCTGAAACAATTTTAGGAAGAAGAAGATATTTGTCCAAAATTAACAGCAAGAACAGAATTGTCCGCCAATTTGAAGAACGAGTAGCTATTAATATGCCAATTCAAGGAACTGCAGCAGATATGATAAAAATTGCTATGATAAATATTCACAACGAGCTCGAAAAGAAAAAAATGAAATCTAAAATGGTTCTTCAAGTTCATGACGAATTAGTTTTTGATGCGCATAAATCAGAACTTGATGAATTGAAACCAATGGTAAAAGAATTAATGGAAAGAGCTCTTCCTCTAAATGTGCCGGTTGTAGTTGATTTAGGTGTTGGTGATAATTGGCTAGATGCACATTAATAAATCATTCTATAAGAAATTTATAAATCAGGTAGCCAAAGTTTATTTGCAGTAAACCGAATGCAATTCCGCTGTACAAGTCGTACCTATCAATTTTCTCAACAAGTTGGTTCTCTTTAGATGATAAATAATCATCATATAAATTATCAGCTTTTATTTTAAAATAAGCTGCAGTTGATCCTAAAACAGCTGCAGACCCTAATAAAACTTTAAACCATTTTGATTCAGTAAACCTTTCACTGTTTTCTTGAGGAGTAAAATCAAGCGAAACAAGAGAGGTATCCAACAAGTCTTTTGATTGCACTAGTTTCTCTGTCCCATTCATTTTGAATTTTAATGTAAGGTACTGATTAGCATGGATAAAATTTGGAGTATATGCCATTAATGAATCATAAATGTATACTGCAGCATTTTGTGGTTTGCTATCAACATAAATTTTATCGAAATGGTTATAGGTGATCAGATATTCTTTATCACATTCTTTCACATTTACAGAGTCTTTTATTTCATCTTCATTCCAGAGAGCCAGCTTTTCTTTAATTGTTATATAATATTTCCCAAGGTCAACATCCATGCGTATTTTGCCGTATCCAATGAAATCTTCATTTATAAAAATTAATGCGCTGTCCTTGTTTGTTGAAACTTCCAGTATACTTCTGCACGATTGTGAGTAAATAACATTTGAAAGTAATACAAAGTAAAGTATTTGAAATAAATATTTCTTCATTCAGCATTCTTTATTTTATATGCAAATATCTGTCCTCTATCTGAACCTAAATAAAGAATATCATCAAAAATAATCGGAGACAATTTCACGCGGCCTTCATAATCTATAGATTTTACAATCGCACCTATATGCGGATTAATTAAATGCAATTTTTTGTTCAAGTCCGGTTGGATTAGAAATGTTTTGGTGAGAAGAGGTGTAGTATTAATTATACCATTTGTTTTGAGACTCCATAATTTCTTACCGCTTTTTTTATCAACAGCAAAGATATTACCGGATAAATTCCCCACAATTATTTTTTGATTATCAAATACCGGAGTAGAAATTATTCTTGCTCCAGTATTAATGAGCCAATTAATTCTTTTTGTTTGTATATGAAAAGACAGTAATACACCGTTATTATTTCCTAAAAATAAATTTTCTCCATCAAATGTTAATCCGCTTTCAAAGTGGTCGGATATTTTTTCTTGATATTTAATATCGCCATTTTTTGTATCAACAAATAGTAATTCCCCTTTTGTATTAGCACAAAAGATTGTTACTCCATCCGAACATGGAGAACTTAATGATGTTGTTTTTGTTTGAGTTGTCCATTCCCGTATACCAGCATAATTATATTTTATAATTTCTCCATTATCAGAATAAACAGCTATCCCATCTTCAAGACGAATTAGTTCATTTGATACGCTGCTAAATATTTTATCTTCACTTAATATTTTACCATTTATAAAATCAAATACAATAAATCTTGAGTAAAACTCTTCCCTATCGTTAAGTACAAAATAAAATCTGAGTTTATATAAGACTGGAGAAATGTCAATTGACCCATTAAATTTTTCATAGCCAATTAATTTGCCAGAATTTTTTTCAAATACGTAAATTCGACCCGACAAATCACCAATAAATAAATGATCATTATAAATTACAAATGATGTATTTGAATGGCTTCCATGGGTTTGAGCATTCCAGAGTAATTCTAAATTTTCTGTAATTGCTTTTTCATGATAAAAATTTCTTTCTGGAATTCTGCCAAACATAAAATAGCCGGGTTCGTCACTCCCCATGTTTTTTAAGAATATTGGTTTACTGCAGCTAAGTAAAGCAATGCAAATTATTATTGTAATAAAATATTTTATTAAACTTTGCGTCATTAAAAATCCCACCCAAAGAAAAATTGATAGAACAGTTCTGGTTGAAATTGTGAAAAATTCTTCTCGATTTTCTTACCAATATCATATCTAAACGTAAGTGCACCTAATAAATTTATTCTAATTCCAAATCCAACACTTCCAATTGTTTCTTTGTATTTGTTATCCCATGCAGAGCCAGCATCGGCAAAAACAGCTCCTCTTATGTTAAAGAAACTTAAACCAAAAAATGGAAATTTTATATTTAGCTGATCTACTAACGGAAATCTTAATTCAACTGAAGACAACCATAGTTTTTCTCCTCGAATAGACCAACGAGGCCAGCCTCGTAAATCCCAACTTCCACCCGCAAAATATCTTCTTGCTTCTTTACCATTATTTACAAATAAAGCAGCTCTAGTTGCTATAGCACTTCTCAATCCAAGCCTAAAATATTTTCGGTAATCTACAATGAATGAATAATAATTAACATTACTAAATTTTACATCGCTTGTATAGCCAAGTAATATCCTAAATCGAGAGCCATCAATCGGACCAGATGGAGCCCAGATAGAATTATCATGAACAAATGAAAGTGAATTTGTTATAAGGAGCGATTTTCTAGTAATTAGATTCCCAATAAGCTCTTTATCAGAATTAGCAATACTTACTCCAGCTTCAAGTCTTTGAAAACTCGAGAATGGATAGTATAACTCAAAAAATCCGCCATAGACTCTTTCATAAAAATATTCGTTCGATTCTCTTATATCATACCGCCTTCCAGCATAATGAAAAACACCATAACCGTAGTTAGTCCGTTCTTTTAAATTAATTCTCGTCATTGCAACATTAAAATTTTTCAATATCTCACTTTGAACTTCAGCAGTATTATAGAAATAGAATAAATATCTGTCATCTCCTAATAAATCACTTAATGTTAAAACGGCTCCACCTCTTGAACCGTATACTGGATCTGTTATTAATTGACCTACTGCATAATCTAATGCGTATTCATTTTCATAGAAAAGTCTTTCACTTTGTGATGATGCTGAAATTCTAGGAGCATTCCATTTTGATCGAGCCAAAATAAAATCATTAATTAAAACATTAGGTTTAGGCAAGTTCGTTTTTGATAAATCGAATTTGTAGAACTGAAATGAAAATTTTTCAAATGCTGATGTTATGATTGTGTTATTATTAACAAAAGAAAATCCATATACGCTCGTTACAAATTTTGTTACTTGTTCGATTTTTGAATCATCACTTGAGCCGTATTTCATTTTCCAAATATTGTATGTGCCATCGTAATCAGAAGTGAAATATAAAACCTCTCCAGTCGGATTGATTTTCGGAGTACTTAAATTTGCATTTATATACGTTAGGTAAGAAATCTCTTTTGTGTTGAAATCATATTCAAATAAGTTGTAGGTCTGTTGATAATCACCGGCAGTTCTATCTGAAGAAAAAATTATTTTTGAGTCGTTTGCAAAAATTGGATCAATATCTTCATAATAATCGTTTGTAAGCCTTGTTAATACTTTTGTCCCGAATTTATATGTGAAAAGATCTGAGTAACCTTTCCTATCCATTCCAGAAAAAATCAATAGACTACCGTCTTTTGAAAAACTTGGGGACTTTAATGTAATTAATTCATCAAAGCGGAGTGTGGTTGTAATTTTTTCATTTTCTAATGAATAAATATGAATTACATCTGTATTAAGAGATTTTGTTACAAAGGCAATTTCTCCAGAATAGGATACATCAAGTGAGTTCTCCAATAAATGAAATGCTTCAAATTCAGCTTCCCTTTCACCTTCAATAATTACTTTTGGTTTAACATACTCTTGAGTTTCGGGATCATATTTCATCTGAAATACAGAAGTATAACCATTGTGATTTCCAATAAAATAAATTTCTTTTTGGCCATTGCGTTCAATGTATGCTGGGTCAAAATTGTATCCTTGATTTGTAATTTTCTTGGAATGAGTGAAGTGCGGATAAAATTCTTGATACAAAGGAAAATATTTTTGCTGAAGAGAATAGTACCAGTGATTGTTTAATTCTTCAAATTTTTCGCCAAGTGTAAATTCTAAATTTTCTTGAAATGAACTAAATCTCCAAAAATTTTCAAGCAGTTTTAATATTTTATCTTCACCGTATTTTTGTGATACAAATTCTAAAAATTTCTGACCTTCTTTATAGATAATGTAACCATAGACTGACTCTAAATCCTTCAATGAAATGAAAGAACCATTTAAAATTAAATCTCTCATTACCATTTCTGATTGTGTATCCCAATCGAACGACCAATACTCAGCTAAACCTTCAACAAACCATAAAGGAGGAAGTCTATCCGTGTCAATTCTATGATCTGACAAAACATTATAAACTTTATTTGTCATAAAAACATGAACCAGCTCATGACGAATGACATGTTTAAAGCCGCTTAAATTTCCAAGATAAGGTATGACAACTCTCCCTTTCATAAATTCAAAGAAGCCGCCAACGCCTTCTGGTATGAATCCTGGAGTTGTATTTGTTTGTTGAAAATGTAAATGTGTGTTATAAAAAATAAGAGGGATTTTACTTGTAACGTAGTGATTAAATTTGACCTTGTATTCTTCATAGGCATCTTCAGCATATTTTGCACCGATTTCAGCAAGTTCTTCAAAATCATCATAATAATAAATATTAAAGTGCTCAGTTTTGAGCACTTTCCAATTGAATTTTTCATACTGAACTTTATTTCTGCCAAAGAAATAAAACTGCGCAAGAAGTAATTGTGGAATTATAAAAATAAAAAGAACATATTTTGCGAATTTAACCGTCAAAGACGTTCCTTAAGATAATTTATATTATCAATTGTAGTCGGGTCAATTTTTCTAATAACTGCCAAGTAATACGAAATCCAATCCCCTAAATAAATCAAGTCGACTAATCTTTCCTTCCAACTTCCTTCTCTGCTTTGCAGATTAATTATTTCACATCCAGTTTTTTTGATTACTTCTGATGTTATTTCATATCTTTTCTTTACTTGAGGATGGTAATCTTCATCAATAATATTTATTAACTTCAAATTAATTTGATTTGGATTAAAAGTATCCCATCCCAATATTTCATTGTGATCTAATTCAGGTAATAAACCAAAGAACGCATGCAGTTTGGAATTTTCATTAAACTGTCCTTTCAACCTTGTTCCTAATGCAGATGTATATTCAGATACTGCATAAACTAGTGGAATATATCCAACTAAATTTTCTGCCAAGGAAAGAGCTTCGTTTTTTGATTGAGAAAATTCTATACCCTTTCTTTTAAACAGATCAATAATTTTTTTAACATTATCATTTTGTTCTGGTACTAATTTCAAAGTTTGAATAATATTTAACAATGTAAAAAAATTGACCCAAAGAGCAAACCGAGGTTGAAATCCTTTTTGAAGAATTCCTAACGGAAATTTATGTTTATTTGCAAAGTCTAACAGTTTACCACCAGTTGTGATGCATATAACCTGGCATTTTTTTTCAATCGCTTCATGAGCAGCAGATAATGTCTCTTCAGTATTGCCGGAATATGATGAAGCTATTACTAATGTTTCTTCATTTGCATATAAGGGAAGTTCATAATTTCTATTTACAGCGTATGGAAACTTTAATTCATATCTTAGAAAGTTTTGTAGTAGATCACCGCCTATTGCTGAACCGCCTAAACCTGATAAAACTATATTTTTTATTTTTTTAGTATCGATTGATGATATATCAATCTTAAGATTCCAAGCATATTCAACTTGCTTAAATGATTCAATTAAAACATTGAATTGATTATCAGGATCGTATTGATTAATCATTTCTTTTAATTCCATTTTAACTCCCTATAAAATTCTTAATTATGTCTTGCACATGACTATTAAAATATTTGTGCAGTTTTTCATTTATTTCATTTTCATTTGTAAGTATTAAACATTCATTAGCGAGAGATTGCAAATCTGAAAAGTGAAGAGATCGAATTATTTTTTTTATTAATGGAATTGCCGAAGCAGAAACGCTTAGAGAATCCAGACCCAATCCTATCAGCAAAGGAACGGCAAATGGATCAGCAGCCATTTCACCGCACATACTAACCAGTGCACCAGATTTTTTGCCTTCGCTTATTATGTGATTCAAAGTTCTTATAACTGCTGGATGAAATTCTTGATATAGTTTTGAAACTATATCGTTGCCTCGATCAACTGCCAGCAAGTATTGAATTAGATCATTCGTACCGATGCTGATGAAATCAACTTGCGATGCAAATTCTTTTGTCATAACTGCAGCAGAAGGGACCTCAATCATTATTCCAACTTTTATGTTTGTGTCAAAAGGAATTTTAGCATCCTTTAGTTCATTTCTAACTTCATTAAGAATTTTTTTTGATTCTTCAATTTCCGAAACAGAGGAAATCATAGGAAACATTATTTTTACATTTTTTAGTGAGCTTGCTTTAAGTATAGAACGAATTTGAATTTTGAAAAGATCAGGATTATCAATCAGCAATCTAATTCCACGCCAGCCAAGCATCGGATTAGGTTCGTGAAGGTCTACTGGTAAAACTTTATCTCCTCCAATATCAAAAGTTCGAATAATAACTTCTCCAGGATAAATTTTTTCCGAAATATTTTTATAAACATTGTACTGCTGGTCTTCATCTGGAAATTCTTCATACTCTTCAAATAGCTGTTCCGTTCTTACGAGACCAATACCATTAGCACAGTTTTGAATTATAAATTCCATCTCATTTGAAACATCCAAGTTGGCCATAAGTTTTATGTCTCTTCCATCTAGGGTTTGAGCTGGAAGATTTTTAAGCTGACCTAGCTCAGAATCATGCTGAGCTAATTTTTCAATTTTTTGTCTATAAACTTTCAATTGCTCTATAGAAGGATTAATTACAACATGCCCATTAAATCCGTCAACAATAATTAGATCATCATTTTTAATTTTGCTTGTGGCTTCGTGCAATCCAACAACAGCTGGTATATTTAAAGAGCGAGATAAAATTGCTGCATGAGAAGTTAATCCGCCAAAATCTGTTACATAACCTTTTACATTTACCCTTGAAAATAAAACAGCGTCTGAAGGCGAAAGATTACTAGTTATCACTATGACATCATTTAAGATTTTTGATTGCCATTTTTTCTTTCTAATATTTCTGATAATTCTATTTTTAATATCTTCAATATCATGCGATCTTTCTTTCATGTAGGGTTCGTTTGATGCATTCATAATTCGCGTATATTTAGAAATTTCGTCTTCAACTATAAATTCTGGTACTTTTTTTTCTTTAGTTATCCGCTCTTTTAGATTTGCAATGAGAATCGGATCATCAAGAATCATAATTTGTGCATCAAAAATGGCAGCTCGTTTTTCACCTAATTTATCAACGGCAAGTGAAAAAACTTTTCTCAATTCCTTTTTTGATTGTGTAAGAGCAATTTCAAGGTTTTGCAATGCTTCATCAACATCAACTATTGGATCATCATTAACTATTTCCTTTTCCTTTGTATAAATGAATGCATTTGCAATAGCAATGCCGGGCGCGGCAGCAATCCCTTTAATAATATTTTGTGTTTGATGTTCCATATTATAACTCGTCAAATCCTCTGTTGAAATAATCAGTTATTTCTTTTGAAGCTTGCTCTTCATCTTCACCTTCAAATGTGAGGGTTAATTCGGATCCTTTTTCAGCGGCTAAAGTCATAACACCTATTATACTTTTGCCGTTAATATGCATTCCGTCTTTATTTAGAAAAAATTCACATTTATATTTTGAAGCGAGTTTGACTATTGTAGCAGCTGGTCTTGTATGGAGACCGGCATTATTTATTATTTTTATTTTTATTTCCAACATTATTTACTTCTCACAACTAAAGATTTTGCGAGTGCCACTAATAAGTTTCTTCCTTCTGTTTCTGGAAGTTTATTTAAATTGCTCAAGGCTAAATCAGTATAACGAATTATTTCTTTTTTTGCATCTTTGATAATACCAAGATCTGAATATAATTTTAAATAAAAACCGACTTCACTTCTTTCAATCCCTTTTGAACGAATTAGTTTTAATAGTGCTTCCTTTTCTTCTGCGTCTGCCTTATTCATTGCTTTTATTAATAAGAATGTTTTTTTGCCTTCAATTAAGTCACTGCCTATTACTTTGCCAAATTCATTTTCTTGACCGATTATATCTAATAAGTCATCTTGAATTTGAAAAGCCATACCAAGGTTCTTCCCAAATCCAGTAATAAAATCAATGTGGATTTTCTTGGCATTACACAATAAGGCACTAATGTTACAGCACATTTCCATTAAGGCTGCAGTTTTCTTGTAAATCATTTCTTTGTATTGTTTCAGCGATACTTCTTCTTTTAATTCGAATTCTTTATCCAGACCTTGACCTTCACAAACAGTTATAAGTCCTTTTGTAAAGGAAGAAATGACTTCTTTAGATTTTTTATTACAATCCTTCAATAAGGTTTCAAATGCAAGTGCAGCCAAACTATCACCAGCAAGAATTGCAGTATTATTGTCAAATTTTTTGTATACAGTTTCCTTCCCTCTTCTTTTCGGTGAATTGTCCATAATATCATCATGTACTAAAGTAAAAGTGTGCAAAAGCTCTACAGCTAAAGCAGCATGATATACTTGATTACAATTACCACCAACTGCTTTTGCAGACAACAGTACTAGCATAGGCCGTAATCTTTTTCCTCCACTTTCCAATGAATAACGGCATGCATCATAAAGTGAATCTGGCTTTTTCCCTTTAAGAAGAAGTGACAATTTCTTTTCAATTTTATACAATTCTTTTATATAAAACTTATTCAACGAGTCAGCAATAATTAACTTCAATACATCTCCGATTTTCTAATCAATTTTGATTTTTGTAAATTTTTTAGACTATCACTGTTTGTTAAATACATTATGTTTTTTACATCTTCAAGCCAGCTTAAAATTAAGTTTCTTACCCCTTCGATATCATTTTTAATAACCTCCTGAAAAATTATTCTTGCGGAGGCTGCAAAATCTGCTCCAAGCGCAATTGATTTGGCAATTTCGATTCCGTTATTAATTCCACCAGAAGAAATTAACATGAATTTCTTTTTCTTTTTTAATTCTGAAACAGTTCTCACACAATACGAAGTTGGAAGTCCCCAATCATTAAATGAATTAACTGTTTCGTTATTTCTTAGGTTTTCAACTTTAGCCCAACTTGTACCGCCGGAACCAGCAACATCAATACCTTTAATTCCAACTTCTAATAATTTTATAGCAGAATTATCAGAAATTCCAGAACCGACTTCTTTAGCAATAAATGGAATTTTTATCTTAGTCGTCAACAACTGAATTTTTTTAAGCAAACCTTTAAAATTCGGTTCTCCTTCTCTTTGAAATAATTCTTGAAGTGGATTTAGATGAATCACAAATGCATCAGCTTCAACTAAATCAATTAATTGTTTAACATCATCAACAATATTATTAGATAATATTAATTGGGCAGCTCCTAAATTTCCAAGCACTGGCACACTACCAGCATGTTTTCTAATTATTTTGTATGACTCGTGAAAATCACAATTTTCTAAAGCTTGCCTTTGGCTTCCAACACCAACGGGTATGTTTAATTCATTTGCGCATTCTGCTAATTTTTGATTAATCTTTTCAGCTTCTTTTGTTCCGCCAGTCATACAAGAAATTAAAAAAGGAAAACTTACTTTTTTATTAAAAAATTTTGTAGAAAGATCTATCTTCTCTAATTCAACCTCTGTAATAGCACAATGTTCAAATTCATAGTTTTCAAAACCATTTGTTTTATTTTCAAATGCTACTTTATCAGTCAAACAAAGATTAATATGATCTTCTTTTCTTTGAACTGTATTTGAAATGCTCACGAAATAATTGCCTTTATTGTGCTTCAAAATAAAAATTTTTTGAATTAGATTCTTATTAGGGTAAGGGCTTGGAAAAATAACTTTATTGAAACTACATTCAAAATAAAATAAATTAGCTAACAAATTTCATTTATTATTATTTGGA
>Ga0194119_10011912_pt1 | contig 11132 bp, 9 predicted proteins | sample TA2MahC100mmetaG_FD_148620 | JGI IMG/M metagenome (GOLD analysis project Ga0194119, IMG submission 148620) | Freshwater microbial communities from Lake Tanganyika, Tanzania - TA2015018 Mahale Deep Cast 100m | ecosystem: Environmental > Aquatic > Freshwater > Lake | place: Tanzania: Lake... | reverse complement strand
GGCTCGCATTGATGGTGGCCGGGAAAGGAAAGTTCAACGGCGTACAAATTGTCCCGGAAGCGGCGATCGCGCGGATTTCCGCTGGTGGCACTCCGCGCCCGAGTCTCTGGGGCAATGAGAACGGCGGGAGCGACAACTCTTATGTATCCCAGTGGTACTACCATCACCCGACAGCGACTCTGTTCGCCAATGGTGTACACGGGCAAACGATTCACATCGCCGTCAACGAGGACGTTGTCATGGTGGTGCAATCGTCACATCCACAGGCAGACGACACGTTCTTCATTACTTCGGATGACTTTTTCCAGGCCATCCAGGCCTACCTCAGGCGCTGACTCACGACGTGCCTCCTTGCGAGCGACCGGGTCCCTTCACAGCTGTGCCACAAGCGGGCTGCAACCTCGCGTGATCGCACGGCAATCAATTACTGTGGACACACTGAAACTCTGTTGGGCAGCCTTTTGAGCACATCCGGAATGTGACGCCCGTCACCTGATTCGGGATTCGATTTGAGGCGAATCCTGCCTTGGTCCAACCTTGTTGGACGGAAATCCGGATCTCCTCCGCTGTACCCATTGCTGCAGAACATGGACCGGCCGCTGTGCTCGAACTGACGCCCTGGTCACTCCCTCCGCTATTTGCCGCGGCACTCACCGGCATGCTGTTTTTTCGGCTTCGGAAGAACGATCATGTACCCGGTATCAACGCGTTGCTGTTGCTACTCAGCGCCATCGTGTTTACCTCCGTTTGCTAGGCTATCGCCACTTCCTTGCAAGAGGAATCACTGAAGGAATTCGCGGTTCGGCTCGGTTACTTCGGTGTTCTGATCTCACCGATTGCCTGGTTCGGTTTTTGTCTCGCCCATGGCGTCGTCAGCTCCACCTATCGCGTCTGATCCTCAACGTTGTTTGTGTGATACCACTCGTTACCGCCGTTCTCGGTATCACCAATGACTGGCATCACTGGTTGTTCCTGCCGGAAAGTACCGGTGCTCAGATCGTTCCTGGCCCGTGGTTTTTTGTCCAGGTGACCTACAGTTTTCTTCTGGTCGTTGCCCGAAGCGTGATACTCGCCTTCGTCTTCTCACTGTCACAGACCAGCAAGCGTCCCGTCGCCGCAGTAATCCTGGCACCCGTCATTTCCGTTCTGTCGACGGGATACGCGCTCGCTGCGGGCCTTTCACCCGCGGACTACGCCATGCATCCGCTGGCAATGGCGATCGGCACCTGGGTGCTCTAAAGCGGTGTACTGCGTTCCGGTCTGCTCGACACCACTCCCGTGGTTCGTGACCGCATTTTCAAAGAACTCAGCGATCCGCTCGTCGTGATCAATCACCGCGGGCTGCTCATCGATGCCAACCAGACCGCGATGAAGATGCTCGCCATCGACAGGGCCAGCCTCGCTTCGCGGACCATCGCGCAATTCATGCCCTCATGGCCGCCAGAGGCACTGGCCAGAACAGGTTCAGCCAGCGAGGAAGTGACCATCGGCGGGCTGATCTACGACGTCGCCTTCTCGCGCCTTGATCCATCGTCAGACTTCTCCGACGTAGTGCTGGTTTTTCGCGACGTCACCATCCGCCGGGAAGACGAACGCCGCCTTCGCAAGATGCAGAAAGAACTCGAGCGACTGGCACCCACCGGTTCACTCACCGGTCTCTACAACCGGCGGATCTTCATGCAGCGCTTGGAAGAAGCAGTGGAACGGGTACGTCGTCACGGCAGTGTGCTTTCTGTGCTCATCTTCGATCTCGACTTCTTCAAAAGCATCAACGATACCTATGGCCATGACACCGGTGACGTCGTGCTCGTCGCCGTTGCGCGCGTAACGACTGATGTGAAGCGCTTGAGTGATGTCGCCGCACGAATAGGCGGTGAAGAATTCGCACTACTGCTCCCGGAGACCGATCAGCAGGGCGCTGTGCAACTGGCTCAACGCCTGCGCAGCTCCATCGAAAAGCGTGCGTATCTGAGCACCTCCGGGGTGCCGGTGCAGGTCACCGCGAGCATCGGTGTCGCCATGGCAACCAAAGACACTCAAGAAGTCGAGAAGCTGTTGAGCTCCGCGGACAAGCAGCTCTATCAGGCAAAGAACAACGGTCGTAACCGCGTCTGTTCAACGATGTTGTAATGCCCTCGGCATGTACTTCGGGGATGGCCCGGCTATTCCTGCCGGATCCTCTCAGTGGCGCAGGCTGACGGTCAACGCACCGCCCCCATCAAGACTCTGGAACTCGAGCGCCACGGCACCGGCGCTACCCGAAAAGAACGCCTCCCGAACGAAAGCCGCGATGAAATGGCCAATGGCACTGCCAATGAGCACATCGTTAACATGGTGCTTGCCGGCCTCCACGCGTGCCCAGGCGGTTCCAGCTGCAAGAAGCTGGGAGGTCGCCATGATTCCGATCCTCGCCGGATCGGAAAGATCCATCGCACGCAGGTTGTATTCCGTCATCGTTGCCAGGGCCTGCGTTCGCCCTGCATGTCCAGATGGAAAGCTGTTGCTGTTCTTGCCATTGGGCCGCTCCCGCCCAACAGCTTCTTTAAGGCTCAGTTCAATACCGCCCGTCAACAACACCGCACCCACGCCGGCTGATAGCCTCGCGAGCTTGTCACCTGCTGATTCCGCCGGCGCAATCACGCCGGTCGCAAGCCACAGCCCAGTGGTCGCTTTCTGCAGATCGTTGCTCAAGTCATCCGCGTCATTGCCGAACAGCGGTTGGTGATCGATCGCCCATTCGGTGAGCCGTTCATCGGCATTGTTGATCGTCAGCAGACCCGCGGCCGCAACCGGAACCCAAGTGCCAGGTTCTAAAGCTGCGGTTTTGGCGGCTTGCCAGGTCTCCCCTGCATCCGGCCAGCGTGCACCATTGCCGTGTTGTCCACCCGCCGTGATACAACCTGTGAGCGTGGTCATCATCGCCACGATGCGAAACAGCCTTGACCGCGACAGGATCATGCGCCCTCGCCGACTGGATCAGCCGGGCTAGTAACTTCTGTCGTTCCCCCGGTGGCATCCTGGGTCTTGGGTTCGAGCTCATCCTTGTCTTCAAGCATCTGCTCGGCGATGTAGGCTGCAATCCGGTAGAAACCTGGGCGGCGGGACGACTTCACCACATATTCGGTGTCTTCGCTGCCTTGGCTCAGCTCCAATGTGAACTCACCTTTGCTGTCCACCACCGCGAATACGCCCTTGGCCGTCGGACCTGCTGCTTCAGCGGTGCCGATGATGCGTAGGTTCTCGAAACGCTCAGCGAAAGTGGTCGCGGTGTCCTGGTTGGCGGCTGCACCGTCGAGAAGCCAGCCTTCACTGTTCTTCTCCAGCTTGAACCCCGAAGGCGCGACCACCGACTTGATTACGCCATCGGACGCGAGAACCGCTTTGTCGATCCAGTCATCTGCTTTTGTCGAAGCCTGGAAATTACTGAAATTCACAGCGTAGATCGCTTCAGCATCCACACGACGGGCATGTACGCGCTGGAATCCCGGAGATGTACCGAGCAGCACATCCCCAAGCACTTCATCACCTGCACCAAAGGTGATCCGCCGCTGGAACTTCTCCTCCGTGACTTCGAACCTTTCGGCACTGGTGTCCGTAGTTGCGACGGGCCAGGCGGATTCGAAACCCGCAAAGTCATTGACCAGCTTGTTGGCCTTGGTTGCATCCGCCGGCGCATCACCGACCGTCCAGACATCGTCCTTTCGGACAAGGTCGATCTTCTCAGACGCATCGGCAATCACGATGTGATCGACCTGCTTCGCATCAAGATCGAGCAGCTTCTCCGCGGCACTCTCCGCGCGGTTCTGATTCCACAGAAACGCAGCGACGATGACGAGTTGAACGACCAAAACAGCCGCCAACAATCCGATTCTGCCGTTCATGCCGCACCTCCCTGCATCCACGCCTGCACCTGGCGGCGTTTGGCGCTGCGAATCTGTCGCCAGACCAGCCACACCACAAAAACGCCGAAGAGAGCCAGCGCATAACTGACGTACTCGATCACAGAGCGTGAGTCTTCTTCCAGGGGCGGCAGCGTGCGGTTGAAATGACCTCGCGCGCGGATACCCGTGAGGCTCTGATCTTCAAGCGCCCAGTCCACGAGGTTCACCAGCATCTGTACTGTGCCGGTGTAGAACGTACCGTCTGCGGCGCCGACCATGCGCAGTGTCTGATCCGCGACAAAGCTGTTCGACGCAATCACGAGCAGACGCGCAGACTCCGGTGAATGTTCAATCACGGAAGAAGGTACAGGCGTATCCGCCGCTTTTTCCGCTGCGGCGCCACCCTCCGGGTCTGGCGCATCTTCTGCCGCGTCAGCCTTTTCCGCCGCCAGGAGCGGTGACTTCTTGCCTTTGAAGTAAGACTCAAACCTCCCCTCAAGACCCACCGCGATCAGCTGTCGACCGGTTTCTCCCTGTGGCGCGAACGCAGAGAGGCCGTTCTCGTCGAACTTCGGCACCACGTTGGTGTCCGGTGAAATCCATGCCCCTTCGCTGGACCGAAGCAATTCCAGTACCTCTTTGCCTTCCTTGCCCTGATCCGTCACCGTGATCGGCGAACTCCAGGGAATGGTGAGCTGTGGCAGTCCCTGGAAGGCGGCGATATCCGACATGCCTTCACCTCGTACATCAACAAAGTACGGGTAATCCAGCATCACCAGTTCCTGGAAGCTGAACCCGCTCACCTGCCGCGTCACTGGCACGGGGAAGGGCGTGTTCTGCGGATCCATAACCAGTGTTGAACCGATTTGAATGCCCTGGGCTTTGAGCCAATCTTCAAGACCCGTGGTCTGTGGTGTTGCCATGAGGCTGTTTCCACTGATCGTGGCATCAAACGGCGCCGCGGCAAGCACGACCGTGCCGCCCTGCATCAGGAATTGGTCGACGGCAAAGACCTGCTTTTCACTCAACGCTTCCGGGTCGAGGATCATCAGCATTTCAACGCCTGTAGGTACGACGCCCTCGTTGAGGTTGGTTGCCTCCACCTCAAAATCATTGGCGAGGAAATCACGCAGCTGGGTGAACTGATTGCCTTGTTGCGGCATGAATTGATTTTCACCGCCGGCCGGTGCTGGTGTAACCAGTGCAACCCGCTTCAGCAGCCCTGAAGCAAAACGCTTGAGGCCCTCTTCGATGCCCTTCCTCGTCGCCTCTTCCGCGAGCCCTTCAGGCAGCGGTACCTGCACCACGAGATCGCCCTGCTCCAGCGTCAGGTGGTAGTAGAACTGCTTTTCATCAAAGAGGCTGAGTGCCATCGGTTGGAAGCCGTACTTTTGCAGGATCGTGTTTGCAACCGAGCCATCACCCGCTGCTGGATCAACGAACTCGATCTTGAACTTGCCCCCCGACTTTTCCGTCAGGGTGTTCAGCGCTTTGTCGAGTACCGGACGATACGCAACCAGCTGTTCGGGCAACTGCTCATCAGCAGAAACGTAGGCCCGGAAGGTTACTGGATCGCTGATGCTCGCAAAGAGCGAGTCGCCCCCCTGAAAACCATAGAGCACCTTTTTGATCGAGCGCGTGAGATCAAACTCGGGATTGCGCAGCTGCACGTCGATGTCCGACTCACCTGTGACCTTGAGTTCAATGAGGTCTCGAAAGCCCAGCACTTCATATTTGTCGCCATAGGCTACAAGGACATCAAAGTAGGCGTTGACGAGGCTCGCCTGATGCCGGTCCGCAACCTGGAAGGGAACGGCGCGAATGCTGTATTTGGTGTTGGCTTCGTCTTCCGCTTCCGGGTCTTTCGCCGGATCGAGAATCTCCACGCGCACTTTGCCGCCGCCTGCCACCTCATACTCACGCAGCAGGTCTTTCATGCGCGGAACGAGGGGTGCCAGGAGCGGATGGGTTTTTTCGCTGAAGTAGCCGCGAATGAGCAGTGGCTCGCGCAGCTGCTCAAGGTAGCCGTGCGTGGCATCGGAAATGGAATAGATGCGACCTTCAGTCAGATCGAAACGAGCGCCGCTTACACTGCCCAACCATACGTTGGCGAGCAGCAGGTTGCCGGCGAGAAGTGCGGTGCCCACCTGCCAGTTGCGATGTGTGGTCTTGTTGCCATCGTGCGCCCACCGTTCGCGCGTCAGTGCGTAGACATTGAGCGCGAGAAACACCAGGGCAATGGAGACGTAGTAATACAGATCACGCAGATCCAGCACGCCACGGGTAATTGACTCAAAACGCGATCCCGCACCAAGCGACTGGAAAAGCTCTGCCAGCCAACCACCTGTCAGCGAAACCAAAAGTGGTGAGCCCAGCATGTAGAAGACGCCGCACAACAAAGCCGACAGGATCAGCGCCACGATCTGGCTGTCGGAACGCGCACTGACATAGAGGCCAATGGCGAGATAGGCGCCACCCAGGAGCAACGCTGCGAGATACCCCGCGAACACAGGCCCCCAGTCGAGCTCTGAAATGAAGGAGACGATGACCGGAATCGGCAGCGTCAACAGCAAGGCGAGCCCGAGCAGAAGCCAGCAGGCGAGGAATTTGCCGAGTACGAACTCCCACGTTGATGCCGGCAATGTCGCCACAAACTCAAGTGTTCCCGTCCGGCGCTCTTCACTCCACATCCGCATGGTGATCGCGGCTGACAGGAAGATCATCAACACCGGCATCCACTCGAACATCGGTCGCACATCAGCGATGTTGCGCGCGAAGAACGCTTCGACCCAGAAAAAAATAAACAGGGTTACCGCCAGAAAGGCGGCCAGAAAGAGATAGCCGATCGGCGCCCCGAAAAAGAGGTTCAGCTCCTTGCGCTCAATTTCACGAATCACCGGTAACCGCGGCAGGCTCATGCTGCAACCTCCTCATTGACCCTGCGGAACACCATTTCCAGGTCCTGCTGCACGGGCGCAATTTCGCGGATATCTGCACCCGCTCTCACCAACGCCTTCGCAATCGATGCGACACCGTCTTCAACGGATCCACTCACCTCCACCAGCCACGCACCGTCGTCCGCAGTTTTTTGTTTGACCGCAGCGAGCCCGGTGAGTACCGATGATACATCCACTCCGGAGGCACGCACCCGCAGCGCGCTGGTATGCACCAGGTCCGCGAGGCGTTCATCTACCACCAGCTTGCCCTGTCGCAGGATCAGCGCCCGATCACAGACGGCTTTGACTTCCTGCATGATGTGGGTGGACAGAATAACAGTCGCCTGTTCCGCGAGCTGACGGATCAGAGTTCGCATGTGCTGGGTCTGCGACGGATCGAGGCCGTTGGTCGGCTCGTCCAGAATCAGGAAGCGTGGCTTGTGCAGGATCGCCTGGGCTACGCCGACACGCTGCCGAAATCCTCGCGACAGTGTGGCGATGGGATCGAGCAGCCGACCCTGCAAATCCGTTGCACGTACAGCAGGAGGCACAACCGCAGCGGGATCGAGACCCCGCAACCTGGCGACGTAGGCAAGGTAGTCAGCGACGGTAAGTTCCGGATAGACCGGCAGGCTTTCAGGCAGATAGCCGATGAGACGGTGTGCAGCTTCCGGGTCCGCGATGACATCCCATCCGTCGATGCGGACTTGCCCGGCAGAGGGTTCGAGATAGGCCGTGAGCATCTTCATGATCGTGGTCTTGCCGGCACCGTTGTGGCCGAGCAACCCCACCACTTCGCCCGGATCGATCGAAAAGGACACATCGTCAACGGCGACGAAGTCTCCATACCGACGGGACAGGTGTACTGCCTCCAACATCATTTTCACTCCACTGTCACTGCAGGAGCCGGCAAGGTAAGCACTTGGCCCGGAATTTCAAGGGGGTAGGCCGTTCGCGATACGGCCGATGCGGGTTTGCGGCGCAATCCGGGGGACTTTCCGGTGTTACCATCAGGCCATGAAGAACTGTCTCGACATCGAAGGCCCAGCCGGAAAGCTTGAAGTCATGGTGGATCAGCCGGACAACGCCGGTGACACCTGGGCCGTGCTGTGCCATCCCCACCCGTTGTACGGCGGCAGCATGCACGACGGCGTATTGGACATCGCCGCAAACGTAGCCTTGTACAAAGGCATAAGTGTGGTCCGGTTTAACTTCAGGGGTGTCGGACGAAGTGCTGGTACCCACAGCGGTGGAGCGGGTGAGGCTGATGATCTGGCAGCGGTGCTTGCATGGCTGGCCTCCACCCACCACCCGGCACGAACGCTGCTTTGTGGTTACTCCTTCGGCTCGAGCATCGCCTGGCATATTGCTGGCAAGACGGGTTCGCTCGAACTGCTCCTCCTCATTGCACCGCCCGTCGGGATGATGCCGTTTGATCCTCCCGCGCCCTCGTGTCTGGTACACGCCATCTGGGGGGACTCCGATTCATTCGTCGATGAAGAGGCACTGGAGGCGCTGCCTGGGGTAGTCCAGCACTGCATCGAAGATGCGGATCACTTCTTCATGGGCTGCCATGAAGGCTTGTCTGCGGCTGTGGACGAAGCGCTTTCCTGATCTGTTGTTCACCAACACGCCAAAAAAGGGGTGCGATCAGAATATCGGCACGCCGGAAACCCACTCATGCAGAAAGTAGACCAGCGCATAGCCGGCTGTGCCGATCAACGTTGGCAACCACAGCTCTGAAGGCACGAAGCGGTTGCGTCCGGAGAGAATTGCCGCAAACGGAACATTCGAGGTCGCCGCTGCAAAGGGTGGCCACTTGTCACCGAGGCTTTGGGCTTTCTTGCGATCCAATAGCACCGTACCGATCCCACCAAGCAACAGGAACGTTCCAAAAAAGTAGACAGAAACATAATCACCATTGACGACGATGTGCGAGAGCGACCAGAGAATGACCGACCACAGAAACGGGTGCCGGGTGATACGCAGCAGGCCACGTGTGTCGGCCCCCTTGTCGAGAATCTTCTCGCCACCTACCTGTGTTGGGTTGGGCACGAGAAAACCGCCGAGCAGAAAGATCATGGCGAGCACCATCACCACCTTCGGAATCCAGTACAGCGCGGGATCAGAAAACCATGCGTACTCAAGTCGGGGAGCTTCCCGCCAGGTCCAGATGACGAGCGCTATCGCACCGAACGCCACCAGCGAATAAAGACCCTGGAAGCCACGTTCGCCGATCATCCTGACCAGTGCCCCACGCAGGGGCGTGCTGCTGAGTCCGAAGTGGGTGATCAGCAGAATCAGTCCTGCGACGAATACTTCGTACATGCACCGCTCCGACTCATGAGTTGACGTTTATGATACGACTCGCGCAGACAAGCTGACCAGCAACGCAGTTCCCGCAGGTTCGCCTATACTCGCGGAACGGAAGAAGACTGCCGCTTGACCCTGGAGGTCCCGGAATGAATCGTCATCTGATAGTGACATTGAGTGCATGCGCAGTGCTGGCCTCCTCCCCGACACAGGCTCTCGACCCCGCCTGCGGCCCTCTCATTGCATCTAGTGAAGCCAAGATTGGAGCCCCCGCATGGCACGCGGTGTCGCAGCTAGATGACTTCGAGACGGAGATCATCAAGGTGAATGGCCGCTTTTACATGAAGGACGGCGATCAGTGGACGGCCGCTCCAGTCAACATGGACGATGCGGAACGCAAGACCGTGGAAGCGGTCAAGGCTGGAGAAATCCGTGTCACCGGTTGCACTGACGCCGGGGAAGAATCCGTTGAGGGCATCCGCACCCGCGCTCTCGTCTATTCCGTGGAGGTACGCGGGAGCGGCATTCCCGCCTCACAGACACGCCTCAACGTGGGCATCGCTGACGGCTTGCCGTACCGGCTGTCGAGCGCCGCAGGAGAGACCCGTCAGCAGGTCACTTACCGCTACGAAGGCGTTAAAGCGCCGCTTTGATTGCACCGCTGAAAAAGAAAAAGCGGCCCGCAGGCCGCTTTGATCCTCAGATCGAGTGCGTTGATCAAGGCCCCTTGAACTGGGCGACCAGTCCCGCGATGGACTGCTTGGCATCACCGAACAGCATGCGGGTGTTTTCGCCGAAGAACAGCGGGTTATCCACACCCGAGAAGCCGGAAGCCATCGAACGCTTCAGCACGAACACGGTACGCGCCTGATCCACGTTGATGATCGGCATGCCGTAAATCGGGCTGTTCTCATCATTGCGTGCCGCCGGGTTCACCACGTCGTTCGCACCGATCACCACCGCCACGTCGATGTCGTTGATGCGTGGGTTGATGTCATCCATCTCGACCAGCTGGTCATAGGGCACGTTCGCTTCGGCGAGCAGTACGTTCATATGACCTGGCATCCGCCCCGCAACCGGGTGAATGGCGTAGGTCACTTCGGCACCGTTCTTCTCCAGCAATTCACCGAGTTCGCGCACCACGTGCTGCGCCTGGGCAACTGCCATTCCGTAGCCGGGTACGAACGTTACACTCGATGCGGATTCGAGAATGAGGTAAGCATCCTCGGCATTGATCGGCTTGACCTCGCCTTCCACCTTGCTGGCGACCTTCACCGCACCAAAACCGGAGAAGAGTACGTTCGCGAGCGAGCGGTTCATGGCCTTGCACATAATCTGCGTCAGGATGATGCCGGAGGCACCCACCAGCGCACCGGCAACGATCAGGATGTTGTTGTAGATTGCAAAACCGGCGGCACAGGCTGCCAGACCGGAATAGCTGTTCAGGAGCGATATCACCACCGGCATATCAGCGCCACCAATCGGCAGCACCGCCATGACACCAAACATCAGGCTGAGCGCGATCAGCGCATAGAGCCACGGCGAATCCACAGCTGGCTCGATGCACAACATCACGCTGCAGACGACGATGCCAAGCAGCACCAGCGCGTTGACGATCCGCTGCGCACCGAAGACCACCGGTTTACCGGAAATAGTCTCGGCGAGCTTGAGCCACGCTAGGATCGAACCGGTGAAAGTCACGCCACCAATCAACACCGACAGCGCGATGGTGCTGTAGATAAACGTGTTATTGCCGGGTTCATACATTGCGGCCCAGCCCACAAGAAGACTGGAGAGGCCACCAGAACCGTTAAACGCCGCCACCATTTCCGGCATCTTGGTCATCTCGACCTTGACCGCCGCCCACCAGCCGATGACCGTGCCCACGACAGCGCCGGCGATCATCCACTCATACGAAATGACGCGTTCGTCGAGCAGGGTGACCACGACGGCGATCAGCATCGCCCAAGCGGACAGGTAGTTGCCACGCACGGCAGTAGCC
>Ga0194119_10011905_pt1 | contig 11135 bp, 9 predicted proteins | sample TA2MahC100mmetaG_FD_148620 | JGI IMG/M metagenome (GOLD analysis project Ga0194119, IMG submission 148620) | Freshwater microbial communities from Lake Tanganyika, Tanzania - TA2015018 Mahale Deep Cast 100m | ecosystem: Environmental > Aquatic > Freshwater > Lake | place: Tanzania: Lake... | reverse complement strand
GCGGCTCAAAACGGAAATGTGGGTCAAAACGGAAATGTGGGATCAAATCGTATGCGTAGGTGTACGGCACCGTAGCCAGCTTCCCGTCCGACACATACGAATACGTCACGTCCTTATCCACGGTGCCGCCGCCGCGCGAGATCCGTAGCCGTTTCGTCATATGAGTACATTTCGATGAACTGCCCGCCGCCGGTCCCCTGGCAGCCCGTCGACACCGCCGCCAACCGGCCCACCGCGTTCTGCGAAAACGTAGCGTCGAACGGATTCGTCTCGTAGTAATAAGGGACCTTCTGACAGGTATCTTCCGGGCCGCCCGTCAGATACTTCCGCGCCTCGGTCACCCGTCCGTCCGAGTCGTATGTAAACTCCGTCTTCTGCCCCTTCGCGCCGGTCTTCCGCAGCAGCGTTCCAGCCAGGTTGTATACGAACGATATGGTCCCGCTCTCGGGATGCGTCACGGACATCAGCCTCCGCGTAGTTTGATCATACACCCAAGTCCGCGTCTGCGTCACCGTTCCGGGGTTCCCAGACGCGGCGGCTACGCAATCGCGAAACTGGGCCAGAGCGCTCTGTCCCCTTTTCCGGTAACCTCTTTTGTTTGAACTATATGCAAAGCACGTAAGACGACGGCGGGAAAAGGAGGAAGTTCAGGCTGACGCAGTTTCCCCACGCAGTTTCCCACTCGAAGCGTCAATGATCATCCCGGCCGGGTCGTTGACGCCGTTTTGAGGAAGACTTCAAATTCCTCACAACGTTCAAACGTACACCCTCTAAATTTGTGGTCTTGAATCGTCCGAACAGCTCGCTCGGAAACGCACCTAAACGCAGTAGTCCGGTCTTGGCTCATGAAGAAATCCTCTTGGCCATTCACGTTCTCAATGATCAGCGTGCCGTATAGCCCGATAACGCCAGGACGAATCAATCGCGAGCGAGTGAGTGGCGAACCTGGGTCCGACACTCTTATCGAATCACAGCGGCCATATATTCCCAAGACGAAATAATCTTCGGTCGGCCTTATCTTACCCTCGAACAGCGTCGGATAAGCACGCCAACCAGTTAACAAGTTCTCCTGTAAACACTGGACCACCGACCTTGAAACGATTGGGTAGAATCCGTTCCACAACACATCTGTGAATTTTCTTCCACGAGACACCTCAAGTCGAATTATTGAGGTAGTCTCGGGAACACCAAACGCAAGGTCCCATTCAGTTTCAGCAGACGATGAAGCGTCCAATAGGCGCAATTCTACGACATGCGCGGGAGGCCCCATAGACATTACAAATTTATTGATCATTTCATCGATTTCTCGGCGACTTGCGTTGACACCTCTCCTGATATCCTCAGTAGGCGTACTTCTTTCTTAGCTCTTCTGCAAACTCCTTCGCCGCCTGTTGGGCGAACGCATTGTTGGTGCCGCCCAATATTCCGGCATTCCGAGTAATCCAATTCTCCCAATCTCGATTATACTGGTAAGCATTTCTCAGATGGTCCCAAGCCTCCCACCACGCTCCATTGCCGGCAGAATCCCAGTTTATTCTATTCCGCTCCCACACATCTGCGAATTTTCTCGGATAGATATGATGCGCATGTTGGCCCATCACTTCCTCGGCTGTCTTGCCGGTAGCTTCCATCAAGCCACGCCTGGTGAGCTTAGCGGCAGTCGCAAGCTGGCCACCGATCGGAACCATTGCGACCAACGACATCACTGCACTTGCACCGTCACCCCGGGCTGCTGAGATCAGAGCGTTGGCAAGATCCGCAACTTCGCCGAATCCAGGAACGAGGCCCGCGAGGTCAAGGACGAGCTGAATCCCCTCAACAAGATTTAGTTTTAGCAACTCTTCTTCGTAGCAGGGAATTCCATATACAGTAGTACATGCGCCGGATTCGTAGATATCCCGCACAGTCATCGGTCTGATGCAAAAGTACTTGACCACAATCGGAGTGTTTCCTGCGCCCGGCAACAAGGAATAATTGTCTCTGCATATGTAGATCGTAGTGAAAAGATAGTTAGTATTCCAGGCTGAAACTCTAACTGAAGTGTCTTGGGGACATAGTCCGAATCGATCACTGAAGTTGACCGGATCACCAATGACATAATTATAGTGATTCATCCCCCAACCAATTGGGTCCGACGTCAAAAACCGCCCCTGCAGCCCTGAATAGTACCGCTGATCCGCGTAATCCAACCCGGAAGTTTCATCCCGGTGATAGGTCCCGAACTTGTCGGCATTCCCAGCCGTCGAGCCGCCAATCTCTTCCCTGTATGGATAGCAGTCTTTCGAAACTACGGTCGACGTGAACACCCCAGCCGAGTGGGGCCAGTGGGGGCCAGTGGGGGGCCAGTGGGGTCGGCCAGTGGGGTCGGCCAGTGGGGTCGGCCAGTGGGGTCAGTCACCTCTGCCACCTGCGGCGCGTAAAACGGCGCGGGTACATTCCACACCGCAACCCCAAAAACCCGCCCCCTCCAAAAACCCGTTGCCAAAAAACGAAAATATTTTTTCTCCCATTTTTCCAATCACTTCCAGCCGACTTGGCTTCCTGGAGGCCCGGAAATTCTTGACGCCACCGTATAATCCGGTTGTGGAGCGCAGCGCGCCCGCAAACGCCCCTGGCCTAAAACCGGGGGCTTTTTTTTTCAGGAGATCCCTCATGTCACAGGCAAAGAATTCGCGGTCCGAGCAGGCCCGCATCAACGGCGCCAAGTCCAAAGGCCCCAAAACACAGGAAGGCAAGGCGAAGTGCGCCCGCGTCAACATCACCCACGCCGCCTACGTCGCTCACCAGTCCACCCTTTCGCACGAGGACCAGAACGGCTACGCCGCCGTCTGGCTCGCTGCCATGGACCAGTTCAATCCGCGCAACGCCTTCGAGCTCGAAATCGTCGCCCTCCTCGTCGACCACCAATGGGCCGCTGCCCGTCTCACCGCCGCCGCCCGCGGCGTTACCGATGCCCGCATGCGCAGACTCAAGGAAACCGCGCCCAACACAGACATGTACAGTCTCTACGTCCGGGCCGAAATGGAAGGCACCGGCGCCGAGTCGCTCGAACGCCGCGCCCGCCAGCACTCCCGCGAAGTCTCCCGTCTCATCAAGACGCTCAAGGACTTACGCGAATTTTCCAGTTCCGACGAAGGGTCCCAAATCGTCGATGAGATTCTCCTCTCCGACGCCCGCGAATGCGAGAAAACACAGCCCCTCCCGCCTCTCGAGCCCTTCCAGCCATACTATCCACCCGCCCCGCCAGTCCAGAACCCCGATCCCCAACTCCGGACATGACCGCCCTGCACAAAAATTCCGCGAATTTCGAAGCCCGGACAGGCGACGTGTCTTCGCACGCCCGCAAACAAAATCCGGCTGACATATAATGACCGCCGTCTGTGGAACTTGGCAGGAGGCCTCCCGTATGCACGTTCTCCGTTCCCTGGGTCACATCGCGTTGTGGCTCGTTGCTGTCGCCGTTCCGGCGATAGCTCAAATCGGCACAGCGACAATTTCCGGCGCCGTTACAGACAGTTCCGGCGCGCTCGTTGCCGGCGCTACCATTACCGCCGTCAACGCCGCGAACAATTTCCGGCGCGTCACAATGAGCAATGCCGCCGGACAGTACAGTCTGCCGGGTTTAACACCGGGGACATACAATCTCTCGGCCGAGCTCCAGGGGTTCAAGCGGTTTCAGCAGCCCGGACTGACGCTCCAGGTGGATCAGAACGTCGACATCGGAATCACGCTCGAAGTGGGGCAGATCACCGAAACCGTGGAGATCAAGAGCCAGGCGCCGTTGGTGGAGAGCACCAACGCGTCGATCGGCGCAGTGATCGACACGCAGAAGATTACGCAGTTGCCGCTGAACGGCCGGAACTTCACGCAGTTGGCGCTGTTAGTGCCGGGCGCGAACACGGGTGCGCCGGGCGCCGTCAACGGCGGAGGCTTCTCGGTGGGCGGAGCGCGCTCCGAACAAAACGCGTTTCAGATCGACGGCACGTCGAACTCGGACTCCTATCAGAACCGCATTAGCGTGACGCCAAACATCGACGCCATTCAGGAGTTCAAGATTCAGACCAACAACTATTCGGCCGAGTTCGGAAAGGGTGCCGGCGCACAAGTGAATCTGGTCACACGCTCGGGGACGAAAGACTTCCACGGAACGTTTTACGAATTCTGGCGCAACGACGTCGCGCAGGCGCGGCGATTCTTCGACCGCAATCGAATTTCTTTCCCTTGCGACCCTAAGGACCGGGACCTGCAAAACCGCCGCGCCTGCGCGCCACCGTTTAACCAGAATCAGTTCGGATTCACGCTGGGCGGGCCGCTGGTTTTCAGAAAGGGCGCGGAGCGGAAGACCTTCTTCTTTGGCACCTATGAAGGGTTCCGGCAGGTGCGCGGCAACGCAACAGTAGCCAACATGGCGTCGGTCGCACAGCGCGGCGGCGACTTCACACAGAACAGGCTCTCCGGCACCACCGTTCCGGACGCGATGGGCCGCACGTTCGCGCGAGGCACCGTTTTCGATCCGCTCACTTCGACCCAGGTCACACTGCCAAATGGGCAGACACGATTCGTGCGGCTGCCGTTCGAGGGCAACCGGATACCGCGCAGCCGCTTCGATCCGGTATCGGCGCGAATTCTCGCCGACACGCAGTTCTTCCCTTTGCCAAACGATGCGGGCTCACTGGCCGGCAACGGCGATCCGAGAGCGAATTTTCTGGACGGCCGGTCCCGGCGCGACAATTTCAACCAGTACAGCGGGCGCGTGGACCATCAGTTCTCCGAGTCGGACACAGTCTATGGCCGCTTCACGCAGAACGACTCGGACTCCTACAATCCCCGTACCTATCCTGGCTTCGGAACCTTGAACGAGCAACGAAATCTGAACGCCTCGTTCAGCTACGTGAAAGTGCTGAGCCCCTCGAAGATCAACGAACTCAGGCTGGGCTATCAGGGTTGGTTCCAGTTGGAGGGAGCCGAAGATCTGGGTGTGGCGTGGAACGAGAGGTTGGGAATTCGCGGCCTTGGCCATCTGAATCCGGGCCTGCAAGGCTCACCGGACGTCGCCATCACCGGCACCGCGACACTCGGCAACGGTGGCGGACCGTTGCGCCGGCGGAGCAACACGTTCCAATTGATCGACAACTTCTCCTTTAACGCCGGACGGCACTTCATGAAGGCCGGCTTCGAGGTGCGGCGCGTGCGGGACAACGTGCTGCGCGCGCAGACCACGCGCGGCAGCTTTCCATTCGAGAACCAGCAGTGGACCGGCGTGGACGGAGTGGGCGACACCGGCCACGCGTTCGCGGCGTTTCTGTTAGGGCTTGCGCGCCAAAAAGCGCGGCGCATCTCGGACTTCTATACCTCGCTCCGCGCGACTGAGTACGGGATCTATCTCCAGGACGACTTCAAGGTCTCGTCCAACCTGACGTTCAACATGGGGATTCGCTACCAGCTCTATATTCCGCCGAAGGATCGCGACGACGAACTGAGCACAATCGTTTTCGCACAGCAGTGCCCATCCTATTCCACGCCCGGTTGCGCGGCTACGACGACGATTACAAGCCCGTTCGTGCCGACGTTCGGAGTCGCAGAGGGCAAGGCCGCGGCATTCAAGGCCACGCCGCTTCCCCGCTCCATCGGTCCAGTGGACAAGAAGAATTTTGGCCCCAGGTTCGGCTTCGCCTGGCAACCCGGCGGCAGTTCGCGAACCGTGATTCGCGGTGGCTACGCGATCTTCTACGACACAGTGCCGATGATTCTGACCGAGGACACGATTCAAAACTGGCCCTTCGTCATCGAAGATCAGATCGATCTCGGCGCGTTTCATTTCGGCCTTCCCCCGGCCGAAGGGTTCTTCGGATTCCGCGTGGAGCGGCCGGACGTCGACTTCGGCACCGGGCCCGTGGCGTCGTATAGTCCGGGGCCGAACGCGTACAGCAAGGACTTCCGGAACGCCTACTTGCAGAACTGGAACTTCAGCATTCAACGTCAGATCTTCGGTAATACCGTCGTGGAGGTGGCGTATGTCGGCAACAAGGGGACCCGGCTGAACCGCCGCCAGAACATCAACACCGCCGAGCCCCGCGGACCGCGGTATTCGATACCCGACCTGACCAACAACCCGAACATCCCCACCAACATCGGCCCCGGACGCAACCACTTTCGGCGGTTGATGCCGTTCGCGAATTGGAACGGCGTGATCGTGCCGTTGAGCAACGCGTTTGAGACCACCAGCACGGCGTTCTCCAACTACCACGCCTTGCAGATGCGAGTGGAGAAGCGGATGGCCGGCGGGTTGACGGTGCTGGGAACCTACACGTGGTCCAAGGCCATCTCCGACGCCGCCGCGTTCAATGGTGGCGGCGACGCCGATACCGGGAATCGCATTCAGGACATCTTCAACATCAGGGCCGACAAAGGCCTGGCGCCGCAGGATCACCGGCATCGCGCGACAGCCGCTTACGTCTTCGAACTGCCGTTCGGCAAAGGCAAGAAATTCGGCTCGGGCTGGACCGGCGCACTCAACAAGATTGCGGGCGGTTGGGCGGTGGACGGCATCTTCTCGATTCAGACGGGTTACCCCATTACGGTCCGCCGCGCCGGCGATCCTTTGGGAGTGGGCACCGAAGGAGCCGCGCGGCCGGACCTGGTCTGCAACCCCAATATGCCGCGCGGGGAACGCACAGTGGAACGGTTCTTCCGCACGTCATGCTTCGCCGCTCCGGAATCTCTCCTGTCCGGGGACGTCCGGTTCGGCACAGCGGGCCGGACAACGGTCAGCGGTCCCGGCTTGGTGAACTGGGACGCCTCGATTCGTAAGAACACGCTGCTGACCGAGAAGTTCGATCTGGAGTTCCGGGCGGAGTTCTTCAATTTCACCAACCACACGAACTGGCTTCTTACGGGCGGTGCGAGGGACTTTGGAAACTCCGCGTTCGGAGTGGTGCAGAACGCGCTAGACCCGCGGATTATTCAGTTCGCGCTCAAGCTGAAGTTCTGACATCCGGCCACGGGTTAGTCCGCGCGCAACGCTTCCATGGGGGCGAGGCGCGCAGCCCGCAGTGCGGGGCCCAGGCAGGCCGCGAGGCCGGCCAGCGCCAGGACGATGCAGGAACCCGCAAGCGTCCAGGGATCCAGCGGGTCCGCCACGCCGAGCTTGGCTCCGAACTGCCGCAACAGTAAGTACGACACAGCAACGCCTGCCGCCAGACCGCCACCGATCATCCGTGCGCCGCGGCGGAGCACCATTCCGACGACGCCGCAGAAATCCGCGCCCAGCGCCATCCGGACGCCGATCTCCCGGCGCTGCCGTTCCACAATGTGCGCGAGCAATCCGTAGACGCCAATCACGGCGAGTGCAAGACCTGCCACCGCGAATGCGCCCATCAGCCAGAGACTGAAGCGTCCGCGGGAGTACGCATACTCATCGATGAGTTGAGTGAGCGGCTTGGTCTCATCGACAAATTGGGTGCCGTCCATCGCGTAGATCGCTTTGCGCACGGGTTCAGCCATGCGGGCAGGGTCGCCCTGCGAACGGATGAGCAAGACGTTGGCCAACCCGGTGACGGAGTGAGGGATGTAAAGTTCGGGATGGGGGTCCCCATTGTGCAATTCGAAAATGGCGTCCTGCGTGACACCGACGATTTCGAACACGTCGTTGGGGATATTGAACGGCGCCATTTTCAGACGCCACAGTTTGACGGTCTTGCCGATGGGCGATTCCCCGCCGAAGTAGCGGCGGGCGAAGGTTTCGTTGACGACAGCGGCCAGACGGCGAGAGCCGATATCGGCGGCGTTGAGGAACCGGCCGGCGCGCAGGGCGATGCCCGTGGCCGCCAGGTAGGCGTCGTCGACCTGATGGCAGTCGACCGGGCGCTGGTCTTGTTTGGCGGCGCCGGGAATCTCGACGGGGAAGTCCCAGCCGCCAAACGGGTGCAGGCCGGCGTTGATGGTAGCGGACCGGACACCAGGCACGGCGCGGACGTGCTCCAACATCTGGGTGACGAAGGCGGCGCGCGCCTCGGGCGACGGACGCTTCTGTTCCTGCAGCGGCACCATCATGACGAGTTTGTCGCGGACCTCCACGGCCATGGGCGCGTTCTGAATCTTGATCAGGGTCTTCAGGAAGAGACCGGCGGCGGAAAGCAAAATGATGGCGAGCGAGAGTTCCAAGGTGACCAGGGCGCCGCGCATCCAACGAAGGCGCCGGCCGCCGCCGGCTCCGCGCGAGGAGTCCTTCAGGGGATTGGCCAACGCACCGCCCGAGGCGTGCAGCGCCGGCGCCAGTCCGAACAGCAGAGAGGTGAGCAACGATACGGCGACGGCGAAGGCCAGCACGGCGCGGTTCAGCGAGATCTCCGATTCGGCTGGGAAGACGTCCGGCGGAACCACCGCCAATATCCCCTGCAGAGCGGCGTAGGAGCCTATGGCGCCGAGAAGGCCGCCGCCGATGCCGATGAGAAGACTTTCGGTCAGAAGCTGGCGAACGATTCGAAACCGGCTGGCTCCAAGAGCGGCGCGCATGGCGATCTCGCGCTGGCGGCCGGCCGCGCGCGCAAGCAAAAGATTGGACACGTTGGCGCAGGCGATGAGCAGCAGCAGGCCGACCGCGCCAAACAGGATCCAGAGCGTCTCGCGAATCGAGCTCGGGTAGGTGTCCTTGAACGTGATTAACTCGATGCGCCAACGCTGCGGGAACGTGCCCGGCGAGGCGGCGGCGAGATCGCGAATGATGGGATCGAGATCGGCCTGCGCCTGCGCGTTGCCTACGCCGGACTTGCGGCGCGCGGTCAACATCATATTGGTTATGCCCTCGTTGCCGGCGGGGCGGTAGATCTGCGGCAGGTAGACGTCGGCGCCGCGAAACATGAAACGCGGGGGCATGACTCCGACCACGGTGCGCGGCTTGCCGTTCAGTACGAGGACGGTTCCAAGGATGGCTGGATTGGCGCCAAAGCGCGAAACCCAGAATGGGTAACCGAGCACCGCTTTCGTTTCCGGAGCTTCTTCGTTTGCCGTCACAACCCGGCCGAGCATCGCCGGAACGCCCATCACGTCGAAGCCGTTGTTGGAGATGTAGTTGCCGCGAAGCCGCAGCGGTTCCCCGTCGCGGATCCAGAGAATATCGGAGATGGTGGAGGCGGCCACGCCTTCGAAGATCGTCGCGCGGCGGGCGAGTTCCACGTATTCGGCGGGCGAGTAGGACGAACGCCAGCCGCGCTGGTCCGGATTCCGGACGGCGATGGAGACCAGATTGTCGATGTCCTTATATGGAAACGGCGTCACGATGACACCGTGAATCACGGAGTACATGGCGGTGGCGGCGAGAATGCCGAGCGAGAGCGACAGCAGACTGGTGACGGCAAAGCCCTTGTCGCGGGTGAGCTCTCGCCAGCCGAAGCGAAGGTCACCGAGAAGGGTGGTCATGGCAGCAGCTCCTGGAGGCGGGTGGCGAAGCGCGACAGATCGACCTTCGTGGCGATGGCCGCGTTAGGCCTGGCGCCCTCGACGCGAACCAACCGGCCGCGTTCGCTGGGACGTTTCCGAACAGTGACGGCCATAGGCTGCGCGGTGAGAACCTTGGGGTCGACGGCAGCCATGGCGGCAAGCAGATCCCAAGCAAAGTACTGGCCTTTGCGGATGGATTCGGCGCCGGCGCGCAGCAGCCGAAGAACGATAGAGGAATCCCACTCGCGGGCGGTCTCTTCGAAGTTTTGCAGAATAGCCGGGGTGATGGGCACTTGATTCGTCGCGTCGAGCGGGACGATTCGCTTCTTCCAGCCAAGGCCGATGACGCGCTCGGCGGCCTCCGGATCGACGAAGGCGTTCCACTCCGAGGAGCGCTCATTCGGCACGTTGCCGTCGACGCTTACGGCGCCACCCATCCAGACGAGTTCCGCCACGGCGGCACCGGTGCGGGGCTCGCGAGCGGTGGCCGCGCCCAGGTTTGTGAGCGGCCCGAGCGCAAGAATCCGGACCGGCTGGCGAGGATCCATAAGGCGATCGGCGAGGAACACGTGGGCTGGAATAGCGGATGGTTTTCGTTTGACGGGAGGAAGCTCGGAATGGAAAAGCGCGTCGGCCTGCCGGCGCCATTCGGCGGGAAACGCCGCATCGCCGCGGAATGGCTTTTCGGAGCCGGCGTACACTTGGATGCCCGCGTGGCCGGCATACTCCAGCACGCGAAGGACGGTATCGGCGCCGGCGGCGGGGTGGGCCAAACCGGAGCAGACGGTAACTGCCTCGATCCTCACGCCGGGCTGGCGGAGGAGCCAGAGCAGAGCGATAAGATCGTCGGCGCCGGCGTCGGTATCGACAATAAGAGGGGGCTGCGCGACGCACAGCATTCCGGCGACGAGAATTCCGGCAAGGGGCCTCATGTCAGAAGCGGGAACAGCCGATAGAAACCGGTAGGAGCCGTTCGCTCCCCAGTATGCGCTACCTCTGGATCCTTTCGCTTGCCATTTTCGCCCTTCTGCAGACGCCGCCCGCCGAGGCGAGGCCGAAACCCCGCCAGTCGAGCATAAAAGCGGTGAAAGACAAACAGAAGATCAACCTGAAACCGCTGAAATACGACCCCAAAAAGCACCGGGCGCAGACCGTCAAGAAGAAGCACTGGTGGTCCCGCCGGTAATATTAGAGGATGATCGACATCCCGGCGCGTTTTGCAACACCCGCCGTGCTGATCGCCAGCAACATCGTCATGACGTTCGCCTGGTATGGACATCTCAAGCACCGGGGACGCGGGATGCTTTTCACGATCCTGCTGAGTTGGGGCATCGCGTTCTTTGAGTACTGCCTGATGGTGCCTGCGAACCGTCTGGGATTCGGCGCATTTTCCGGGTATCAGTTGAAGATCATGCAGGAGGCGATCAGCTCTGTGTTTTCATAGTCTTCGCGAAGCTGTACCTGGGCGAAGCCATGCGATGGAACCACGCCGTGTCCTTCCTATGCATAGGGGCCGCGGTGGTCTTCGCCTTTCAGGAAAAGTAATCCATAGAGGGGCGGAAGATCCTGTACACCCACATTTCCATTTTGACGTTGCATTGCGAATCTTCGGATGGGCTTCATCATCAATATCCATAGGGGTTTGAACGCGATGAAGATGCACCGGAGGACGACACCCAATGGGTGAGAAACAAAAC
>Ga0194119_10011903_pt1 | contig 11135 bp, 4 predicted proteins | sample TA2MahC100mmetaG_FD_148620 | JGI IMG/M metagenome (GOLD analysis project Ga0194119, IMG submission 148620) | Freshwater microbial communities from Lake Tanganyika, Tanzania - TA2015018 Mahale Deep Cast 100m | ecosystem: Environmental > Aquatic > Freshwater > Lake | place: Tanzania: Lake... | reverse complement strand
TCTGTGGGCAATATTTCTTCATGGCTGTGGGACTTCGGAGACGGCTCCACCAGCTCTGCACAGAATCCCACACATACCTATACCAGCAGTGGAAATTTTACCGTTAGCCTTACGATAACCGGGTTAGGCGGGTCTGATACCGAAATAAAGGAAAATTACATTTCTGTTACACGTAAGGCATCTGTTATAGAATTAAACATATCAGATTCGGAGATAACCTTTGGTGAGTCTATAACAATACTTGGGCGAATTTCTCCTGCCCATCAAGCGCAGGTAACCCTGACATTCACAAATGACGAAGGCGAAACAGAAACAGAGACAGCCACCTCGGATTCCAACGGTATTTTTACCTTAACTGATTATTTTCCTCCAGATGGAGGCTCCTGGGGTGTGGTGGCCAGTTGGGAGGGTGACAGTGATCATAATAGTGCAGAAAGCAATGCATTGACATTTGCGGTAAATCAGGCAGAAGTCGCACTCACCATAGATACTTCTTCCCTGGAAATCCAGGTTGACCAAACAGTGGATATTTCAGGGATTGTGACGTTAACACCTGATAACGAAACAACGCGAAACGAATTCCTGGAAGAAAACTTAAAACTGATCAGTATCGATCCCGATGGAGAGTACGAGGACGTAATTGAAACACAACCGTTTTTGTCAAACGATCAAATTCAATACAAATTTGAGGTTGTTAAATTGCCTGATATAGGCGCCTGGAAATTATTGGTTGGTTTTGAAGAAGATAATAGTTTTACAGGCACAAATTCCGCAACTATCGAAATCGAAGTCCTGGAAGCTGCAAAGGAGGTAGCAGGGTATGCCATCCTTGTAGAAGGTCGTGTCAAAGGAAAAACAGCTTTAGATTCTCACAATTTAACGACAAATGATATCTACGAAAAACTCCTCAAAAGGGGCTTTGCGGAGGAGGATATCTATTATTTCAATTTTGATGACTCTCAAGACGGTGTATATGGAACACCTGCCAAAGACGAAATACTAAATACGATTACTGAAATGGCTAGTAGTATGAACGAATCTCCGGCCCCGTTGTATATAATCTTTGTAGGATTCGGTGACAAAGAAAATTTCTTTATGTATCCAGACACATTAAAGACCAGCGATCTGGCAGATACACTAAATAGCTTAGAGTCTCAATTGAATTCAACTGCATCGGAAGAACCCATTGTAATCGTCATGGGCGCAAATCGCTCAGGAAGTTTTATCAATGCCCTGTCTAAATCAGGCTCTAAGCGCGTTATTATCGCCAGTTCAGACACAGAAGAGGTTGCTTATAAATGCCCTTTACCACCCGATGAGACCGTACGGCATGCGGATTATTTCGTATGGGAATTCTTTAAATATGCTTACAGAGGACTGAATTTGAAGAAGTGTTACGAGAAAGCCTCGGATAAGATCGCTGAGTTTACAGAAAACGAGAATGGAAATGGCCTGAAAGGCGCCAGCGCCGGCAACGGGCAATATTTTGACGACTCAGCGCAACACCCGCTGCTTGATGATAACGGAGACGGCGTTGGAACGTACGGAGTGCTTTCTTCGCTCAGCGGTAAAGACGGCGAAATTGCCGCAAATATGGTACTGGGTTTCGGCACAACCACAACAGCGCTTGAACTGACTGCGGTCACAGATGTGATTACCCTGGAGGAAGATGACGACGCACCTACCCTCTATGCAAAGGTAAATGATACCACCATGGTTGATGAGGCATGGACAGAAATTGTATCAGCCAATTTCAGTCTGAAAAACGACAAGAAAGCCACGGAACAGCAGGTCATCAACCTCCCCAGATTTAGCTATGATGAGTTTGATTCTGCAGAGAAAAAGTATATCTGGAACGATTTTAAAGGAAACAAGGATTTTAACGATTTTGAAAAGACAGGAGAGTATGAAATATTTTATTTTGCGCGGGATAATTTTGGGGGAATTACCCCATTTATGGAATCCGATGTATTGAGAAATAAAGCGAGTGTGGACCCTCCGGATGCTTTCAGTTACATTTCTCCATATAATGGGCAGGAAACCGCTGTTGGTTTAATGCTAGACTGGGAAGATTCATCTGGCGCGGAAACCTACACATTCCAGATATCTGAATCCATCGACTTTACAACAATAAAACATGAGAAGAAAGGGCTGACTGACAGTATCGTCACCGTAGATAAATCAGCAGGCCTTATTGATGGGACAACCTACTACTGGACGGTTGCGGCAATAAATACCGGAGGCATCACATATATGGACACATCCGCCGGCACATCCACAGAAACAATATTCCACAGAACAGCATCGAACCACAATGCCGGCAAGAATAAAAATATCACAAAAACCTACAGCAGTTTTACACCAAAGTTAGCAAACGGGTATCCTGGCTTTGTAAAAGGGTATATTTTTGATACAGCCACGAATAACAAAATCAGCGGCGCAACAATCTCCGTGCAAGGGGCAAGGGGTTCTTACACCACCACAAAAAGCGGCGCCTATTTTCTGCAGTTATCGTCAGGGACCTACACCCTTTCCGCAGATGTATCCGGATATATGACAGGAAGCCAGACGGTGAGTGTAAATTCACTCAATACGACAACACAAAACATAGGACTGACCGTTGCCCCAAAAACAGCGAGTATTTCCGGTACGGTAAAAGATAAAAAGAAAAGTAGTCCGATGGAAGGCGTAACCATAACCCTTAAGAAGAAAAAGGTTACAAAAACGGCAACGACAGACAGCGATGGCAACTACTCGATTACCGATCTGGAACCAGGAAAATACACGCTAACGGCAAAAAAGAGCGGTTACAAGAGTTACAAAAAGAATATCAAACTCGAAGCGGAAAAAGAGAAAAAATTAAATATCAAGTTAAGTAAGAAAAAATAACGTTTACAAATGATATCATTCCACCCTGGCAAGACGGTGTTTTTCAGGCGTTGTATAGCCATAGTCCTTATCGGTCTTGTATGTGGTGGAATAATGATTTTACTTCTGAGTACAGGTTTGCTCAGGGGCATTGAGCTTAAGTGTCTTGATTTCAGGTTTTTGTGTCGGGGTACAATCCCCACAAATGATAAGATAGTAATCATCGGGACAGATGAGGAGGCGCTGGATAAAATAAAGGATCCATTTATATTCTGGAGTCCTTACTTTGCCGATATTATTAAAGCCGTGGCTGGCGGAGGGGCAAGGGCTATGGGTCTTGACTTTCTCCAGACCATAGCATTAAAAAAAAAGGTCGAAGGAGAAGACCTTGATGGTATTATGGCAGAAGCCTTAATGGAGGCGGAGAATGTAATTATGATTAATTTACTACGATGGGATAATACGATAGGTGGTCTCAAGGCTTCAAATCCTCTGCCTCGCTACCTCTATGCAGCAGACCCTGACAATATTGGATTTTCAAACCTGACCATTGACAATGACGGCTGCGTTCGGAGGCAGACATTGCTGCTGAACGATGCGGAAAGCAATATCTATGCATACATTGGATTAAAAGTTGTCGCAAAGTATTTCAACAGTCACATTGAGAAAAAAGGAGACCTTATTTTCGTGGGTGACTACGCAATCCCTGTCAATCCTTATAACGAAATGCTCATTAACTTTGCAGGCCCCAGCGGCACATTCCCTATCATATCGTTCTATAAGGTTTGGCAATTGGCACGTCAGGGACAGACCGACTTTTTCAAAAGAAATTTCAAAGACAAAATTGTCTTAATAGGCCCCGGGAACATTTACAGCCAGGACTTCAAACCCACACCCTTTTACCGTTCACAATATTACACAGGAACACGGCAGACACTGGGCATTGAAATAGTCGCAAATGTAATCAATACAATATTGGAAAGAAGCTTTATAACCTCGCTCAAACTCTGGCAGACCATTTTGGTAATTTTATTTCTGGGTCTTTTGACCAGTTTTACCTCTTTCAAGCTGTCGCCTATCCCTGGTGGAATTGTTGCATTTGCTGTCGCAGCGGGCTACGCTAACTTCTGTATCTTTCTCTTCGGCAAATATAATATTCATCTGGACATGATTTGTCCATTAGACGCTATTCCGCTTACTTACACGGCGGTATTTACCTACCGGTACACCATTGAAGATAAAGAAAAAAGAAGGATCAAGAGAATATTCAAGCATTATGTCAGCGAAGAGGTAGTTGAGGAATTATTAAAATATCCAGGCGAAATACCTTTAGGAGGCAATCGCGTCCAGGTAACGGTGCTTTTTGCCGATATTCGCGGATTTACTGCACTTTCAGAAAAACGAGACCCACGACAAGTTGTGTCAATATTAAACTCCTATTTTGCCATGATGGCCGACATCATATTAAAAAATAAAGGCACACTCGATAAATATATCGGGGATGGAATCCTCGCCTTTTTTGGCGCCCCCATAGCGCGGGAGGAACACGCAGCGCTGGCAGTAAATTCTGCAAAAGAGATGATATCCATGCTCGATATACTCAATAAAGAACTCATGCTCGACATACCCCTGCGTATTGGCATAGGAATCCATTCGGGAGAAGCTGTTGTGGGAAACATTGGTTCAACACTCAAAATGGAATATACGATAATCGGAGACACGGTAAACACAGCATCCCGCGTAGAAGGTCTCACGAAGGAATTTAAAGCAAATATCCTGATAACAGAAGAAACCTTTTCCCGGTTAAAAAATCCGGATAATATTACGCCTGAAAAAGAGATTACCCTGCGTGGTAAAACGCAGCCCATTAAGCTGTATCGAATAGAAATTTGACAATATCTCTCAATTTCTCGAGGATATATATTATGAACAAGCCCTTATTGAACACAAAACATTTAATCAGCCTTGTATCTTTTTTATTTCTATTTAATCTTGTTTCTTTTGCCTTTTCTCAGGATACAGAATCGCCTGAAACGGGCATGATAAAGGCCGTTACCGGGAAAGTATGGCTTCTTCGTGGGGATAAAAAGGAAGCGGCAAAAAAGGCCATGGAACTGAAAAAAGGCGACATCCTCGAAATCGAGGATCAGGCAAGCGCCACGATTGTCTATTTTAAAGGGGGGAAAAAAGAAGAATATAAATCCAAAGCGCTCATAGAAATCGGAATTGATAAGAGCATAATAAGGGAAGGAAGCATCACATCTGTCCAGGAATCGCAGGAAAAAAAGATTATCATGGATAAACCGAAAGAAGGTTTAAAACTCCAGGATAGAGATCTCGCCCACGCCGGAGGTCAGTTTATCCGTGGCATATTGTCACCCAAACAATATTTTGAAGACCAACATATCCAGCGTTATGCCGTTGTAGTGGGCATATCCGATTATAAAGACCCCAAAATACCCGACCTGAAATATGCCGATGCAGATGCTCAGGCTTTTTATGACTTTATTACCAGCCCCATCGGCGGCAATTTTAATAAAGAAAATGTCTTACTCTTAAAAAATGAGCAGGCAACCCTGAAAAATGTAAAGCTGGCCGTTACCAATTTTCTTAAAAAAGCAATCGATACTGATTTTGTCGTTATCTTTATGGCATGTCACGGCGAGCCTGAGCCAGACCGCCCCAACAATATTTATTTGCTGATGCACGATTCCGAACTCGACAGTCTGTCCGCAACGGCCTATCACATGGAAAATGTCAATACTGATATGAAGCGATACATCTCTGCAAAGAGGCTGATCTTCTTTGCCGATGCGTGTCATAGCGCCGGACTGACGGAAGGAGGTGTGGGCACAAGAGGATTTTCTAACACCGTCAACATCGCCCTCGCTGAGCTAAAGTCAACCAGGGAAGGGTGGGGAATAGTAAGCGCAAGCCGGGCAGGCGAATTGTCTATGGAATCCAGCCTGTGGGGTGGCGGGCACGGGGCATTTACTTACTATTTGCTGGAAGGAATGAAAGGAAAAGCGGATGTGGAAGGAAACAAAAACGGCATCGTAACCCTCGCAGAGTCATTCGATTTTCTCGAAGAAAATGTTAAGCGCGCAACTCAGAACGCACAGCATCCTGATACCGCAGGAAATTTCGACAATAACCTTCCGCTGGGTTTTCCGGGTATAGAAATTTCTCCGGAGGAAAAAGGACAAACAACCACTGCGCCTCGTTTTGGAACCGTCCAAATCGGCACAAGCCAGGAAGGGGCAAGTGTACTGGTAAATGGGAAGGAAGTCGGTACAAGTCCATTAAGCATCAGACTGGTGAGCGGCACTTATCCCATAACTATAAAAAAGAAAGGCTACGCTGATGTAACAGATACCATATTTGTCAATCCGGAGGAAACGACAGACTTTTACTACGAATTGACAGACGGTGAAAAAAGGGAAGCCGCAAAGACAGAACCTTTTCCTTCCGGCGGAACTCAACTGGAATACGCCGAGTCTGCACGTGATAAAGGAGATAAACAAAAAACAAAAGAAAACATTGATGCGCTCATCAAAGAATTAGAGGCAGTGGTAAAGGAACAAACTAAGGAAGAAAAACCCAAGGTAGCCAAAAAGGAAAAAGAAAAGATGCACGAGCCTGTAGAAGTTCCGCAAGTCGTGCCTATATCTCTCAAAGAATTTACCTTAAAAATGGGCGTATTGTCAAACAGGCGTGATATGGAAAGGTTTCGGCAAAGGATTATTGATGCGCTGGTCAGTCAAAAGGGTTTGAGTGTTGTCGAGAGGGATTTGGAATTTCAGGAGGAAATTTTAAGGGAACAAAGGCTCGGCGGTTCAATCCTTGCCGATGAGATGTTTAGAATCGGATTAGGGAAAATACAGGGGGCGGCGTTTTTCTGTTTTGGCGGGGTTTCTCCTGGCGATACACCGGATCAATTTGTTTTAAGGATGGAAATCGTGGATACCGCCACAACCCTTGTTGACACACTTGAATATGCCTTTAAGAGCGATGATAATCTAAAGATTGTAGCAAGTGATGTCGCTGCAAAAATCAGGGAAAAGATCGCTGCAAAACGGAAATTGTAAAAATAGTAATAGTTTACCACGGAGGTCCTAGCGCGGAGAACACGTACTTTCAGATAAATACCATGATTATTAAAAAATTCAAATTGATTGCCTTACTGTTTTTATTGTTACCAATGTTTGTCAGTTGCGCCACGGTATCCAATATCGGTACGGATAACTGGCGGGACTATTTTAAACCCGGTTGTTCGAAAGAAGAAATAACCAGAGACTTCAATCTTTACCGTGGCAAGTGGTGGAACCATTACGTACGAGGCCGCTGGTATGCCGATGGCGGGTACTACGACGAAGCCATACAAGATTTCAAAAAATCCATCAGCCTCAGAAGCAAGGACGAACGTTCTGCCAGGAGTTACGGCCTCCATTTCTGGGAATATTTTGCACACCGTGAACTGGGGATTGTTTACTATAATCAGGGAAAGTATGAAGAGGCCAAAAAGGAACTGGAAACATCACTTTCCACCGCAGATTCTGCCAGGGCCAAATTTTATCTGAACAAATCCAATGAGGCAATCCTGAAGATTACGAAGAGCGACCAGGAACCGCCGGAGATTAAAATATACTCGCACGCAGACGGTGAATTTGTAAATACACCCATAATAAACCTGAAAGGGGTCGTCTCTGACGACTGCTGTGCGAATTGTAACAATATCCTTATTCAGGGAAAAAAGTTATTTATCGAGCTTGCTGAAAAGAACATCAACTTTAGCGAAGACGTGCCCCTCCAGCCCGGCGAAAATGTGATTAGTTTGGAAGCATCAGACCTTACGGGAAAAAGCACAAAGAAAAATCTCACGGTGATACGGGACATACATCCTCCAATTTTATATCTGGATGATGTCCGGATACACCAAAAGGACGGTAAACAAATAGCCTCAGTAAAAGGGACGGTTGTGGATGATTACGGTTTAAAGGAATTTTATATTAATGACACCGAAGTGCGTATTCATTCATACAAAGAGGATCATTTTGATGAGGATATTGCTTTGACAGACGGTAATAAAATTTCATTTAAGGTCATCGATATAGCAGGAAATGAAACAAGAGGCATGCAACAGGTAGACACAAAAGCCTCATTATGGCCGGAAGGCGCGCAGAACAACGTTAAATACGTCTTTCATTCAACAAATAAACCCATCTTAATTGCTGCAAGCAAATTTGATAAATCCAGCATCAAGTCATTATTGGCTTCTCAGGATATTGATGTATCGCAATCGTCTCCCCAGGACTCTCCTGAGCCTGACGAAAACAATGGGGAAGAGGAAAAGCAAGAACAAACCCTTCCACAAAGCACGGCAAAGGATACCGTTCCTCCTACAATACATACCGATATAAAATCGGCTGTTGTTTACGATGCAAACCTCTTCTTCAGCGGAAATGTACATGATGACAACAGCGTTGCAAAACTCTTCGTGAATCAAAGTCCATTAGAAATTCGACAGGGGAAGCATGTCTTCTTCAATCATTATCTAACGCTGAACGAAGGGGAAAACACCATTACCGTGAAAGCCGTCGATGCGCAAGGCAATGAAACCCAGCTTCCGCCTGTAAAAATTACAAAAAAGACCTTTGAGCTTCTAGAGACAGACGCCCGATACACTGTCGCTCTTTTGCCTTTAAGGATTTTTACAGAAAAAGGTGTGCCCTCTGAAACGGTTTATTCTATGCTGCTCAAGGCATTCGATGAAGAGCCGAAGAGATTTAACTTCGTTGAAAGGGATCGAACAAAGCTCGAAGAAATTCTCCATGAGCAAAAGATCAGCAACACCGAACTCACATCACCGGATGCCGCCATCAAGATTGGCAAGATTCGTGCTGCCGAGGGCATGTTATTTGGCGCCGTGGAAGAAGACGCCAAAGGTATTAACGTTACATTACGACTGGTGGACACGGAAACAACGCGGGTGCTTGCGAATGCCGATGTATACGATGAAGATAAGAGTATGAAAAACCTCGAATGGCTTATGCATGGATTGTCATTAAAGATGAAACGACAGTTTCCCATGATTGAAGGGAACGTTATTCACGTCTCCGGTAACGGATTCCACGTTAATACCGGCGCTAAAAGCGGCGTCGGCGTTGGTATGAAGTTATTATTGTTCCGTGAAATCAGGGAAGGGGAATTTGTATTAAAAGAGCCGCTCGATACGGTTGCCAGGGTAGTGCAGGTGCAGCCCGAGACCGCCTTTGCAAAGGTCATAAGCTCAAAAGGCGCTGAAAAGGTAGAAAAGAAAGACCTTGTGATAACGAAATAAAAAATAAACCACAGATTACTCAGATGACACAGATTTAATATTATAAAAATCTGTGCTGGTTCAGGGCTTGTAGTCTGAATCGAAACATTTTGGTTCAATCGAGGACGATTGAACCAGCAAAAAGGGAACCGCAAATGGAAGTTGGCGCTCATTGAGAGGAACAATCCTGATTGGAATGATCTTGCAAAAGACTGGATTCCCGTTAAAAGCATGCGGGAATGACATATAAGTTATGTAGGATGGGTTAAGCGGAAGCGAACCCATCATTATTTTCTATTTTAGGTGTTGATATGAAACACAAACGCATTCTTTTTATACCGATGTTTCTTTTCATTATATTACCTCTGGCACATACTTCCTTTGCCCAGTTTTCACTCACCCCTCCCAACATCAATGCAACCCCGCTTCCTGTAGGTTCTGGCGCTAGGGCAATAGGTCAGGGGAGCGCCTTTATCGCCGTTGCAGATGATGCAACGGCTGCATCGTGGAACCCCGGGGCATTGATACAATTGGAAAGGCCGGAACTCTCCGTAGTGGGTTCTTTCCTGTCAACACAGCAGGATTTCAATCCCGGCAGCACCGGCTGGTCGCTCGGTGATGAAGCGGTGTCTCGCGGTGACCTGAATTATGCCAGCGTTGCATATCCATTCAGGGTATTTAGGAAAAATTTCGTAGCTGCCCTGAATTATCAGCAAATATACGACTTCCACATGAATCTGGATTTCAAACAGGTAAGCATAGACCGGACACCCCCTGCACTCAATTACAGGCAAAACATCGATTTTGAATCAAAGGGAGGCGTTGGCGCACTGACGCCTGCGATTTCCATGCTGGTGGTACCAAAATTATCCGTAGGCGTAGCCGTGAATATTTTCACGGACGAATTTTTTGGAAACTACGCATGGAAACAAACGACCAAGTCAACCGGAGCAGGCACCCTTGCTGGCACAAATATTACTACCGCATACAATTCAGACACGACGTTCAAGAATTTTCAGGCAATTAACGTAACAACCGGCATACTCTGGGACGTATGGGAGAAAGAGGACAAGCTCCTCACCTTTGGCGCTGTTTACGATACGCCATACACGGCTGAGGTAGACCGCATTACCGATTTTACATCCATTTCTACCTTTGGACAATCTTCGGGGCGTGAGAGGAAAAATTTTGAGGTAGACTACCCCATGTCTTTCGGCGCCGGTTTTGGCTTCCGCTATAACGATGCATTATCATTCTCGATGGATGTGACGTGGACGGATTGGTCTGAATATAAACAGGAAGACGAAGACGGTAATAAATCGCGTCCTCTGGGAGGCGCATCCACAGACAGGGATATTGACGATACCTATGCAATCAGGTGCGGTACGGAATATTTGATATTCGGGAAAAAAGTAATCATCCCCGTACGCGGCGGGCTTTTCTATGACCCCCGTCCATCGTTAGACGATCCCACTGATGTGTACGGATTCAGCGTGGGAAGTGGAATTACATTCAAACGGTTCAGCCTCGATGGCGCCTACCAATTCCGATGGGCAAACGACGTGGATGGTGAAGATTTTGGCTTAGATGGAACACATTTCGACCTCAACGACCATATGTTCCTGGCATCTGTTATTGTTTATTTTTAATTTGAGTATATGCCATTTGTCGCTTTTCTTTTATTCATTATAACAAGTTTTATCGTAACACATCAGACAGCCAGTGGGCAGGTTCATATAGCAGAACCTTCATCAACATTGCAACCGCTCCCATCTGTAATTCCGACATTAACGTATCAACTTACACTTGAACCATCGTTAACCCGACCTTCGCAATTCGAGGGGTAGACAAGCCGCTAAGCCAGTAAAATCAAGGGGTCATCTAAAAAGGTCGGCACTACAGGACTGTCTGTCCGGAGGCATAAACCTTTGGCGGCGGTTGCTCAGGA
>Ga0194119_10011902_pt1 | contig 11136 bp, 22 predicted proteins | sample TA2MahC100mmetaG_FD_148620 | JGI IMG/M metagenome (GOLD analysis project Ga0194119, IMG submission 148620) | Freshwater microbial communities from Lake Tanganyika, Tanzania - TA2015018 Mahale Deep Cast 100m | ecosystem: Environmental > Aquatic > Freshwater > Lake | place: Tanzania: Lake... | reverse complement strand
CCGGAACCCGGAGCGCCGAACAGCATTACCGCCAGGGGTCGCTGGGGAGCAGATTTGCTGGCGGTATCGGCGTTAGTTGTTGTCAAAGATCAGAACGTCCCTGGTAAGGAATGTCAGACAGAACTGCGGCGGCCGCGGATACGGCCCGCACGCGGGGTAAATCCTTCGTAATGGCGCATAATCAACTGGGCTTCGATCTGGTTGACCGTGTCCATGGCCACGCCGACGACGATCAGCAGGCTGGTGCCGCCGAAGTAGAAGTTGACGTTGAGGCCGTCGAGGATAAAGCGCGGGAAGTTGGCGTCAATCCAGTTGCCCATCAGCGGCAGATGCTGGAGCTTGATACCGGAGATCATGATTTCCGGCAACAGGCAGAGCACCGCGAGATACAGACCGCCAACGACGGTGATCTTGGTCAGCACCTTGTTCATATACTCGGCCGTGTTTTTGCCCGGACGAATACCGGGGATGAATCCGCCGTACTTGCGCATGTTGTCGGCCGCTTCATTCGGGTTGAAGATGATCGACACATAGAAGAAGCAGAAGAAGATAATCAGCGCGATGAATAGGATGATGTAGAGCGGTTCGGAGTGCTGAATCGAACGCAGCATCGCCGACAGATACGGATTGTCCCGGACCCAGGCGATCTGCGTCGCCGTTTGCGGGAACGTCAGGAGCGAGCTGGCGAAGATGACCGGGATGACGCCGCCGGCGTTGACCTTCATTGGAAGGTGCGTCGACTGCCCGCCCATCATCTTGCGTCCGACCACCCGCTTGGCGTACTGCACCGGGATGCGCCGCTCGCCGCGTTCGACGAGTACAATCAATCCGACGACGAAGACCATGACCGCGAGGATGATCAGCACTTGCAGCATGTTCCACTCGCGCGTCTGAAACGCCTTCTGATAGATGTTGTAGATCGCCGAGGGAAGGCCGACAACGATGCCGGTGAAGATGATCAGCGACATGCCGTTGCCGATGCCGCGTTCGGTGATCTGCTCACCGAGCCACATGATGAACGCCGTTCCAGTGGTGAGCGAAATCATCGTGATGAAGATGAAGCCCCAGCCCGGATTCACAACGAAGTTACCCTGCGCCTGTAGCGATTGGGCGATGATAAACGACTGCACCAGCGCCAGAATGACGGTCAGGTAGCGCGTGTACTGCGTGATCTTGCGCCTGCCGATCTCGCCTTCCTTCTGGAGCTTTTCGAGCGTCGGCACCATAATCGTCATCAACTGCAGGATGATCGAACTGGTGATGTAAGGCATGATGCCGAGCGCAAAGACCGTCAGCCGGCGGAACATGCCGCCGCTGAACAGATCGAAGAACCCAAGCAACGTTCCCTGATTCTGCTTGAAAAACTCTTCCAGCCGTTCGGCGTCGATACCGGGGGTCGGAATGTGTCCGCCCAGCCGGTAGATCGCCAGAAGGCCGAGCGTGAAGAGAATCCGGTTCCGGAGATCCGGAATCCGAAACGCATTCGCCACTGCTTCGAAAAACTTCATGCCGATCCTTTCCGAGGGGAGGCTAGTTCGCCGCCGCCGGCTTGGCTTCGATCACGATCGCCTTGCCGCCGGCCTTTTCAATCTTCTCTTTGGCCGAGGCCGAAAAACTGGCCGCGGTGACGGTGATCGCGCGGGTAAGGTCGCCCTGTCCCAGCACCTTCAAACCGTCGAGCAACTTCTTGACGACGCCCGACTTCTTGAGCGACTGCGCGTCGAATTCGTTGCCTTCCAGTTCGTTCAGCGTCGCCACGTTCACGACGGCATATTCGATCTTGAAGGGAGCGTTCGAGAAGCCACGCTTCGGCAGGCGGCGGTGCAGCGGCATCTGACCGCCTTCGAAACCGCGCATGCGCGAATAACCCGAGATCGACTTGGCGCCCTTGGCGCCGCGGCCGGAGTACTTGCCGCGGCCGGTGCCCATACCTTGGCCGAGCCGCCGCTTCTTCTTTACCTGGCCCGCCGGGGCCTTGATGGAACTGAGATTCATTGCCGTTTCCTTGGATTACTCGACAATCCGGAGCAGATGGGGGACCTTCAACACCATGCCGCGAAAGGACGGTGTATCGGGGCGCTCGACGATGCGGTTGAGCTTGCGCAGGCCGAGGCTCCGCACGATGACCTTATGGGTTTCGGGGGTGCAGATCGGGCTGCGGTAGAGCTGGATTTTGATTTTCTTGTCGGCCATTGGAATACTCCTACATCTTCTCGATTGCGATGCCGCGCATATCGGCGACGACCGCTTTGTCGCGAAGCAGTTCGAGAGCCGCGATGGTCGCCTTCACAACGTTATGCGGGTTGTGGGTGCCAAGCGACTTGGTCAGCACATTCGGGATGCCGACCGCTTCGATCACGGCGCGAACCGGACCGCCGGCGATCACGCCGGTACCTTGCGGAGCGGGCTTCAACAGCACGCGTCCCGCGCCGAAACGGCCCGTCACCGGGTGCGGAATCGTTGTTTCGAGCACGTTGATCTTGCGGAGATTCTTCTTCGCCGCTTCGATCCCCTTCTTAATGGCCGCCGGAACTTCCTTCGCCTTGCCGGTACCGTAGCCGACCGTCTTGGCCTGCGGGTCGCCGATCACAACCAGCGCCGAGAAACTGAGGTTCTTGCCGCCCTTGACAACCTTGGTCACGCGATTGATGGACACCACCTGCTCCTTGAGCCCCGAGGTCGCTTCCGCGCGCCTGTTACGTTCATTTGCCATGTGTGCTAAATCCTCTTAGAATTCCAACCCGGCTTCGCGCGCCGCATCGGCCAGCGCCTTGATACGGCCGTGATACAGGAATCCGCCGCGGTCGAAAACAACCGCCTTGATTCCCTTTTCCTTGGCGCGTCCGGCGACCAGTTCGCCGATCGCTTTCGCGCCGGCGACGTTGCCGCCGTTGGCCGCGCCTTTTTCCGCCGACGAGGCCGCCACCAGGGTCGTACCCGTGCGGTCGTCGATAACCTGCGCGTAGATGTGCTTGATCGAGCGGAACACGGCCAGACGGGGCCGGGCCGCGGTTCCGGCGAGCTTCTTACGGATCCGGGTGTGAATCCGGCGCCGGACTTCGTCGCGATTGACTTTGCTAACCATGTCTTATTTGCCCTTTCCGCCCGCACCGGACTTGCCGGCCTTCTTGCGGAGCACTTCGCCCGTATAGCGGACACCCTTGTTCTTGTATGGGTCCGGCTTGCGGAGCCCGCGGATGTTGGCCGCCAACTGGCCGAGCACCTGCTTATCGTGCCCGGTGAGGATGATGTGCGTGTTCTTGTCGATCTTGGCTTCAACGCCCGCCGGCAGCAGCACTTCAATCGGGTGCGAATAGCCAAGCGTAAAGTGGATGATGTCCTTGCCCTTGGTCTCGGCGCGGAAACCGACGCCGACGATATCGAGTTCGCGCGTGAATCCCGCCGACACGCCTGTGATGGCGTTGAAGGCCAGCGCCCGGGTCAACCCGTGCACGGCGCGGTAGCTATCGTTTTCGCGTTTGACGTCGACAACGTTGCCGTTCTGTTCGATGGTGATGCCCTGCGGCACCGGCACCGTCAGTTTGCCCTTGGGGCCTTCGACATGAAGGCCACCGTCGAGCTTGATCTTGACGCCCGCCGGCAGCGGGATCGGTTTTTTTCCAATACGTGACATTTGATTTTGTTCCTTGCGGTTCTTGCTACGCGGGTTCGTTGCCGAACCCGGCTTCGCCGTTTAGAGCGTGATGACTACCAAACCGTGCACAACAGTTCGCCGCCGACGCCTTCTTTTCGCGCCGTTCGCCCGGTCATGACGCCTTTCGGCGTCGTCAGAATGTTGATGCCCATCCCGCCGAGCACACGCGGAATTTCCTTGCTGCCACAGTACATGCGGCGGCCCGGTTTCGAGGCGCGTTCCATGTGATTGATCACAGGCTCGTTGGAGGGGTTGTACTTCAGATAAATCTTGATGACGCGCTTCGAACCTTCGTCGCCCTGTTTGTAGTTGAGGATATAGCCCTCTTCCTTCAGGATGCGCGCGATTTCGAGCTTCAGCTTCGACCCGGGCACGTCCACTTTGGCGTGGCGCGCCTGCATGGCGTTCCGAATCCGGGTAAGCATGTCGGCGATGGGATCGCTAACCATTCTCGATATTCCTTCCTTCGTGACTTCTCGTTCTTACCAGCTTGCCTTGATCACGCCCGGGATCTCACCGGCGAGCGCGAGTTTGCGGAAACAGATACGGCACAGGCCGAATTTGCGGATGTAGGCGCGGGGACGGCCGCAACGGAAGCAGCGGTTGCGGTGGCGAACGCCGAGCTTCGCCGTCTTTTTCTGCTTATGCTCCTTGAGCTTCAGGTCCTTCGCGATTTTGGCGGTGGTGGCCATTCGATCTCAATTCCTCTCTTACTGCTGCTTGCCGGCAAACGGCATGCCCATGTGCTTCAGCAGCGCCAGACCCTCGGCGTCGGTACGCGCGGTGGTGGTGATGCAAATGTTGAGGCCCTTGGTCTTTTCGACCTTGTTGTAGTCGATCTCGGGGAAGATCAACTGATCCTTCAGCCCGAGCGTGTAATTGCCGCGGCCGTCGAAGGATTTCGACGACACGCCGCGGAAGTCGCGGACGCGCGGCAGCGAGATGTTCACCAGGCGGTCGAGAAACTCGAACATGCGGTCGCCGCGCAGCGTGACCATGCAGCCGATCGGCATGTTTTCGCGCAGCTTGAAAGCCGCGATCGATTTTTTTGCCTTGCAGATGACCGGGCGCTGCCCGGCGATCTGCGTCAATTCGTTCACAGCGCCGTCCATCAGCTTCGGGTTGCCCGTCGCTTCGCCCAGGCCGATGTTCAACGAGATCTTCTCGATCTTCGGAACGGCATTGATGTTGGAGTAGCCGAACTCCTTCATCAAGGCCGGCATGACGTTTTTGGTGTAGTGTTCGCGGAGTCTTGCCATAGGTGTTCCTTACTTCTTGCCGGCGAGCGTTTCGCCGGTCTTGCGGGCGACACGGACCTTGCGGGCGCCGTCGCCTTCGCCTTCGCCTTCGATCTTGTAGCCGATTCGGCTTGCCTTCCCATTGCCGGTGACGATCATGACGTTGGAAACGTGGATCGGCGATTCCTTCTCGGCGATGCCGCCCTTAATCTGCTTAGCCGGATTGGCCTTGGTATGCCGCTTGACCATGCGCACGCCCTCGACCAGAACGCGGTTCTTGTCGTTTTGCACTTCGAGCACACGCCCGGTCTTGCCCTTGTCGGAGCCGGTGATCACCTTGACGGTGTCGCCCTTGCGGAGTTTAATCGTTCCCATTTAGATAACCTCAGGCGCGAGCGAAACGATCTTCATGAACCGCTTGTCGCGCAATTCGCGGGCCACCGGACCGAACACGCGCGTGCCGATCGGCTCGCCCAGTTCGTTGATCAACACGGCGGCATTGGTGTCGAAGCGGATATAGGTTCCGTCCTTGCGGCGGGTCTCCTTGCGCATACGCACGACCACGCAGCGGACAACCTTTCCCTTTTTTACCGTTCCATCCGGGGCGGCTTCCTTGACAGACGCCGTGATGACGTCGCCTAGGCCAGCGCGCAATCCGAGATCGCCGCCGCGCGGCGAAATGCACTGCAGCTTGCGAGCGCCGCTGTTGTCGGCCACCTCGAGGATTGTTCTCATCCCAATCATGACTGGTTCTCCTTATGCCCCGTGCTCGGCGACCTGAACGGCGGCACGAACAACTTCGGCCAGCGCCCAGCGCTTCAATTTCGATAGCGGACGGTACTCGACGATGCGCACCAGATCGCCCACTTTGGCCAGTCCGGTCTCGTCGTGCGCGTAAAACTTCTTGCGCTTCTTCACGATCCGGCGGTACAGCGGATGCGCCACGCGGCGGGAGACTTCGACGACGATCGTCTTCGCCATCTTGGTCGATACCACCTGGCCGACCTTCTCCTGCCCTTTTGCTTTGGTTTGTTCAGCCATGGGTTACTTCGCCCTCTCGCGCAGCACGGTCAGAATCCGCGCGCGGTCTTTCTTCATCTCGCGGTACTTCTTCAGGCCGTCGGTCTGGCCCAGCGACATTTGGAACTTGATGCGGAACATCGATTCGTGCATGTCGGTGGCGTCCTTTTCCAGGACCGCCGTGTCTTTCTCTCGGATCTTATCCGCGTTCATGGTCGTTTCTCTCTTATGCCTGATCGTGACGGGAAACCATCTTGGTCTTGAGCGGAAGCTTTTGCGCGGCCAGGCGGAACGCCTCGGCGGCGACCTCGGGAGCGACGCCTTCCATCTCAAACAGAATCTTGCCCGGACGGATCACGGCGACCCAGAACTCCGGCGCGCCTTTGCCCTTACCCATACGGGTTTCGGCCGGCTTCTTCGATACCGGCTTATCCGGGAAAATGCGGATCCAGACCTTGCCGCCGCGCTTGATGTGGCGGGTCATGGCGATACGGGCCGCTTCGATCTGGCGGTTGGTGATCCAGCCGCAGACCATCGCCTTCAAGCCGTAGTCGCCAAAGCTGATCGAACTGCCCCGCCACGCCGCGCCGGTCATACGGCCGCGCTGCTGTTTGCGGTACTTTACCTTCATCGGCATCAACATAGGCGATTACTCCTTGTTCTCCGCGGCGCCTTCGGAGGCCGCGCCTTCGGGACCATCTGCTTTCCAAGTCGGCTGCACGGGCTGCGCCAGAGGCGGCGCAATCGGACGCGAACCGGACGCGCCTTCGGCCTGCGGCGGTGTGGGCTGCACGGGCGGACCACCACGGTCGCCGCCACGATCGCCACCACGGTCCCCACCTCGCTCACCGCGGCGTTCGCGGCGCTCGCCGCCTTCGCCACGATCACGGCGCGGGGCGCGGCGCGGTTCGGGTTCATTGCCCATCTTGCGGAAGTCGCCGAGGATCTCACCCTTGTAGATCCACACCTTGACGCCGATTACGCCGTAGGTGGTCTGAGCTTCACTGAAGCCGTAGTCGATATCGGCGCGCAGCGTGTGCAGCGGCAACTGGCCATCGAGATACCACTCCGAACGCGCGATTTCGGCGCCGTTCAGACGACCGGAAACACGGACCTTGATGCCCTTGCAACCCAGGCGCTTGGCCGAATCGACCGACTTGCGCATCGCACGGCGGAACGCCACGCGCTTTTCAAGCTGCATCGCGATCGACTCGCTCACCAGCTGCGCGTCGACGTCGGGTTTGGAGACTTCCTGAATGTCGATGAAGACTTCGCGCTTGGTGCGCTTGGCCAGCTCGCTCTTGAGCTTTTCGATCTCGGCGCCCTTGCGTCCTATGATGATGCCGGGGCGCGAGGTGCGGATCGTGATACGGAGCTTGTTGCCGGGGCGGTCGACTTCGACCGAGCTCACGCCGGCGGCCTTCAGCCGCGAACGAAGTTCGTCCTTCAGGTCGAGATCTTCCTCGAGCAGCCGGGCGTAGTCCTGCTTGGCGAACCACCGCGACCGCCAGGTCTTGGTGACGCCGAGCCGGAATCCATAAGGATGTGTTTTCTGACCCATGTTTATCCTTTGTTCTTCTCGTCAACCGCGACAACGATATGGCTGATGCGGCGCTGGTAGCGGTAGGCGCGGCCCATCGGCGCCGGGCGCAGCCGCTTCATGCGCGGTCCTTCGTTGACGTAGGCTTCGCTCACCACGAGCGCGTCGACATCGACCTGGTCGTTCTTGTTCTCGGCGTTGGCGATGGCCGAACGCAGTACTTTCTCGACGGTCGGAGCGATCTTCTTGTTGGTGGAGCGCAGAATGTTGATTGCGTCGCCGGCCTTCGCCCCGCGGATGAGATCCACGACGAGGCGCGCCTTCTGCGGCGAAATCCGTACAAATCTTGCTTCGGCTCTTGCTTGCATGTCCGTAATCCTTTCGCTCAGCCGGCCTTGGCGGTCTTCTCGGTTTTGGCCACGTGACCCTTGAAGGTCCGGGTCGGCGAGAACTCGCCGAGTTTGTGGCCAACCATGTTTTCGGTCACATAAACCGGGATGAATTTCTTGCCGTTGTGCACCGCGAAGGTGTGCCCGATGAAGGTGGGCAGAATGGTGGAACGGCGCGACCAGGTCTTGACGACCTTCTTATCATTGGCGCTGTTCAGCTTCTCCACCTTCGCCAGAAGGTGGTCATCGGTGAACGGTCCCTTTTTTAACGATCGACCCATTGTTTCCTGTCCTCTTCCTTACTTGCCTCGGCGCGTGACAATCTGGTTGTCGGTGCGCTTGTTGTTCCGCGTCTTGAAGCCGCGCGTGGGCTGGCCCCAGGGGGTGACCGGGTGACGGCCGCCCGAGGTACGGCCTTCGCCGCCGCCATGCGGGTGGTCGACCGGGTTCATCGTTACACCGCGATTGTGCGGCGTGCGGCCCTTCCAGCGCGTGCGTCCGGCTTTGCCCGACGTTTCGTTTTCGTGTTCGGTGTTTCCCACCTGGCCGACCGTCGCCATGCAGCGCACGTCGATCTTGCGGACTTCGCCCGAAGGCAGCTTCAGGAGTGCTGTGTCACCTTCGCGAGAGACCAACTGGGCCTGCGCGCCGGCCGAACGGGCCATCTGCGCGCCCTTGCCGGGGCGGAGTTCGATGTTGTGAACAACGGTGCCGGCGGGGATGTTCTTAAGCGGCAGCGCGTTGCCCGGCAGAATGTCGGCCGTCGGACCGCTCATCACGGTCGCGCCGACGTTCAATCCAACCGGAGCAATGATGTAGCGCTTTTCGCCGTCGACATAGTGCAGCAGAGCGATACGTGCCGAACGGCCCGGATCGTATTCGATCGCGGCGACCTTGGCCGGAACGCCGGCCTTGTCGCGCTTGAAGTCGATCAGGCGCATCAACTGTTTGTGCCCGCCGCCGATGAAGCGGCTCGTCACGCGGCCCGTCGAGTTGCGTCCGCCCGACTTGCGCCGGCCGACCGTCAACGACTTCTCGGGCGTTTCCTTGGTGATCTCGTCCCGCGTCAGCGTCGTCATGTAACGGCGGCTGGGTGTATACGGGCGGTATGTTTTCACTGGCATGGTGCGATTCCTTGTTTCCGGCGGTTTAGAGCTCGGCGTACTCCGGCATCTTTTCGCCCGACTTAAGGCGGACGTAGGCCTTCTTCCAGTCGGAGCGGTAACCGGCGTAGCGCCCGCGGCGGCGGAGCTTGCCTTCGTTGTTCATCACGCGCACGGCGTCGACTTTCACTTTGAAGAGTTTCTCGACAGCGGCCTTGATGTGGATCTTGTTGGCGTCCGGGTTGACTTCAAAGCAAAGCGTGTTTTCGCTTTCCTTCTTGGTGAGTCCCTTTTCGGTCACTACAGGGCGGCGGATTGTTTCGTAGATCGTCATTAGGCGAGGCCCTCGGAGAGTCGTTTCGCGGCCGCTTCGCTGATTAAAATCTGCTTGGCGTCGAGCAGGTGATACGGATTCACGTCGTGCGAATTCAACAGTGTCAATCCGGCGACGTTGCGCGCGCCGAGCGACAGATTGCGGTCACCGGTGTTGTCGATGACAAGCACTTTGTTGGGCGATTCCAGGCGCTTGAGAGCGCCCGCGAACGTCTTGGTCTTGTGATCGGCTAGCGAGAAGGTGCTGACAATCTTGACCGCGCCGTCGTTCAACTTGGCGGTAAGGGCCGAGCGCAGCGCGCCGACCAGCATCTTCTTCGGCAGCGAGTAGCTGTAGTCGCGCGGTTGCGGACCGTGCGTGGTGCCGCCGTGGCGCCACAGCGGGCTGCGGATCGAACCCATACGGGCGCGGCCGGTTCCCTTCTGCTTCCACAATTTCTTGCCCGATCCGGCGACTTCGTGCCGGGTCTTGGTCTTTGCCGTCCCGCGGCGAATACCCGCCAGGTAGTTGCGGACGGCTTCATACAGCAGCGCTTGGTTCACTTCCGCGCCGAACACGGCTTCGGAGAGCTCGACCGAGCCCACTTTATTGTTATTCAGATCGATAACGTCGACGGTTGGCATCTCGCGCTCCTCTTAGTGCCCCTTCTTGCTGCGGCGCAGAACGACGTAGCCGCCGTTCGGCCCAGGCACCGCGCCCTTTACCAGGATCAGATTTTCCTCGGTGTCCACCTGTACGATTTCCAGGTTCCTAACGGTGACCTGGACGTCGCCCATGTGGCCGGACATCTTCATGCCGGGGAATACGCGGCTCGGGAAACTCGACGCGCCGATCGAACCGGGCGCGCGGTTGAACATCGAACCGTGCCCCCCAGGACCGCCCCTGAAATTATGCCGCTTTATCACCCCGGCGAAGCCGCGGCCCTTGGAAGTGCCGATGACGTCGACCTTCTCGGCCACCTGAAACTCTTCGGCCAAAACGCGGTCGCCCTGCTTCATATCGTCGGCGTGCGCGCCGAGACGGAGTTCCTTGAGAAACTTGATCCCGTCGGCCGAAGCCTTCTTTAAGTGGCCCGCGGCGGGCTTGGAGATCCGCGCCGGTTTCACATATTCCATCAGTCCGAGTTGGACCGCGCTATATCCGTCGGTGGCCGGCGTCTTGCGCTGCACGACCACACAGGGACCCGCCTTCACCACGGTGACCGGGACCACCTGGCCTTCCGCGTTGAAGATTTGCGTCATCCCGATTTTCTTGCCGAGAATTCCTGGGCTCATATTGCTTTCCTTGACTCCGGGGACTTTGTTTCACCCTTGCAACCGCCGCGGCGCCCTCGCCGCTCGTCATTGCGCATGGGGATTACCCCGATCCAATTTCTTTTCTGCGCCGGCCGCGATTATCGCTTGCCGAACGCCTTGATTTCCACGTCCACGCCAGCCGGCAGGTCCAGCTTCATCAGCGCATCGACGGTCTCCTGGGTGGGAGACAAAATATCGAGCAGGCGCTTGTGCGTGCGGACTTCAAACTGCTCGCGCGACTTCTTATCCACGTGGGGCGAGCGGTTCACCGTCACGCGGTTTTTCAACGTCGGAAGCGGGATCGGTCCGGCGACCTGCGCGCCGCTGCGCTTGGCCGTAGCCACGATTTCCGCCGTCGATTGGTCGAGCACGCGGTGGTCGTAAGCCTTCAGCCGGATTCGGATGCTTTCACGTAAGGACATGTTCTGATTCTTTCAACGAAACGAGGGGACTGGATCACAGTCCCCTCGCGTTAGTTTTTTATCCAACAATCTCCGCCACGGTGCCGGCGCCAACGGTACGGCCGCCTTCGCGAATCGCGAAGCGCAAGCCCTTGTCCATA
>Ga0194119_10011901_pt1 | contig 11136 bp, 8 predicted proteins | sample TA2MahC100mmetaG_FD_148620 | JGI IMG/M metagenome (GOLD analysis project Ga0194119, IMG submission 148620) | Freshwater microbial communities from Lake Tanganyika, Tanzania - TA2015018 Mahale Deep Cast 100m | ecosystem: Environmental > Aquatic > Freshwater > Lake | place: Tanzania: Lake... | reverse complement strand
GCCGGGGGAGCGTATTTCTGTCGTTCCATTATCCTGAAACACAGACCAATGTGTTAACAGGTCCCGGAGAAGACATGCTTGCCCTTACCCCTGAATATAAGGTATGTGCCGTTAAGGTTAAAAAATTGTAAGTTATAAAAATATTCAATTGATGGAACCTGAGATATCGATAATCATTCCTCTGTATAACGAAGTTGAAAACATTGAGCCGTTGGCACACGCCATAATAAATGCTTTAAAAAGCTATGCGTATGAAGTTATTGTCGTGGATGATGGCAGCACTGACGGCAGCGCTGAAAAGCTGAAAAAATGGTGTGCGGAACATGCCGGCTTCCGGACGATACGATTTAAGAAGAATGCCGGGCAGACGGCTGCTATGGATGCTGGATTTAAACATGCCGCGGGGAAATATGTAGTGTCGATGGACGCTGATTTACAGAACGACCCTGCCGATATTCCAAAGTTGCTGGGACAATTAAAATCGTATGATATGGTGTGTGGCTGGAGATTAAAAAGAAACGACCCGCTGATAAAACGTATTTCCTCGAAAGTGGCAAATTATATCCGGAATAAACTTTCCTGGGAAGATATTAAGGATACGGGATGTTCACTCAAGGCATATCGGAAAGAATGCCTCGATAAAATCAAATTGTTTAACGGCATGCACAGGTTTTTACCAACACTTTTCAAAATGGAGGGATTTTCCGTTACTGAAATTATCGTTGCCCACCATCCCAGGAAATATGGGAAGTCAAAGTACGGAGTATCAAATAGAGCTGTGAGGGCATTTGTTGATTTGTTGGCAATACGATGGATGAAAAAGAGAAAGCTTCGTTATGAGGTAGAGAATGAGTAATGTTATAACACAGATTAATATTTGGGTTATTTTGGGGTTTATCGGGCAGTTTATGTTTGGATCACGATTCATTGTCCAATGGATTCTTTCCGAGAAGCGCGGAGAAAGTTTCATACCGGAAATATTCTGGTATTTAAGTATGGCGGGCAGTTCAATATTAATGACATACGCAATATATAGACGAGATCCCGTTTTTATTATGGGGCAATCGTTCGGACTTTTTATATATATACGTAATATTATGCTTATTTATAAAAAGCGGAAAATAATCAACACCACAAATAAATAAGCATTTATGTTTTATGTATATGCTTTTTAAGGAAAAATAGAATTTCATTCCGATGGTTTCTTCGCATAATTCATAAGTGAAAAAAACGTTTTTTATTATCATATTGCCTTTTTTCATAGTATCGTGCAATTATCTTGAGGAACAATCTACCCCCCTCATAAAAACTTTAAATCCGCCTGAAAAAAACGAAATTACCAGCGTAGCAATAGTACCCTTTCAGAATAAAAGTGAAAAACCGGGGGCTGATGATGTTTTGCGTAAGAGTTTTTTCACTCATTTTGGCGCTAAAGGGTATAGTTTGATAAGGCTTGAAGAGATTGACGAACGAATAAATCTCGCTGGCATTGACAGAAGCAAACTGGAAAATGAAAATCTTTATAATTTGGGAAGAATGGTAAAGGCGGATGCTTTAGTTTTTGGCACAGTTACAAAATGTGATAAACATTTTTTCGGGGTATATTCGCAGGTTGTTTTTTCCGCGGAAATGAAAATGGTTGACGCCAGGACGTCTGAGGTAATCTGGGAGGCGGGACACACGGAAAAAATGCATAGTGATTCAATACCGGTATCTGTTCTCGGTATTCCAATGGCGGTTGTTGACAGTTCAATTAATGTAAGAGAAAAAGTAATAGAGGATACGGTAGAACACCTGGTAAGGAAATTTATGGCAAGCGTTCCTTGCAAAGAATTTTGTTCTTTATCAGGCATAAGTGCGATATCAATAAAAACAAAAAGTGATACACCGATGGTTTTTTATACGGTGCAGGCTGGCGATACGTTATACAGCATATCCAGGAAGTTTTTTGATGATAATGCTATGGTAAAAGAACTTTGCCAGGCGAATGAAGGAATATCGGCGGATTCATTGACTGTTGGTCAGGAACTGATAATACCCGCCGTTCCAATTCTGAACAATATTGATGAAATACAATATATTGAAGATGAAAAATATAAGAGGGCTGTTTATCGCATTCGCTGGGGAGATAATCTTTATAAACTTGCTTCCAAAGCATATAATGATGCAAAAAACTGGAGAATTATCTACGATGCGAATAAAAATGAGATAAAAAACATTGAGGATGTTCCTGTAGGGCAGGTTATTATCATTCCATTGCAAATTTCCAGGAGATAAATTGATTTCCGGAAATAAGATAACAAGCTACGTTTATTTGCTTTCGCCTTAATCCGAAAATTATGCGGCGCATTGTGTGTAGTAATCAAGCAAGGCATCCAGAATGTCTTTTGTGTTTGTCTTGCCTTTGTCAAATATTATTTTCCCGTGAGATTCTTTAGGTCCCCATCTTTCAAAATTTGGCTTGGAAAACAGGGCGACAGTCTTCGTTCCCGCTGCGATTGCAAGATGCATCGTGCCTGAATCAGGGGTTAACACTGCTTTACACTTTGATATTAACGCGGCTGTTTCACGTACCGAGGTGCCTTTTATGTATAAGGCGTCTCCCATTGCAGACCTTATATATGTTTCATTTTTTACCTCTTCAGGCCCTATAAATATTACAATAGGAATATTTCTTGCCCTTAAGTTATTTGTAATAATTCCAAGACTTTGCAAATTCCACGCTTTTCCTTTTTTTTGTCTGCCGCCGGTGAATATACCAATCGGCTTTTGAGAAGGATTTCCGATATGCTGTCTGAAGAAATCTTCTGCCCATAACAGCTCTTTTGGTTTGAGAATAATTTTGCGTTCATCAAGAGCCGGTATTCCGATTTGTTTCATGCATTCCATTATTTGATCCACTTTATGGCGTGAGTGTGGATGTTTAAAAACGGAAGTAAATAATATGTTGCCATCGTTTCGTTGACATCCTATGCGATGCCTGGTTCCGGAGGCATAGGTGATATAGGCCCCCAGTGAATTGGTTGATGTGCTGAGATGGATAGTCGCATCGTACTTTTCTTTTCGAAGCAATTTAATAAGACGCCATAATCGTTGAGGAAGCACCGTGTCTATTCGTTGAATCGTATATATTTGTTTTATGGCATAACCATCCAGGATTGATTTGGCGTGCCTTCCTCCCACAAAAGTAAATTGTACGTTGGGCAGCGCATTGGTAAGCGCTGAAACAGCGGGGGTTATCAGAATAGAATTTCCCAAACGTTGGTTTACCGAAACAAGCAGAATCTTTTTCATTGCATACAGGTTCGGCAATGGCTCGGTGCTTTCACGCATCAAACGTGCTATGAAATATAAAAAAATGTTTCGTAGGCTTGATTTCAGGCGGCGCAGAAAATTTGAACGTTTGGAATGTTTGTGTGGTAAAACAGTATCAAATTCATTTTTCAAAACGGAGGTATATTGCTTTCCCATTTTTCTTTATAAATTTTCTCAAAATGCAGAATTTGCAGTAAAAAGTGCAATAAAAAGTAACCTTATAACAGATAAACATTAAAGGAAGATGAAGAATACATTAAGAAATCTTAATGTATGAATTGCCCGATTGTTTAAAGAAAAGCTGGTTGTGCGTATGGCTAAGTGCGATTAAGTAAAAAGATCAGCAATTATGATGATTTTTTGGAAGGGTGACTGAAAAAATGCTTCCTTTCCCTAGTATACTCGTTACTTCTATTTTTCCTTTGTGAAGGTCTACGATATTTTTACAGATACTCAATCCAAGACCTACTCCGCCAGTGTCCCTTGATCTGGAAGCATCTACACGAAAAAATCTGTCAAAAATTTTATCCTGGTCATTTTCGGAAATTCCTATTCCGGTATCTTTGATTGAAACAAGGGCTTCATTTCCTAAATCTTTCAGAGAAATGCAGATATTACCATCCGGAGGAGTATATTTAATAGCATTGTCTAAAAGATTGGAAAACAAACGATAAAGCAATTTCTGATCCCCATATATTGCAATATCTTCAATTTTGTCTACTGAACAGCCTATTTTTTTTGTTTCTGTGAGTAATTTAAAAGAGTTATAAAGTTCATGTAAAATTTTTCCCAAATTAACAATTTTAAAATCTTGTTTCGTAGCATCTGTTTTCAGCAACACCAGTAAGTCATTTACCATGTTAATTACTTTTTCATACTCAAGTAAGTTATTTTCGAGCAACTCGCGGTATTCTTCAGCAGTTCTTGGCTTTGTAAGGATTACTTCAGCGCCGGCTTTCAGAGATGCAAGCGGTGTTCTTAATTCGTGAGAAACATCTGAGGTAAATTGAATAATTTTTTTAAAAGAATCTTCGAGACGGTCGAGCATGAGATTGATGGTATTCGTCAATTCTTCCAATTCATCTTCCGTATATGTAGGTTTAAGTCTTGTATGTAAATTTAACGCTGTTATTGTTTTGGTTGCATTTGTTATGTATCCAACAGGGGCAAGGCTCTTTTTGGCGATAAACCAGCCTCCAATAATGGTGAAAATAACAATTCCCGGCATTATCAATAGTATGTTATCTCCAAAATTTTCCAATGTTTTATATATTGGTTTCAGTGACGTTGCCATTAGCAAAAGGTATTTTGGCGCATTATTTTGAAATACCGGCCTTGCCAGGAGAAGGTAGTTGTATTCTGAATCTTTAGGTTTGACTGTTTCGAATGTTTCGATTCCATTTATTGCATTGTTAATTGTTTTTTCAGAAATTTTTAAAGGGGAATGTAATGAATTTACCGATGTGATAATTGATTTTTTTTCTATGTCGTATAATAATGCCGTTATTTTAAAAAATTTTCCACTGAATGTCTCTTTTTCAATTTCAGTTTTCAGAGAATCCAGATTTAAATTAATTTCCGGAAAATGCTGCAGAATATCTTCGCTTTCATCTAAAAGGATATCCCTAATTTCTTTATTTAGAACGTGTTGTAATCGATAGTAAAAATATAGACCGGAAACAATTAATATTACCAAAACTGAAAAAGAGTACCATAGAGTGATTTTAAAACCAACTGTTTTGAATACTTTAATCTCTTTCTTCGAGAACATAACCAACCCTTCTGACCGTATGGATAAGGTTTTTGTTAAAATCTTTTTCCAGTTTATTTCTTAAATGGCTGATGTGAACGTCAATTACGTTGCTGAAACTTTCATAATTATGATCCCATATGTGTTCCGAAATCATGGTTCTTGTTAAAATCTGTCCGGGACTTCTCATGAAATATTCAAGAATAGAGAATTCGACAGGGGTTAATTCAATCTTTTGTTTATCGCGAAATACTTTTCTGGTCTTTGGATCAAGTGTTAAATTGCCTGTTTTTAAAAACGATACATAATTATCTGTTCTTCTCCTCATACAGGCACGAATACGGGCTAATAGTTCCGGGAAGGAAAAAGGTTTGACTATATAATCGTCCGCTCCGATATCCAGGCCGTTTACCTTGTCATTCACAGAATCAATAGCGGTAAGAAATATTACCGGTGTGTGAATTCCTATGTTTCTTATGTGTTTCAGTATTTCTTTTCCATTAATTCCGGGAAGCATAATATCTAATATCATAAGGTCATAGTTTTCATGTGTTGCCAAATGTAAACCATCAATGCCATTATGCGCTATGTCAACCGCATAGGAATGTTCTTCAAGGCCTTGCTTCAAATATTTCACAATTTTTTTTTCATCTTCTATGATCAATATTTTCATTGTGTATGCTATAAGTTATATATTGTAAACATCTTAAGTTGTTTTTGAGACAAATAAAAGTATTTGTGCAAAATTTTGTAACGATTTACCAGATTGTATGATATAATCTACGCCTAATTTTAACGGTAAGGAATTTCAAACTGTTTTGTAGTAGCAGGGCGCGCCTTAGCCACGACATTGTTAAAAGTTGCCAAAGGCCTAATTAACTGGTTTAACGTAAATATAATAAAAGTATGCAGATCAATTTCATGTCCGGAAGATAGTGTAAGATATGCTTTAATATAATCGAAAATTATCGTAAATTCCTGCGAACATCAAGTATTTTATAGTGAATTATAATAATAAACAAAAAAAGATCATGATGCAAGTTGCTGAAGAATAATAATTAATGTTCCTGGCTGCAAGTAGGGGTGTATAAACGGTAAAGAATTAAATGATTGACAATAAGAAAATCCCTGGAAATCGAAAATAACATATAGTGAGAACATTTCCTGGGAAATTTTTGTTATAAAGAGTGATTACTTTATTTTTATGTATTTAACCAAAAAATAGTGATATGAATATATTAAAACAAAAAACAGAATGTTTAGAAAACATAGATAATATAGACAACATAGATAACGAAGATAATCCGGTTGAGGAAGAAATAACTGAGTGGAATCAGGAAGAAGAAAAAAACAGAGACTATGATTCCGTACGCCTCTATTTGAATGAGATGTCAAAAATACCGTTGCTTACGCCGGCAGAGGAAATTTACCTTGCGAAGAAAATAAGGGTTATGAGCAGGTTGCTTCATCGCAGAGTACTGGGGTTTGATTATGCTTTGGAAATGTATATACGATTGCTGGAAAACGTTGAAAGTGAATCAGAACTTGTTCAATTTGTCGAATTATCAGCTACAAGGGAGCAAAATCGGGATGAGGTTATTGAACAGATTCATACGGTTACAAACAAGATCAGAGAGTGCATAGAAGATAATTTAAAAGATTATGAAAAGATTCGGAAGGGAAACCTTGCGAAGGACAAAAAGCACAGGGTGTATAAGAAGATTCTGACAAGAAAGAGGATGGCAATTAAGGAGTTAGAGGCGATTAGTGTGCGCTCGGAAACCATAATGCCGGTTATGCGGGAATTGCTTGAGGTTTTATCGATAATTGGTGATTATAATAAGAAACGAACCGTCCAGAGAAATTTTAAAAGGGAACTGAGCAAAGAACTTTCTTGTGATATTAATGAGATACAGGCATTGTTTGAAATGCCGGTGAAAGACCTGAAGCAAATAATCTCTTCTATCAATTCAATTTACAATGAGTATGAGACGGCAAGAAAGCGGTTTTCAGAGGGGAATTTGCGACTCGTAGTAAGTATTGCAAAAAAGTATAGGAAACGTGGCATGGCCTTTCACGATCTTATTCAGGAGGGGAATACAGGCCTTATGCGCGCTGTGGACAAATATGACTATCGGATGGGGTTTAAATTCAGCACCTATGCGACGTGGTGGATAAAACAAGCGATTATCAGGGCGACGGAAGAAAAAGTCAGAACGATACGAATCCCTGTGCACATGATGGATGTCATTAATAAGTCGACATACGTGGCAAAGGGAGGCCAGGGTTCTTCTGTGGAAAAGTCACAGTTGGAAGCCATTGCTAAGGACACTAATACTCCATTATCGGAGATATATCGTTTGCTTCAGATCACAACGCAGCCCATCTCCTTAGAATCGCCAATTGGCAGTGACGGAGAAACGATGTTTGAGGATTTTATTCAGGATAAAAAAATAGAGGCGCCTATATTTCTTGCCCAACGCTCTTTATTAAAAGAGCAGATACAAAAGGTGCTTGATACCTTAAGTTACAGGGAGCGGGAGGTTATTAAGTTACGCTTCGGTATCAATGACGGATATACGCACTCATTGGAAGAAATTGGAAAGAGGTTTAATATAACCCGCGAACGTATCCGGCAGATTGAGGCCATTGCCCTCCGTAAACTTCAACATCCGATTCGCAGCAGAAAACTGGAAGGATTCCTTGAAGGGACGATGAATTAAACGGAATTCAAGCACAATAAGTAGTGCAAAAATTTATACAGGGGATTCACATAATAATTATGTGAATCCCCTATTTTTTTCCCCCCAGTTTATCAATCATTTTATTTATGCTATCTCTTTGATCAGGTTGCAAAGCAGATAACTTCCTCAAATAGAAAATAGCTTTTTCGCTATTTTTTTTGTGATTCCAGTAAAGGGCAATGAGGTTTGTATAATAATTGGGATTGTCCGGTTGAAGATGAATCATTATTTCATATTCGGCAATTGCTTTATCGGTTAAATTCATTTTAAGATAAGCATTACCCAGATTTTCATGGAAAACAATGCCTTCCGGATTATTTTTAACTGCCTGTTCGTACGCCTGAATTGCATTTCCATATAACTCTTTCTTAAGGTATATATTACCAATATTGTTGAAGGTTATTGCGTTATTTGAATCTATGGAAAGAGCAATCTGGTATTCTTCCAGTGCCATATCGGATAATTCCCTGTCTTCGTAAATATTTTCCAAATGATTGTGCGCGTGTTGGTTGTTAGGGTTAAGTCGAATTGAATTTTTATATTCGATTTCCGCGTCATTGAACAATCCCAATTTTCCATATGTTATGCCGAGATTAAAATGGGCGACATTATTAAAAGGACTGATTTCAATAGCTTTTTTGTAAGTTTCTATGGCTTTTTTGAGATAATCTTCGGAAGTTCTGTATAGGTTGAGTGAATCATTTCTGTCCAAAGTATTTGACCCAATCTCTATGTAAAGATTTGCAAGATTACTATATGCTTCCGAGTAATTTGGTCTGATTTTAATCGCAGTCTCGTATTCTCGCAATGCGGAGTCAATGTATCCTGATTTTTTATATTCTATGCCAAGATTGTTGTGCGCGCGTGAACTTTGAGGAGACCTTGCCGCAGTGGCAGACCATAAAGAAATATTGTCATACCAAATTTTAGATCTTTGGATAGTTTGCCAGGAATACCACATAAGAATAAATGTAACGATTGACGTACAACAGTATAAGATGGCAGTGTTGTTTTTTGTTTTTATACGTAATAGTTGGTAAAGCAAATGACTGGCAATGATATAAAATCCGACAGCAGGCACATACAGATAGCGCTCTGCCATGATGTTTTCTATCGGTATAATATTGAGAACGGGGAGCAACGTAATCAGAAACCATAGAGCAGAAAAAAATAATATTTTCGAATGAGAGAAAAGGCGAAAAATAATAATAATTACGGAAATAACGAGAAAAACCGACAAAAGAAAAGAGGCATCTGAAACGGAAGATGACAAAGGCACTACATAGTCGGCATTGAGATTTATAGGCAGAAAAATGAGTGCGATATATGATGCGATTACTTTTGACATCTGAATGAAATTTATCCAAAGACTATCCTGAGGGTAGGGGATATATGATTCTGTCGGATTATGTAAAAATACGAAACGTACCAGAATGTAGAAAATAGTCACAGCGGCATATCCCGCATAATAGTAAATTTTCCTGTATACTATTTTCACATTGCGGTGCATGGTGGCGTCAAACAAAATAATGACAAGAGGAAACGTCACTGCCATTTCTTTGGAAAATAAACTTAGTCCGTAACAGAGCAGTGAAAATATATGCCATAAAATAGATTTGTTATGATTCGAGATGAGGTAAAAAAAGAAAGCGGCAAAATAAAATGTTGCCATAATAATATCTTCGCGGAAACTAATAGCATTTACTGCTTCCGCAAGGAGAGGGTGAATGCAGAAGATAATGCTTGAAAGAAAAGCAATAGAGGCAATTTGACGGGACGATGTAAACGTGAAATTGCCTGATACCCGTGCAGTTTTATAAATAAACTCGTGCTTTTGTATAAGTATTTTTTGGACTAAAATACTTTTAATGAGGAGGAATAGGATTACGGTGTTAATCGTATGAAAAAGAACATTTGTGATATGATACCCCAAAGGATTATTTTGCCAGATGGAATAATCGATAAAATAGGAAAGAGTAACTACAGGGCGGTAGCTAAGCTCTCCGGAAGCGGCAAAGTACTCTTTGGTGAAAAGTGAGGTGAATTTACTCCATGAACATATTAAATAGTTATTTGTTATGGTAAATGTATCATCAAAAACAAAGCCGTTCCGTAAGGCAGATAAATATACGAGAACGGCTACAATAACAAGCAGAGGCAGTTGATAAACCGAAAGGCGGGATTTTTCAGGATATGAAACTACCTTCCCATCTTTATACATGGGCGGGCATTGATTATGCATTTAACATTATAACATCATAGGTCGCTGTTAAAGTGTATAATGACTTATTGAAACAGCAAAACACGGATTAAAAGAATACAAATCAATTATTTTCAAAATAGTTACGACTTGGAATTATACCCTGTCATGCTTTCTTCTGCGCCTTTTTAAAATGTATTTTCTTCTGTTTAACCGATGCTTTTTCTTCCCTTCAAAACCACAGGCCATACGAACTCCTTAAAAACCTTTAAAATAATCTATAAATAAATAAAACCAAGGCGAAATCATACCAATAATAGGTAGTAAATTCAATAAAATTAATTTGATAAATTAATTCAACAAAAACCTCTACCTGCAAAACTATGTCACACTTTATAAAGATTTATAAATCCAGCAAGGAAGCCGGGGAATTTGTGCGCATTCAAGCCATGCATCAATAGGACACATGGTTTGATAAGATGGACATTCGTTGGAAGGCGTATGCGGGAAAAACTAAACCTGTGTTTGATGAAAGAAGAACAGTTCGCGATGGGAGCATTCCAGATTTTTTGTGAAAATCGACTACCGTATATCATGCCGGATATGAAAACATCTTCAATTTACAGGAAAACGCAGCCCTTCAACGGAGTTTATCCTGAGCGGTAAAAGATGCTTCGACTCCGCTCAGCATGACATAAGCGAAGGGCTCAGGGTGACCGTAAATGTTATCTATAAAAAAGCATGTCATGCTGAGCGGAGCCTTGTAGATTAAGCGGAGCGAATCCACCTTCAATACTATGGTCATCGTTGTCAGTAAAAATATTCCTTCGCTCATTTCTCTGTGATAAGACTTGTCCTCGTGAAAACGGGGATGTGATTGTATGCTGCTCCTTCAAGTTCTATGCTCCATTATCGTAACATGACAGACAAGATGGCAAAAAGGGGCAAATCTTGTTAACAATATATATAACGTAGAGTAAAACACTGGCGTAGTGGCTACCAGGTTAAGGTTTGTCTTCCCCGTTTCTCTCCGTTTCCTCTGAGAGTGTCACAGCATCTCATCAGTCCCCTGAAGATACTAAAGTGATAAGATAGTAGTAACTTTTAAGTTATAACCCTCAGCCGAA
>Ga0194119_10011900_pt1 | contig 11137 bp, 13 predicted proteins | sample TA2MahC100mmetaG_FD_148620 | JGI IMG/M metagenome (GOLD analysis project Ga0194119, IMG submission 148620) | Freshwater microbial communities from Lake Tanganyika, Tanzania - TA2015018 Mahale Deep Cast 100m | ecosystem: Environmental > Aquatic > Freshwater > Lake | place: Tanzania: Lake... | reverse complement strand
TAGAGAAGAGTTTAGTTACGGATCGTGATAAAGGTTCTAAAAACTGGAATTAACGTATCTAAAGTTATACAGCAACTTAAAAAGTATCCGCAGGACTGGGATCATCAGAAACACCTGAAGGATTCTCAGTCATTAGTTGATAGAGGATTTGCTGACTTGCCAGTGAGTGCTCTTCAACTTATAATGGGTGGAGTTAAAGGCAAGGAAGACTTTGTTGGTGATTCTGAAATCAATATCAAAACTCCAGCATACGAACATCACAGCGAAATCAGAAAGATTATACGCAAGCACTTTGGAAATAGAGAACTACATCGTTGTGGATTTCTTTCTCTTCCTGTTGATGAAATAGTAGGCGCACACATTGATGAAGGCACTTATTACTTAACAAGAGACAGATATCATCTCTCTATTCTTGGGAGATATCAGTATTTTTGTGGAACTGATACTACTATTGTTGAACCAGGAACTCTTCTTTGGTTCAATAACAAATTACCTCATGGAACCGTAAATATCGGTGATGAGACCAGAATAACATTTGTATTTGATATGCCTCATGGACAAAATTGAGACTCTTATTCTTCGCAATCTTCTTCACAATGAAGAATACATTCGCAAAGTTATTCCTTTTATTAAATCGGAATATTTTGAGGATGTTAATCAAAAAATCGTGTTTGAAGAAATACTCAAGTTTGTGCAAGAGTATAATCAACCAGCAACAAAAGAAGTCCTTTGCATTGAAGTAGAAAAGCGTCAGGATATTAACGATACTTCTTTTAAAGAAATTACTCAGATGATTAGTTATCTGGATAATGAAGTAACGGAATTTAATTGGTTAGTTGATACCACCGAGAAGTGGTGTCGTGATCGTGCTATTTACCTTGCATTAATGGAATCTATTCATATTGCAGATGGTAAGGATGATAAGAAAAATAGGGATAGTATTCCTAGCATTCTATCAGATGCTCTTGCAGTTTCTTTTGATACTCACATTGGACACGATTATCTCTTAGATTATGAGCAACGCTATGAGTCCTATCACAAGAAGGAAGACAAAATTGAATTTGACCTTGAATATTTTAATAAAATTACAAAAGGTGGTCTGCCTAATAAGACTCTCAATATCGCTCTTGCTGGTACAGGTGTCGGAAAAAGTCTCTTTATGTGCCATGTTGCTGCTTCCGTCTTATTGCAAGGCAGGAACGTTCTCTACATCACTCTTGAGATGGCGGAGGAACGAATTGCTGAAAGAATTGATGCAAACCTTCTGAATGTTCCCATTCAAGATATTGCAGAACTTCCAAAGCAAATGTTTGAAAACAAGGTCACAAACCTTGCAAAGAAAACTCAGGGACAACTGATTATTAAAGAGTATCCAACTGCTTCTGCTCATTCTGGTCATTTTAAGTCTTTGCTTAATGAACTTGCTCTGAAAAAATCATTTCGTCCAGATATTATCTTTATTGATTACTTGAATATTTGTGCCTCTTCAAGATATCGCGGTGGTAGTAATATTAATTCTTATACTTTTGTGAAATCAATTGCAGAAGAACTCCGTGGTCTTGCTGTGGAGTTTAATGTTCCTATCGTAAGTGCTACACAGACAACTCGTTCTGGTTATGGTTCTTCTGATGTGGAACTGACTGATACATCTGAGAGTTTTGGTCTCCCCGCTACTGCTGACTTGATGTTTGCCCTTATCAGCACTGAAGAACTTGAAGGTCTTGGTCAAATTCTGGTAAAACAACTTAAGAACCGATATAACGATCCTACTATTCATAAACGTTTTGTGGTTGGTATTGATCGTGCCAAAATGCGTCTTTATGACTGCGAACAATCTGCTCAGCAAGATATCCTTGACAACGGAAAGGATGAAGAGTATGATTATGAAGAAAGGAAACCTAAAAAAACATTTGAGGGATTTAAATTCTAATGACTGATAAAAAAGTTATTGATAGTGATAAGTATATTGAGTTTGTTCGTCAAACCACAAGTCCTGCAAGCAGTGACTTCGCACAACTTCTGGCACGAATGACTGAACTTGAAGCAAACGATGATGCTGACGTTCCTCGTTTGTTGACGGCTGCTCTTGGTATGAGTGCAGAAGCAGGTGAGTTTACGGAAGTTGTTAAAAAGATAATCCTTCAAGGTAAGCCTTATACTGAAGAGAATGTCTTTCACATGAAGCGTGAACTTGGTGACATTTGTTGGTATATTGCTCAAGCGTGTATGGCACTCGATACCAGTTTCCGTGAGATTATGGAAATGAACTATGAAAAACTGAGTGCTCGTTATCCTGAAGGAGCATTTGATGTATACCGTTCTGAAAATCGTGTGGAGGGAGACCTGTGACTAAAGAAAACCAAGTAACAATCAAAATGGATGCTCGTGCTGCAGCGGCAGTTCGTCAAGTTCTTTTTGATTCTCAAAAAGGATACACTTATGATGAAGTGAGTGTTCCTCCTCGTATTACTGATATTCGTTCAGTTATTCAAAGTATTGATGACAACCTTGCCACTGTCCTTGGAGTTTGACCCTTCGGGGTCTTTTTTTTATAAATAACTAAAAAAGTATTTGTAGAAAATGGATTCTAAAATTTTTAGAGAGGCAGCTCTTGCATATCAAGCAGTTTATGATGAAGAACTCCGCCAAGAGATTGTGGAGCAGCAAGCATTTGAGAACTGGGTAAATTCACTTGTAGAAGAAGGTTATGACCTGAGTGAGTATACCTGGGAAGAGATGTATGAGGCTTATATTGAAGAGCAAGGTGGTCAGAGAGGTTCTGGTTCATCACCATCTCAAATGAATCAATCAGTAAGAATTCCTGGTGGCAGAACTGCAACAAGAGTGATGTCTGACTTGGGGACATCTCTTGCCGCAGCAAATAAAGTTCCTACTTCTAGTGGACCTAGAAATGTTAGAGGTGGAGGACAACTTCAGTCTACTTCAAAACCAGCAGCAAAACCAGCTCCTGCAGCAGCAAAACCAGCAGCAAAACCAGCAGCAAAACCAGCTCCTGCAGCAGCAAAACCAGCACCAACCGCTCCTGCAGCAAAACCAGCAGCAGCAAAACCAGCACCAACCGCTCCTGCAGCAAAACCAGCAGCAGCAAAACCAGCACCAACTCCCTCTGCTAAACCCGCATCACAACCAGCAGCAGCAAAACCATCTGCGATGGATCAGTGGGCAAAGGCAAATCCAAGACTTGCTCAAGCACAAAAAATTAGACAACAGGGTGGTTCTAGAGCAGAAGTAAATAAATCACTTTATAATAAAGGAACAGCACCTGCCACTTCAACACCTACAGTTGTAAAAGCAGGAGTTGATCTTTTTGATATTGTTAGGGGGTATCTTCTTGATGGAGGATTTGCAGAAACCCTGGAAGAGGCAGAGTGGTTAATGGCGAATGTGATTGATGAAGAAGCAGTTGCGATTATTCTTGGCGAAGAGGAACTTGATGAAGGTGCTGCGGGAGATGTTGCTTCTAGAGCACAAAAACTTGCTAATCAGAGAAAGGGTCAAACTCCCGAAAGAAAGAAAATGTATCAGGGTCTTGCTGATAAATCTGCAGCAAGAGAAAGAGGACCATTCAAGGGCGGTACTTCTAGACAGGGTATGACACCTTCTGAAAGAACCAGATCAAGAGAAGCAGCAGCATATCAAGCAGATGTTCATGGTGGGTCTGCTACTTATGGAAAAGGTTCTCTTCCAAAAGGTAAGAAACTTGAAAGACAGAGAGCAAGAGGTGTGAGTGAGAGATTTGAAGCATGGCTTGATGAAGCACTAACTGGTGAGCGTTACAAGAAAGTAATGAAGAAGCCTGGTGGAACCGCATATAGTCGTAGGGTAAGTGCAGACCCAGCAAAGAGGGCTACAAGAGGTGGTAGAGGTGGCGAAAGTGATTTTGGTGCTGGTGATAGAGGATCAGGAAACAAAGCAGCAAGAAGAGCAGGAACTTATAAAGAATATAATGTAAATGAAGCACAAGCAGCAAGAGAAAATCCAGAGAAGTATGAAAGAGAGCAGGCAAAGAAATCTGCTCCTGTTCGTGGTGAAAGAACTCCTATGCCCCCAAGAGGTGATAAGCGTAGAGAGGACTTTGAAAAGTGGTATGCCAAACAAATGGGTCGCTGATAGATAATAAAAAAAGGAGGGATAAAACCCTCCTTTAACTTTATTTGGAACTTACAAAATCATTAATGATTTCTGCTTGTTCTAAAACTTGATTGAGTGTTGGAAAATCTGGATAATCCATCGGTACTTCTTTTTTCTCAACTTCATTCCAACGAACAGCAGTATCATATTCAATACTGAACTGGTCGTTTAACATATTGTATGCTTGCTTAAAGATTTCAAAGCGAAGTTCGTAAGGTGTCATAGGTATTCTCCTAATGTGTGTGATGTGTGTTTCCACGAAAGCACTATATCATAAATAATCAAAAAGTCAAGTAATAATGAAAACCTTTCAACAATTTAATGAAGATGTAAAACAGCGTAGACAAGAACTACGTAAAAGACAAAGGGAGAATGAAAAAAGATTTAAAGAAAAAGCAAGAGCACATGTAGAGGCTCAAAGGCAAAAAAGAGAAGAAGGTGAGGAGCGTAGAAGATTGAAAGATGAAATTAAAAGAGAGTTAAGAGGCGAAAAGTAATAAATACCTAAAAAGGTAAGAATATGGCTGATGGAGTAAAAATAGGAAATGTTGCCGAAGGCGCTTTTGTTATTGCTTTAGGTCTTATTATTGCTGAAAATGAAATTCCTACAGGGAAAACAAAGGCCGAACTCACGCCAAATGCATCTAATATTAAGAGACTGATGAAAAAATTTGATCCAGAAAAATGGGTTAATGGGGGAGTTCAGTATCTTCAACTTTATAATGGTCGAGCAACATTAAAATCAAAGGCAAAGATTGGTGGAAGACATTCTACAAATAATCCTAATGAGGTTCCTCCAGACTTACTTGAAGTTAATTTGGCTATTCAACTTAATAGGGGTGAAGTAGAACCTTTTTATGGTCCGAATGCTGTAGTTGAGCATAAAGATTGGCCAAAACTAGATGGCATAATTAATCAGATGTTGTCAACATCTAACAGATATAGAAGTCAAATTCAAAGAGTAAAGGAAAAATATCTTTCTAACACTAGAGAAGAATATATTAAGGTAGATATACGCGCAATGGGAGCTGAAGGGGCTTATAGTGGTGGCAATGTTAAAGGTGATGTTACTCTTGAAGTAAAGATTACTCCAGTTTCTATTAATGGTTCAACTACTGGTTCTGGTAGACCATTCAGACTACCAAAAATGAGTTATTCTTTAAAAGCTTCTGGTCAACCACCAAGAACAATTTCAAATCAAGGTCCGATTAAAACCTTAATGTCTTTTGAAAGTAAGTTTGGGGTCAATGTTATAAATTCCAGAGATCCAAGAAAAAATCCCACTATCGGTAAAGTTCGTGACGGTCTTTTTAGATACATTGAAAATAGCGTTGCTTCAGAGCTTAATTTTCCAGAACTTCCAAAGAAAAGAGTAGATAGGAAACTTCATCTAGTTCTCGAAGATTCTAAAAAAAATGAAGTTTATATACCGATTGGTGGAATGAGAAAATGGGATTTGTTGGATGGAACAAAGTTTCCATTACTACATCCAGCAAAAGGAAATAGAAATAGTTGGGTTAGAAGTTGGATTATTAACGAATACTACGATGCATTTTTGGAGGCATTTGAAGAAACTATCCCAAATGGAGTTTTGACTGGCACCAATTCAGAAAAAGCATGGTCTTTGTTTATTGATGCTGCATTTGGATCTGATAAAGCAGAAATTATAAGTTTTGGAGAAAATATAACAAAAATGTCAACTTTACCTTATATTAATAAATTGAAAGAATCTGTTGATGGTCAACTATACGCAAAGAGGGATGGCAATAATTTAGAGTTTCATCTCCCAACAAAAAATAATAACGGACATAATTCTAAAACAAAGCTTTATTTTGTTAGATATAAGAATAGAACTCCCGGAACATCAGAAGGAGTTAAAGAATTTAGAACCGCTGGATTAGTAGAACTGAAAATGATGGTAGAGGCTGGTGATATGTCATATGAACCTGCGGGATATACTACAAATTCTACTATTGAATGGGATCCAGAAAAGAAACAGAGAAAGGTAGATGGGCAATATGTAAAGTAATAAATATATAAAGATAAAAAGAAGTGCGTTAAGATACATTAATGAAAAACTTTTTCCAATTTTTGTCGGAAGCTGCACAATCGCAAGCAGCGATGCAAGCGAAGAAACTTGGATTGTCCGGTGATGGTCATGGAGGATGGATTGATCGTTCCGGTAAAGTTATTGCAAGAACAGAGAAAGGAAAACTAAAATTTACCAGCGGAAGACAAGCAAAGGGATCAGAAGAACCAGCAGCGCAAGCACAACAAACTGCTGCTCCTGCTCCACAAGCTGCTCCCCCAACGTCTCAAGAACCAGTCCCTGAACCTCAATCTGCACCTCAACAAGCACCAGAAGAGCAACCAGTTGAAGAAGTTCCGCCCCTAACTGTTGTATTTGGTCGCTTTAATCCACCAACAATTGGACACGAAAAACTTTTGAAGTCGGCAAGTAGAATTGCTGCAGGTGGAGATGTTAAGATTTATCCTTCAAGAACACAGGATCCAAAGAAAAATCCATTAGACCCTGACATCAAAGTTTCATATATGAAAAAGATGTTCCCTGAATTTGAGGAGAACATCATTAATGACGCAGATATGAAAACTATATTTGATGTTTTGATTAACGCAAATGAGGATGGATACAGCAGCGTTAATATTGTAGTTGGTTCAGATCGCCAGTCTGAATTTGAAAATCTAGCACAAAAGTATAATGGAGATTTGTATAATTTTGATTTAATTCGTGTTGTATCTGCTGGTGTTCGTGATGCTGATGCTGAAGGTGTTGAGGGAATGTCCGCTTCTAAGATGAGGAAAGCGGTTATGGATAATGATTTTAGATCTTTCCGTAGAGGGACACCAAAAACACTTGAAGATGCTGATACTCAAGGTCTTTTTAATGCGGTTCGTCAAGGAATGCAGATTACAAAGGCAAAACTCAAAAAAGAAAGTTATTCTTTATGGGAAGTTGCTCCAAAGTATGACATGATAAATCTTCGTGAAAATTACGTGAGAGGTAACATTTTCAATATTGGAGACGAAGTTCAGAACTTAAATACTGGACTAGTTGGAGAAGTTACGCGCAGAGGAACCAATTATCTCATTTGTGTAACTGAAGAAGGTTGTATGTTTAAATCTTGGATTAAAGATGTGATGGAATATACTGAAGTTAAAATGGATAGAAAATACAGAGTTCTTGGAAAACCAAATACTCTTGTGGGAACATCTGGATATTTTAAATATGTTGCTGACATGACACCTGGATTTGAAAAGGGTGATAAAACAAATCTCCAATATGGAGCAAAACCATATAGTGGATATAAGATGTCAAGTATTAGGGAATTCCTAAATAAGTATAAGGCAAAAAAAGCAATTACTTGTTAAAATGAACTCTAATAATTTAAACGATATTTCTAGACTTTATCTAGAGCAAGTTGCCTCTGTAGAGGAGGGTTACAAACCAATTGATAGAGAAAAAGAGTCTGCAATGTATCGCCGTGCAGGAAATCTTGCTCGCACTTCATTGTCTTCAAGAGGAAAGAAAAAGGAAGAAGCACAAACTAAGTCTGCTAATATCGTAAGAGCCATTACTAGTCAAAAAGAAAGAGAAAGATTTGATAGAATCGGACAATCTCCTCAACATAATGAAGCACTAGATCCTGTAGGTCGGGAGGATGCTGATATTGATAATGATGGTGATACTGATAAGTCAGATAAGTATTTGCATAAGCGTCGTAAAGTTATTGGTAAAGCAATTTCACTTCGTAAAGAAGCACTAGATCCTGTAGGTCGGGAGGATGCTGATATTGATAATGATGGAGATACTGATAAGTCGGACAAGTATCTTCATAACAGAAGAAAAGCAATTGGAAAAGCAATTGCTACAAAGAAAGGAATGAAAGAGGGTTTCTCAAACTGGAGACAAGATCTCTCTGAGGTCATGACTGATGATATTGCAGATAAACCAATCAAAGAAAAAAAAATTAATAATAAAATTATAGTTAATCCAACCTTAGGTGAAGCCGTAGAGCAACTTGGTGGACAACTTATTGAGATGTTTGAAATCAGCGGAATTCTTGATCAAATTGATGATGAAGAATTAGAGTTCATCTCTGACAGAATGATTGAGGAGTCTGTTAGAGAAATTTTCTATGATTGCCTTAATGAAGGATATGAAATTGAAGAAATTGAAGAGATGATTTGTGAGTCCGTTGATACTTCTCTTACTCTACTGACGGAAGCAGAAGTTACATATGGGCATGATACTGAAAATCCAAATAAGGAAAAGAGATCTGGTATTCTCCAAAAAATTAAAGGTGCCGTAAAGACTATTGGTAAAGGTCTAGCTAGAGGTGCTGGATATGTTGCCGGCGCAGCAGTAAGAGGGGCAAAAGCAGTAGGTAGAGAAACTGCTGCTGGTTATCAAAGAGGCAGACAAGGATCTTCTGCTTCTGGATCCACAAGTTCAACTTCTTCGTCACAAGAAAGTGGTGGTGATAGTGGAGAGAAAAAACCTGGAATTATTTCTAGAATTGGATCTAAACTTAAGAGTGGTTTGAAAAAAGCAGTTGCTTCTGGAGCAAGGGCAGTTTCTAGAGGAGCAAGAAATGTTGCTCGTAGAATGGAGGGCGGTCAGACTTCAAGTTCGCCTGCAAAAAAAGGACAATCTTCAGAACCAGAAACTTCTGAACCAGAGGAAACTGGTAGACCTGCGAAAAAAAGAAAGGGAGGCCCTTCTTATGCTGAGGTAAAAGCAGAGATTGAAAAAAGAGAAGCAGAGAAAAAAGCAAAAAAAGCAAAAAAAGATGATAAGTTAGACAATCTGCTTGCTTCTATTAGGAATGAGAGTGTGATTGGCGACAGAGCAAGAAATGCTGTCGCTGATGATAGACTTTCTTCGGAGCAAGAAAGAACAGATGCTTCAATGGAAAAACTTAGATCTCAGGATAAGAGACATAAAAAGAGTACTTCTTTATCAAGAACACAAGCAAAAATTGCTGCTAAGAAGTCAGAAGATACTGCAAGAGCGATGCATCCTAAACCAGGAGTTCGTGGACATCGTATTGAAGAAGTTCAAATTAATGAAATGCCTTATCAAGTGATGGGATCTACTGATGGAAAGAAAGAAAAGAAAATTGGCAAACCAGTAAAGAGTAGAAAGTATGCTGATGCCAGAGCGGCAGAACTAGAAGATACTCATAAGAAAACTGGTGGAAAATATCGCTCTCAGTATGTTGAGGAAGTTCAGAGTGAGGGATTATTTGGTGGTCCTATCCAACAAAATTCTTCCGGACCAATAGCAAAACCAAAACCATCTCCTATCAAATCTGCTCCATCTAAAATTCAATCTTCTCCATCCAAGATTCAATCTGGACCAAAAATTACTCAAATTAATTCTTATGAACCAGATGGTGAGCAGATTGACGAAAAGATATTAACTAAAAAAGAAATGTCTAAGCGTGAAGAGATTGTCAAGTCTATGAAGGATAAAATAGCAGACTTTGAAAAGAGATATCCTGGTCGTGGTAAAGAAGTGATGTATGCGACTGCTACTAAGATGGCAAAGAAAATCGCAGAACAAAATCTTGATGAAAATATTTTAAGTAATATTGTTGATAAAATTAAAGGTAGAAAAGAAGTTGGTAGAACTGGAAGTGGTGGAAAGATTTATATGTCAACAAAAGTAAAACCATCAAATGTTCAGTACCAATCAACACCAAAACCAGCAGCAGCAAAACCTGCTCCTACTGGAAATGCAGCAGTTCAGGCAGTTAAAGCAGATCCTTGGACTAAAGGTGCTATATCAAGAGATGATGTGATGAGAGCAAGAGCAGACATGAGAGCTGCTAGAGGAACCTCTCCAAAACCAACCTCTTCTAAGCCAAGTAAAGGTGGGTCTTCTTCGCTATCAAATGCATCTTCATCCCAATCTCCATCAGGTGTAACTGGTAAATATCAAGTTGGTGGATCTAGAGGTTATGGTATTTCTGGCATAAAGCTAGCTGATTGAGTGCGATATCCTAAATAGACACGGATACTCTTTTACGGAGGACATTATGGGCGCAGCAGTAGCGGTATTAAAACCACTTCTAATTCAAATTGCAACTCATCCCGCTGTTAAAAATCTTGTGCTTGACTTGCTCAAAAAGTATGTTGATAGCACAGATAACAGCATTGATAACGTCGTTTATGAACTGGTTAAGGATAAACTCTTCACCCCACAAGCATGATTACTTGCTTTGTGACTAATTGGGGAGTGACCATTGTTCTCGGTCTTTTATTAACTGCTTCCGAATGGTTAGCAAAAACAAAAAGATTTGAGGAAAATGGGATACTTGACCTAACAACACATTTTTTAAAAATAGTGTTACATAAAGGAGACCGAAAGTAAGGTCTCCCTTTTTTATAAATATTATTAGCAAATAATTTTTTACGGAAGAAAGAACATGGCACTCTGGGGAAATAACGATGCAGTAGGTGCTGGTGGTACAGTAACATTAGATTATTCCACTGGCGTTGTAATTGGAAGTGGAACCACTTTTGGTACTGTTGGTGCTGCTGCTACTGGTGACGTAATTAGATTTGGATCACGCACTGGTGTTTATTATGGTGATGCTGTTATTGTTGGAATTGCGAGCACAACCCAACTCACAATTGGATCAACTGCTGGTCTAAGTGGAGTTGCCATCGCGGGAACTAGTTTTAAAGTTTCCCAACTTCCAAAGTATACTATTCGAGATTCTAAGTACAGTGAATCTGCATCTGGTACTGAGGACTCATATGTTTATGGAGTTGCTGATGGCGGTATCGCTGTTGCTCAAGGAACATCATATGCCCTAACTCATCAAGGTTGGGTTGGTGTTACTACATATAATGATTCTGAAGGTAATCTGAGAGTGAAGAGTGAAGTTCTTGTTGCTATGTCAGGAATTACAACTGGCAACACGCCTACATTCCCACCTGTATGATAATATATGAT
>Ga0194119_10011894_pt1 | contig 11142 bp, 8 predicted proteins | sample TA2MahC100mmetaG_FD_148620 | JGI IMG/M metagenome (GOLD analysis project Ga0194119, IMG submission 148620) | Freshwater microbial communities from Lake Tanganyika, Tanzania - TA2015018 Mahale Deep Cast 100m | ecosystem: Environmental > Aquatic > Freshwater > Lake | place: Tanzania: Lake... | reverse complement strand
GGCGGTCGTGGGTGTAAATTTCGACGACCGTGTAAAAATCAGAGGTGGCGTTGTCCACTTCCACCTTTGTAGCCTGGCGGGGAGAAGGATAACGGTGAAAAAAGGGGGGAACCATTCCTTCAATCAGCGAACTCGCCATAACTTTTCCCTCGAGGACGTTTTTCAAATCTTCCTGAAGTTTGGCCCATCGGCGGGTTTGGAATAACCGTTCGTCGATCATATTCTGAACACGGAAACGGTCCACGGCAATGCCATTTTCCCAGGTGCTGATCTGGGCTGAGAGAATGTTTAAATAATTCGCGGTCAAGACTCCGGAGATTTTGGAGAAAAGGCCGGGTTCATCTCGGACCACCACGGTCAATTCGTCGCAACCTTCTTCCGGTTTTCCCTCCCCTTCCAGAGCCACTGTCTGGTCTTTGAGTTTTTCGGCCATAAGAATCTCCTGGGCGATGGTCCAGCCTTCATGAGATTCATAATGCCTCGGAGGAATATTGACCAGATATTCTGATATCTTCGGGGAAGGAACCTGTCCGGCAAGCAGATCCATCACCTCTCTCTGGGTGTTCACCAAATGATCCTGATCCTCTTTGCCCAGGCCTTCCCCCTTTTCCAGAAGGTGCAAGGTTTTAAGGAACAACTCCCTCATCAGGGTATCTTTCCAGGCTGTCCATGAGGACGGGCCGACGGCCCGGAGATCGGCAAAACAAAATAAATAAAGCATCCGCAGTCTTTCCCCGTCGCCCACAGTTTGAGCGAAGCGAAAGATCAGGTTCTCGTCGTTCAGGTCCCTTCGTTGAGCCATCTCGGCAAAGGTCAGGTGTTCCCGCACCAGGAAGCTAAGAGTCTCAATCCTCCCGGAAGAAAGATGCAACCTTTCCCCTATGGCCGCAGCCATTTTCTCCCCCCATTCGGCGTGGGGAGAACCTTCTGCTTTTCCCAAATCATGGACCAGGGCAGCTAACTTCAAAAGACCGGGGTCTTTCACTTCCTCCATCAGATCGCTGAACAGCGGCCAGGGTGTTTCATCCTTTTTTTTCTTAAGATTCTCCAGTTCCCTTACAGCGTAAATGGAATGGACGTCCACGGGATAGATGTGGTAGCGATCATACTGCACGTGGCAGTGGATTCGGTCAAATTCCGGAAAGAATTTTCTTAAAAACCCGGTCTCATGCATAATCTCCAAAACTCGATAAAGATGTCCGGGTTGTTCGAAGAAAGACAGAAAATAATCGATGGATTCTTCCGCTGACCGAAAACGCTCTCCTACTGAATTTAGACTCTCAGTAACTTTTTCCTTGAGCCGCGCTTCCATTTCCACTCCGTGCCTGTGAATGACTTCAAAAGCTCTCCATAGATGCAATGGATTCCGGTCGAATTGAAAAGGGTCAGTCATGACCAGCTTTCCATGGTAGAGGAAAAAGCCCGGAGCGATCTCCGCTGGTATCTCCACCCCCTCCTTCCTTAGAGAATCAGGTTGCTCATTCAGGCATTTCTCTAATAGGTTCCAGGAAAGGTGATAAACATGTAGGGCACGTGTGAAGTAATCCTTCAGGAAAGATTCCGTGGTTAGGAGAGGATCTTCTGCCTGGTAGCCGAATAAACTTGCCAAAGCTTCTTGATCTTCGAAAGAAAGCCTGTCTTCCCTTCTGCCGTGAAGATAATGGAGCTGGTTGCGCACCCGCCAGAGAAAGCCCAGGGCCTGGGAGTATGTTTGCGATTCTCGCGCGGTAAGCAAGCCGTGTTCAATCAGTTCTTCAGCCGAGCGAATATGATATTTGATCCGGGCGGCCCAGTAGGCCGAGTGGTAATCTCTCAGTCCTCCCTTTCCCTCTTTCACCTCCGGTTCCAGGACAAAAACAGAACCCCCATAATGCCCATGCCTGACCTCAGCCCTCCGCCTTATCTGCAGAATAACTTCCTTATTTCTTCCTGCTGAAATGGACCTGGAACGTTCCTCTTCCCACTTTAGGAATGTCCTCTTTTCTCCGGCCACCCAGCGCGCATCCAGGAATGATAAAAACAAGTCTAAATCTTTTTGAGCCGCCAGCCAGCTATCTTTGGGGGTTTGGATCGTGTATCCCACCGTCAACCCCCAATCCCACAACGGATGGAGCATTGCCCGTACCCATTCTCCCAGATTCTTGCCCTTGCCCGGAGGATGGAGAAAAAGAAGGTCAATGTCCGAAAAAGGGCTAAGTTCTTCCCTTCCGTATCCTCCCATGGCCAGGAGGGAAAAACCCAATCCCGAAGCCTGGAGTCCACGATTATCCAAGTCCTTTTTAAAAAGACGCCGGATGACTGTGTCCATTAAATTAGAGAAGCTCTGCCCGAATTCCGCCCCCGAAAGGCCTTCTTCATGCCTCTCCTTCAGCCATTCCCGCCCTTTACGGAAAAAGCGTTCTATATCTTCGAGGTCTTCTTGACTCAATGCCATTTCCGCCTTGCGCCTTATGCCTTTTGTTTTTAATTTTGAATTTTAATGGTCTCGTGAAAAGTCGTAAAAGTGTCACTCCTGCGAAAGCAGTCCGCCTCAGGCGGACAGAGTTGCTTGAATTTACTGTATTCCGGCTTTAATTGGAATGATTTAATGAAGGGAATTCTCATTTTTTACGAGGCCATCAATTTTGAATTTTAAATTTTGAATTTTGAATTTTTCTTAAAGCGCCCCTTCCCCTCTCTCCCCGGTCCTAATCCTCACCGCTTCCTCGATAGGTATGACGAAAATCTTCCCATCGCCTATCTTTCCGGTCTTGGCTGCCTTGGCAATAGTTTCCACTACTCGGGTCACAACCTGATCCGGAACTACCACTTCAATTTTTATCTTGGGAACTAACTCCACAACATATTCCGATCCGCGGTAAACTTCTTTATGCCCTTTTTGCCTCCCGAACCCCCTTACCTCAGTAACGGTCATCCCCTGAACAGCAACAGCGCTGAGCGCGGCTTTCACTTCATCCAGCTTGAATGGCTTGATAATCGCCTCGATTTTTTTCATTTCCCCCCCCTTTCCATAATGCCCAGTGCGATGCACAGAATGCGGAGTGGAGAACTTTGTCGATGGAGTTTTATTCCGCACTCCGCATTCCTAATGCCGCATTTATATATTATATCCTGTTTCATTATGCTGACTCAAGTCCAACCCGTTTTCTTCCTCTTCTTCGCTTACCCTCAAGCCCATGGTCCAGTCCAGAACTTTCCGCAAAAGCCAAGTCACCGCAAAAGCATAAACCGACGTAGCCAGCACGGCTACAATCTGATTCCTCAAAAGACCCGGGTTTCCGAACAAAAGCCCATCAGCCCCGGCATCATTATCGCCTGCTCCGTAATCGCAGAAGCCAAAGCGCCCGGTTTCGCCTGCTCCTGGGGTAAAACAATGCCAGTCCAATAAATTGAATTAGCCACAGAGGGCACAGAGATCACAGAGTTTTTAAAACCATAATTAAGAAAAAATAAAGGAAAAGTGTCAAAAATAATCCGCCTAAAGCGGACTAAAGCTGAAAAAAGGAATTTCCTATACAACCAAAGTTAAACAGATCATACCAGCGGCGATGATTATTTTGAAGGTCCGGTGCATATCTCCCCCGAGAATTGAATAACTCAATGACTTATTGAGGCTCTTGCAAAAGTATTTTTGTGGTTCGACAAGCTCACCACGAACGGAAAAACTAAATAATTTCAACCTAAGCCCGTTCACCCTGAGCCTGTCGAAGGGTAAATTACGGATTTTTGCAAGAACCTCTTATTGACACTCAATTTAATATCAACTCCCATGCCAGCCGTACTTGAATTTTAACGATCTGATTAAAGGCTTTGAAATTTATGGGCTTATTGGTTCTCATGAACGTCAATTAGAAACAAGGGGATTGCACGGATTTTTAGCAGGGGAAAGAATTAAAAATGAATGGCTGGTCAAAATATTTCAGTAATACCGAGTATTGTGACCATCTGGCGGATTTTCATCAGGATGGGCAAAATTGAGGCAGACTTGCTGAAATATTATTCCCGAGGCGATACTTCCGTTCCTCTTTCAATGATCTGAAAAAGTTCTTTGTAGGCCTTTTCGAAAGACTCTGGAGAAACATTGGGATTGTTTGTGGAAAGTTTGATTTCCAGCCGCGTCTTTTTCTTACCAGCCGGGTTTACCGTTATGTTCGTAAAAAAACGCTCTTGATTACCATCACTTTTGAAATAACCGTTGATGATGACCCCATCGCTTCCCAGACGCGCGATTCTAAAAGAGTTACCTTTATGCTTTTTAGCATACTCCTGGAGGGCCGAGTTCAGTTTAGGATGAAAAGACGTAAAGTCTATTGAATAAGTCCGGGAGAATTTATCCTTAACAATCGTTTCTTCCGGTATGATTTTCAGGCTTGCGCAGGAATTGAGCAAAAGGCCGAGAGTTATGAAAGAAAAAACGAGCCAGCGTCTTTTCTCTTGTTGACTTGTGGGCATGAAATCAGAATCTTAGAAATTTGATAAGTTGTAACATTTTAGCCCTTTGAAAAAATGGCTAAACCTCTATCTGCCTCTACCCCGGAAACCGGGGCGCACTCTGGCCTCTTTTACCAGCAGCTCTTTTTCCATAAAGCTTCTTTTATTCAGCATGGAGATGGCTTTCTGGGCTTCCCGGCGGGTGGACATTTCCACAAAGGCAAACCCCCGCGAATGTCCGGATTGATGGTCTTTTACGATCTTAACCGAAGCGACGTCTCCGGCCTGGGAGAAATGAGTTTTAAGATCCATTTCGGTGGTCTGGAAGGCGAGGTTGCCCACATAAATTTTTGTATTCATTTTCCCTCCTCATTTGTTGTAACAATCGAGGCAAAGAAGAGCTTTTTCTGGAGGAGGGGAAACCTCCATCAACAGCTCTTTTCCACAACGGGCGCAGGTAGCCTTAAATGATTTTGGGGGTGCTTTTCTTTTAGAACTTCTCCGGTAAAAATTTCTTCTTGTTCTGGCCATTTTTCACCCCTCATCATGATATTTCTTTGCGCCTCGGGCCAAACACTGATCGCAGCCTTTGGAAGCGCAAAGAGAAACTCCGGAAGATATTCTCCCGGAGTCTTAAGGTACGATTTCAGGTCCTCAACACTTTACCACGTCAATAGCTTGCAGACCTTTCTTCCCCTGGGCGATTTCGAACTCGACCTCATCACCTTCAAGAAGAACCTTGAACCCGTCTTGTTTAATGGACGAAAAGTGCACGAATAAGTCCTCGCCACCATCCCTGGAAATAAATCCAAATCCCTTTTGCTCATTGAACCATTTTACTCGACCTTTGGGCATTGCCTTTCACCTCCTTCCTTTTTCACGCTGATAAGATGCAATAGCCCGGGCCGGGGTAATTAAAAAAGCCGCCTAAGCATCAAGAGCTCTGCGGCTTTTTATTCCAAACCAAAACTCTTTGCAACTTATGTTTTTATAATAACTTTTTTCTTTAAAACTGTCAAGGAATAAAGCAATCTTGCCCACCTTCACTTTTGAATAAATTCAATAATCCATGTCGATAGGCGAAGCCCGGACGGGAGGGGGGTGAAAGAAGAAGCACCGGCGGGAAAAAGATTGGAACATAGCCCGTGTTTTTCTCCTGCAAAGAAAAGGCGGGATCGAAGGAAGGGAGGGACTCCTCGGCGGGAACCCCGCCCTTACCCATGTTAAGCGCACATTTTTCGCAAGGCCTCTAACCACCCCCTGCTGCTGCGGAGGAGCAAGCCGGCATCGGTGGAAACCATCATGTACTGGACCCCCCGATCAATCCATCGTTTAGCATCCTCTACTTCTCTAACAAAAGTTCCTAAAACGATGCCTCTTTCTTTGCAGGCATCGATTACTTTTTCCATGACCTCAATAACCCGCGGGTCTTTTGTCTTGCCTGGAACCCCCAGGGATTGAGATAGATCCCATGGCCCCAAAAAAATGATATCAATATCCGGCGTCTCCACGATGACTTTTATCTGGGAAGCGGCCGCCTCACCTTCAATATGAACCACTGTTAACACTTCATCATTAGATGTAGCCATATGCTCGTCAGGCGGAATTGCCGAATAACCCGCCGCCCGAACAAAGCTGCATAGCCCCCTTTTCCCATCCGGATAGTAACGGGCCGCTTGCGACACAATCCTGGCCATGGCAGCTGTATCCACCTGCGGTATCTGAACCCCTTCGGCTCCGGCATCAATGGCGCGCATAATACAAGAGGGGCTGGGTTCCGGCACCCGAACCAAACTGGTAATGCCGGCACAGCGAGCCGCCCTTATCATATGTTCAACATTGGTAAAGTCGAAAACGCCATGTTCCATGTCAATGACCACGAAATCCCATCCGGAATGGCCCAATATTTCGACGGCGGCCGGACCAAGCCGGATAAAAGTTCCAAAACACACCTGCCCTTCCCTAAGTTGTTGCTTTAAAATGTTCCTTTGCATTTGGTATTCCTCCTTTTCTTTTCGACACAGTCCAAAAAATACAGTTCAAAGTCCATTTTTATCTTCCGCCTTTGTCCATTCCTTTCTACCGGGGAGCACAAGCTTTAAGACGCCCTAAAAATAACAAGCCCACTTTAAAAAGTCAATTGAGCTCAAAGCCTTGCCCCCCTTCACTTTTGAATAAATTGATGAAATCACTGTGATAGACGAAGCCCGCACGGGAGGGGGATGAAAGAAGGAGCACCGGCGGGAACATGTTTGGAACATAGCCCGTGCTTTTCTTCCTCAAAGAAAAGGCGGGATCGAAGGAAAACAAGGCATCTCGGCGGAAGCCACGCCCTTACCCGTGAAAAAAGCGCTGCCTTCTGCTCCCGAGAGATCCCCCCTCCCGTGCGGGCCGTGTCCTTTTTATCATTCTGGAATCATGAACGAAAATCAAAAGTGAAGGGGGGCAAGAGCTCGGGGCCGTGCCCACCCCTCAGTTTTTGAAATTGTTGGTTGTCTTTTAACGCTCACTTATTCCTTGACAAAGTACGAAAAATTCTTTATAAAGTTGGAAATTGCCATAACCTTCCGCAAAAAGCATCATTCAATTATAAAATGAACTACCCCGCCGCAAGCAGCTGGGTATCGAATGTCATTCCGCGCTTGACACGGAATCTAGCCTGTTTCTCTGGATTCCGGCTTCCGCCGGAATGACGCCAAACGCGGCAAGCCGCTGGGAATTAACCCGGAGCGATTTAAAAGGATCGATGAGCCAGGTTCGGCACGTCAAGATTCTGAAAATATTTTTCGGAGGATTGGCGGTCATCCACAACTATGACAAACGCATTAAATAAATTGTCATTGCGAGGAGTCCTGCCATGCGGGACGACAAAGCAATCCCAAGAAAAGCGAGATTGCCACGCCCTTTGGGCTCGCAAAGACGGCGTGAAGATGTAAAGACATTTAATGCCTTTGTATAAATTCCACATCCAAAGATAACCAGAATAAACATTACAACGGGAGGTGAAAGCCATGAAGAAATTATTTTCTTTAGCTTGGGGATGCATGTTGGTCATGACTTTTTTCTTGGCAAATTTTGCAGATGCCCAGGAAAAAGTGATTACCTGGAGAATGCCTTCGGCCTGGCCGCCGGGAGGAGAGGTCACCGCTTACGAAGACTATCTGGGCACCTTGGCCAACCTGGTCGAAAAAAGGAGCAACGGAAGGCTGATCCTGAAACGCTACCCTCCGGATGCTCTGGTTAAGATTATGGAGCAGTTTGACGCTGTCTCCAAGGGAGCGGTGGAGATAGCCTGCAGCGCCGGGCTTTATCACGCCGGGAAGGTTCCCGAGGCCCATGTGGAGTTTGGGCTTCCCTTTACATTTCCATATGAAAAGCCCGAGTATGCCATGGAATTTATCCACAAATGGAGAGGGGGAATTGTTCTTTCCAAGCTCAACGAAGCCTATAACACCCAGGGCACTCACTTGATCGGCATTACGGCCATACCGGCCTATGGTTTTATGACCAAGTTCCCGGTTTCCAAGGTGGAAGATTTTAAGGGAAAGAAAATGAGGACTTTTGGCCTCTTTTCCATCCTTTTAACGGGCCTGGGATCGGCTCCCGTTTCCGTCCCCGGGGCCGAACAGTATATGGCCCTACAGACCGGCACCATCGATGGAACCGTTTTTCCCTATTATGTAATTGAAACCTACAAACTCAAAGAAGTCATAAAATATGCTGTCTTCCCGGCAGTCCTGGGAACGCCCACCATTAACCTGTATGCCAACCTGAAAGAGTGGAATAAATTGCCCGATGACTTAAAAAAGATCATGCAGGAAGCCCATTGGGAAGCGAGCGTAAACGCGTACATTCCCAGATCCTGGGCTTTTGATAAAAAGGTTTTAACCGAGATCGCTCCCAAAGCCGGGGTAAAAACGGTCACCCTGCCCGAAGAGGAAGTTGCCAAATTGATGAAGCTTTCGGAACCCCTATGGAAGAGGGTGGAAGGAATGACTCCTCGAAACGCTGAGCTAATCAGCCTGCTAAAAGAATTTCTCAAGGAGAAGGGAGTTAAGTATCCAGGCGGTTGATGGCTAAACAAGCAAGAAGAGGGGGGAACCAAAACCCCCCTCTTCTTTATAGAGCGCCAATGGAAAAAATAAGACGTTTCATCGGTCTTGTAGATTCTCTGAACACCTGGGTAGCCAGGGTAGTTTCTTACCTCCTTCTGCTGCTGATGTTTGCCGTGGTTTACGAAGTGGCGATGAGGTATGCCTTCAACAGCCCGACCATCTGGTCAATGGAACTCAACCAGTTCCTCCTTTGTTTCATTTGCGCCCTGGGCGGGGCCTACACCCTCCTTAGCCGCAGCCATGTGACTGTGGATATTTTCTTCGGTCGCCTCGGAATCAGGGCCAGAGCCATCGTCAGCCTTTGCACTTCTTCCCTGATTTTCGCTTTTCTTATCCTCCTCTTAATCGAAAGCTGGAAAATGGCCATCAGTTCCTGGGCAATCAAAGAACAGGCCGTGAGCGCCTGGGGTCCTCCTCTTTATCCTATCAGAATGATTGTCCCGATTGGCGTCTTCTTAATTATTCTTCAAAGCATTATCCGGTTTATCAGGTATTTCATCCAGGCCTTAACGGGGGTGGAGGAAATTAAAGAAGGCGCCACTCTGATGGAGACAAGGAGGCCGCCATAGATCCTGCTCTCGTAACCATCCTGCTTTTTGGCTCCCTTCTTTTTGTTCTGGCGCTGGGATTGCCGGTAGCCTTCTGCTTCGGCGGCATAGCGGTTATCTTTATTGCCTGGCAATGGGGTCCTCAGGCTCTTTATACCCTGGCAACCACAACCTACGGGGAATGGACGAATTATATCCTGATCACCATTCCCCTGTTCATCTTAATGGCTCACTTCCTGGAACGTTCAGGAGTCGCTGACGATCTCTATGAAGCGATGTACCGGTGGATGGGTCCCCTCAGTGGTGGACTGGCCATGGGCACAGTGGTTATTTGCACCATTTTTGCCGCTATGGCGGGAATCAGCGGAGTAGCCACCGTAACCATGGGCCTGATTGCCCTCCCCTCCATGCTGAAGCGGGGGTATAATAAACTGATTGCCGTGGGCTGTATTTCGGCGGGGGGAACATTAGGGATCCTGATACCCCCAAGCGTCCTCATGATCGTCTATGCCCACCTTACCGGGGAATCCGTGGGCGCCCTGTTTATGGGCGGGGTATTCCCCGGTTTAATCATCTCTGCCCTGTTTATCACTTATATTGGAATCAGATGCGCCTTTCAGTCTCATCTCGGCCCCCCCATCCCGAGGGAAGAAATGAACTTTACCTTGAAGGAAAAGGTGCTAAGCCTGAAGGCGATTATCTTGCCTTTTCTTTTGATTGTGCTGGTGCTCGGTCTTATCTATGCCGGGGTTACCACCGCTACTGAGGCCGCTGGGGTCGGAGCTTTTGGGGCTCTCCTTTGCATTATTCTTTATAGGCGTTTTTCCCTAAAAGTTCTGGACGATTCTCTTATGGGAACACTTCGCCTCACCTGTATGATCATGTGGATATTAATCGGCGCTAAAGCCTTTTCCCATGTCTATACGGCTATCGGAGCCCCTGAGTTTGTCCTGAAGATCATCTCCGGATGGGAAATCAATCGCTGGGTTATCCTGATCGGAATGCAATTTGTCCTCTTTATATTGGGGATGTTCATGGACCCGGCGGGCATTATCATGATCTGCACCCCTATTTTCGTTCCGGTCATAAAGTCCCTGGGCTTTGATCCTGTATGGTTCGGAATCCTTTTTACCATCAACATGGAAATGGGTTATATCACTCCCCCTTTCGGTTTCAATCTTTTTTACATGCGCAGCCTTGTTCCCCCGGAGATCAGCATGGGAGATATTTACAGGTCCATCGTCCCCTTTGTCGTGCTGGAGATGATTGGGCTGGCCATCGTCATGCTCTTCCCCGAGGTCGCCCTTTGGCTTCCCAGAAAAATGATTGCAGGGAGATGATCCGAATCTTCCAGAAACCACCCACAGAGCGACAACTCTTCCGGGGCCATTTTTGATGATCTCGTAAAAGTCGGAAAAGCCGTCACTCCTGCGGAAGCAGGAGTCCAGAACTGCTTGAATTTACTGGATTCCCGTTTTCACGGGAATGACAAAAAGAAAGGAATTTTGACTTTTTACGACGTCACCATCTTTGAAGCTTCTGATAATCTACGTGCCCCCTTTTCTTTCTCTTTAAAATTCTTGATCTTTTGTTAAGAAAATTATAATCTCAGGGCAATGGTTATTTTTGACCTAAATTGAGCGATTTTAAGATTGATGGATTCGTAAAAAGTCCTGTTCCTGTCATTGCGAGGAGTTCCGCATTGACGGGACGACGAAGCAATCTTGTCTTTTCGGGCACTTATAAAAACGAGATTGCTTCGCTTTCGCTCGCAATGACCCTTTCGCGATTTTTTATGAGATCATCAAGATTGTAGCATTTAAGATTGTCTTTCCAGCGCAAGCGGAAATCCAGAAAAAAAGTCAAGAATAAGGGGGTAGGTAACAGTTTAGCGATTTGAAAAAATGGTATAAAAGCCTTTGTTGAGGGCCGGGGGTTAGAGCGGAACGCGCCGGAAGCATCGGTTGGGGTTCCGCTTGGCCACGAGGAGAGAAGATCTTTTCCTCCGGAGGAGGCGGGGGTTCTCGCCCGCCCCATATGCGGAGATA
>Ga0194119_10011875_pt1 | contig 11153 bp, 5 predicted proteins | sample TA2MahC100mmetaG_FD_148620 | JGI IMG/M metagenome (GOLD analysis project Ga0194119, IMG submission 148620) | Freshwater microbial communities from Lake Tanganyika, Tanzania - TA2015018 Mahale Deep Cast 100m | ecosystem: Environmental > Aquatic > Freshwater > Lake | place: Tanzania: Lake... | reverse complement strand
GCAAGGAAACACCGTTCAGGTAACGCGTACCCTTAAGCGCGGGCCAGCCACCGCCTACTGCACGGCCAAAGAACACCAGGAATTGAAAGATTTCCACCCCACGCTGCAAAAGGATGTGCGGCAGCAGATTCTCTATGCACCGGCCGTTGACTGACCACACCGAGCACTGTGCGTAAGCTGTCGGCCGGTGATGATTACGGGAATAATCATATGTGCGCATCGGCATTGCTTTGAAAGCTTGCAGCACGCCAGTCGAGTTATCGGCGACTGGATCCAGTTTTACAACCATCGCCGGCCCCTTCAAGCCTTGGCGATGAAAACCCCGGTTGAAGCGTATGCTTTAGCCGCCTAAGTTGAGCAGGTTTCGATGGGGCATTACAATCTGTCCGGTGAATGTCTCGATCCGCACCACTACCAACACCCTCGCACAAGTCCTGACTTGTGATGTCTACATCAGGAGTCGTTCGTTTGTGACTATGAATATTTTTACAAGTGTGATGATGTGCACGCATTAAAGGAAATATCAATGGCAACCCAAGACGCGTCCTTTGACCACGATAAATTTGAGAAGCTGGGGTTTTGCGAAGTCTCAGTTGAAGAGGGCATGACTAATGCCGCGCAATTCACCTCTGGATGTTCTGGCTCACGCTCTGCCTGTTGCACCCGAACTTGCAGTGCTGACCCGTCATTTGTGGGCTCTGCGGAAGACTGGGAGGCTTTCCTCTCGGTGCGCGGCGGTGAAATTCAATATTGATTCGCAGTGGCAGTTGATCATCCATTCCTTAGGGATGGGATTGATGTATACATACGAGGTGACAGCGAGGTTCACTTTGTATTCCTTGCGACACGGAAACGCATAATAGTCAAGGTAAAACCGTTCCTAATCCAATCCCTCGCATGGTTAGAAGGGAAGGAAGGTGCTGCCACACTCGCCGATCGAATAGCACTTGTACATGGTGATGATGGCCGAAAACAGTTCGTTGCCTTCCTAGGTTATCTGGAACACAACGGTATAGTCATTGAGCCCAATTGGTTGACCCACTCGGGTTTAAGTAAGAAGGCTCTTGACACCCAGCAACGCCAACTTTCCTTCTTTCTAGATGTGATCGGTTCACCCGCTGGGGCCATCCAAGCACAAAAGAAGATTTCTGACGCTAAGCTCGTGGTCTTCGGCGTAGGCGCTGTTGGAAGCTGGCTTGTCAGACAATTATTGGGTTTGGGTTTCAGAAAATTTGTCCTTATTGATGGCGATCACATTGACGAAGCTGATATTGCGCGTCATGCATTTTTTGTCGCATCTGATGCCTTGAGTACATCCAAGAAGGCGACGGCAATCGCCAAACGAATTCGAGAAGAATTTGATGACGTTGAGATAGTCGCCAAAGATGAGCCGCTAACGACAAATACTTCGCTTGAAAGCATTATTGATTCAAACACGGCTCTTGTAATCAACACCGCTGATCAACCGTACATTGGCTATACAAGTGTCCTTCTTTCACGTCATTGTGTTCCTCGAAATATCCCTCTCTTAGTTGGTGGAGGGTTCAATGCTCACCTTGGCAGCTTAAGCGAGTTAATCGTTCCTGGTGTGACACCTTGTGCCGATTGCTATGCCGATTACTTCCAAGAGGCTCTAAAGGACTGGCAGCCTATAGTGCATCCCGTCTCGGCCCGCCAAGATGCTGCGGGTGGTTTATGTTCTCTTTCTGTATTTGCGGCCGGGTCCGCTACCATGAAGATCCTTAGATATTTTTTAGGTCAAAGAGAAATCGAGGGTGGACGTGGTGAGTTGTTGTTTGACGACTACCACCTCGAAACTTTCAGTGTCGAGCGAAACCCAAACTGTAAAGCCTGCTCAGTATTATGATCACACCGGAATCCTACTTCAGACTCCGACCTTCCGTAGCCATGGTTCCAATGGACGACGACAAGTGGCAGTTCTTTCAGGGCAATAGCCGCCGCAGCAAAATTTTTAAGCTCGCACCCCCATTAGCCAACGCACTCCGACTTCTTGATGGTCATCACTCGTTAACGAGTGCTGGGAAACTATCAATGGCAGATCTAATGCACCTCACGGAACTTGTAACAGTTCTGCACCGTAAATGCATCTTGGAGGATGCAACCGTTGCCGATCGTATTGCCAAATCTCCGTGGCGCCGTGTGATAAATTTTCTTGGTGACTACATCCCAAGTCTTGAAGTTGAAAATGCGTTTTCTCGCTTGGGCAACGCAACCGCAATCGTAATTGGCATTGGGGGTGTAGGAAGTTGGGTAGCCACACAACTTTGCCAATCTGGCTTTAAGAAGTTCATACTGATAGATGACGACAAAGTCGAAATATCGAACCTCAATCGATCGCTCTACTCACAATCAGATATTGGCAAGAAAAAAACTGAGGCCCTAACAGACCGTATGCAAGCCATCAACGCTGATATCGATGTTAAAGGCATAAGCAAGAATATCAAAGATGCGATCGATCTGAAGCAATTGATCGCTAGTGTTGAGGACCGAGCGATTGTGGTCAATTGTGCGGATTACCCAAGTGTCGACGCAACTTCATCGGTTGTTGATGAGGCGTGTAAAGTCAGCGCAATCCCATATGTCATCGCTGGGGGTTACAACCTCCATTTAAGCTTGATCGGAATGTCTGTTCTTCCTGGTAAGACGGCATGTTACCACTGTGGCCGTTTGACACTGGAAGCACAACAAGGTGACGACTTGAATGACATGCGGAAGTTGGCTAGGCCATGGCGAAATATTGGGAACTTGGCGCCATTAGCCGCCATCACAGCGTCATTCGCGGCCAACGAAGTGATCCGCATCGCGGTTGCAGATTCTCGGCTTCCCCCCGCAATGGTTAATCGCCGAGGAGAATTCAACTTTCTCACCGGGGAAATACACTTTGTCAATCTGCCGCCAAGAAGTGACTGCGGCTGTATGGCTGTGTAATGCCCCATCGAAACCTGCTCAACTTAGGCGGCTAAAGCATACACATCAGCCGGGGTTTTCAGCGCCAAGGCTCGATGGGTTATCGCAGCGGCTCATTACAAAGATAAAAAATCATGCAATTCTGAGTGTGATAAAGGCACCATATGCGCCAACTTGTTCCGCAAGCGGCGCAGTGTTTCTGCCGATTTTCGGATAGACGACTTAGGGCTCAATGAATGTGCAAGAAAAGCGAGCTGCCCTATCTCCAGCTCATCTATCTCATTGAAACTTTGCTCTCCCAACTGTATGGGAAACCTGACAAAGGGAAGTATCATTTTTGCCAATTCATGTCTTTTCTTCTCGAGCAGAGGAAACATATCGCTAGCTTGTGCCTCCCACAATCGCAGGCGTAACTTTTCCTGACTACTTGAGTCCGCCAAAAGGAGATACGAATGCATTTGCTGAATATCGTCAAACAACATACTGCCACCTGTGTCCCAAGTGGCTGTTATCTCTAAGTCGGCCTGTAATGTTTCTGCGGCCCATTGCAATGCCTTGATCGGCTCAAAAAGCAGTTCTTCATTGCAAGTGGCTAACTGCATGGCCAAGTCAAAATCCCACATCGCAAAACGTGCAATGATTTTTGCACGCAGTCGGACATTTCTGGGCAGCCGCGATGTGGTCTGTAAGTGCGCCATGACAAAAAGCATCATGTCGAATTCACCTATAACGTTTTGCCAAGGTAATATTTTTAGCGCTACTCCATCATTCCCAAGTTCATCTAAGGGAACGCCACAAGTCACTACTAGTAGCAAGGGCCTCTCTGAACGAGGCACGCCTCGGCTTGCCGCTTCATACTCAGCCAAGAACATTTTCCACTCGCCCCAACGATCACGAAATACTGGGTCTATGATTACCAGCGCACCCGCCTCCAAGCTTGAAAGCAATGCCGCAATTGAGCGTTGATTAGAGCCCGCATCTGGAACATCAAGTGCTTGGTAAAGCAAATCCAACGGATTTCCCAATCCGTCCGGAACTGGCCCGCTAACGGACCAACCATCATCTGCTAACTGGCATCGTAATGTCTCCCCTAACCCCGAAAGCCCATGGATCGGGGTCGCCGATATGATGTTAATACCATCTCGAAGGGTTTTTTTTACGCTTGCGAGATATGTCAGAGGTCCGGGAAGGTTCCAACAATTCATTGGCAGTCTTGGCTAGAATGGAGAATCGTCTGAACAATGTCATCCAGCCGCCAATAATCTGCCCCCTCGCGTTTGATTATCCCAAGCAATGCGCCCCAATTTAGAATTTTTTTTACTGCATCAATGGGCACTTCCGAGAATTCAATAAGGTCACTCAGATTCGTGGCTTGGCCCAATTCCGCCATTGTGTTTAACAGCGGGGTTATATGGCCATTGAGCCCAAATGTCAGCTTGGCACCTTCAGCAACATCCGGGATTTTCAGCTTTTCTGCATTTGTATGCGCACGACGCTCGAGTTCAGAAACTTGAGTGCACCTCTCAACAAGTGGATATATCAAACCGGGCCAGAATCCACTAGCCTTGCGGATTACATCAATCGACGTGGATAGCTGAATATCTTCCAGGTACTGGCGGACGAATGACTTATGCCAGGGCAGTAAAGAAATCCATGGCACATCCAGTTCAGCAAAGCTGTCATCCGAAACTGTACCCCAAAGTGTTTCCGGGTCAGCAATGAAACACACCGCTACGAAGCTATTCTGCGAACGCAGACGGTCCAGCATTTGCCTTGCCTCCCCAATCCACAAAGAAGTCCAGGGTGCAGAACCGCTGACCATGATCAAAGTATGGCCTTCCTTGGCCCTCTTTTCGAGCAGTTCTTTGAGCCGTGAACCGAAAGCATGGTGGTCCGCGACATCATCGATACGGTGGAACGCACCTAAACCACTTTGCTCAATGTAGCTCCTAATAGCCTCTTCTAAATCGCCAATGCCAGCAGCCAATGTGCCTGCAATAGCGGTGACCGTGTTGTCAGCCTGCAAGATTTCACTCAACTGCTGGAAGGTCAGCGGATGACGGATGTGATCGCGTCCAGGCATTTTTAACTGTGGATGGAAAACCGCTGAATCAAATTCAACAGAAGGCTCTCTCTCACGCACCAAGACAGTTTCTATCTCGTCGCGATTTCCTAGCAGCAACAATACATTTGGATTTCGAAGGGCATATTGGCCTGTGGCAGGTCGCGACAGCACACCGAGCTCTACCATTTCATCAAGCAAAACACGGAAATCGAGTTCGCTGGTTTCCTGGAAACCATCTGACCACCACTTCAAGGCGCAATTCTGCCAGATTAATCTCCAATCCATTCCCTCCGCCACAGCATGGCGGCCCTCGAGCACCTCATAGGCCATGCCATAAGCAACAACCTCATAGCGCGAATCGAGTTGAAGCGTGTAATTGAACTTCGCATGTATTTCTTTGCGTAAGTCGCTACTGGAATAGACTGCCTCAATGTCCTGGCTGGTAATCGTGTAACGCGGCCCGGCCATACGCAAAGGACTTCCAAGTTTGTTCAACATGTACTGATGAAGATGATTGCAGTAGAGCTGAATCAAACTGGGGTAATAATTAGTTTGAGCCAGAATGCGCATGACCAAACTACGCGAGTCAAATTCGAATCCCGATGCCGCGAGAGGTCTAAGAATTAATTCCCTGGCTTCCCTGATCTCGTGTTCATCGATAAATGGGCCGATCTTGATCGGTTGCCCAAAGTGCGCCAGAGGGTGGTTGGCCCGTTCGGTCATACGCAGGACATTATGTAGACCTGCGAATATCACCTTGAAGCGGCGTTGCGTCGCGTCCATTAACAGCTTCAGACGGCGAGTTTCTGCATAGTCATGTCGCCCGTCCTGCTCGAAGAAACGGTCGGCTTCATCCAGCAGCAACATGATGCGACGCTCGTCGTTCTTGCCCAAAAAGACTCGGATCTGGTCAATCAGCAAGTCGACCCCACCCTTTCTCGCCAACTCTGCAGCACTTGGGGCTTCTGACAATATGCTTTGATCTTTCATACCTGCGGCAATGACTTGCCAGACCTCTGATGCTGCACGATTGACACCAATGCCTGCGGCACGGAGATCTATGTACTGAGCCCAACGGTTTTTATCATGTGCATCAAATGCCTGCTCGGCACGGCGCATCAGAGCTGTTTTACCGAGTTGTCGCCCGCCGTAGATGAAACACCGGCCATTAAGACCGAGAATGGCATCGAGTTCGGCTGTCCTGCCGTAGAACATCTCCGACGGAACAAAACCGGCGGTGGCGTCATAGGGGTCCGAGAATGCAAAAGGCAAACTTGCCGAGAAGAGCGCCGCCAAGCGGGACCCCGCCTGAGCTGCCAGATATAACAGCATCACTTCATCCAGCAGAACGAAGCTCTTGCGTGTCCGCTTGGTCTTGAGGCTTAGATCGCGCCATTTGCGCTCAGTCATCCTGCCAAAGTAGAAAACATAAGTTGCCCGGTGCAGGTTTGCATCGCCCACCATCTGCACGATGTCATCTTCAGTAGGTCTCTCCCAAAGGCAGATCAAGCGATAAAGTCCTTTGGCGGCAGAACCGAATTGAGGAATGGGGCATATCTCGCGGTCACTAACGGTGTCCGCCTTAAATGTCCAGATTTCCTTGCCTTGCCCTCCTCCCTCGGACTTCGTTGGTGCACTCCCGACAACTAAGCCCAATCCGTTGAGCAGCGACCGCAACCTGCCCGCATCCCCCGTCTTGCGGGATTTAAGGTAAGCCCAGTCGCCATACATACTGGCGGCCTGATCAAGTTGAGCACCGGCAACCTTTCGGAAATCCAACCCGGAGATGTCGCCATTCTTAATCGATGCGCGAATTTCATCTGTCGAACGCCTTTGCAATAACCATTTCTCGAGGCTAGGAAGGTGGGTGAGGAAAGACTGGAATGAGTCAATCGCTTTCATCTCGTCGGGCCAAGCCGGAAGCCCTTGGCGCACACGTTGCAGCAACTCGTTGGCGGTGGCGATGTCACCCTCGGCAAGGGCGTCCTGCACATACTGAATGTCGTCTGGATTGCGCTCGCTGTGCTTGAGTTCCTCGATAGCCTTTCTGATGGGCCCAGCCTTTTCTTCGTGACTGGTACTGATATTGGAACGGATGTGATCCATGGATTCGAACGCGAGATCGAACCGAGGGATATATTCTGTCTGCGCTTCAATGCGTACCAACTGTCCCTCCAACTCACTACGGATGGAGTCAGTCAGGTAACCATAGGCGGAACCGATCTCGATTTCTCTATGGGTTTCTTGCAGGCGCGCTCTGAACTTGCTGAGCCAGCTATCCGTTTGGCGTCGTATACGCTCATTCAGGCCAAGGTCCGCAGATTCTGCTTCGTGGCGCTCAAGCAGGTGACCGGCTCCCAGAATATCCCCCCTCTCAAGACGCTTTTCGAATGCGCCCTGCCAGCTCATGGGGGTGTCAACCCATTGACGGATAGCCGACTCAACTTCATTGGGCTTCGATTCCACGAGCCCATTAGAGCCAATGCGAACGGATGGTACATCGAGCAGCTCACCATTCAACACTTCATTCACGCCTTGCTCTGAAGTGGGTAAGGGTGAATCGGGATCAAACAAGTCGTTCAGTCTGTCAATCGCGTGCGATACGGCAGCCTGTGTACTTGCTACAAGCTGCCAAGGGCTGGAATCCACCTGGCACAGTTCGATTCGGACACTTGGAATCTGATGCTCGAGCTCAGTTCGAATGTTCAGGAGCAGTTCCCGCATCCGGTCATTGGAGTGGCTGGGGGTCTGGGCCAAGGGGAGCCAGAGCCGTGCCAGATTGATTGCATCTTCGCTGCAACGCGTGAGGTGATCCATTGCCCCGGAGTGGATGTCATCCCCCATCCTGCGCTGATTGTCGACACGATCGGTATTGCGCACCAATTTGGTAAAGCTGGCTTCGTCGGACAGGGACCTAAGCAATTCCTGTACTTCTGCGACTGAAGACACACGATGCTCAATCACGGGCATCAACAACCGATAGATGATGCCATCTGGCCGCAACCACCGGTGCCATACCTTGGTAGCCGGTGCGTACTTGATCGTAAAGGCGGGTGCCTTACTCCTCAGCCAGTCGTGGGCCTCCTGTTTCAATCGTTGCAGGTCGCTCGCAATCGCCGCATCGTTACGTACCGACCGCAGACTTGTCATATCAATACGAAAGCCTCGAAGCCGCTCGCTGGTGTCGCGTAGAGACTGCACCAAGGACCAAAGTGCGGGATAGCTGCCTTGGGTGTCAAGGTGCAAATAGCCCGCAATCACAGAGGCACCACTATCGGGCGCTAGCACCATTGGTCGCATGGTGGCGGCCACCAGCAGCAGGCTCAAAGCATCTCGCCATGCGCGCGGCCCCTCCTCGTGGAACCACTCTTCCGAGATGTCCTGCAACTTGGTGGTAACTGCATCATGCAAAGGGCCGTCCGGGAGAACCATCGCGTTGGCCAATGCGATGGCCTCTAGGAGTAACGCGGGTGGCATATGTGGCGCATCCGGCCGTGCAGATATGGCCTTGACCAGTTGATAGGCCAGGGAACAACGACCGTCTGCCAGGAGTTTCCAGATGGGGCGGCAGGCCTCTCCAGCCTCGGGGGTGTAATCCTCGCCCACCATAGAAGACTTTGCCTCCAGAACGGTGTCTGGCGTTGGCGCGTGTTTAGACTCGTCTGGTTTGGATATGTACTCGGTGGGCGCAGGCGGGGGCGGCGATGAGTACACCACCTTGATGACCGCAGCCTCCGTCTTTGTTATTGGCGACACCACCTGTGCGGGACTGGGCGCAATTTCGTCTGTCTCCATTGCCGATGGCTCAGGCAGTGCTTTGGCCTCATCGGTCAATTGCCCATGCATATTCTCGGAAGATTCATGTTGCGGTTCCAGTTGCGGCTCCACCGGCCCCTGCAATGCCTCTCGATAGTCCACGCCATAGTCGAACGGCTCGCTGAAGGGACTGCCTGCAGCCAACATCTCGTCTTGACGGGCCGTTAGCAGTTCCTCCAATCCCAGCAATTCCTTCTGCTTTTCACGTTTGTTCTGCTCCAGGGGTCTGCGCTCAGCCACCGATTTGGCGCTTAACAGATCCTCCGATGTTTTCTCGACGGCAATTTCAATAATCTGTTTGTCACCCGCCGCTTGACGCAGGCTGGATGCCGCCTTGTCGACCCGCCCCCTCGCAGCATCGGCATCCTGCAGCAGGGCCGTCGCGTCATCTGCCATGCGTACGAAGGTGAGTTGCCAGCGAGCCTCCAGCTGCTCAAGTAGGTTAGTATCCAGCCAAGCGAATTCAGGTTCCAGCGCTAGGCGGCGACAGTCCCCAATAAGCTCAGCGACCTTTTCCGTCAGCCGCTCACTATCCGAAAGGGTGCCAGCGGGTAACTTGGATGCTGCTTGGCCAAATCTCTCGGCCAGGGCCTGAAGTTCCGCTACGGTCCGCTGGGTCGGGGCATGGCGCAACTCGTCGGCGACTGCGTCCAGGTGGTCGACCAATGCAGTCCAGTCATTGTCAGACCCCGGGATCTCGCCGCCCATGGCCTCTTCTGGAGCATCCGAAGGCGCCTTGTCATCCGGCGGGAAGAAGAACTCATCGGTCAGGTCAGGACAAAGACGAATCGCCTCGCGAGCAAACCAGTCATTCATACAGATGGAGGAGAGTGCGAATACGGCTCGGGCAACGATATCTCGATGTTTTTCGTCCAGTTCCTGCCACATAGCCAACTTATCAAGGATGCGTGGCCACAACATGAAGACACCGAAGTCACACTTGGCAACGTCTATTCCGCTTCGCTTCATCTGTTCTTCGACGCTGGTGCGAGTATCGGGCCAGCTGGGGTAGCACGCCCTCAGGGCACCCTCGTCCAGTGTTAAGGATTTCCAATCGACAAGGAACGCGTCCAGTAGAACAAGTTCTATGGCTCTGGCATAGGCGTGTTTACCCAATCGACGTTCACCCCGCTTCGGCGTCTCCATCACAACCCAATAGGTTCTAAATCGTGCGTAAGGGTTTGCCCAAAGAGCCAGCAGATGCCTGTCCTGTTCAGGGAGTTTATGAGACAGTTCACCTAGTGCGATTTCCTCCAACTGGCCAAAATGCGTCTGGTTATGGGGGGCCAACTCGCGTTTCAGATCCCGATTCAGGCCCATGGTTTGCAAAAGGGCAAAGATCGCCAACGTCTTGCCCTGCTGCCTCAATAATGACTGGGGTAGTCCAAAGAGCGGCTTTGGTCGCATTTCCTCTTGTTGGGGGACATCGCTCAATATTTGGTTTAGTTCAGTCATCTTGTTATCTCCACGGGTGGCTCACCTTGGCAATCGTTGCGAACGACGGTAATCCCCCCGGGCTCAGATGTAGAGTCATGCAGCCATGGCCAGCCGCTGTTTCGGGGTGAAACCGCCCAAAGCCATATTCGGGTGGCGGTGATTGTAGTCGTACATCCAGCCGGTGGCGAACTACCGGACTTCATCCAGATTGGTCCAGAGGTTCTGTGAGAGCCATTCATAGCGCACCGTACGGTTGAGGCGCTCCACCAAGCCAGTTTCACTGGGTCATTACGCAAAAGTGTAATGCCCCATCGAAACCTGCTCAACCTCGACGGTTAAACTTTCTCATGTTCTGCCCCCTCAATTTCGGCTCTGCACCCGTGGTTGAAAAACCTCAGGCATATCCCGCGTTTATTGAGGTGCGGATGATGTCTAAAACATACATGAGCCGGGGTTCTCAGCGCCAAGGCTGGATGGGGCTGGCGTGTGTTGTCACTGGATCCAGTCGCCCATCTCGTGGTGATCTTCTCTCTATTTGCTATCTTCTTCTTCGATGTATTCACAGCGTGCGAGGAAATGCGGTCCGATGGATCCTCCTCGCAAGATGACATACCCGTCCCGCACCTCGTGATGTCCCCATTTCGTCGTCCAGTGGGTATAAAACGACCAGATCTGGTCACCGTCCGCCATTAACGGCTTGAAGGTCTCCCAGGCCGGGTTGAGATGGCCAAACGGAATGCGTGGCGCTGCATTCAATGGATCCACAACGGTTTCGGCCGATTCAATCTCGGCTACGGTCCATTGCCTCCGGAGATGCTCTTGGGTAACCGCGAACTCCTTGGGCGGCTCCTTGTTCTGGGTAGGACGACGGGCGTCGACCATTTCCTTGGCTTTCCAGTAGATCACA
>Ga0194119_10011865_pt1 | contig 11159 bp, 8 predicted proteins | sample TA2MahC100mmetaG_FD_148620 | JGI IMG/M metagenome (GOLD analysis project Ga0194119, IMG submission 148620) | Freshwater microbial communities from Lake Tanganyika, Tanzania - TA2015018 Mahale Deep Cast 100m | ecosystem: Environmental > Aquatic > Freshwater > Lake | place: Tanzania: Lake... | reverse complement strand
GCCCAGAGTGTACGCCGGCCCGGAACCGGGGGTGTTAGTTTTCGGTGAATCCTGGCCCCGGCGCGGGGACACCGCCCGCCACCTGGGGGGCGCGGCTCACGACAGCAGCAGCTCGACGTCGTCGGCCGACAGACTGGTGATCATGTTCTCGTCGGCGCGGACGATCGAGTCGGCCAGCTCGCGCTTCCGCGCCTGAAGGGCGAGGATCTTCTCCTCGACCGTGTCACGGGCGATGAGCCGGTAGGCGAACACGCGCCGTGTCTGGCCGATGCGGTGTGCGCGGTCGACGGCCTGTGCCTCGACGGCGGGATTCCACCACGGGTCGAGGATATAGATGTAGTCGGCGGCGGTGAGGTTGAGCCCCTGCCCGCCGGCCTTGAGGCTGACGAGGAACAGCCGGCAGTCGGGGTCTTCCTGGAAGCGGGTCACGCGCGCCTGCCGGTCGGTCGTCTTGCCGTCGAGGTACTCGTAGGTCTGGCCGCGGCCGTCGAGGTGATGGCGGAGGATCGCGAGGAAACTGGTGAACTGGCTGAACACCAGGACCTTGTGCCCCTCGTCGATCACCTCGCCGAGTTGCTCGAGGAGGGTCTCCAGCTTCGCCCCCGGTTCGTCGATCCGCGACGGATCGATCAGCGCCGGGTGGCACGCCGTCTGCCGCAGCCGGAGCAGCGCCTCGAGGACCGCGAACCGCGCCTTGCCGATCCCCAGCCTGCCGATGCGGCCGGAGAGCTCGAGACGGTAGTGCTCGCGGAGCTCGTCGTAGGTCTTGCGCTGCGATTCGCCGAGCTCGCAGAAGATCGTCTGCTCGGTCTTCTCGGGAAGGTCGGAGAGCACCTGCGCCTTGGTGCGCCGCAGCAGGAACGGCTTGACCGCTCGGGCGACCACCTCGGCAGCCCCGGTTCCCTGGCCGCCGGCGAGGAACCGCTTGAGCCGCGACGCGCTGCCCAGTTGGCCGGGATTGAGGAACTCGAAGATGCTCCACAGCTCGCCGATGTGGTTCTCGACCGGCGTCCCGGTCAGCGCCAGGCGGTGCCGGGCACGCAACAGCCGGCACGCCTTGGCAGCCTGGCTGCCGGCATTCTTGATCGACTGGGCCTCGTCGAGGACGACGTAGTCGAACTCGACCTCGCGATGGCGGACGATGTCGCGGCGGAGCGTGCCGTAGGTGGTGAGGACGACGTCGTGATCGGTCATCGACCCGGCTGCCTCGCCACGCGTGTTGCCGGTGTGGTTGAGGACGCGCAGCTGCGGCGCGAAGCGAGTCGCCTCCTCGATCCAGTTGAACACCAGGCTCTTGGGCACGATGACCAGCGACGGGCGGTGGCCGAGGCCACCGGCCTCGAGGGTCGCCCGACGGCGGACGAGCATCGCCAGGACCTGGATCGTCTTGCCAAGACCCATGTCGTCGGCCAGGCAGCCGCCCAGCCCCATCCGCTCCAGGAACGTCAGCCAGCCGAGGCCCTCGCGCTGGTAGTGGCGCAGCGTCCCCTGGAATCCGGTCGGCTCGGTTTCCGCCTCCGGCCGATCGCCGGCCGCCAGCTCGGCACGCAGGTGCGCGAACGCCTCGTCCACCTGCGACTGCGGCTGCCCGGCGAGCAGGGCGTCGAGGAGGGCGACCTGGAGCCGGCTGTAGCGCAGCCGGCCGTCGTGCCGTGTCGCCAGGGCGATCATCGGCTCGAACTGCTCGGCCATCCCCTCCGGCAGGATCCCCAGCGAGCCGTCGGACAGCTCCACCGCACGCGATCCGGAGGCAAGCGCCTCGAGAATCGCGGGGAGGTCGCCGGTCACGCCGCCGAAGTCGATGCTCCCGGCGAGTTCGAACCAGTCGATTCCGCTGGTCACGTTCCAGGCGACGCTGCCCGCCGGACGGTAACGGCGGCCCGAGACCTCGACGTTCCAGCCGGCGGCCGCGAGCTGCGGCACCGACGCGTCGAGCCGCGCCCGGGCCATCTCGACGTGGTGATCGGGGGGCGTGCCCGCGGCGTCGGGCCGGGCCGGCGAGGCACCGAGGCGCACCAGATGACCCAGTGCCACGCGCTCGGCGGCACGGTTGCGGCGCACGAGCAACCGTCGGTCGGCATCGGCGGCGCCCCCCGCCGGATCGTCGGCGGCGACCGACAGACCGCCGTAATCGAACCACACCCGTCCCGCCAGCTGGACGCGCGGGGCGGTCCGTCGGCGCCGCGCCGGCCCGGCATCGGCCGGCTCGTCGTCGATCACCGTCCGGGAGTCGTCGAGGACGAGCCGGGGGCGCGGCGAACCCGATTCCACGGTCCAGCGGCACCACGCCGGCAGCTCCAGCCGCGGCATGTCGGCCAGCGCCGCCAAGCGCACGATCAACTGATCGACCTGGGCCCCGGCGCATTCGAGCGGCCCACGCCGCTCGAACTGCTCCATCCAGCCGGTCGCCTCCTCGACCGCCAGCCGGGCGAGCCGGTCGGCGAAGATCACCAGCCCCGCTCGGAGGATCGCGCGCGGTTCGGCCAGTTCGCGGCGCTCGCTCCCGCGGACGAGCATTCCGCGGAGTGTGGCCTTGCCCGGCCGAGGTCCGGTCGCGGGGCCGTCGCTCATCTCGCGGAGCGACTCACCGCGGAGCTCGGCGCGCTCGTCGGGGCCGAGCACCAACGCGAACGACCAGGGGCGGCCGCCGTCCCAGGTGAGCGGGATGACCGTGTCGGGGTGGCGGCGGGCGTCGGGCTGGATCACCAGCCGCCCGCTTTCGCACAGTGCGGCGAGGCGTGCCGACGCGGCCCGTGGGTTGACGGCGATCCGGGCGATCGTCCGCCGCTCCAGGGCCTCTCCGCTCCCGTCCCCCACCACCTGGGCGCCGACCAGCCCGGCGAGGATCTCCTGCTCGGCGGCATCGAGGTCGTCGAAGGGGACCTCGGTGCCGGGGCCGGAGCCGATGATCACCGCCCGTGGGCGTCCCGTCGCCTGGCCGGCGACGTCGAGCTGCATCCGGGCGGGGAGGAGGATCGCCGAGCGGCTCTCGGTGGAGGCGCCCAGATCGAGGAGAAACACCAGCCCGCCGCCCTGCCGCCGGGCCTCGGCGAGGGGAAAACCCCGGCCGCGGACCGCCGGCTCCACCAGCCGGCGGCGCTCCTCGAGGTCTGTCAGCCAGGCGGGCTGCCGGCCTCCGCGCCGGTCCGCCGCCACCGGCGGCGCGACGGGCACGGCGGCGGCGGGGGAATCATCGTCATCCTCCGCCGCGGGCGCGAAGGCGTCGTCCTCGATCTCGTCGGCCGCTCCCTCGTCGGGGAGCACTTCCAGGACCAGCGGCGTGTGGTCGCCGATCCGCGACAGCAGGCCGCGGCGATCGACTTCGAGGAGGACGGCGGCGAGGATCGCGCACGGTTCGCCGAGGCGACCGCGATCGGTCGAGCAGCGGACCTCGAGCGTCATTCCACCGCGGCGTCCGGCCGACAACTCGAGGTGCACCTCGTGCACCACTCCCGCTTCCTGGCTGACCACCGCCTGCACGCGCCCGACACGCGGGCAGGAGACGCGGATCTCGTCGACGGCTCGTGCGGCGGCGACGTCGGCCGGGTCGAAGAGGTGGAAGAGGCGTTGCTGGAAGCTCGACATGCAAGCGGTCCCGGCGGGCTTCGGACCGTCCCGGGGGGCCGGCGGCGCGAAGCAGGCTGTTGTACCCCGGCGGGGGGCGGCGTGGCGAACAGTGCCGCGGTCATCAGCCGCCGCGGGCGGTGGCGATCAGCTCGAGGACGTTTTCCACCGGTGTCTCGGGGAGCACCCCGTGGCCGAGGTTGAGCACATGACCCGGCCGGCCGGCGACGGCGTCGAGCAGCTCCCGCGTCCGCCGGCGGACGGTCGCCCGGTCGGCGAGCAGGAGCGTGGGGTCGAGATTCCCCTGGACGGCACGGTCGGCCCCGACAGCCCGCCAGGCGTCGAGCAGGTCGATCCGCCAGTCGATCCCGATCACCGTCCCGCCGGCGGACGCCAGATGGGGCAACAGCGCCGGGTTTCCCGTGGCGAAGTGGATCACGGGCGCCCGCCGCGACGCCGCCTCGAGCGCCACGCGCGAATGGGGGAGCACGTAGCGGACGTAGTCGGCGGGCCCGAGGCACCCGACCCAGCTGTCGAATAGCTGCACCGCCTGCGCCCCGGCATCGAGCTGCGCGCAGAGGAACCGGCTCACTGCCCGTGCCAGCCGTCCCATCAGGTCGTGCCAGGCCGATTCGTGGCGGAGCATGAAGGAGCGCGTCCGCTGCCAGGAGCGGCTGGTTCCCCCTTCGATGCAGTACCCGGCGAGCGTGAACGGCGCGCCGGCGAACCCGATCACCGGGATCGAGTCGTCGAGGCCGGCGCGCGTCGCCGCGACGCAGTCCATCACGTACCCCAGCGCGTCGACGTCGCCGAGCTCGTGGAACCGCCCGAGGTCGGCCGGATCGCGGAGGGGATTGTGGATCACCGGCCCCTCGCCGGCGGCGAACTCCAGGTCCATCCCCATCGGCTCGAGGATCGGCAGCAGGTCGCTGAAGATGATCGCGGCGTCGACCCCGAGGCACTCGACGGTGGCGATCATCACGTCGGCCGCGAGGCGCGGCGTCTTCACCAGCTCCATGAACCCGACACGATCGCGGACCTGCCGGTATTCGGGGAGATAGCGGCCGGCCTGGCGCATCAGCCACACCGGAGTCCGCTCGACCGGCTCACGGCGGCAGGCGCGGAGGAACAGCGCGTGGGAATAGCGGTCGGTGGCGGTGGGCGGGGGCGTGGCCGCGGGGATCATCGGCGCAGTATAGGGTGGATCGAGCGGCGGTTTCGGCCGCGGGATCGGATCCGCGGGCCGACTACAATAGGTCGGTTCAGCATTCCCCCGAGGACCGGGTCGGGATGGGTGAATTCGTGGCGGGCATCTCCGTCGTCTGCTTCGCCGCCAGCTATCTGGTGGCGCTGGCCTGCGAAGGCTCGCGGCTGCTGTTCCGCTCCGGGATCCGCGGGGCGGCGATGGTGGCGTTCGCCGCCGCGGGGCTGGTCGCCCACACCCTGTTCCTCGGGTGGCGGGCCGCCCACGAGCCGGCCGTGCCGCTGTCGAGCCCATTCGATTGGTATCTCCTGGCCGCGTGGCTGTTGGCCGGCGGCTATCTGTGGGCGACGCTCGCCAACCCGCGGACCCCGGTCGGATTGTTCCTCCTGCCGGTCGTCCTCGGGCTCATCGGCGCGGCCGAGATCTCGAGCCGCGAGCCCTTTCCCCAGAGCCCGGCGACTCAGGCCTGGGGGGCGGTCCACGGCGTGTTCAACCTTGCCGCCAGCGTCGCCGTGGCGGTCGGCGGGACTGCCGGCGTGATGTGGCTGTTGCAGGCGGGACGGCTCGCGCAGCACCGCGCCGCGACTCCGGGCCTGCGCCTGCCGAGCCTCGAGAAACTCGCCGGCACGCTGCAGTGGACGTTCCCGGCCGCCGCCTCGACCGCGGCAGCGGGGTTCGTCTCCGGTCTGGTGCTCAACGCCGTCAACCACCGGCGCGGCCTGCTTGACACGATCCCCTGGAGCGATCCGGTGATCATTCGCCTCGGGGCGCTGGTGGCATGGCTCGTGGTCGCGGCCGCCATCGCCCAGGCCGTCCGCCATCGCCCCGGGGCGGCGCGGACCCGTGCATTCTTGGCAGTGGCGAGCCTGATCTGCCTCACGGCGAGCATCCTGTGGGGCGTTCTCGGCCACTCGCGCCACGGCGTGCCCCCCGATGCCCCGCCACCACCGCCGGCCGGGGTGCGGCCATGACGCTCGCCTTCGCCGGGGGAACGCACCGCACCGTGCCGCTCGACCTCCGCGAGCGGCTCGCCTTCTCCGCCGACCAGGCGGCCGAGGCGCTGCGACGCTTCCGCGACCGCTTCCCGGGCCGCGAGGTCGTGCTCCTTTCGACCTGCAACCGCGTCGAGCTGTACGCCGCCGGCGGCGCCGACACGGCGGCCCCGTCGCCAGGCCAGATCGTGTCGTTCCTCGCCGAGTGCCGGGGAATCGACGAACGTGTACTCGCCCCGGTGCTCGACGGGGACCGCGACGAGGCGGTCGTTCGCCACCTGTTCGGCGTCGCCTCGGGGCTCGACAGCATGGTGCTCGGCGAGCCGCAGATCCTCGCCCAGGTCAAGCAGGCCTGGGCCCTGGCGCAGGACAGCCGGACCGCCGGGCCGCTGACCGGCGACCTGTTCCAGGCGGCGCTGCGGACCGCCAAGCGCGTCGCCAGCGAGACGGCGCTGGGCCGCGAGCGGCTCTCGATCCCGAGCGTCGCCGTCAACGACTTCGCCCGCGGTGTCTTCGAACGCTTCGACGACAAGCGCGTGCTCTTGGTGGGCGCCGGGAAGATGGCCCGCGAGACGCTCCGCTACCTCCGCGAGGCGGGGGCCCGCGACATCGTGGTCCTCAACCGCACGGCGGCCCGGAGCGCGGAGCTCGCCGCCGAGATCGGCGGCCGGGCGGGGAGCCTCGCCGACATCGTGGCCGAGCTCGCCGCGGCCGATCTGGTAGTGAGCACGACCGGTGCCAGCCAGCCGGTCGTTTCGCTCGACGCCTTCCGCCAGGCGGAGCCGCGGCGCGGTGGCCGGGCGCTGGTGGTCCTCGACCTCGCCGTGCCGCGCGACTTCGATCCGCGGATCGGCACGCGGCCGGGGGTGTGGCTGACGGCGATCGACGACCTCGCCGCCGCCTGCGACGCCAACCGCAAGAGCCGGCAGCGCGAGGTGCCGGCGGCGCTGGCGATCGTCGACGAGGAGGCGCGGCGGTTCATGGGGGACCTCCACCATCGCTCGACGGCACCGGTGATCGAGCAGCTCCGTGCCGGCTGGAGCGAGCGCGGTGACGCGGAGCTCGAGCGGCTGTTCCGCCGCCTGCCGGACCTCGACGACGCGGCGCGGAGCGAGATCCGTCAGGCATTCGAGCGCTACGCGGCCAAGCTCCTCCACGTCCCGCTCAAGTCGCTGCGCACAGCCAGCCACGCCGGGCCGCCGCACGGCCTCCTCGACGCCCTCAAGCGGCTCTTCGACCTCAAGGACTGAGAGATCTCGCGAGGCTGGCGGAGGCATGACCGAGGGTAGCGGCTGGCGGCGATCAACCCGCCGCAGGGCCGTTCCACGGATCGATCACGACGATCCCGCATCCGCGAAAGTCACCGGTATTTCGCGTGGCGACGGTGGCTCCACGAGCGCGGGCGATGGCGGCGATCTGACAGTCGAACTGGCTGATCGTGCGGCCGGCGGCGCGGCGCTCGGCGGCGATCGTCGCATAGGCCTGGGCCGCCGCGCGGTCGAACGGCAGGATGCGATCGCGGAAATCCTCCTCGAGTATTCCCTCGATCGCCTGCGCGAGTCCGTGCCGGCGCTTCCCGGCGGGCAGGATCGCCAGTCCGTGGAGCAGTTCGGCCTCACCGACCGCCGTGAAGTAGACCTCGGCGCCATCCTGAGCCGCGAGCCACGCCTCGACCGCCGGAGCTGGTGACGGCCGGAGCAACTCGGAGACCACGTTCGTGTCGAGCACGATCATCGGCGTTCCGGCCGGAGGCGCGGTGGCGTTCGCAGCGCCTGTCGCGGCGGAAGCGCCACGTCGGCCCGATCCGCGGGAGAGATCCGGGCCCGGATCGCGGCCGCGAGATCGCGGGGTGGATCGGTCTGGTCAATCACACGGCGGAGGATGTCACGCGCCTCCTCCTCCATCGACCGGCCATGAAGCGCGGCGCGAACGCGGAGCCGCTGCTTGATGCCATCGTCGAGATTCCGGATCGTGATGCTCGCCATGAAGTCACTCCGTAGAGAACGTCCCACGATCGTACTCGATGGTTGCACTGCAATCAATGAAATTATCTGCCCGGTCGTCAGTCGGGCCGGCCGGGGGATGCCGGCCAGACCAGCGCCAGCTGGCGGTCGGCGATGCCGATCCGGGCGCGCATTCCGGCATCGAAGCGGACGAAGTCCTGCTCCATCCCGTCGCTGAAGATCACGCCGCCGCGCGGCATCTGCGAGACGATGTCGAGCGACTCGCCGGCGGCGACGGTGCCGCAGACGATCGTCGCCTGGCTCGACCGGCTGGTAAACGGCTCGCGGACACTGAACCGCAGCTCGCGCGCCTCGGCGTCGAACCGGTAGCGCTCGGCGATCCCGGCGGCCGCGCGCCCCGCGCCGAGCGCCGCGGCCATCCCCGCCGCCGCCGTCACCACCGAGCGGTACCAGCCCGTCGATCCGGCACCGGTGGACACGATCACGCCGCTGCTCGACTGGTCCTCGCGCCGGTTCCGCCACTCCAGCCGGTAGCGCGCCGAGGCATGCGACTGGACGCCGACGAACAGGTCGTTGACCGCGTCGACCACCTGGCCGTCGTCGAGCGTCGCCCGGGCCATCGTCACGCGCCGCACCGGCAAGGCGCCGGCCACCGCCGCCCCGAGCGTGGCTGCCGCGGTCGCCACGGCAAACGGCACCAGGACGCCGTCGATCCGCTCCGGGTCGGGGTTGAAGGCCACCAGCGGCTGGCCGGCGAGGTACTTGGCGACGTTGACCACCAGCCCGTCCTGGCCGAGCGTCACCACCAGGTCGTGCGGCCCGAAGAGGAAGTTCGGGAGGAAGCCGCGCTCGATCCGCTGCGTGCGGATCCCCGCCGGCAAGGCCGCGGTCACGTCGGCCAGCGCCCGCTCGTAAGCGGCGTGGGCGGCTTCGATGCCGGCGAACGACTCGCCGCGGTTCTCGGTGAGGAACCGGGCCTGGCCACGCGTGCCGTGGCGCTCGACGAGCTCCTCGAGCACCGTCTTGCGGGTCACGACGACGATCTTGGCAATCGAGTTCGCCATCGGGAGTGGGTGAAGTGGCGGCGGGGGAGCGGGCGCGGCCGAGCGGCAGCGCGTCAGCGACCCGACCGCTCGGCCCCACGGCCGTCGAGGAGCGAAGCGAGAATGTCGCTGGTGATCGTCAGGTTGCCGATGTTGCCGGCGTTGTCGGCCAGTTCACGCATCGCCAGCGCGAGCAGCGACCGCGGATCGACATCGCGAAACACGTCGAGCCGCTTCCGCTGGAAGTCGGCTTCGGCATCGGCGGCGACGGCGCGGGCGGAGGCGGCGTTTCGCGCCTCCTCCAGGGCGTTGGCCCCTTGCAACGCGATCATTTCCCGGCGCTGTTCCTCGAGCGTCTTCTCGCCGGCGAGCTCCTTCTCGCGGATCGTGCGCTCCTCGTCGACGGTGGCAGCGCGCCGGGCGTAGACGGCGATGTCGGCGCGGCGGAGGAGCGACTCGCGCAGCTCCGCCTCGAGCGCCTTGGCGACCTCGGGGGTGGGCCGTACCGAGAGGAACTCCACCGTCAGCAGCTCGGCCCCCATCTCGGCAAGGCCGGGGCCCCCACGCAGTGCCGCGGTAACCGCGCCGGCGAGCCGCGGCGCCTCGGCGAGGGCCTGTTCGAGGGGGCGAGGGGTGATCTCGTCGCGGGTCGCGACCTGGACGAGGTTGGCGATCCGGCGGCCGACCTTGTCGCGGTCTTCGGAGAGGGGGCGGTAGCTGACCGGGTCGATGCTGAAGTCGAACAGTTCGGCGGCGCGCCGCGGTTCGGCGAGCCGGAACGTCACCTGCCCCTGGAGCGTGATCTCCTGGTGGTCCGCGGACAGCTCGTTGAACACGAAGTTGACGTCCTGGCTCTGCGTCGGCACGGCGACGACCTGGGTGTCGTACTGCCAGTAGAAGAACGCCAGCCCGGGCCCCTCGCCACGACGGCGGCCGCCGGAGTAGCGGATGATGTGGTCGGTGGGCCGACCCTTGAAGTACGGAAACCACATCGGACGGGAGCCGGTCACGGCCATCGGATCACCTGATGGTGGAAGATTCCCATCATGATCCGGCGACGGCGCCAGTCAAAACCAGCGCGGTGTTTCCCGCGCCGCCGTCACCCGCCCGCGCCGGCCGTCGCGCCGGTGCCGCCGGCCGCGGCAGCCCGCGGTGGCCGCACGCGGCCGTTGGCGGGATCGATCTCGAGGCCGAGGGGCGGCTCGTCGGGGACGTAGAAGAAGAACCCGAACATCATCTCGTGGATCGTCTGCGGGCCGTAGGGGACCGCGACGGTGGGATCGGGGTTGAAGGGATTGAACGGCGAGTTGTCGAAGTGCGCCGTGACCTCGACCCGCGTGCCCTTCGGGAATCGCTTGGCGCCGGGCGTGAGGCGGTAGTTCTGCTGCCAGGCGTAGTGGTAGTTGGGGATCACCAGCAGCGTCTCGGGATCGGCGTCGGGCCGCAGCGCCGTGAACGTCATGTCGCGCCCGCGGAGGTGCATGTGGGCGAACATCCCCACGCCGAAGGCATCGCAGGGGAGCGTGCGGACGGCGGTCACCGGATGGAACGGGGCCCCCGGTGGGATCTCGAACTTCGACGTCGTCACCTGGAGGTGCTTGAGCTCGCGGTCGATCCGCGCCCGTGGGTAGCGGAGGCCGACGCTCATCCGGTTGGTCTCCGGCTTGCCCGTGGTGGTGTAGTGGATCTGGAGGACGAGGACCGAGTTGGCCGGGATCCGGAACCCCATCCCTTCGTCGAGGATCATCGCCGTGCCACCGGGGACGCGGCCGGTGATGAAGTTGCTGTCGTCGACCGGATCGCCGACTGCCATGTAGGCGAGGTTGCAGTGGTGGACCGTGCCGGGATTCGACGGCTTGATCTCGATCCCCGAGATCCACGTCTCGGCGAGGAACACGTGCGGAAGGATGACGTAGCGGTAGTCGACAAAGCCGTCGGCCGGGAGCGAGTCGGACCCCAGCGCCGTGACGACGAGGTCCGGCGTGCCGATCTCCCATGCCGGCGCCGGCGACGGGGCGGGGGGAGTCTTGGCGGGGTCCCCGGCCGGGCTGCCCGCGCCCACCCAGGCGGCGACCAGCCGGCGCTCCTCGGCGGACAGGCCGCGCTCGTTGGAGAAGTGCTCGTGGCGGCTGGCGTACCACGGCGGCATGCGCCGCTCGGCGACGGCGTCGGCGACCGCCGCCGCCTGCCCGGCGACGTCGTCGTAGGTCACCAGCGGAAACGGCGCGCCGCCGTTGGCGCGGTGGCACTCCTGGCAGTGGGCGGCCAGGAGCGGGGCGACATGCTCGTGGAACGTGACCGTGCGGTCGGGCTCGGCCGGGGCGGGGCGTGTGATCCGGCAGCCGTCGACGGGGGTCTCGGCGACCGCCACCGGCCGGCCGGCGAGGACGTC
>Ga0194119_10011854_pt1 | contig 11166 bp, 11 predicted proteins | sample TA2MahC100mmetaG_FD_148620 | JGI IMG/M metagenome (GOLD analysis project Ga0194119, IMG submission 148620) | Freshwater microbial communities from Lake Tanganyika, Tanzania - TA2015018 Mahale Deep Cast 100m | ecosystem: Environmental > Aquatic > Freshwater > Lake | place: Tanzania: Lake... | reverse complement strand
CGAGGTAAACGGGCCAATCGTGATTCTGCTGGGCGCGCGCGGCGCAGAGCGAAAAGACGGCCGCGCACACCAGCGGTCGAACCACGAACAGTGACTGAAGGCGGAGCATGAGGGGCGCCGTCACGGCCGTCGCCGGGGAGCAATCAGGTGCGGAGCGGTGGCGGTCATCGTTGGGTTCGTCGCTCCTGTTTTGCGTGGGCTTCGCGTGGCTGTGCCGGGGTGCTCCGGGCGACCGCTTCTTTCTTCCTGCCGGCGCTGTTCGGATGGCGGCGCAGATTGGGGCCGCTTGACTGCGGCGCACGCGCCAGAATGCCAAGCTGGTGGGTGCACGAAGCAACGCCTCAGGCGTTGCATGAGACCGCCCTTGCCGAGATACTCCAAGAGCGCGTGGTCTCCAGCCGCAACCGCCACAACCCGGGAGGGTCAAAATCCGTAGGTGAACAGGATTGGACCTAGGGCAGCCCGAAATAGAGCCGCCAATACCAATCCATCGGCGCACTGCCTGCCTCCTGCAGCCGCCACAACTCGCGCTCCTGCTGCGCGAGCGTCGCCTCCAGCATCACCGCCGCGTTTGCCGTCACCATCCCCACCTCGCCCGCCGCCACCAACGCGCGCCCCTCGCGCCGCCCCTTGCGCCACGCCGCCATCCGCCCGTGCCGCGCCGCCAGTAAGCCCCACAGCCGCTGCGCCAGCGCCGTGTGCCGGTTCGGCCCGAACTTGGCCGCCAACAACACCTGATTCCGCGCCATTAGCCGTACCATCTCCGCGCTCCATGCGCCCAATGTGGCGCTGCCGGCGTGGTAGCAAACCGCCCGCGGCAGGTACACGCCGGTGAGCCCCTCAAGCGCGCAGCGCAACGCCAGATCCACATCTTCCAGGTACGACCCGAAGTGCTCATCCAGCAGCCCCACGCGCCGAAACACCTCACGGCGGAAGACGGCGGCCGTGAGCGAGGCGGCGGCAATGTAGCGCTCGCGGCTCCACTCTGGCCCATCGGCGCAGCCATGCCCCGCGCGCCAGGCCGCCAGGCCGCGCGAGATCAGATCGAATGTGCCGTCAAGCTGATCGCGCTGCTGCGCTGAGAAAATCTTGCCCGCCGCAAACGACGCATCGCCATAGCGGCTGAGTCCCGCGGTCATCTGCGCCAGCCATTCCGGCGCCAATTCAAGGTCATTGTTGAGAATCGCCACCAGCGGTGTGGACGCGCGCTCAATCCCGGCGTTCACCGCGATCGCAAAACCGGCATTCTCGGCCAGCCGCACCACCTCGGCGCCCGCATCCTCGGCCGCGTCGCCAGACTCATCGGTAGACCCGTTGTCGATCACCAACACCCGCGCCGCCCGCTCGGTTTGCTTGCCCAGATCCTCCAGCACGCGCCGCAACCGCGCGCCGCCGTTCCAGTTGGGAATCACTACCGTGCAACTGCTGTTGCTGCTCACGCCGTGCCGAACCGTTCGCGTCCCCGCGCAAAGCGCTTGCGGACTAGAAACCACAGGTTGTGAAAACCATCGCGCCAGGGATTCAGTTTGATCTCGCCCAGACGAGAAGAGTACATGATGGAGATCTCCTCAAACCGGATGCGGCTGTCGCGCAACGCCTCAATCTTGATCTCCTCGGAAAAGGCCATGCCGTCAGACTCCAGCACCATGTCGCGCAGAATCGCACGGCGGAACACCCACATGCCGCTTTGCGAGTCGCGCACCCAGCGGAAAAACAGCAGGCTCGTGGCCACCGACAAGATCAGGTTACCCATCTTGTGCTTGAAGCTCATGGCGCGCCGGTCGCGCACCGGAAAGCGCGAGGCGTTGAGGAAGTCCGCCTCGAGGTGAAAAAACGCCTCCAGCAGATAGGAGATCGCATCGGGCGGGTAGCTGTGGTCGCCGTCGAGCGTAATGATGATGTCGCCGGTGGCTCGCCGGAAGCCCGTCTTGTAAGATCGCCCGTAACCGCGCACATCCTCGCGAATCACCTTGGCGCCGCAGCCGCGCGCCACCTCGCTGGTCCGGTCTGTGGAGCCGTTGTCGACGACGATCATCTCGTCGACGAACTCCGGCATCCGCTTGAGAACCTGCTCGATGCCCTGCTCCTCGTTGAGACACGGGCTGATGACGGTAATACGCTGGCCTCGGTACAAACTGCTATTGTACGAAGCAACCCGCCCGCCGCTGCCGACTTTTTTTGCCGCTCCGGCGTCTTATGATTGAAATGATGGCTAAGCGGTTGTGCGCGTTGATATTGGTTGCCGCCGGAGCACTGCTCCTCGGCGCCGCGGGGCGGGCCGAACTCACCTCGGTGCAGTCGGTTTACCTGCTGCCGATGACCAGCGGGATGGACCAGTATCTGGCCAACCGGCTCACCTCGGCCAACCTGTTCCGCGTCGTCACCGATGCCAGGCGGGCCGACGCCGTGCTAACCGATCAACTCGGCGCCGGCTTTGAGCGCCGCATGGACGATCTGTTCCCGCCCATGGCCGCCGCCGCAGCAGCAGCCGAAGCAGCCGAGCCGCCCGCCGCCGCTGACGCCAGCAAGGAACCGGCCGATCCGAAAGCCGAAGCCGCTAAGGCGCGCGAACGGGCCGAAAAACGCCGCGAGGCCGACGAAGTGGAAAAGCTCAAGCGCATGGGCCTGCCGCCCGCCTCATCGTTCTCGCGCGGGCGCGGCAACATCTTCCTGGTAGACGTCAAAACGCGTCAAGTGTTGTGGTCTCTCTATGCGCGCCCCAAGCGCATCATGCCGGATGAACTCGACCGAACCTCGGCCGGTATCGTTGAACGCCTCAAGAAGGATGTCTCCGGCAAACCGTGAACCGCCGGAAGCTGGCTGGTGTTGCCCCAGCGTTGTTGTGCGCCTTGAGTGCGTCTACGCCGTCTGGTCCGGCTCCGGCCCCTGCGCAGCCCAAATCCGGCTCCCCCGCCAGTTCTCCGCCTTCAGAAATTCCGGCGCGCTTTTCCTCGGCCGAACTCGGCATCCGCAACGCCGCAGAAGCGCATCGCGAATTCGCCAAGCCGTTTGAAGGCGGCGTCACCGTCAGCTATAAACCCAAGGGCAAAGCCCTGGTGGCCGATTGCACCAGCGCGCTCGACTTTTTGCCGGCGGCCTCGCCCCTGCCTTTTCCGCCACGCAGCAGGCCTTAATCAATGACGCCACGCGCAGCGGCCACCCCATTGCCGACGTCGAACCCACTGTGGGCTTTGAGGCCGCGCGCGGTGTTGAAATCTACATCGCCGGCGGGGAGTGGCAGGAAACGCTCGTGGTGTTGGCCCGGGCTGATTTCGATGGCGACGGCAAGCTGGATTGGTTGACGCGTGCAGACTTGGCCATGCGCCGCGGCACGCACCGCGTCTCGGGCCTGTTCCTGCTGACACGCCCGCAGCCAGAGGCGCTGATCAAGACCGCGCGAGAGCTTTCACCCACGCCCGCGCCCGCCGCCGCGCCTCAGAACGCGCCGGTGGGCTCTGTAGCTGTGCCAACCCCAGTGGCCGGCCCCAGCAAGTGATCGGCGGGCACCCAAGACGTCTCCGTCTGCGCGGCGTGATCCACGCCCTTGGCCTTAATCTGGTGCCGCCCGTTGTCGCCGCGTACCACCATCCCCTGTTCGCGCAGGTACCACAAGCTGAATTCCAGGTGCTCCCTCGGTACGCCCAATAGCTGCTCAAACTCGCGCAGGTCGAGGTGCGGTGTGCCCGGCTCGTTCATACGCTTGGTATACAGCAACCCAATGATCCCGTCGCGCTTGGCCTTTTCCCCGCGCATCCCCGCGCCCGTACGTTCCTGATCGAAAATCTTCCAGCGCCGCTCTCTCACCGTCTTATGCCGCGCATCGTAGGCCGCGCGCTTTTCCGGGTCGCTCAACGTGCGGTAGGCGTCCAGAATCTTGCGGAACATCTCGGTGTCCGCGGTCTCAGCGTTGTCGGGATGATACCGCTGCGCCAGCAGCCTGTAGACGCGTTGAATCGTCTCGGCTCCGGCGTTCGGGCTGATCTGTAACAACTCATACAGATCTTCATTCTGCGCCTTCCACAACGCATTATTCTGGTCGCGTTGCAGCCGCAGCGGCTCGGCAAACTGCACGCCAATGCGAAACGTTCCATCGGGCGACGCCGCACACCAGCTTACAAACGCCCTGCTCTTCAACTCGGCGCCGCCGGAATCGGGTACCGTACCCTCCACTGTCACCGGGACGCCCTCTGGCAGCTCGATCATCACTTCCAGGCCACAGCCCTCCTCGTGGAAGTCCGTCAACTCCGCCGACAGCACCTGCGTTACGCCAGGGCGAACCTCATAGCTCAATCTGAACGGCCCGCCCGGTTGCGGGTAGCGAGGCCGGGAACGACGATCCGATGGATTTGCCATCTCGGAAGCACTTATCGGCTCGCGCTGGGATACCATGAGTCGATTCGCGATGAAAAACACAGCAGAATCCCCGGAGCCGATTCTAAGGGGTTTACGGGTGATTGACGCCGCCACCTATATCGCCGCGCCCGCCGCGGCGGCCGTGCTTTCAGACTTCGGCGCCGAGGTGATCAAGATCGAGCGTCCCCCGCATGGCGACCCCTTCCGTCACCTCTCCCACAACCCTGACTTCCCTGCCTCGCCCCACGCCTACCCGTTCATCCTGGACAACCGCAACAAGCGCTCGGTGATGCTGAACCTCGCAAAACCCGCCGGTCACGCCGCGCTCCTCCGCCTCGTGGACCGCGCCGACGTCCTCATCACCAACTACCAGCCGCAGATGCAAGCGCGCTTTGCGATTCGTCATGAAGACCTCGCCCCGCGCAACGCGCGGCTGATCTACGCCATGGTCACCGGCTACGGCGAAGCGGGCAACGAGGCGGAAAAGCCGGGCTACGACATGACGGCCTACTACGCCCGCTCCGGCCTGATGAACTACCTCCACGGCGCGGGCATGGACCCGCACACCTCGCCCTGCGGCTTTGGCGATCACCCCACCGCCATGTCGCTCGTCTCGTCGATTTTGCTCGCGCTCTATCGCCGCGAGCGCACCGGCCTCGGCGGCAAGGTCTGGACCACGCTCATGCACAACGGCGTCTGGTCGAATTCGAGCCTGGTGCAGGGTGCGCTCCTCGGCGCGGGCAACCCGCCGCGTTGGACGCGCGCCACCGCGCCCAACCCGTTCGTCAACCATTATGTGTGCGCCGACGGCCAGCGGTTCATCTTCTGCCTGCTGGATGCCGCGAGCGATTGGCCCAAGCTCTGCCGCGCGCTCGGCCGGCCGGAACTGGAGCATGATCCCAGGTGGTCGACGCGCGAGGCGCGCCTTGCCGCGCACACCGAGTTCATCGCGCTCTTGGACGCCGAGTTCGCCCGCCATCCGCTCGCCGAATGGCAGCAGCGTTTTACCGAGTGCGACGTGCTGTATGGCATCGTTCCGGACAACACAGGCGTCGCGCGGGACCCGCAGATGGCCGCCAACGGCGTGTTCCTGCCGCTGGAGGGCGGCGGAGGCGAACATCAGACCGTGGCGAGCCCCATCCATCTGGCCGGCGTGGAGAAGCCCGCCGCGCGGTGGGCCCCGGAGCCGGGCGCGCACACGGAGGAAGTGCTGACGGAGTTGGGCTACACGGCGAAGGAGATCGCGGCGATGCTACAGCAAGGAGAAGCGAAGTAATGAGAATCGAAAATCGCGTGGCGTTGATTTCGGGCGGCGCTTCTGGACTCGGCGCGGCCTGCGCCGCCATGATCGCCGAGGATGGCGGTTACGTCGCCATCGCGGACCTCGACCAGGCTCGCGGCGCGGCGCTCGCGGCGCAATTGTCCAATGACTCGCTCTTCGTCTGTACCGACGTCGCGCGCGCCGACTCGGCCGAAGCCGCCGTCGCCGCCGTCCTCGCCCGCTTCGGCCGCATCGACATCGCCATCAACTGCGCCGGCGTCTGCCCGGGTCAGCGCGTCATCGGCAAGGATGGCTCGCCGATGTCGCTCGACGCCTTTGCGCGCGTGATTCAGATCAACCTCATCGGGACGTTCAATATGACGCGCCTCGCCGCCGCGGCCATGGCGAAGAACGAACCGATGGGCGATTCTGCCGAGCGCGGCGTGATTGTGAATACGGCGTCCGTCGCGGCGTATGAAGGTCAAATCGGCCAGACGGCGTACGCGGCGTCCAAGGCGGGCATCGCCGGGCTCACCCTGCCGCTGGCCCGTGACCTGGCAAGGCACGGTATCCGCGCGATGGCCGTCGCCCCGGGCATCTTCGATACGCCGCTGCTCGCGGGCCTGCCGGAAGACGTCCGCGCCTCCCTCGCCGCGGGCGTCCCGTTCCCCCAAGCGTTAGGCCAGCCCTCCCAGTTCGCGGCGCTAGTCCGCCACATTGTGGAGAACTCGTACCTCAACGGCGAAGTCATCCGCCTGGACGCTGCCCTCCGCATGGCCCCCAAGTAGCAATGTGGGGTGGGCTGATAGCCCGCGCGGGGCTTCAGCCCCGCGCGGTCGCGGCAAGCCGCGCTAGTCCGCATATCTCACCGGCCTTCTGCTGCGCCCCCTCTGGACTCTACTCCTCCAAAGGGCTTCAGCACTGGAACGCCAAAAGGTAGAAGTCCTTCGTGTTGCGCCTGACAAGCATCAGGTTGTGCAGTTGGGCCATAACCGCCAGAAAACCACCGCCCACGGAAGCGGCGGTCTTAATCTACACCCTTGCGAATCTCCGCCACGGTGATGGCGCTCAGGAAGAGCATGGATTCGCCGACCCTGTTGATCCAGGCCGCTGCTCGCGCATCGGGCGACACCCAAACCAGTTCGGAAACGTAGTTCGTGTCAAGCAGGTAGCCGGCAGCAGTAGCGGGAGCAGCAGGAGAGCTCACAGATCCAGACTGTGACGGCGGAACCAACGCAGGTGGCGGCTGGTCGGGATGCTGCTGACGCCAAGCGCGCACGCCGGCAACTTTCAACTCGTCCACGGACCGGAAATGGCCGCTACTAATCGATGGAAATTCATGAGGCCATGGCGGCAGGCCGGGGTCTCACCCTCATTCCCGAGAACGCCGAATTGACGGCCATGCAGGCTGCGGACGTGCTCAACGTTTAGCGCCCGTTCCTGATCAAGCTTCTTGAAGAGAACTCCCTGCCGCACCGAAAAGCCGGCAAGCACCGCCGCATCCGCATGGAGGACGTGATGGCGTATAACCAACTTGCCCGTGAAGCGCAGGAATTGGGCATGGGCTACTGCGGATGTCTTCTGCCCCGCTCTGGTTTCCCACTCAGCGCGAGGATTAAAGTTCATTAGTGCCCTTCATGTTCTGCCTAGGTGCTCTCGCCTATTGCAGTGATAGGAGGACTGATGATTTCTCGAACATCCAACCCCAAGCTGCATAATCAAAGAAGCCGGACCCTCTGGTTGACCCTAGGACTTCTGCCCCGCTGGGTGCTCTACAATCCCCTGGCGTTCCTGTTGGCGGTGCTGCTGCTGCCAGAAGTTTTCACCATGGGGGCCACGCCGCCGGCCGTCCAGGCGCAGGCACAGATCCAAGTCGGCGGTTGTGCCTCACAAACCAATAGCATTATCCAAAACTACTGCCAAGACGGCCTGATCGACAACGTCCTGGTGAACGCCCTGTTGAAATTCGAGAATGATTCCGTCGCCGCCTATCTGGCGATGCACAAGTTACCCGCCACGGACGCGCACTTCATCTATGACACCGGGCGGCAAGACCTGCGGGACGAGATTCGCGGCGTCATGATGGACGTACTGAAAGCGATCATCCTGAAGCCGGCGTCGCAGCGGACCGCGCACGAACAGACGCTCTATACGTAAATGCAAAAAATGGTTCACAAGAACGAGATCGCCGAATACACGGCGGCGCTGAGCCACTTCAACAGCTTCTATGTGGAACCCTGCCATTTCGTGCCGGATCCGGACCTCGCGGCTCAGTTCGGGATCACCTGGAATGGCACGCCCTGGTGTTATGGCACGGCGACGAGCGCGGTCTTTGCCCCTAGCATTCTTTCCGGAGACTATTTCGTAGGCTACGGAATTAACAAATCATATAACAAGCCCGTCGGCACCTATCCGAATTTCGGCCAGATCGTCGCCGGCATAGCCTCCGGCGAATCAACGGCGCTCATGGCTCAGAAGGCCTTGGGCGGCATCGCGACGTATACCCAGGTGCTCAGCCTGATCGCCAATATCATCACGGTCGAGAGCTTCGTTATCCACAGCCTCAACACCCTGGCAATCGTGGCGTCGTATGCAGGCCCGGCCTGTCAAGGGCGGTTATTGACGCGTAACTTCCGTTCGTTTGTGGCCGAGTTGCGCACCGGCGAAGTGGAGTTTGCGGCGGCACGCTTTGCGGCGGTGGCGGCGTTTCTGGAGCAGAACGGATTGTCGATCCGGTAGTGCCGTCCCCACCCTAAAGTGGTGCGCCTCTGCTATCCTGTAAAGTTCCGGAGGCCCCATCATGCCGCAGCAGTTCCGCTACGTGACCCCCTCCGGCATCGCTGTCACCCGCACCGCTTCCAAGGTCCCGTACAAGCGCGGACTGCGGTCTTTATTGCGCGACCTCGACCGCCGCAGGGGCATTTACCTCTCTTCCGGATACGAGTATCCGGGGCGGTACTCGCGATGGGACATCGCCTCCACGAATCCCCCGCTTGAAATCTTCGGCGCCGGACGCGATCTCACCTTCCGCCCGCTCAACGACCGCGGCCGCGTGATCGCGCGGCTCCTCCACGGCGTCCTCGCTCCGCATCCGCACTGGGAATCGTTCACGCAGGACGCCGCCACCGGCACCCTCACGGGGCGCCTGAAGCCCCTATCCGCGCTGTTCAGCGAAGAAGAACGGAGCCGCCAGCCTTCCGCATTTTCGATCCTCCGCGCACTGATTGACGAGTTCAAGCACCCCGGCGAAACCAAGCTCGCGCTCGTCGGCGCCTTCGGCTATGACCTGCTCTTTCAGTTCGACCCCATCGAGTTCAAACTCCCGCGCCAAGGCGTGAAGGACCTGCATCTGTTCCTGTGCGACGACATCTACTTCATGGATCGCAAGAAGGAACAGATCGAGCGCTACCAGTTCGATTTTGCGGGCGGCGAGGAGCTCAACACCGTGGGCGCGTCAGGCGACAGCGGCGCCATCGCTGCGAACGCGCCGCCGGCGAAACCCGTGGCGGGCCCCATCACCTGCGACCATGCTCCTGAAGAGTACATGGAAATGGTGGAAACCGTGCGCCAGGGCATGAAGCGCGGCGACTACTACGAGGTGGTGCTGCGCCAGAAGTTCCAGGCGCCCTACCAGGGCAGTTCCGCGGAGCTTTTTGAGCGCATCCAGAAGGCCTCGCCCAGCCCCTACGAGTTCTTCCTGCAACTCGGCGACGAAGCGCTGATCGGCGCTTCGCCCGAAATGTTTGTGCGCGTGGAAGGAACGCGCATTGAAACGTGCCCCATCTCCGGCACGGCGCGCCGCACGGGCGATCCGATGCGCGACGCCGATGCGATTCGCGAACTGCTCAGCTCGGTGAAAGAAGAGTCCGAGCTGACGATGTGCACGGATGTGGACCGCAACGACAAGTCGCGCGTGTCGGTGCCGGGTTCGGTGCAAGTGATCGGCCGGCGCTTGATAGAAAGCTACGCGGGCGTGTTCCACACGGTGGACCATGTGGTGAGCGAACTCGAGCCGCCTTACGATTCGCTCGATGCTTTCCTCACGCACATGTGGGCCGTCACCGTGATCGGCGCGCCGAAGAAGTGGGCCGCGCAGGCAATTGAGAATCTGGAGCGCGACGCGCGCGGCTGGTATGGCGGCGCGGTGGGCATGCTGTCGCTGTCGGGCGATATCAACACCGGCATCCTGATCCGCACCGTGCACCTGCGCGACAACCTCGCGTTGTACCCCGTGGGCGCGACGATTCTCTACGACTCGATTCCCGCGGCCGAAGAGCAGGAGACGCGCAGCAAGGCCACGGGTTTCTTTCGAGTGCTGGGCGATCTGGCCGCGGCGGGCAGGGGAAAGACGGCGGCCACGGCGGCGGCCACGAAATCCTGTGCGGGCGTGCGCATGCTGCTGGTGGACAACGAAGACTGCTTCATCCACACATTAGCCAACTACGCGCGGCAAACGGGCGCTGAAGTGGTGACGTATCGCGCGGGGTTCCCGCTGGAGCTGATTGGCGAGATTTGCCCGGGCCTTGTTCTGATCTCCCCGGGCCCCGGCCGGCCGAGCGATTTCGGCGTACCCGCGCTGGTGCGGCACGCGGCAAGCCTCGGTGTGCCGGTGTTTGGTGTGTGTCTCGGGCTGCAGGGAATTGTGGAGGCCTTTGGCGGCGAACTGGGCGTGCTGGATTATCCGATGCACGGCAAGCCGTCGACGATCAGCCACCGCGGCAAAGGCGCGTTTGCCGGGCTCCCGGAGCAATTCAAGGTGGGCCGGTATCACTCGCTCTACGCGCTGCGCGATAAGCTCCCGGCGGTACTCGAAGTAACCGCCGAGTCTGAAGACGGCGTCATTATGGGTGTGCGGCACCGCGAGTTACCGATTGAGGCCGTGCAGTTCCACCCCGAGTCTTTGCTGACGCTGGAAGACAACCTGGGGCTGCGCTTGGTGGAGAACGCCATTGCGCGGCTGGCGATGGGGCGGAAGGTTACGGCTTAACCGTGTGGCAGCGCTGGGGCGTGAGGCTGGCGGTGTTCCTGGCCGCGTCCACCGTCACCAGCGTGTTCTTCATTGATTTTTGCGCGTGGATCTTCCGGTGCGGGTGCCAGTCGCTATGGCTGACCGCCGACAAATACTGCAACATTCATGCCGCACACGCGGGCCACGGCGCCAAGGGTTGCCCATGGTGCAGCTTCGGTTACGCGGGCTACTTGCTGGTGTTCGGCTCCATGGTGGCGGCGCAGGCGGTAGTGGCGTTCCTCGCGCCGTGGAACTGGCCCGCGCGGCTGGGCGCGGCACTGGCCGTGTTTCCGCTGATGGGCTTCGTACTGGCCGGCATCACGGGCGTCTGGACCGGCTACTGGCGTTAGCTACTAGCGCCTCGGGCTGCTAGTGTTCTGTAAGTGAATTGAATTTTAATAACGGCGGAACTGTGCCATACTAAGGGGCTGGCAAAAAATAGAACAACAGAGTAGGACGTAGCCCTGGCAGCGGACTGCTGGGCGTGAGCCTCGGTTTTCACGAGCCCAAGGCGGACCACGGCCAATATCGACATCGCGTCGGG
>Ga0194119_10011852_pt1 | contig 11166 bp, 9 predicted proteins | sample TA2MahC100mmetaG_FD_148620 | JGI IMG/M metagenome (GOLD analysis project Ga0194119, IMG submission 148620) | Freshwater microbial communities from Lake Tanganyika, Tanzania - TA2015018 Mahale Deep Cast 100m | ecosystem: Environmental > Aquatic > Freshwater > Lake | place: Tanzania: Lake... | reverse complement strand
CCTCCTAAACTTCCGAACCTGGGGGAAATGCCCCTGGTTCACTTACCGTGCCATTTCGCACGACCCACCCGACAACGGCACGACAGCCGTCAGGTAGGTGTTAACTCAACCTACGGGCTCGTGCCATCCGTAGGCGCCGTCGATTCACCCTCCGACGGATCAGGGCTGACCGGCTCCGGGGTCCGCCGTGGCAGATCCGGGGTCGGTGTAGGAACTGGGACCTCCGTGGCCGGAGCGGCCGGTGCCGGCGCTTCGGTGGCTGGGGCCTCCGTGGCTGGCGCCTGCGTGGCAGGGGCCTCGGTTGTGACCGGCGCCTGCGTGGCAGGGGCCTTCGTCTCAGGAGCTGGGTTGCGGTTCCCCGCAGTCAACGCGGCGGAGACCACGAGGGCGCCTCCAGCTGCCACCAGCGAGGCCAAGACCACGCTGAAGGCGGCGGCGAAGCTCGCCACGGGGCGGAATGTCCGCACGAACACGTTCTCGCGTCGACCCTTCTGGGCCTCGGCAAGGACGAGCGGCACAAGGCGTGCCGCAAGGTCAGCCAGAGCCGCTGGGGCTGGGCTGGCCTGGAGCGCGGCGACGATCCCCTTGAGGGTCTCGGCCTCGGCCGCGCACGAGGAGCAGCTGGTCAGGTGTGCCTGAACAGCCGACGAGAGCTCTGACCCTTCAAGAAGGGCGAGCTCAACGTGCTCCAAAGAACCGCTGCAGACGGTCATGCTTATCTAAGGCGCCCAGGGGGCCAAAATGATTCAAAACCCCTGTTTGTTACAGACGGCTCGGCCGAAGGGGTTACTCCAGGTCTCCCACGCGCTCCTTGAGCGCCTTGAGACCCCTGAGCAGGTGCGTGCGCACGGTGCGCTCGGGGAGGCCCAGGTGCTCGGCGATCTCCTTGGGACTCAGCCCCTCCTGGAAGCGCATTGTTACAGCCACTCGGTACTTGCTCGGTAAGTCCTCTATGGCAGCCGCCAGCCGGGAGGTCAGGTCGGCGCTTCCTGCTGCGGCGGCGGGATCCGTGCTGGGGGCCTGATCCCTGAGCTCACGCTGGTTGCCGTCAGGGAGTGGGGCATCAAGCGAGTCCGAGCGGCTCGCGACCCGATTCGAGCGCTGGTCCACCTTCTGGGCGGTGCGCACGGTGATCGTGACCAGCCACGCCTCAAGGGGGGCGGTTGGCTTCCACTTGCGCAGGTCCCGCACGGCCTGAAGGAAGGCTTCCTGCACGGCATCCTCGGCATCCTGGGGGTGGCGGCAGATGCGCGCGGCGATGCGGTGCAGCCGCGGGGTGTAGCGCTCCACGAGGAGCGCATAGGCGCTCTCCCTCCCCTGGAGACAGGCGGCAACTAGTTCCTGATCGGTTAAGGAAGGCATCGTAAGCAGGATACAGGTCTACGAGGACCCCTCACAGGCAGAGCAACTATTGCGTGCGCTTGCTCCCCGCCTGACGCACGCCGGCTGGTGTGCGTTGGACCTCCACCTTCACGCCGATCTTGGCGGCCGCCTTGGCGATCCCCTGCACGGCGTCCTGCATGCCGTCGGAGCGACCCTTGGCGTAGGCGGCCTCCAGCAGCTTGGCGATCCCAGGCCCTGCGTGCGAGCAGATCGGCGGCTTACAGGAGCAGCTCAGCTCCAGCTTGAAGTTGAGCTTCGACGCCTTCGCCGGCTTGCTCGGCGCCACTAGTACTGCTCGAGGTAGCGCTGCAGCTCCCAATCGGAGACGTGCGTGCGGTAGGCGTCCCACTCGGCCTGCTTCGCGTCAAGGAAGTGGGTGAGGACGTGGTCGCCCAGCGCGCCGGTCACCACAGGGTCCGCCTTGAGTTCGTTGATCGCCTCCTCAAGGCTCCCTGGAAGCTCGCGAATGCCGTGCTGTGCCACGCGCACCGCGTCCATCTCATAGAGCGACTCCTCCACCGGATCCGGCAGGGTGAGTTTCCTCTCGATGCCGTCGAGGCCCGCGGCGATCATCACCGTAAAGGCCAGGTACGGATTTGCGGATGGATCCGGGCAGCGCAGCTCCATGCGCGTCCCCTCTACGGAGCGACCCGCAGAGATCATTGGCACGCGGATCAGCGCGGATCGATTGCGTCGACCCCAGACCAGATACGTCGGCGCCTCATATCCAGGAACGAGTCGCTTGTACGAATTCACCGTGGGCGCGAGCACCGCGATCATGGCGCGCGCGTGCTTCAAAATGCCGGCCATGTATGACTTTGCCATCTCGCTGAGACCGTACTTGTCCTTTGCGTCATAGAAGACGTTCTTACCGGTCCTGAGCGACGCAAGGCTCTGGTGCACGTGCATGCCAGAACCGTTAATGCCGTAGATGGGCTTCGGCATGAAGCTTGCGTAAAGACCATGCTGCTTTGCAATCTCTTTGAGTGCGTACTTGAATGTTGTTGCACTGTCCGCAGTGCTCAGCGCATCTGAATACTCAAAGTCAATCTCGTGTTGCCCCGGTGCAACTTCGTGGTGCGCCGTCTCAATCTTGATGCCGAGCAGCTCCAGCGCATCCACCATGTCCTGGCGAATCTCAATCCCTTGATCGCCGCTGAAATCAAAGTAGCTCGCACTGTCATGCGGCGTGTTGGTGGGCTTCCCCTTCTCGTTCACTTCGAACAAGAAGAACTCCAACTCTGGGCCCATGTTCACCTTGTAGCCGAGCTTTGCGGCGCGCTCCACCTGCTTGCGCAACACGCCGCGCGGATCACCGGCAAACGGTTCGCCACTCGGCAGCACCACGTCGCAGATCACGCGCGCCGTTCCAGCACCGCTCTCTGCGGGCGCCCACGGCAGCACGCGCCAGGTGCTCATGTCGGCGCGCAGGAGCTGATCCGATTCAGCGATACGGGTGAAGCCTTCAACGGAGGAGCCGTCGAACCAGGAGCCGTGCTTGATGGAACCTGCCATCTGGTGGATTGGGATCTGGACGCTCTTCACGGTCCCGTGGATGTCCACGAACTGCAGCTGCACCGTCTTGATCCCGGCCTTCTCCGCCTTTGACACCAGGCTCAGCGCGTCGCGCACCTCCGCGTCGCTCCGGCCCGTGGTGGACTTGCCGCTCCCCTCCGCCATGATCCCCTCCCGCTCCTGGCTTTCGGGCTCAAGGCGCCCGAAACTTGTGCCTGCGGCACAGGTTCCGAGGCGCACTGCGCCAGGGGGTGCCGTTGGTGGGGAGTCTAGCGGCAGTCTTGGGCGCTATTGGGGGCGGAGGTGGGTTTGAACCTTGTGACCTTGCACAAGTTCGGGGGTGGTTCTTGGCGCGTGCGCCTACCTGAGCACCCAGCCGTTGATGATCCCGCTGCGAGTCAGGGTGCTCGCAAGGCCAAACCTGCCGTCCGCCCCACGCGTCAGGAGCTGGAGCGCCACGCTGGTGCTTCCGGGTGCTGCGGCAGTGGAGAGCTCATCAATCCCGTCGCCGTTCCAGTCGCGCACGTAGAGCTCTGGGGTGGCGGTGCTGCTGCTGGACGAGCGCCAGGCTTCGAACGGTGAGTTCCAACGCATTGTGACCAGCGAAGTGATCGCCGCTGCGGCGGCGAGTGCCCGTGTTTGCGGCGCCCATGGCGCACGGATGCGCACCTTGGTGCCCGCCTGTTCGGCGCTCGCTGCTGCACTGAGGCTCACCTCTGGATTGAGCGCGGCAAGCGCACTGCTCGTGGTAGTGATGCCAATGTTCGCGGCGCGTGTGGCAACCGTCTCCCACGTGTCTGTTGTGCGTAGCCAGTCAAACTCACCGTCTGAGATGCGAACTGGCGCGTTGCGGAACATCACGCTCGTTTTCGTGTAGACACATAGATCGCGCGGAATAGTCAGTGCCTTGTTGCGCACCAAGATCTTGTTGCCGTTCATGGAGCGAAGACAGGCCTCGCTCGCCTTCGTGCGCTTGGCGATCTTCGCGTATGTGTCATTCGGCTGGATGGTGATCGTGTAGGTTGGACCCGAGTTGAGCGCAAGGAGCGAAGACACCTTCATGCCAAGTCGCCGCGCTACAAGCTTTAGTGTGCGCTCACCGGCACGGACGGTTGTGCTGCGCAGGGGCTCTGTCTCTGGCACGTACACCTTGTCTGGATTTGCAATCTCGTGTGCGCCATCGAGGTTGAACGACTGCACGCGCACGATGCCGGCCGGGTCGCGATAGCGCACGTAGAGCTCTGCCACGCCGTCGCCCGTCACGTCGCCCACGTTTGCACTCCAGGCGCTACTAATCGGCCAGACGAGCGCGCCTGCGTCGCTGAACCCACCGAGGCTCCATGCGCTGACTGGCGGCACGCCAGCCCCTTGTGCAAGTGAGACGGCGAGCGATCCATCGGTTGCGCGCCAGAGCACCAGCGCATCGAGGCTGCCGTCGCCAGTGAAGTCGTCCATCAGGAGTTGAGCGTCAGATCCCGCGGAGACCTCGCCGATCAGCGCCGGTTCACCGCTCTGGGGAACTGCATAGATGCGCACGTGCGGTGCGCCGGCCGCCCCCTCTGGGACGACCTCGCTGATAAAGAGATCCTCAATCCCGTCGCTGGCCGTATCCGCCGCGTAGAGGCTGAGCGTGGCGCTCGCATCAAAGCCGGCGTAGTCGCTGAACCTGATGACTTGCTCTTTCAGCACGCCCCCTACGTACGGCGTCTCCATGAGGGTGAATCCACCGTCTGCCGTTTCACGCAAGTCCACAACCGCCGCCTGACCTTCGCTCGTGGAGCGCGCCACGATGCGGCTCAGCAGCGTCTCGCTCTTCTTGAGCGTCACGCTCCCGGGGGCCTTGCCGTCGAGGCGGCCGGCGCTATCCACATTGGGATCCGTAGAGATGAGGCGCACTGCACCCGCAGGAGAGACGGCAAGGAGGTCGCCCTTCGCGTCACCGGTGAGGTCGCCACGCGGTGAGAGGACGCGGATTGGATAGATCGCTTTGATATTGAAGCGGTCATCGGCCACGCTGCTCGTTCCCGCGCCCGCCACCTGATCAGAGTCAAACGAGTAGAACGAGGCGCGCAGTAGAGACTCCACCGTGAGGTTGCGGGCGCGCGCACAATCATCGGCGTTGACGGGGAAGAAGGACCAGCCGCGCCAGTGGCTCGGCTGCGTGGGGTGGCGCATCTGCACGTTGCTCTCGCCAGGCTCTGGTGGCAGCATGCACTCGCGATTCACCGTAAAGCTGCCATAGAATCCGGGACGCCAGAAGCGCCATTCTCCGGAGACTGGATAGTAGCGTTGCATCGTCATCCCCCACGTGGCGTCGACCGCGGCGTTGTAGCGCGCGTTGCTCTTCCCGCCGACACTTGCGCCTGGCTCGTAGATGCCACCGCGCGAATAGAGCTGATTCATATCGGGGTGATCCACCACATCAAAGCAGCTGCGCTTCGACTTCCGTGTGATCTCTTCGGCGTTCCCACTCTCATCGAGGATCTCGAGTGGCGCCGTGTAGGTGGAAGTCTCGCTATCCCAGCGCAGCCCCCCAATCTCATCGTCTTCAAGGTCTGCGCCGAGCCTGATGCGCATCCGTAGCGCTGCGTCTGCATGTTCACTCGCACGTCGCTTCCGCGTCCAACTCTCGTTCCCTGTAGAGCCGTTCAGCTGGTTGTCATCTGCATAATCTGCGCGAACCCATTCCGCCTGCGTGCTGGTGAAACTTGAGACCGCCCACCAGTTGCGGGCGTTCATCGTCCAGGACCAGGCGTTCTGCTTGATCGCCACGGCCCCCGCGCCGAGCAGGGCGTCGGAGTACGGCTGGGTTAGGTACTCAGACCAGAACTCTGCCACGTGGGTGCGATACACATAGGTCTTAAATGGAACCACCTCCACCAAGCCAGTGCGCGTCCGAAGGACGCGGATCGTCTTCGGAGGGGTGATCAACGAGTCCCATTTCGTACAGGGGGCAGGGGTCCCGCTCGCACGAGTCGGCGTAGGCGCTGCTGCACTCGGCAGAAGAAGCGCCGCACCGAGCAGCAACGCGAAGAGTGCGCGATGCGAGCGTCGCCCACCGTGGTTGCGAGCCTGGCGAATCTGCATGCATCCATCGTAGCGGTCGCGACCGGATGTGGCTCTCGAGTCAGTTCGTCGCGTCAGGTCCTCCTTCGGCGTCAAGGATCCTTAACGCAAGAGCAAGGGCAAGGCGCAGATCTGGTTCGCGCAAATCCCAGCCGGTGATCTCTTCAATGCGCTTCACGCGATACGCGGTGGTGTTGCGGTGCACGCCGAGCGAGCTGCTCGCCTCTGCGGCACCGGGTGCATCAAGGACGGCGCGCAGGGTGGCGATGCGCTGCTTTCGCGCCGCGGATGTGCCGCTGAGGAGTGGTTCCAGCAGCGCCAGTGCTTGACGACGACCGTCTGGAATGGCGGTGACGGCGCCGAGGAGGCGATGCGCGGGGAGGAGATCGGCGCGCACCACCTGGGCGCCGCCACTGCCGCTGCGCCCGCCAACGCGGCGCTCGAGCGCCTCGAGTGCCGCTCGTGCCTCGGCCTCCGCCGCCGGGCGCGCCACAGGATCGGCGAACGGCTTGGAGACGGCAACTGGTCTGTTAAGGCGTTTGGCAACCTTCTTGGCAATCTCTTGAGCCCCAGGGTCAGATGCGTCAGCGACCGCAATGATGCGAACCTCCAACGACTCATTGCTGCCGCGCAACATGAAACGGCGTGGACCGGCGAGGAGTCGCAGTTCGCGGCGCAGCGCAGGGACGTCTGCCTCGTGCGGGCGCGGTTGGCGGGCCGCGATCGCAACCCACGGCGGACCTTCAGCGGGGAGCGTTCGTGTCTCACCGCGTCCGGCGTTTGCGGGGAGCTCCGCCGCGACACGCACAATCTCAAGCGCGAGGAGCGGCGCGACGCGTTCGCAGGCAATCCGATCACGCTCCGCCACCGGCTCATCACCGAGCAAGACAATCGAGCCTGGTCGCTCATCACCGTCATCACTGAGCGGCGACTCTTCATCTTCCGCGCGCTCGCCGTCGCCGTGTCGCTCCATGTCTGGTGCACCAGGAACCGCAGGGAGTGGAATGCGTTGACCATCGGCGCGATGCTTCCCCAAGTATCGCGAGACCGCTTTCGCCGCCGCCGCACTCCCCGGTTGTCCAGCGGGCGCAACCACGGCGAGCGACGTGCCGCCGCGCGCCTCCAACGCCACTGCGCGTCCAATGAATGCGGCGAGCGCGCCAACAAGTGCGTCGAGTCCCTGGCCATCCAACGCAAGTGCAGCGATCTGTCGCTCCAGCGCAACCGCCTGACGCTCCAACTCGGCGCGTCGATTCACGACCGCGCCAATGAGGCTGCGCTCTAACTGCGCAGGCTCCACATCGCGAACGAGGAGTGTGGGGAGTCGCGTCACAGCCGCCGCGGCAACAAGGTGTCGCAACGCTGCCTCCTCTTCGTTGCTCGGCTCACCACTCGCGATCGCCAAGATGCCCGTCGCGTTGCTGTTGGCGAGGAACTCCACCATCTCCCGACGTGCCACCTCATCTGGCGCCACCGCGCGCAGCGTCACCACGGGAATCAGTGCAAGGTCACCCGCATCCATGCCGTCAAACGCGGGGAGTCGCGTGCGCAAGAGTCGTACCCAGCTGACGGTGCGCGCCATCGCTTCGTCGCGCGCATCAACGAGCGGTTCCGCCGTTGGGAGGAGCGTCTGGACGAGTTCGCGCAGCGATGCCATCAGGCCGTTCCCTTCGGGGTTGTACCGAGAGCGGGTGCGCCGAGCGTCTCGGCGATGCGTGCCAGGAGCGGCGCCGCCTGTTCCGCGCGCGCACCGCGCTCCAGGAGTAGTGCCGCGTCCGCCTCTGCACGCCCCGGCTGGATGCGAATCCAGAGTCGCGCGCGTGGTCGACGCAGCGTGAGGGTGAGGCCCACCATGATCAGCGCGGCGGCGAGCCAGACGATCGCCGCCGCAGGGTCGCGGCGCGCAATGATCCCCGTATATGAACTGACCTCCTGCAACTGCACGGTGAAGTTGACGTTCGGCGCGCTCGCAACCTCGCCCGGCGCGAGGACCGAAGCGAAGAGCGTGCGCACCTCGCTGCTCGCTGGTGTAACCGGTTCGCTCGCCACAACAAGGAGCGCCGCCACACCCGCAGGATCGCGCTGCAACACCAGCTCAAGGCCGGCACTGCTCCCCGGGATTGGCAGCGTCGCGTACGGCGCACCTTCCACCGTCGCCGTGAGTGGCGCTTCGCCAGACCAGAGCAGATCGCCCGTGATCGAGCGAACCTCTAGCTGTACGGAGGGGCCAAAGAAGTTCTGATGAAAGCTCCAGCCGTCATACATGAGCGGATCATTGACTCGAATCACCTTCTCCGCAACCTGAGTGCCATCTCTATAGAGCGCAAGTTCGGTCGTGAAGTCCGCAAAGGCGCCACTCTCCGTGCGCGGCGCGCTGAAGGCGCGGTTCTCAACCACGAGCCCACCCGCACTGCCGATCTTCCCTACGGGGAGCGCCTCACCGTTGGTGAGCAAGATCCCCTGCGTATATCCGAGTGCGCCCGAGAGCGCCGCTCCCGCAATCAACAGGACGAGACCCGTATGCATCACGAGCGTGAATCGATACGAGCGTCGAAATCTGTCGCCGTGCACGATCTGGCCACCTGGAGCTTCTGGGTCGGGACTCGTGCTCGCCTCCCAGCCGCGCGCGCGCATCTGTTGCGCAACGCGAGTTGCAGCGTCTTCGCTCGCTTCAGCAGTGAATGCGCTGGCGAGGTGCATCGTGCCGCGTCCAGCAAGTGACGGATCGAAGAAACTCCCCGGCTGCTCCACGCGACTGCGCGCCGTGACGGCACGGATCTTCGGCAATCGGTCGAGCGTGCAAACGGTGATTGAAACGGTAAGCAAAATCAACATCGCCGTGAACCAGGGGGCGGTGAAGATGCGGAAGAGCCCCAGCCGCTCAAAGATGTCTACGAGTGGTCCCAGGGTGGGCTCGTAGAGTGCGCGCAGTTGACCCATCTCCAGTGCGTAGTCGGAGGCGCTGAGCAGTGCGTAGTCGGGGAGCTGGCGGAGGGCCACGCCGATAGCCGCGGCGATCGTGATCGCGGCGATCTGCACCATGGCGAACTGCACGTTCGCCAGGAGCGCGCGAACCACAAGGAGCGGGCCTCTGATCACCTCCTGATGGTAGCCTTCGCACCGATCGCCCATCCGGCGAAACCAGGCGCAGGGCCATCTGCGCAGGAGGATCAATGGCGAAGGGACAGGAGCGTCCGGCACTGGATGATCTAGACCGCCGACTCATGGAGGTTCTCCAGGTCGATGGCCGCCGTCCGTTTACGGAGATCGCGACCGCATTCGCCGTCCCCGAATCAACGATCCGCGCGCGCTACAAGGCGCTCGTCGATCGTGGCGCACTCAAGGTGATCGCCGTTGCGGATCCACTGAAGGTTGGCTATCCGCTGATGGCGATGATCGGCGTGCGCTGCACACCCGCCGCACTCCTCTCCACGGCCGCCGCACTTGAGGCGCTCCCCGAGGTGAGCTACTGCGTGGTGGTCGCCGGCGCGCACGACCTACTCGTCGAAGTGGTCTGCGAGGACAACGACGCGCTGCTCGCCTTCCTCACCGAACGACTCCGTTCAATTGATGGCGTCCTCGAGACTGAGACGTTCGTCTATCTCCGCATCCTCAAGCAGAACTACGAGTGGGGCACCGCAACGCCGTAGCTGATCTGCAGGTCCGTCCGCGCGATACGGATTATGACGCGCGCGACTTTCTCCAACCAACAAGTGCGGCACCGCCAATCAAGAACAAAAGCGCCGCAAGGATGATCTTCGGCAGTTCGTGAATCCAACCGTCATCGCTCGGTGACTCACCGCCATCGATCGGTCCGGGCGCTGGCGCAAAGAGTGGCATTGGGCCAGCGACGCTGCCATCCGGCAGGAGGCACGTCATGAGTGCAGGATCCGCTGGGTCGGCGTCTGGTGCGCACGGTTCAAGGCCTGCAATGAAATCTTCGTACCACTGCTCATACATGGCGCCCCAATCAGGATCGTCCGTCCCTGGTGCGTCAGAGGCTCCAGGTATCACGTCGCTGATTGGCAGAACGCCACCAGGAACACCGCCGAGCGTCTCAATGAATCTCAACGACTCGGGCGCGTCGACCGGGAGTGCATCGCCCTCCTGTCGATCGAATGTGGCGTCACCCGTCACCGGATCCACGAGATACACGAACCAGTGGCGGCTGATGCAGCCCGCTTGGCAGTCACCCCACCCGTAGGTGTACGTCACCACCCAGGTTGCACCACTCCCAGGATCGCCTTTCACTTCGAAGTACTGCGACGCGCCGATGAGTCCGCCATCCAAGAAGATGAAGTCATCAAACGGGGCTCCGGTCGCGAGCACCGCATCATGGGCCTCCGCGGGACTGTCAATCGGCAGTGCGATGCCCCCTTCGCCATGGGCCCGAACGGGGAGGGCGCCGGCGACGAGCAGCACGAACGCAATCAGCGCTCCAAGCCCACCGCGTTGTCGAGCTCGCATGCTGCACCCCGATTCCTTGAACTGGCGATGTTTACGCTCTCCTCCACAACGCGCGGTGGCTGCATCTGGTTCCAACGCACGTCGCGCGTGGTCGGGGCGGAGGGATTCGAACCCACGGCCTCCTGCTCCCAAAGCAGGCGCGCTACCAAGCTGCGCTACGCCCCGTCCGAGCCATCCTAGCGCGGCGCGCGCCTCGCCCTGTTTGCGTGGCATCATCTCCCACATGCCGCCACGACCAACGCCTCACCTTCGCGATGCGTTCGCCTCGGCGCTGATCCCGGGACTCGGCCAACTGCTCCAGGGTCGCCGACGTGCCGCCCTCCTCTCCGCAGTGCCGCTCCTTCTGGCGGCACTCCCTCTCCTGCTCGGCGTTGCCTCCAACGGACTCGTTGCGTTCGCCGCCTCGTTCGCCAACCCCGGACGACTCGCGCTCCTCACACTCTTCTTGCTGCTGATGATCCCGTGGCGCGCGTTGGTGGTGCTAGACGCGGCAGGTGTATTGAACAAACGCACGCCACTCTCACTCCTCGTTGTCCTCGCCATGCTGGTCTCTGCCGCTCCACATGCCGGCGCCGCACTGATCACGTCACGCGCGAGCAGTACGGTTGACGACATCTTCTCTGGATTTGAATCACCCGATCCAGATGGCACCACAGGGCCAACGCCAACGCCGCTACCGATCGGCGACCGCTTCACCATGCTCCTCGTTGGTGCGGACGCCATGGGCGCCCGCAC
>Ga0194119_10011835_pt1 | contig 11179 bp, 13 predicted proteins | sample TA2MahC100mmetaG_FD_148620 | JGI IMG/M metagenome (GOLD analysis project Ga0194119, IMG submission 148620) | Freshwater microbial communities from Lake Tanganyika, Tanzania - TA2015018 Mahale Deep Cast 100m | ecosystem: Environmental > Aquatic > Freshwater > Lake | place: Tanzania: Lake... | reverse complement strand
CGTTGCGACCTGATCGGAACCGGCTCTAGAGCGCCATCCGCTCGCGCGGGAAGACCAGCGGGAAGACGTCGCTGGCCATGGGATCGCCGGGCTGCAGGCCGGGGTCGCGGATCGGGCGCGAGCCCTTCTTGCGCACGACGTAGCGCGCGTCGTCGCCCGCATAGCGGAACGCGACGGCACGGCGGTTGCGCGCGGTCAGGTTCCCCGGCGCCGCATGCACCGTGCGCAGGTGGTTGAGCACGACGTCGCCAGGCTCGGTGTCGTAGTGGACGATGTCGTGGCGGTCGCGCTCGGCCTCGATGTCCGGCAGCGTCGCGTAGTCCTCCGTCTCGTAGGTGATGCGCGGATCGAACCCGGTCGCCTTGTAGAGGACGCCCGAGGCGTGCGAGCCCCTGAGCCACTCGACCGCGCCGGACTCGCGGCTGACCGGATCGACCGCGACCCAGAACGAGCAGAGCTGGTCCCCGTCCGCGTACATGTAGGTGACGTCCTGGTGCCAGGGCGACTTCGCGGGCGTGCCGGGCTCCTTCACGAACATCTGGTCGAGCATCAGGCGCACCTCGCGCGAGCCCATGAAGGCCGCGGCGATCTCGCCCAGCGGGCTTTCGCGCACGAAGCGCCGGATCTTCTCGTTGAAGGTCCACATGAAGACGTCGCCGGCGAAGCGACCCGGCGAGCCATCGCCGTTGAAGTTCCGGCCCTTCGGCCCGGGATTCGCGAGGCATTCGTCGATGCCCTCGGCGAGGAGCGCCACGAGGCGCGGCGGGATGGCGCGGCGCAGGCAGATCACGCCGTCACGCGCGAAATCCCCGAGCTGGGCTGGGCTGGGCATGTGGCTCATGGGTGCAGATTGATCCACGCGACGGGCTCTCGCAAGGCGGCGCAGCCGTCGCAGGGCTGGATTCCAACGGCGTGAACCCGGACACTCCGCGCATGGAACGCCCCGCCCGCCCCGCCAACGAGGACGCGCGCCAGCGCGCGCTGGACGAGACCGGATTGCTCGACACCCGGCCCGACGCCGAATTCGACGACATCTCCGCGCTCGTGGCCGCGAAGCTCGGGGTCCCGACATGCCTCGTCTCGCTCGCCGACCGCGATCGCCAGTGGTTCAAGTCGCGGCACGGCCTCGACGCCAGGCGCCCGATGGCAACGGCCGGGTCATGCGCGAGGTCTCGCGCTTCGAGACGACGGCGCAGTCGCTCAGCGGCGCGATGTCGACGATCGTGCTGCGCGAATCCCTCCAGCGCCTCGCCCTCGTCGACGAGCTGACCGGCCTGCCGAACCGGCGCGCCTTCATGAGCGGCGCGACGCGCATCGCGGGCCGCGCGCGGCGCTCGAGGGAGACGATCGTCGTTGCGATGTTCGACGTCGACCGCTTCAAGTCGATCAACGACCAGCTCGGCCACGACGAGGGCGACCGCGTGCTCCGCCGCCTCGCGGAGATCGCGACGGCCACGTTCCGCCAGGAGGACCTCGTCGGACGGCTCGGCGGCGAGGAGTCCGGGATCCTGCTGGTCGGCGCGGAGGACGGCGTGCGCAAGCGCCTCGAGTTCCTGCGCGAGACGATCGAGCGCGCGGGGATCCTCCGCGACCGCGCCGTCACCGTCTCGGTCGGCTACGCCGTGGGGTCGCCCGGGGACCCGCAGCCGCTCGACGTGCTCCTCAAGGCCGCCGACACGGCGCTCTACGCGGCCAAAAACGCAGGCCGCAACCGCGTGATGCCGGAGGCCGGCGCGCCGCCGGCCTGACGCGCCGCGGCCCCGTCAGGACTTCAGGAGCCTCGGCAGCCAGGTCGAGAACTCCGGCACCAGGCAGAGCAGCACCACCACGATCGTCTCGGCGACGAAGAACGGCCAGGTCGTCGCGAAGAGCTGCCAGATGCTGATATTGGCGATCCTGCACACGACGAACATGCAGACGCCGACGGGGGGCGTGATCAGGCCGAGCGTCAGCGTGAGGATCACCACCATCGCGAATTGCAGCGGGTCGATGCCGAGGAGCTTCACGGCCGGCATCAGCAGCGGCACGAAGAGGATGACCGCCGGGCCGGGCTCCAGGAACGTGCCGATGATCGTCAGCGCCAGCGCCAGCGCCAGCAGGAAGAGCAGCTTGTTGCCGCCGAAGAGCTTGCCGAAGTCGTGCACGTAGTCGGTGATCCCGCCGCGCGTCAGAACCCAGGACATCAGCTCCGAGGCGGCGAGCACCAGGTAGATCGCCGCCGTGATCTGCGCCGTCACGACCAGGCATTCCCACACCGCGCGCGGCGTGAGCTGCCGGAAGACGAAGAAGCCCAGGAGCAGGGCATAGAGGCAGGCGACGCCGCCCGCCTCGGTGGTGGTGAAGATGCCCGATGATGCGCCGCGGATGATCACCACCGGCAGGGTGAGGATCAGGATGCCCTCGACGACGAGCCGCCTGCCCTCGCCCTTCTCGAGCTTGAAGGTCGATTTCGGCAGGTCGCCCCTGAGCCCCTGCAGGAAGATCACCACGGAGATCGCCGCGGCCAGCATCAGGCCAGGCACCACCCCGGCGGCGAACAGGTCGATCACCGAGACCTGCGTCACCGCGCTGAACACGATCATGATCACCGAGGGCGGGATGATCGGCCCCATCATCGAGGACGCGACCACGACCGAGGCGGCGTATTCCTTCCGGTAGCCCTCCTTGGGCATCTCCTTGATGAAGATCTGTCCCAGCGCGGCGGCGTCGCCGACGGCCGTGCCGGAGATGCCCGAGAACATCACCGCCGAGACGACGCAGGCATAGGCCGTGCCGCCGGGCACGTTGCGCGTCAGCATCATCGAGAAGCGGATCAGCCGCTCGGTGATCCCGCTGCGTCCCATCACCTCGCCCGCGAGGATGTAGAAGGGGGCGGCGAGCAGCACGAAGCTGTCGATGCCCGTGAACATGCGCGTGGGCACCGCGACGAAGCGCAGGTCGAGCGCCCAGATGCCGATGACGCTTGCCATGCCGATCGCGAAGGCGACCGGCACGCCGATGACGAGGAACAGGGCGAAGGCTATCCCGAGCGCGATCACGCCATGTCCTCCGGCCGCAACCCGCCGGCCTGCGGCACCATGGAGGGCGGCAGGACGAGAAGGCACAGGATCTTGATGGTCATGAGGATCCCGCCGATGCCAACCGACAGGTAGGGCACCTCCATCGGGATGCCGGAGGCCGGCGAGACCTGCCCCGTGTCGAGGCCGTAGCGCGTGCCGAAGAAGGCGAGGATGGCGGCGAAGGCCAGCATGACCAGCAGGATCGCGTAGTGCAGCGCCAGCTTGGCGATCCGGTTCCCGATGCCGCCGAGCATTCCGGCCGCCATGTGCTCGCCCCGGAACACCGCCGCCGAGCCCGCGATGAAAGCGACCCAGGCCATGGTGTAGCGCATGACCTCCTCGGACCATTCCAGCGGGTCGTTGAGGACGTAGCGCCACAGCACCTGCGCGAGGTTGACGACGATCGCGACGCCGACGAGCAGCGCGGCGAAGACCTCGCAGGCCCGCGAGAGGGAGCCGGCGAAACGCAAGACGAACTGGTTCACGCGACCCCCGTTTGCCGATCCCGCCCCCGGCGGGAAGGGGCGGCGCCCGCCTTCGCGGGGGCGCCGCCCGCCCTCGTCACTCGCCGTACACCAGCTTGCTCGATTCCGCGACCGCGGCCATGAACTCCTTGACCAGCGGCTCGCCCACCTGCTGCTCGATGAACTTCCGCACGGGCTCCTGCGTGACCTTGCGGAAGGTCTCCTTCTCGGCCGCCGTGGTGATGTGGACCTGCACGCCCTTCGCGCGGATCTTGCCGAGGTATTCCTCGTGCAGCTGCGCCTTCAGCGTCCCCGAGACCGAGGAGAAGACCCGCGCGCCCTCGGAGACGATCTGGCGATGGTCGGGCGAGAGCTTGCCGAAGAACTCGTCGTTGATCATCACCGCGTGCAGCCCGAAGATGTGCTCGTTGATCGACATGTGCTTCTGCACGTCGGCGATGCCGAAGTCGTGGACGATCAGGGTCGCGTTCTCCTGGCCGGAGACCACGCCCTGCTTGAGCGCCAGCACCATCTCCGCCGCGCTGATCGGCGTCGGGGTAGCGCCGAGCGAACGCATGAAGGTCATGTAGACCGGGCTTTCCATCGTCCGCATCTTCAGGCCCTTCATGTCGTCCGCGGTGCGGATGGGCCGGTCGTTGTTGGTCAGGTTGCGGAAGCCGTTCTCCGACCAGTGCAGCACGCGCACGCGCGTCTGCTTGCGCATGTCCTCGGCCATCCGCTTCGCGAAGGGATGGTCGAAGAACGCCCAGGCGACCGGCGAGGACGGGAACGTGTAGGGGATCGAGAAGACCTGGATCGGCCGGTAGAAGCCGGCGATCGCGCCGTCCGCGGCGAGGCCCATCTCGAGCGAGCCCTGGCGGACCTGCTCCATGATCTCGCGCTCGCCGCCCGCGCCGCCGTGGATGCGGCGGACCTGGATCTTCTTGTCGCTCCGGGATTCGACGTAGGTCTGGAAGGCCATCATCGCCTTCGCCTCGGCTGCCTCGAGGCTCGGCACGACCGTGGCGAACGCGATCTTGACCTGGGCGCTCGCGGCGTCGGCCAGCCCGAGGAAGGCGCCGACGGCGGCGAGCGCGCTCCACGCGCGCATTCTGGACAAGAGCTTCATTCGATCCTCCCTGTGGTCTTCCATGCGCCCTAGATGGACGCCTTCGCTGCGACCTTAGCGATGCCACGCCGCGAGCGTCAAACGCGATGGCTGCCGCGTCGCCGGAGGACGCGGCCGCGCGTCAGCAGGGCACGCCGGCGCGGAAGGTGCGCAGCGCCCTCCATCCGTCCTCCGAGCGGCGAAGCACGGCGAGGTCGGCGCAGGCGCCTGGCGCGAGCGTACCGGCCTCGCCCGCGAGCCCGAGGATCCCGGCCGGGCGCGTCGTGGCCGCCGCGAAGGCCGCCGCCTCCGGCATGCCCGCGTCCACCAGCCGCGAGATCACCAGCGGCAGGTCGTGGCGCGCCGCCCTGCCGACATGCATCACGTACATGTCGCTCGAGACCGTGTCGGGGAGGAAGCCGTCGGCGATCGCGATGCGGGCGACCTCCGCGTCGTAGGCCGCCGTCCCGTGCCCGACGTCGAAGAGCACGCCGCGCGCCCGCGCGGCCCGTGCGGCAGGGTGGACGCGCTTGCGCCCATCCAGCACGTTCTTCGAGCCCATGTAGCAATAGGTGACGACATCGCCCGGCCGGAGCAGCGCGAGCTGCTCGGCCACCGGCCAGTCGACGTCCTCGCGCGCGCCGAACAGGATCGGCCTGCCGCTGCGCGCCGCCGCCTCGAGCGCGCGGTCCATCACCCAGCGCGGATCCGTCGCCCCGCAGGAGAAGCGGCTGAGGTTGACGGAGATCCCCCAGACATCCGCGCCCGCCTGCGCGATCGCGGCGACGCAGGCGGAGACGTCGATGTCGGCCGGGTCGCCATAGCATGCGAGCGGCGTCGCCTCGCCGCGCGCCGAGACGTTGAGCGCCATGCGCACGCGCGTGCGGCACGCGCGCACCACGTCGTCGCGATAGGCGGGCCAGGTCAGCGCGCCGGCATCGCCCTGCGAGAGCGCGGTCGTCACGCCCGCCGGCAGCATGTAGCGGTCCGGGCAGATGCCGTATTTCGACCCGCCGCGCGCTGGATGCGCGTGCAGGTCCACGAGACCGGGGACGAGCATGGCGTCGGGGAACTCGAGCACCATGCGCGCATCGGTCCCCTCGCCCGCATCGACGATGCGCCCGTCGCGGACCGCGACGGCGCCGGGGCCGTCGCGGCCGGTGTCGGCGCAGAGGACCCGCCCCGCGCGGATGATGAGGTCGACCGTCATGCGCGCAAGCCCTCCCGTCGGAAGCGGGTCGACGCGCGCCATGCGGCGACGGCGCGACGCGGACGGATCTGACAGCAGGCGGCGGCGCCGGGCAAGCACGCAGCCTTCGCGCCGCCTTCGGGTTTTCCGCGCGGATCGCGGCCACGGAGGCTAGGCTCGCTCCGGCGCGACGCGCGGAGGAGGAGGACGGCGATGGAGGATTCGAGCGCGCGGGCTTCGTCGGAACTGCTGCTGCGCAGCTGGCGCGACGGCACGGTGATCGACGCCCTGCCCGCGCATCTGCGGCCCGCGACCCGGGCCGACGGCTATGCGATCCAGGCGCATCTCGAGGGCGCTGGCGCCGGCGCGCTGCGCGGCTGGAAGATCGCGGCGACGAGCATCGCGGGCCAGCGGCATATCGGCGTCGATGGCCCGCTCGCGGGCAGGCTCCTCGCCTCCATGGTGCATGGCGACGGCGCGACGCTCGCGCTCGGCGCCAACCGCATGCGCGTCGCCGAGCCCGAATTCGCCTTCGTGATGGCACGCGACCTCGAGCCGCGCGCGGAACCGTGGCCCGTCGACGAGGTCATGGCGCGCGTCGCGGCCCTGCATCTCGCGATCGAGGTGCCGGACTCGCGTTTCGCGGATTTCGCAACGGCCGGCGCGGCGCAGCTGGTCGCGGACAATGCCTGCGCACACCAGTTCGTGCTCGGGCCGGAGGCCCCGCCCGCCTGGCGCGGCCTCGACCTCGCCGCGCATGTCGTGCATGGCCGCGTCGGCGAGCGCCCGCCGCGCGAGGGGCGCGGGGCGAATGTTCTCGGCGACCCGCGCATCGCGCTGGCCTGGATCGCGAACGAATTGTCGCGCCACGGCATGGTGCTGGCGGCGGGCCAGTTCGTCACCACGGGCACCTGCATGCAGCCGCTGGAGATCGCGGCCGGCGACGAGGTCGTCGCCGATTTCGGCATCCTCGGGCGCGTCTCGCTGCGCTTCGCGGCCACCTGACCACGCCCAGGGAAATCGCATCCAGGCACATTCGCGGGGCGCCCGGGCAAGCTACGCGTCGCCCGCTCCGATCTTGTCCATCGTTCGATGGATGCGACTCCCGGTTGTTGGCCTGCCGGGGCGGGCATACACTCGCGGACGGCCATTTCCTTATTCGGTTGGGAGAAAACCGTCATGCGCTTCCATCCGATCGCCGTCGCCGTCGCGGGCGTGGCGTTGCTCGCGGGTTGCGAGCCCTATGGCCGGCGTCCGGTGGTCAGCCTCGACCAGGCGAGGCAGATCACCGCGCAATTCCAGGGCCAGGGCTTCCAGCCGCCGCCGCTCCGTCCTCCACATCCCCGATCCCCTCCAGGGCGGTTCCAGCGACGGACAGGTCGCGCGCTGGATGCAACCTGACCCGCGCGGCTTGCGCACGAAGGCGGTGGGCACCTAGGCTTCCCGCAGGCACATGGCCGACGCGGCCAGCGCCGTGCTTCCACCTTGCGAGGACGCGATGGAAGGCCTTCGGCGACTGGCCATGGCCCCCGCGGCGACACGCCGCGGCACGGCGCTGGGGCTGCTCGCATCGCTCTCGTCCGCAGCCTTGCCCGCCATGGCGCAGCCCGCGCGATCGCCCGCGCCGCAATCCGGCGCCGGCGGGATCGCCTGGGTCACGCGCGCGGTCGCGGCGCCACGCGTCTCCTTCCGGACCTTCGACAGCGCCGCGGCGAGGGCGAAGGTCAGCTACCACCTCTATGCGCCCGCCGCCCATGACCGCGAGCGCAACCGTCGCTTCCCGGTCGTCTACTGGCTCCATGGCTCGGGCGGCGGGTTGTCCGGCATCCCCGTCGTCGCGCGGCACTTCGACGAGGCGATCGAGGCGGGCAAGGCCCCGCCCTGCCTGGTCGTCTTCGTCAACGGGCTCGAGATGGGCATGTATGTCGACTGGTCGAACGGTGCCGCGCCGGTCGAGTCCATGATCGTCCGGGACCTCGTGCCGCATGTCGACGCGACGCAGCGCACGATCGCCGCGCGCGAGGGGCGCATGCTCGACGGGTTCAGCATGGGAGGCTACGGCGCCGCGCGCCTCGGCTTCCGGTACCCGGAGACGTTCCGCGCCGTCTCGATCGTCGGCGCGGGTCCCATGCAGGAGAAGCTCGACAGCACGCCGCGCGCCAGCCGGGTCCGGGCCGAGGAGCTTCTCGCGCGCGTCTATGGCGGATCGCAGCAGAGGTTCCTGGAGGAGAGCCCGCGCACGCTTGCGCGGGCGAATGCGCGGCGCATCGCGGAGGGCTCGCTCGTCCGCGTCGTGATCGGCGACCGGGACGAGACCTACGCGAACAACGCCGCCTTCCGCGCCCATCTCTCGGCGCTCGGCATTCCCCACCAGTGGATCGTGCTCGCCGGCGTCGGGCACGACCCGAAGGCGGTGGTCGACGCGATGGGCGACGCGAACTGGGCCTTCCATCGCAAGGCGTTCGGCGGGTGACCTGGCCGGCGGGCAAGGTCGCGCGCCCAGCATTTGCCACGATGGGATGGCATCGATGCGGCGCCAGGACCCACGGACAGGATCCAGCATGACGTCGCGCGCCAGATACCCCAGCCTCGCGCTCGGCGCGGCGATCCTCGCGATCCTGCTGGTTGCCCTCGCCGCCATCCGCGGCGAGCAGGCGGCCGCGCAGGACGAGATGCAGGAGGAGATGCAGGAGGAGACGCAGACGCTGGACGAGGAGCACCAGTTCGGCGATGTCGTCGCGCAGATCTACTCGGTATCCGAAGCCGATGGCGCGACGAGCCAGCGCCTCGTGCTGCTGCGCTCCGGGGTCGAGGTTGCGCGGGTCGAGGACTACCTGGTCTCGCTGCGGTGCATCAGCTGCGAGATCGACGGCCAGGACCACATGCGCGTGGCCACGCCGAGGCCCGGCGAGAACATCACCGGGCAGACGGGGCACCAGCTGGCGATCCACCAGTACTCGGGCGGCGCGTCCTGCTGCGAAGGGCTCACGATCCTATCGCTCGAGCCCGACATCGAGGTGCTCGCGAGCGTCACCGGGGGCTATCCGGCCTATCTCGTGCAGATGGACGACGATCCGGCGCTCGAGATCGTCACCTTCGACCCTGCCTACTGGGACTGGCATGCGCTGTCCCGGGCCGACAGGGTCGCCCCGCAGGTCGTGCTCAAGTTCGATCCCGCGTCCCGGAAATACGCGTTCGCCGAGGCGATCATGCGCGCGCCGCCACCCGACGCGGCCGCGCTCGCGGCACGGGCGCGGCGCTGGAAGGCCGACCCGGACTGGAAAGTGACCCTCGCGGACGGCGTTCATGCTGTCCCCAATGGCCTGCGCGACGCCGTGCTCGAGCTCGCCTATTCCGGCAACCTCCGCGCGGCCATCGCGCTGCTCCATGCCACCTGGCCCGACGGCATGGAGGAGGCCCGCGACGACTTCCTCGCCGACCTCCAGGAATGCCGGCTGCGCGCGAGCAACTACTGGCCGGGCATCGCGCGCATCAATGCGCTGGAGGCGGAACCAGCGCCGGAGCACTGCCCGGAGCGGTAGGCGCGGAGGTCGTTCGACGAGCTCCGCCTCGCGGCGTCTCCCCGCCTGCCCCCGCTTCGTCTATGCCCGGGGCGCAAAAGCCAGAAGGACCAGTTGGCCGGCATCATTCCCGCGCGCATGACGGCGCGCATCGAGGGCGACTTCGTCGTGTTCCTGATCGGGATGCGCATCAACAAGCCGTGGAAGGTCACGCGGTGGCTTCCCGTCGCCACCGCCATGCCGCGCATGCTGGCGGAGGTCCAGCGCGGCGCGCCGGCGAACGGCTTCCTGGGCGTCACGCAGCTCGGCCTGTTCGCGCTGGTGCAGTACTGGCGCAGCTTCGAGGCGCTCGAGGCCTATGCCCGCGACCGCGACGGCCTCCACCAGCCCGCCTGGGCGGCCTTCAACCGCGCGGCGCGCGACGCGCGCGGCGATGTCGGGATCTGGCACGAGACCTACCTGGTCAGGGACGGGCAGTACGAGAGCATCTATTCCGGCATGCCGCCCACCGGCCTCGGCGCCGCCGGCACCCTCGCGCCCGCGACCGGCGCGCACGAGGACGCGCGCGGCCGCCTCTCGGCGGGGTGAAGCCGCGAGGCGGCGCGGCCCGGGTCGCGGGTCCGCTTGCGCGGACGCCGCGCCGGATGTCACGCGGCGGGCTCGCCGCGCGGGTTGGCGCGCAGCGCCTCGACATGCTGCGCGACCGCGCGCAGGCCGTAATGCATCGGGTCGCCGATGTTCAGGAAGCGATAGCCCCAGCGGTATTTCTGCTGGATCTCCGACACGTCGGTCAGCGTCGTCCCGATCATGACGCCCGAGCCCGCGAGACGGCGCGGGATCGCCTCCATGATCTCCTGGACCTCCGGCGACTGCATCTGCGTGATCCTGCCCAGCGAGGCAGACAGGTCCATCGGCCCGACCAGCAGCACGTCGATCCCCGGCACCGCGGCGATGGCCTCGAGGTTGCGATAGGCCTCGACGCTCTCGATCTGCACGATCAGCACGGTCTCGTCGTTGGCGGTGCGGATGGTGTCCAGCCAGTCCCGTCCCGCGACATGCGGCCAGTGCGGCGAGATCCCGCGCTGCCCGATCGGCGGGTAGAACGTGTACTGCACCGCCCTCGCCGCCTCCTCGGCGGTGTTCACCTGCGGCACCATGATCGCCGAGGCACCGACATCCATCGCCTTCTTGATCAGGTGCGGGTCGTTCCACGCCACGCGGATCATCGGCGCGACGCCCTGGTTGCGCACCAGCACCGGCACCGCCTCGAGCGATTCCGCGCCGAAGGGCGAATGCTCGGTGTCGATCCAGAGGAAGTCGACGCCGGTCCGCGCGACCCGCGTCGCGAAGGCCGGCGTGAAGGCCGGCAGCCCGGTACCGAGCACGAGCTCGCCCGCCTTGATCTTGCGCTTCATCGGGTTGGGGTACATGCGTGCTCTCCTTCGAGGATTCCCGGGGCGTCGAGGCTAGCAGCGCCCGCCAGCGCAAGCGCGACGCGGCAGGCTACCTGCGCTGCCTCTTGCCCCGCGAAGCCTGCTCGCCCTGCTTGCGCTGCACGAACAGGCGCGCCGCCTTGAGCGCCTCGGCGCGGCTCACATAGACGCCGCAGTCGAAGCGCCGACCGTCGAAGACCACGGCAAGCGCGAAGGCCTGCCTGCCGCGCTCCTCGACCAGAACCTCGTGATCGCCCCCGGCCATGCCAGTCCTCGCCATGCGTGCCAGCGACGAGCCTAGGCCGCAGACTCATAATGGCGCAACCAGAGCCGCGCTGAGGCGAGCTTTGCCATGGCGAGGTAGTTGAGCGGGTTTCGGTCGTAGCGGGTGGCGATATGGCGGAA
>Ga0194119_10011830_pt1 | contig 11182 bp, 11 predicted proteins | sample TA2MahC100mmetaG_FD_148620 | JGI IMG/M metagenome (GOLD analysis project Ga0194119, IMG submission 148620) | Freshwater microbial communities from Lake Tanganyika, Tanzania - TA2015018 Mahale Deep Cast 100m | ecosystem: Environmental > Aquatic > Freshwater > Lake | place: Tanzania: Lake... | reverse complement strand
TTTAACAAGTCTCAAATCCCCCCCTGCCTACCGGCAGGCAGGCTCGCCCCCCCTTTGCTAAAGGGGGGTAATTCTGTTGGGAAGATATCGACAATCTTTTGTCGATGTTGTTGCGCTAAGCGCCTAATTTCCTCAATATTAAGATAGGAATCGTAACAGCCTGGTGGCTCTATTTTTCTCCTTCATTTTCCTTGAGGCCCCATTTGGGGTTAAAAATCCCTTTTTTATCAGCAAATTGAAGGCCAATCTTTAGAGCTAAAAAAAGATTTTTTAAGTTCTTGGATTTAATAAAGAATTATGTTTTTTGTTGTCTCATTTGAACGATTTCATATCCCCAAAAATTGCCAACAAAAGATTACAGTTTTTTTATAAACTCAGGCAAATATTATCCAACCACTTGCTTTTATTATCTTTTTCTCAATTTATGTAAAAGTTTACAATTCATCGAATTGATTACACCTCTTCACTTCTTGCAAGGCACCCAAAAGCCCTTAAAGTCTATCTTGATCAAGCCAATTTAAACATATAAGGGCTTCCTTTATAGAAATTAAGGAACCTATCACCCCCCTGACAATAGTTCCTTAAATATCAGAGCATAGATTCTTCAAAAATTTTAATAGAAAATAGGGACAGCGGCCATTTCTTTACCGCTCATTTTGCTGCTTTTATCCTTAATCTCTATCTTGAGCTTGTTCAAAAAACGCTACGAACGTTTTAGATCATCCAGTATTGTTCCTATTGCTCTTGCCATTTCCGGAATGTGTTCCGAGCAAACCACAAAAACAGCCTCAGCATCAACATCAAAATAGTGATGGGCGATAATATCCCTCATCCCTTTCGCCTTCTTCCAGTCAATCTCAGGATACTTCACAAGAAGCTTCGCACCGGTCAGTTTGTCGACCTGTTTTAATGCCTCCCCTATGGTAATCAGCTGCATGCATTTGCTGTCCAGTTTCTCGATACCCTCATCATCTTTGAGAAAATCGTCACTTGTTTTTATCGTTCGAAATCTCTTGGTAATCTGTTCCAATGACCAGATAATGTTAGCAAAGATTCCTACTATTAATCCCTTATCATGCATAAATGACGTCATGCTCAATTCTTTTTCTAAGTGTCTCGTTCATCTTTTCTCGCAGCCGGACTATATCGACGCGCCTACCGAAAGTCTCTTCAATAGCCTGTTTTACGCCGATAAGATAAAAGAGGTCGGGTTTTTCGAGATCGACTACAATATCAATATCACTGTCCTCATCGACATCGCCTCTGGCCCAGGAACCAAAGACCCCTATTTTTTTTACTTTGTACTCTTTCTTGAAATAATCTTTCTGTTCTCGTAAAAAAGCCAATATTTGGCTCGCAGTATAGTTCATCTCCCTCTTTCCCTCTCTTGTATCAACTGACCGACAAAAAGGAGGATGGGTCTTGATTCTTGACACAATTCATCTTTGGACTGACACTTAAGCTTATCCTGGACTTCCGAGACGACTAAACCATTCTAATCAGGAGTGATGTCATTTTTACTCCTGTGCAATTTACAATGGTGTTTCTACTAAACTATTTCTCAAAAGTCAATAAAATCTTAGGGTGGTGTCAATTTTTGCCTTTATTTTCTTAATCATTGTCTCACTCATTTGGCTTTCTCCCTGCCATATAACAGTAACCCGAAAACAATTTAAGGGGCTTTATTTTTGCAAGAATCATCTCCATTTGAGAGGTAATTTGATAGGTCATTCTCCCCAAACCATAGATGGTCATTCCATGCCTGGTTATCTTAAACTCTCTGACTCCAGATTCTTCAAAATATTTTCTAAGATTCCCTTCTCGAATTCTATAGAACCCCTTCTCGATTTTCCAGTTTCGGTAAATGAAAGCCATGATATAAGTGAGTGGGCATAATCCGTTATTCTCTCCCCCAAAACCTATATAGCCTCCGCTCTTTAGAATTCGGGTAGCCTCTGAAACGCCTTTTTGAATATCATTCAAATGGTGAAGGATGCCAAATCCATATACGATGTCAAAGGTATGATCCTTGAAAGGAAGATATTCCATATCGGCAACAACGCCCTGTCCTCCCCGCCGAAAAAGTGAGCGAATATTTTCGAAAGATATATCTATCCCAACAGAGGGGCCAAAAATGTCCCCTTGCCCTCCTTTCCCACATCCGCAATTGAGGCTTAATTTGGCCTTTTGAACTGGAAATAATTCTTTCAGCCGTTGGATATGGGTGCGGGTGCTTGTATTGATAATCTCATCTTCTTCTAATGGGGTTTTATGATCATACCATCTTTGTTGAGTTATTTTTTGCCTATCCATCTTTCCTATCTCGTAGGCCCCTCCTAATTTTGATCTTCAATGAAGGCATGTATAGCCCTGATGAGATTGACCTTCCCAACATTAGTCCCCGGAACGGGCTTTTCCCTTCTCGTCAGAACCTCAGTGATTTTGGCCTCTAATTGCTCTTCTTCATAGACGATAAAGATGTGATCATCCTTTCGCTCCTCTATGGCTTGGGCAATCTCCATCTGGTGGTCCGTCCCATGCTCCCCGTACTTCTTCCTCCTCGGAAAGATAAGCAGAGGGATTCCATACTCTTTACAGAGAATGATCGTTCCAATCCCCGCATGGGAAATCACGAGTTCGGACGTCTTAATGTATTCCATGGCTGCGCTGATCGGCACAAAATCGAAATGCTTTGTGTGTTGAGGACGATATCCTGAATAACCCTTCTGGATCAGGATATCATAGGAGGTATGGGAAGCAATTTCATCGGCTTTTTTGATGAGTCGATCAAACCCCTGAAAATGATTGCCGACGGTGACAAAGATCATAGGAGGCCTTTTTTTATATTAGTTAGATGACAACGTCCAGGACATCGTGGACAGAAATAATGTTCACCACATCGTGGATTCGGAACTTTGAGACTATGGATCGAGTGATTCCGTGCCTCAAATCGAATGGCTACTGGCGCTTAAAAGTTAAATTCTTGGACCTGGGTTCCAAGATTATCAAAAAGCTTCTGTCCACGATGTCCTGAATGTAAAATTTGTCCACGATGTCTTGAACGTTATCAGTTAGAAAGTAAAGAACCCCGCCCACAGGGCGGGGCTTTAAAACCTAAATTCTAAATCCAAAACCGAGATCCCGAAACAAGTTCGGGATGACAAAAAGACCAGAACCAAACCCTCTTGTCATGCTGAACTTGATTCAGCATCTGGTTGGCTTTTTTCTGCTTTCAGCAGACGCATCTTTCATCCCCGTCCACAGGAAGGGGTTTTCAGATGCGATTTTAATAAAGTCATATCAATCCGCCCATATATTTTGCTTTAGGGCCATATTGTTTGAGAAGGGGTTCCCACTGCACTAAGAATAAATCAGTAATCGGATAAACGCATCTTCCGGTCAGAGAGGGCCGATAGACCTGGGCGCTGCATTCGAGATAGATCAATTTGGCGCCAAAGAGGAGTTTCCCAAAGTAGAAAGCAGGGGCGGCTATTTCAGATCCCGTAGAAAAGAGGATGTACGGTCTTTCCCTTAAAAGGATCATAAATGTTTTTACGACCCCCTTTATAAAAGCCAACGGACCTCTGAAGATGTTTTCCACATAATAGGCGTCTTCCCGGTTCATCGTGGTCACCTCTCGATAGGTCACCAGAAATTTCGGATAGCCTTCGAAGGCCTCCCATAATTGAAGCATCTCAGTATAATGTCCACCCGCGGAACAGATAAGTCCGATCTTTTTCTTCTTTTTCATTAAATTGCCTAATAAATAACTCTCAAATCCCCCCATCCCCCCTTTGCTAAAGGGGGGTAAGTGGGGGTCTCCAATTTTCATGGTTCGATGGTGAGGCTTCACCATGAAGGATTACTGGAAATTTACTTAGTTCTTTCAATCTCTTAAAGAAATCTCCTTGGCGCTAATCCCGAACCGTTTAAACCAGCTAAAAATCTCTCCGAACGAAACTTTTCTCAGCCGGCTCAAGCTCCTTCTTTTTTCCCACATCTTGGGAAGGCCACGAAACCCAGATCCATAAGCCTTGATTAAAATCCCAATCAAATGCCATGGAGAATATATTTGAGTAAATTTTCCAGCCGCCCCCCGATGGCTAAGCGCCCCGTAGGCCTGAAACGCAAAACGCCAGATCGTAAAAAAAGGGGTAAAGAGAAGAAGGGGCAATGGAAAGTATTTGAGGGTGATCCAGAAGCGATTTCTCTCGACATAAAAAGCCTTGAAGGGCGAATGTTGCCCTCCGGTTCCGGAGTTTTTATGATAAAGGATGGCTCTGGGAACATAACAGCCTTTCCAGCCTGCCAACCGCGCTCGGATTCCGATTTCGGCATCATCCGCATATGCGAAAAAATCTTCGTCAAACAGCCCGATCTCATCAAATACCTTTTTCCGGTACATGGCCCCACAGCCCGGAGGAAAGAAGATCTCTTCCACCTGCTCAAATTGTCCCTGATCCTGTTCAAATTGACCCTTTGCCCGACTCAATCCATCCCAATAAATGAGCTCCCCAACTGCTTCAATCTGGTCTCTTTTGTAATAAGAATAGATTTTAGACCCCCACATACCTATCTGGGGGTTCACATCGATCGCCTTCACCAATTCTTCGAGCCAGTTAGGGCTGACCCATGTGTCATTATTCAAAAGAACGATATACTCCCCTCTCGCGGCTCGAATGCCAACATTATTGCCTCCTGTGAAGCCAAGATTGATTTCGTTTCGGATGATCTGAACGAATTCTCCGTATCGCTCCCGAACGAACTCCACTGACCCATCTGTCGAGCCATTATCCACCAGGATTGTTTCAAAATGGGAATAGGTCTGATCCTTCAGAGAATCGAGACATTCCTGAAGAAATCTCTTCCCATTCCAGTTGGGGATAATGACAGATAATAGGGGCTTCATCTTCTCCTCATCTCAAGCCAAGGATCTGATCCACCCTTGCAAACTTGAAATGGTTTAAAAGGAACTCCAATTTTTTCAGGGCAGAATGAATTCCATAATAGGAGATTAAACGATTGGTAAAAGAGAGCTTCAACCTCGGGGTTTCTGCATAACCTTCCCAGGGATGAAAATAGAGCAGGAACGGCTGTTTTCGATTGATTCTCCTTAATCCCCAGAGAAGGAATGAAAATGGAAATATTCTCAAATAGAACCCTCCAGCAATGGGGATCTTCAGCTTTCCCAGCTTTAATGGAGGGGTGGGAAACTCCATGAGGGGACTGGTCGGATCTTCCTCTCTAACATCCTCCAATGAAATCCGGTAAGGTTGCATCGGCGCTCCGCTCACCCCGTAGAGAGGATTTAATTTTACCGGAAAGATACTGGCATCATATTGATAGCCATGGTCTATGAGAACTTTGAGTGCCCATTTTGTCCGATTATCAAGGGAGAAGCAAGGGGCTCGAAATCCCTTGATCTGCACCTTTTCAAGAATTCCCTCCATGACGGAATGGAAACGCTTCAATTCTTCCCGAAAAAGGTCTTCGCTTAACTTCCACAAGGGCTGATGCGAAAATCCATGACATCCGATTTCATGACCTCTCTCAAAAATTGAACGAACAAGATCGGGATGACGTTCCGCAACCTCTCCAACAATAAAAAAGGTTCCTTTTGTCTGATAACGGTCTAACAGGTCAATAACTTGTTGGGTGGCTTCCGGCGCCTGAAAAAAAGGAGGCCTTTGTCCCCCTAACAATTCAGAGTGAAACCACTCCTCTGTATCAATGGCTAAGGCGTTGATCATGGATATCACAATTCTGCCCAAAAAGTAATGGGTTAGGGCTATGAAGCCAGTTTGGATTGATAGTCAACCGGTTATGGGTGACGATGCTCGTATCGAAGCAAGAGGCTCGAAAAACGAAGCTCGAGCATCCAGATTCTATTCGCGAGTCTCGATACGAGCTTCCACAACGACAAACGTCATTTTCAATTTAACGATACGCCTGCCTGCCGGTAGGCAGGGGCATCGTTACCTTTTCAACATTACTTTTACGCAATTATATCACATCCGTATCTCCCCAGTTGACATACCACCCTTTTGGGTCCAATAGCTCCTTGTCTTCTTCATGCGAATATAGCATGAATAGAAATGTTTTGGGACTCCGAAGAAACCCCTGTTTCCTCAATAGGTGATAATAGGGATGCACTTCAGGGACCATGAAACCCAGCAGGTCAACCCCCTCCCTTTGGCTGTATGTGATCCCTTTCTCCACCAGAGCCGTTAAAGCATCCTCATCGAGCGCTAACAAGTCCACGATCACAGCGCTATGAAATGCAAGGAGATCCACCTTTCTAAGAATGATAAACCCTCTCATCTCCCCTTTTTCCATAGCCCGGTAAATGGTATAGTTTCGTGTCGGATGTCGGAAATAACGCCAGGCCATATACTCCCGATCCCGAATTCCCATGTTGGGGTAAAGGGAAATGGCCCTACCCAAAAAATACTCAAATTGGTTATCCAGTTCCCCAACTTTTTCGATTTCAATCCTTCCATCTTCTTTTCTTCTCCTCCTGACAAAAAGAGGGTTATATAAAATTCTTGCCAATCCACCGATGAGAAGACTGAAGGGTAAAAAATGGAGGTAACGATTTATGATACCACAAAATCGGATGGGGTAAACGAGAACAGGGAGTCTCACGATCTCCTGCCATCCGATCTTTTTAAATCCATGAATGGTCTCCTTCCGGATGGGATAGGCAGTGGTGAAGGAGTTTCCTTCATCTTTAACACGCCGGATCGCATATCTTCCCAACTCTTCAAAGATTCCTTTTCTCCGATAAGCAGGGGAAACCATCAGGTCAACAGAGAGCGTTCCACGGACCACTTTCCTATGAACAGAAAACTGCCTTGGAAGATCCGCAAAATGACCGATGATCTTATCGCCATCCTCCACGATATAAATCAGGGCTTTCCCGACTGGCCCTTCCATAAACTCCCACTGCCAAAATTGGGGATCCAATTTGTCCTGTTCCATATTGCCAAACACAATGTTTCTGAGTTTTAGGATGTGATGGACGTCCCTCTCGTCGCCATTCCTAATCTTCCAGCGGTGTAATTGATCTTTCATGTGGTCTTACTTTCTATCGGATACGTCTGCTTTAAAAAGTAGTTTATCCCCTTTTATAGCCAGATAAACATTGATCCCGAATAGTAAAAAAGCCGTTACGGCAACGATGGAGAGAACCTGGAGCATCGTCTGATGAAATAAGACGATTGCCCCGATCTGGATCAAGGTCGCAGACAATAAAGGATAGATGAACCTTCTTTTTTGTGTAGCCAGATGATAGTAGAGCAAGATGAAGGTGAGAGAGAAGAACGTCATATTGATTGAGAATAGCTTCACCAGTGGAAAACATTCAGGATAGACTGTCCCGGTTAGGATCCGGATGATGGAGGAGGGAAATAAATGGCAAAGGATCATTCCTAACGCTCCAAGAAACCCGGCGATTATTAAACTTTGTAATAAAATGGTGAAGGTTTTCTCCCCTTGAGCATCCATTAAAGAAACCTTAGGGAACATGACCATGACGACCGGAAGGGGAAGAAAGAGGATGACTTTGCCCACCATCTGGGCAATCGAATAATAACCTGCCTCAATGGGGGTAAAAAAATGCTTGACCAATATTAAATCAATTTGGGTTAACGCCATAAAACACAACAATGTGATCCCCACGGGGAAAAAATATTGGTAGGCCTCCGAGATAGAGGAGGAATCGTCCTCACGAAGGTTTTCCATTCCATGGGTTCCCATTCTTTGGCTCTTACGGATAAACCATAATAGAAGGAGTGAAATAAAGGTTGTGATGCCATAAGCAAAGGCGATTGCCGCCATTGCCCCCAATACCCCCCATCCCCAAAAAATAAAGAGAACGCCCAGGGCCAATTTAAGCCCTCCGTTGATGAAGAGATTAAAAGCCAGCAGGCCAAACTTCTGTAGGCCTTGCAACCCACCCAAGGGAACCGGGGTCACCATGGCAAAAAAAAGGATGATCCCCGTAAGGAGAATCAATCCATGAGAGGAAATCTGAAGAAAGGAGGAGAGGAAAGAACGCCCCAAAGCAATCAGGATAAAAAAAGAAAAACCCACTATGGCCGTCATCAAGAGGAAGTGTCTAAGGAAGCCATTCACCCGGGCATGTTGAGACTGGGCTTGAAATGAAGAGACATATTTCGTAACGGTGGTCTGAACCGTATTGGCAGGGACAGTAATCAGCATAAAGACAGCCATCAGCGTGTTGAGCTGTCCGTAATCTGCAGGAGGAAGGGACCTCACCATAAAGAAGTGGTAAAGGAGGTGGAATAGATTGAAGAGACCAATGCCGATGAATAGCAATCCGGTATGCTTGATGAACTCATTCCTAAATCTTAAATATTTCAATAAATGACCTCATAAATAATTAATGCCTTATCTGTTCCTCTAAACACTTCTTTTAGATTTTTCGATTTTACTGACTCAATAAAACCTGGATTCGATTCTGGAGTGTTTTTGTTAACAAGAATATATCGAACCCCTTTTGATTTAGCAAATTGGATTATTTCTTCATAGGATTCACCGGCGGTCCCTTTTGTGGAATTTCCCTGCGGGAGCATGATGAATTCTCTTTCGGCATAAAATGCTTCCTGAGGACTATTGCTCATGATGATTGCATCCGGAGAAGTATTTTGTTTTAGCCATAGCCCGACCTCCTTTTGCTCTGCCCGATGTCTCCTCTCCGGAGTCAAACTCAGGGGCAACTGAATTAAAATAACGAAAAGGGCTATCCAAAATGCCATCTTTTCTGAATTGATATTTTTAGCCTTTTCAAAATATCTTTTCATCTCAAAAATACCCGTGCCGGCCCAGAAGAGAGAAAGAGGAATCACCGGAACTGAAAAACGGATGGTAGAAGGAAGAAAGGAGGATAAAGAAATTAAATGAAAAACAACCAATGAGGCCAAGAACAACTCAAAGGTATTCACTTTCTGTCTAATCCTGATTAAACCGAAAAATAGGAACAACCACAATGAAAAGTGGTAAGCCCTCAAGTAATGGTAGATCACCGAAGGAAGATAATGGATGATGTTCCGAGTAACCCAAACAATTTTAAAATCCTTTTTCTCCGAGTCGGCTTCCCTAATGCCTGTTGAAGGTTCGAGGTTGCCTGGGCTCTCTTTAAATAGTTGAGATTGTGCATCAACGGCCTTTTTGCTTATCAGCCATTGGCCTGTCTCTTGATGGATGTAAAGAAAGTACGGGAGACCAAGAATAAAAATACCCAACATCAGAACTCCGCTGGAAAGAAGCGCCTTCAACCATTTTCTTTTAAGAATACCCTCCACAACAATCCAGGCCAAATAAACCACAATATAACCAATTCCTTCTGGTCTGGTCAGATAGGAAAGACCGAGAAACACTCCTGATAGTAAGATTCTCCATACGTTCTCCCGCTTCAGCCCTGTCCAGAAGAAATAGGCGGATAGTACCACTAACCCCCAATAAGTGGCTTCGGTTAAGAGCATTCCGGAATAGGTCACAAGATAAGGGTGAAAAGAGTAAAAAATCGTCGAAAAGACCGCTTCTCTCCTGCCAACGGTTTCTTTGATTAGATAAAAGAGAGGGATCATGGTGAAGGTCCCCCAAAAAAGAGAGAGGAACCTTCCTGTTATTTCTACGTGTGCAGGATCTGGCGAAAGCAATGAAATCAAGAAAGGATATAAAGGGGGGGCAGGGGAAGATAACCCCTTCATAAAATCACCCCTGAAAAAATCCCTCGCCACAAAACCATAATGTGCCCCATCGTAGGCAATCCCCTGGGCCATCAGAACGGCATAAAGCCTCAGGACAAAAGTTATTCCGATGAGAAATAGAAGGGTTTGTTTTTCGTTAAGGTTTTTAAAAAAAATAATTACTTTATTTCCCACATGCGTTGATCCCGTTAACATTTGTCAAAGATCTTAAGAATAACCTGAACAATCTTTTGGCCAGCTTTGGCGTCTCCAAAATATTCCTTCTTGTTTTTGAATTGCTTTTTAGTTTCAATATGTTTTAATCCATCTAAAATCCTCCTGACTTCTGTCCCAACCACAACATTCCATCCACTTTTAACCGTTTCCACCCATTCGGTTTCGTCCCTTAACGTTAAGCAGGGGACTTTAAACCAGTAAGCCTCCTTCTGGACCCCTCCCGAGTCGGTCAGAATGGCCCTGGCATGTTTTTCAAGGACTAACATATTGAAGTAGGAAACAGGGTCAATCAATTTAACTCTGTCCCTTTCTGGTAAAAGATGATACCGGTTCATCACCTTCTTGGTTCGGGGATGGAGAGGAAGAACAACGAGTGCTTCTTTTCCAATTTCATGAAGGGCCTTTAGAATGGATTTTAGCCTCTTTGGATCATCGGTATTTTCGGCACGATGAAGGGTGGCAAGGTAATATTGCGGATTGCGCCCGCCCCGACCTGGTCGGGGGAATGCGGATTGCAGATTGATAAGGCCTAAATCTTTAAGAATCGTTGATTTCTGCTCAGCTAATTTGGAATAATAAAGGATCGAATCGTACATGACGTCGCCAACGTTTTTCACAATTCTTCCTTTACCCGGTCGGATACCCTCTTTTTCTAAATTCTTGATCGCCTGGCTTGTGGGACAGAAGAGGAACGCGGAAAGATGGTCAGTGGCAAGGCGATTGACCTCTTCCGGCATCCTGCGGTTATAACTCCTCAGACCTGCTTCCACATGGGCCACCAGGATATTCAGTTTGGCAGCAACCAATGCACCTGCCAAGGTCGAATTCGTATCACCATAAACGAGAACCGCTCCTGGTTTCTCCTTGTGGAGCACATCCTCAATGCGTTCAAGCATGACCCCGGTTTGTTTCCCATGTGAGCCAGACCCGACCCCGAGGTGGTAATGAGGTTTTGGAATCTCAAGTTCTTCAAAAAAGATCCGATCCATCAGGTAATCGTAGTGCTGGCCCGTATGAACCAAAACCTCTTTAAGGTTTTCCTTGGGGAACGACTTCAGGTTATGGTTTTCAATGGCTCGACTGATTACAGCAGCCTTAATAAATTGGGGCCTTGCCCCGACAATAGTGACAATCTTCATGAAATCGCCTTTTTCAACATGGAATAATGGTTACCCCTCTCTTGTTTTTCTTGTATCTCTTTCCGCAGGCTTTGCAGACTGACTTTCCTGACC
>Ga0194119_10011828_pt1 | contig 11184 bp, 6 predicted proteins | sample TA2MahC100mmetaG_FD_148620 | JGI IMG/M metagenome (GOLD analysis project Ga0194119, IMG submission 148620) | Freshwater microbial communities from Lake Tanganyika, Tanzania - TA2015018 Mahale Deep Cast 100m | ecosystem: Environmental > Aquatic > Freshwater > Lake | place: Tanzania: Lake... | reverse complement strand
CGTTTCGGCGAGTTTATCATCGTAATGCCGGACGCGGGAACTCGTTTCGGCGGCAGTTTCTATGTCGACTCCGAAGCCACCGGGAAGTGGGAGCAGTTCATTGTCCGCGAAATCGTGAATTGGATCGACGGCAAGTATCGTACGCTTTCCTCGGCGGAGAGCCGGGGCATCGCTGGACACTCGATGGGCGGATACGGCGCGATCACTTTGGGCGTGCGTTATCCGGAGATCTTTGGCGCCGTCTATGCGATGAACCCGGCTGTACTCGGCTGGGGCGGTGAAATTTCTCCCGAAAACCCCGCTTTCGAGGCCGTTCTCCAGGCGCGGAGCGCGCAGGACTTGCTGCGCGCTGGACCGGCCGCGCTTGCGATCGTGGCGCTCGCCCAAGCGTTTTCGCCCAACCGCGATAAGCCGCCATTCTTTGTCGATTTCCCATTCGTAAAGTCCGGCGACGCACTGGTTCCGGCTGCCGGTGTCTACGAACGCTGGCAGAGCCGTTTCCCCGTCAGTACAGCGTCCGAGGACGCACCGAAAATTGGGAAACTCGCAGCGTTCCGATTCGACACGGCGTGGGAAGACGAGTTCCCACACATTCCGATCACGGCGCGGGCCTACGCGAGAGAACTTCATAAGGCGGGCGCCGTGTTCCGCTTCGAGGAGTATAACGGTGACCATCGTAACCGGCTATGGGGCCGCGATGGTCGTCTGTTTTCCGACGTGCTGCCCTTCTTCTGGCGCTCGCTGAAAGCGCAGCCAGCGCCTTGACGCAGCCGGATAGCACTGTTAGGCTTCTGTGGTATGGCTACAGGTAGCGGTGCGCAACGCGCGGAGATCTTACAGGGTACTCTCGATCTGATGGTTTTGCAGACGCTTAATGCTATGGGGCCGCTTCACGGGTACGGCATCGCGCGGAGAATCGAGCAAGTCAGCGGCGATGCGGTTCAACTGAATCAGGGCACAATTTATGCCTCCTTGCTTCGCCTGAGTCAAAAGCGCTGGATATCGACATCCTGGGGCACCTCGGACAAAGGTAGGCGGGCAAAATACTACGCGATCACTGACACTGGGTTGAAGCAGTTGGCCAGTGAGACGGAGAGTTGGGAACGAACCTCGGCAATCATTGGACGCCTCCTCAATTTGCCCGCGAAGGGGTAGCCGATGCTAACGAATTGGCGAGTCTTCACTTCGCGGCTTTCCAGCATTCGGCTCCGTGCGCAAGACCGCGCGGAGTTCGATGACGAATACGAGTTTCATGTTGAGATGGCCGCCGAGGAGTTCCAGCGCGCCGGCCACCCAGCGCCAGAGGCAATCCGTAGGGCCCGTCTGGAGCTAGGCCATCGGGAATCACTTCACGCCGAGCTTCGGCAACAACAGAGTTTACTGACGATCGAGACTCTGTTGGACGACTGCCGCCGCGGCCTGCTCAATCTTTCGAGAAATCGCGCCAGCGCAGCCGCATCCATGCTTCCGGTCGTCGCTTCGATCTTGTTTTTGCTGTTTCTGACACAAGCAAATCACGAATTGCGGCATCCCTCGTTACCCTATCCGAATGCCGATCGCCTCGCGACAGTTTGGCGTGACAAACCGGGCGTCCTTTTCTCCACTTCGGAGATCGATCGTCTGCGCCCCGCCGGCAGTCCGTTCGAGGCGCTGGCGCACTACGACGTTCAACCTCGGAACTACAGCTTCGGCGCCGGCGTTCGAAGCGAACCGGTTTGGGGGCTTCGAGTGTCGCCCCACGTGTTCGAGATTCTCGGCGTTCCGCCATGGGCTGGACGGACATTGCGCGGCGAGGATGTGCCGCGTACCGTTGTATTGAGTTACGATCTGTGGCGACGCCATCACTCTGGAACTTATAAAGATGGCTTGCTATTTCCAATTGACGGCGAAACGTACACCATTGTCGGCGTCATGCCACCCAACTTCCGATTCGACCCTCCCGTGGGCCGCGTGGAGATGTGGGTGCCGATTGCGCCCCAGAATGCCTATTCCGGCACAAACTATCGCACGCTCGCGGGGATCGGCCGGTTGCGGTCGGGGATCGATTTCGAGGACGCGCGGAGGATTCTGCCGATTGCGCGCCTATTGAGCGCTGGCGACTCTCAGTTAGCCAGAAGCCTTGAGATCGCGGTGTTCGCGGCGTGGGCGCTATTGATCATCTCACTCATGTCCGCCGGAGGTCTCGGATATGCTCGCGAAGCCTTAGGGGACATTCAGATGGCTCTGCTGCGAGCACTCGGTGCGAGCCGCACGCGTCTCGCCACCCAGTTGGCCGTGGAATCCACAATCTACGTTGGGACGGCCGCGGCGGTTGGTTGGGCCGTGTGGCGGGCCTTCGGCTGGTTCACCGCGGGGCAGGCGATTTCGCTCTTCGGAGCGGATTCTCGGACGAGCGCGCCTCCCTTCGACGGAGCGTGGCTCATCCTTTTGCCGGTCGCGCTCTGCGGGCCGTTGGTGATCGCCGGCATTCGCGTGGCCGGATTTTGTTCCGCCAGTGGTACCGATCTCAGGGCGGGCCTGCTCGTCTGCGCGCTCGCACCGGCGATACCGTTAGTGGCCGCAGCCATCACGCATATCGAGGCGTTGACGCGCACGGTTGTAAATGGAGCCGCGATGAAATCCTCCGACGTTTACACCGCTAGAGTCATCGCCGGCAAGATCTCCGACCCGGCAACGTTCTGCGAGTCGGCCACCCAGCGAATTCGGGAATCGCCTGGAGTTGTTAGTGTAAGCGCCGTCAATGTCGTACCGAACCGCGGCACGGATTTCCGATGGTCCTATCGCGTCGCGGAGGGCAACCCATGGCGCGACGCCGTGTTCACGGTAACCTGTCCAGGTTTGTTTGACGTGCTGGGAATGCAGATCGTGGCGGGCCGGGACTTTCGGTCCTCCGACGATCATTCGGGCCGTGCCGTCGTCATCGTGAACGAAGCGTTGGTGCGGGCCTCGGGCGCCGCCAAACAACTCATCCTCGCCGGTGGCGAAGTCGCGGAAGTCATCGGCGCTGTCCGTGATACCACGGCGCGGACAGACGTTCTGGAAATGCCTCAAATCTACCGGCCCTACAGCCAATTCAATTGGCGTGCCATGACGCTCCTTGTCAGAACCGACGGGTCTCCGTTCTCCGGGGAATCCCTTCGACGAGTGGTTGATGGAGGCCGGTCCCCTCAAGCGCTGCCTCCGATTGTGCGGATGGAAGAAATAACAGAGCGGTCGCTTCGCCCGCTCAGAATACGCTCGGTCTTGCTTGGCGGGTTAGGCGCCCTGACGTTGATCGTGCTCACAACCAGTATTGCGGGAGTAGCGCAGCTCGTAATGAGAGAGCGGAGGCGGGAGATTGGAATTCGTTTTGCGCTCGGAGCGGGAGTGTTTAACGTCGCGAAACCGATACTGGCGCGCTTTCGCTTCTGGGGCGGAGGTGCGCTGGCCGCCGGCGCGGCGCTGGCTTGGCTCGCAAGCGGTGCAGTTGCGGCAATTGGGCCCGGCTCAACAATAGCCGCGACCGCGCTACTGGCCGCCATCGTTGTCTGTGCAATTGTTTTCCCGGCGTGGCGGACCGCACGCTCGGAGATTGCTGCGGCGCTTCGAACGGAATAGGCCCGAAGCTTCAAACTACTTCGTTTCTTGCCAGCGCTCCAGAGCGCGCAACACCGCGTCCCCGCCGTCGGCATCGAAGAACGCAACATCAATCTTCGATACATCGCCATCGCGCATGACGGCGTTTCGCTGATTGATTCCGCGTGGGACATCGCCGGCGAAAAACACCGCGGCAGCCTCCACGAGCAGACGGCTGAAAACCGGAAGCCCGGCGCGGTTCAGCGCGTCAACGGTCTCGGCGTAGTAGTCGGCTCCATTGTTGAAAAAGAACGAAGCATGACCGCCGATGCTGACCGCACCGCCGTAACACCAGAGCAGGTAGAAGACCTGGTCCGCGTCGTCAAGAGACAGGAATCCCCGCTCCGCGACGCCGCGGATCACGCGATTGCCGACAGGCTGCAGTAGATCGTAATCTACGGCAGCTTCGTCTCGCCCATCAGCCATTTGTCGACTCCGCGCGCCGCTTTGCGGCCTTCGGCTATCGCCCAGACCACCAGCGATTGCCCGCGCCGCATATCGCCCGCGGCGAAGACGCCGTCAACCGACGACATATAGTCATCGTTGGTCTTGACGTTGCCGCGCGCGTCGAGGTCGACGCCGAGACTTTCGATCATGCCGTTCTTCACCGGGCCGGTAAAGCCCATCGCCAGCAGCACCAGATCCGCGTCGAAGAGTTGCTCGGAACCCGGCACTTCTTCAAACTTCGGCGCTGGACCGACACGTACCGTGCGCAGCGCCTTCACGTTCCCGTTGCCATCACCGACGAACTCCTTCGTCGCAATCGCGAACTCCCGCACGCCGCCTTCTTCGTGGCTGCTCTCCTGCCGCAACATCAGCGGCCATTGCGGCCAGGGCGTCGACGCGCTGCGCTCGTCGGGCGGCCTCTGCATCAGTTCGAATTGATGCACGTTCTTGGCCTTATGCCGGTGCGAAGTGCCAAGGCAGTCCGCGCCGGTGTCGCCACCGCCGATGATGATGACGTTTTTGCCGGTGGCCATGATCTGCCCTGGAACGTCGTCGCCCGCGACACGTTTGTTCTGCTGCGGCAAGAACTCCATCGCGAAATGGATCCCCTTCAAATCGCGGCCGGGGATCGGCAGATCGCGGCCCTGTTCGGCGCCGCCGGTGAGCATCACGGCATCGAAGTTATTGCGCAACTCCTCGACAGGCACATCGACGCCGATATGCGCGTTGACCATAAACTCGACGCCCTCGGCCTTCATCTGCTCGACACGCCGGTCGATGTGATGCTTCTCCATCTTGAAGTCCGGAATGCCGTAGCGCAGCAAACCGCCGATGCGGTCGGCTTTTTCATACAACGTCACGGAGTGGCCCGCGCGATTCAACTGCTGCGCGGCGGCCATGCCGGCCGGCCCGCTGCCAACGATCGCGACACGCTTGCCGGTGCGAACGGGCGGCGGCTCAGGCTTGATCCAGCCTTGCTCCCAGGCATAGTCGACGACCGAGCGCTCGATCAACTTAATCGCAACCGCGGGCTCGTTGATACCGAGCACGCACGCCGCTTCGCAAGGCGCAGGGCAGATGCGGCCGGTGAATTCGGGAAAGTTGTTGGTGGAATGCAACACCCGAATGGCGTCGCGCCAGCGGTCGCGATACGCAAAGTCGTTCCAATCGGGAATGATGTTGTTCAGCGGACAACCGGTGTGGCAGAACGGAATGCCGCAGTCCATGCAGCGTGCGCCCTGCGTGCGGACTTTTTCGTAAGAGAACGGCTGATAGATCTCGAACCAATCCTGCACACGCTCCTCGACGGGGCGCCGCGTGGGCACCTCGCGCGTGTGCTCCATGAATCCGGTTACTTTACCCATTGGCCACCTGCTCTCTCTGCATCGTCACGCCGGCGAGCGGCACCTGATACTGTTGCGCGCTCCTGGCCACGCCAAGCACGCGCTTGTATTCGTGCGGGAAGACCTTGACGAACTTCGTCACCATGTCGCCCCAGTTTTCTAGAACCCACTTGCCGCGCGGGCTGCCGGTGAACTGCACGTGCCGGTCGATCAGATTGCGCACGGCCGCGATGTCGTTCGACTGTTCGAGCGGCTCCAGATCCACGCCCGCCTTGTTGCAGCGGTTCGCGCAAAATTCGCCCGTTTCGTCCAGCACGTATGCGATGCCACCGCTCATACCCGCGGCGAAGTTCTTTCCGGTCTCGCCGAGGATAATCGCCAGGCCGTTGGTCATGTACTCGCAACCGTGATCGCCGACGCCTTCCACCACCGCCGTCGCGCCCGAGTTGCGGACGCAGAACCGTTCGCCGGCCATGCCGTTGAAGAAGGCCTCGCCGCTCGTTGCGCCGTAGAGCACGACGTTACCGATGAGAATGTTCTTTTCCGGAATGAACGCCGCGGTCTTCGGCGGATAGACCACCACGCGGCCACCGCTCAATCCCTTGCCGACATAGTCGTTGGAGTCGCCTTCGAGTTCGAGCGACACACCCTTTGCCAGGAATGCGCCGAAACTCTGGCCGGCCGAACCGGTGAATTTCACCTGGATCGTATCGTCGGGCAGTCCAGCCGCGCCATGCTTCTTGGCGATCTCGCCGGACAGCATCGCACCGACCGTTCGATTCGTATTGCGAATAGCGAGTTTGAAATCGATCGGCGTTTTCGATTCGATCGCGTCTTTCGACATTTTGATCAACGTGTAATCGAGCGCGTCCTCCAAGCCATGATCCTGGCCGATCGTGCAGCGCCGGCTTACACGCTTCGGCACCGGCGGATCGAACAACAGCATCGAAAGATCGATGCCCTTCGCCTTCCAGTGGTCCTGCACATCGCGCGTAGTCAGCATCTCGACGCGGCCGACCATTTCGTCGAACGTGCGGAAGCCAAGCTGCGCCATCAGTTCACGAACCTCTTCGGCGATAAAGAAGAAGAAGTTGATCGCGTGTTCCGGCGTGCCGGTGAACTTCGCACGCAGCACCGGATCCTGCGTCGCGATGCCGACAGGGCAGGTGTTCAGATGGCACTTGCGCATCATGATGCAGCCGAGAGCGATCAGCGGCGCGGTGGAGAAGCCGAACTCTTCGGCGCCGAGCAGCGCGGCGATAACTACATCGCGGCCCGTTTGCAGCTTGCCGTCGGTCTGCACTCGAATGCGCGAGCGGAGATCGTTCATCACCAGCACCTGCTGCGTCTCGGCAAGGCCGAGTTCCCACGGCACACCAGCGTGTCGGATCGAAGTGATCGGCGAGGCGCCCGTGCCGCCCGTGTCGCCCGAGATCAACACGAGATCGGCGTGCGCCTTGGAGACGCCGGCGGCGACCGTGCCGACGCCGACTTCGGAAACCAGCTTCACCGAAACGCGCGCCGCCGGATTGGCGTTCTTCAAATCGAAAATCAACTGGGCGAGATCTTCAATCGAATAGATGTCGTGGTGGGGCGGCGGCGAGATTAAACCGACGCCGGGAATCGAGTGGCGAACCTTGGCGACGAACTCATCGACCTTGTGGCCCGGAAGCTGGCCGCCCTCGCCGGGCTTTGCGCCCTGCGCGACTTTGATCTGCAACTCATCGGCGTTGGTGAGATAGTTGACCGTGACACCGAATCGCCCGCTGGCGACCTGCTTAATCGACGACCGCTTCGAGTCGCCGTTCGGCATGACTTTGAAGCGTTCCTCGTCTTCCCCGCCCTCCCCGGTATTGGAACGCGCCCCCATTCGGTTCATGGCGATTGCAAGCGTTTCGTGGGCTTCCTTCGAAATCGAGCCGAAGCTCATCGCGCCTGTGGCGAAGCGCTTGACGATCTCTTTGGCGGGTTCGACATCCTCGATCGGCACCGGCTTGCCGGGCTTGAAGTCGAGCATACCGCGCAGCGTACACAACTGCGTGTTGTGCGCGTTGATGATCTTTGAATACTCTTGGAACGTCGCGAAGCTGTTCTGATTCACGGCGTGCTGCATCTTCGCAACGGTAATCGGATTCAGCAGGTGGTGCTCACCGCGCACGCGGTACTGATACTGTCCGCCGACTTCCAGCTCTGTATCGGCCTCGGTGACGGGACGATACGCGTGATCGTGCTTCATCTTCGCTTCACGCGCAAGAACGTCCAGTCCGACGCCTTCAATCCGCGAGGCGGTGCCAGTGAAGTACTTATCGACCATCGCCTGATTGAGGCCGATTGCTTCGAAGATCTGCGCACCGCGGTAGCTCTGCAACGTCGAGATCCCCATCTTCGAGAAGACCTTGAGCAAACCCTTGTTGACGCCCTTCTTGAAGTTGCGCAGCCCGACCTCGAACGGAACGTCGAGCAGCCCCTTCATCGAAAGATTTTCGATTGTCTCGATGGCGAGATACGGATTGATGGCACTGGCGCCATAGCCGATCAGTACGCAGAAGTGATGCACTTCGCGTGGTTCGGCACTTTCGACGATGAGCGCGACCTGCGTGCGGGTGCCCTCGCGGATGAGGTGATTATGCACCGCCGTCAACGCGAGCAGCGACGGAATCGGCGCGGAGTCTTCGTTGACGCCGCGGTCGCTCAGAATCAATAGCGAGTAGCCGGCCTGAATCGCCCAGCTGGCGCGCTTGCACAGCGAGTCGAGCGCCCGTTCGAGCTCCGTTTCGCCGCCGTGCACATTGTAGAGAACCGGCAGCGTATAAGCGAGGAAGTCGCCCCAGGAAACGCGGCGCAGCTTTTCCAGATCGCGGTTGGTCAGGATCGGCTGATCGAGCTTCAGAGTGTGGCAGTGCTGCGGCGTCTCTTCGAGAATGTTGCGCTCGGTGCCGATGTAGCTGGTGAGCGACATTACAAGCTCCTCGCGGATCGGATCAATCGCGGGATTGGTGACCTGTGCGAACAGCTGCTTGAAGTAATTGAACAGCGGCTGCGGCTTGTCGGAAAGGCACGCTAGCGGAATATCGGTGCCCATCGAGCCGATCGGTTCTTCGCCCTTGTTGGCCATCGGCGTTAGCACCGTCTTCAGATCTTCATCGGTGTAGCCGAAGGCGCGCTGACGCGTGAGCAGCGTGTCGTGATCGGTGGCGTAGACACGGCCGGGTTCGGGCAGATTGTTGATCGTGATCTGGTTGTCTTTGATCCACTGGCCGTAGGGCTGACGCTCCCAGAGTTGCCGCTTCACTTCCTCATCGGGAATAATGCGCTTCTGGTCGAGATCGACGATGAGCATTTTGCCCGGCTGCAAGCGGCCCTTGAAGCTGATATCTTCGGGCTTGATCGGCAACACGCCGGTTTCCGAAGCGACGATCAACAGCCCGTCTTTTGTAACCAAATAGCGAGATGGGCGCAAACCGTTGCGGTCGAGCGTAGCCCCAATCACGCGGCCATCGGTAAACGCCACCGCTGCCGGGCCGTCCCAGGGCTCCATTAGCGACGCATGATACTCGTAGTAGCTCTTCTTGTTCGGATCCATCGTCGAATCCGCATCCCACGCTTCCGGGATGAGCATAGACATAACGTGCGGAATGCTGCGGCCCGAAAGATAGAGCAATTCGACGGCGTTATCGAGCGTCGCCGAATCGCTGCCGCCCGCTTCGATGATCGGCATCAACCCCTTCAGATCGCCGCCCCAGACCGGCGACGCCATCACCGCCTCGCGCGCCGCGAACCAATTCGCGTTGCCCTTGACGGTGTTGATCTCGCCGTTGTGGCAAAGGTAGCGGAACGGGTGCGCCAGCGGCCAAGTCGGAAACGTGTTCGTCGAGAACCGCTGATGGACCATGGCGATCGCCGATTCGCAATCGGGATCGGCAAGATCTTTGAAGAACTTCTGAATCTGCGGAGCGAGCAGCAGGCCTTTATAGACGATCGTCTTGCAGCTCAGCGACGGGAGATAGAAAAAGTCCTTGTCGCGAATTTCGGAGGCGCGGATTTCGTGCTCGGCGCGCTTGCGCACGATGTAGAGCTTGCGCTCGAGATCCATCTCCGACATGCCCGCGCCGCCGCGAATAAAGACCTTTTCAATGTACGGTTGCGAGGCACGAGCCACTCGGCCAATCGCATCCACATCAAGCGGCGTGTCGCGCCACCCAAGTACTTCCAGGCCCTCTTCGCGCGCCGTCCGTTCGATGACGCCTTCCACAGCAAGACGCGCCGTACGTTCAACCGGCAGGAACACCAGGCCGCAACCGTACTGCCCCGGAGGCGGCAGCGTGAACCCGTCCTTGGCGCATTCGCGCGCGAAGAACTTGTGCGGGATCTGAATCAGCAACCCGGCGCCGTCGCCGGTGTCGGGATCGCATCCGCATGCACCGCGGTGAGTCAGATTGATCAGAATCTGAATTCCCTTGGTAATGATGTCGTGCGACTTGTGGCCGTGTATGTTGACGACGAAACCGATGCCGCAGGCGTCATGCTCGTTGGCCGGGTTGTACAAACCCTGCGCCTTCGGCAATCCGCGGACGACTTGATTTTCTTCGCTGCTTTGCATGTGCTGCACCTCGAACGGGGGGTTAAAACAATATACCCGGTCCGGCACTATTAGTCAATCCAAACCTGGCTACTCGTACTATTCAAAAAATAAATACTGAAAACATCAGATTATCCGATTCTGCACCCTGTTGACATTAGACAGCCTTATGATAAGATAAGGCACGTGAACCTCGATCACCTGCGCCTATATCGGGATATTGCCCAAACGCGCAGTGTCTCTAAAGGCGCCCAGTTGAACGCCGTCAGCCAGTCGGCGGCGAGCCAACATATTCAGGAAGTCGAGAAGAATCTGCATGTTACGCTGCTGGACAGGTCGACCCGCCCCTTGACCGTGACACCCGCCGGGAGGCTATACTACGATTTTTGCCGCGAAGTGTTGCGGCGGCGCGAAGACCTCGACTCGGCCTTAAGTGGCCTGCGGCACAGCGTGGATGGGACTGTTCGCGTAGCCAGTATCTATTCGGTGGGCTTATCGGAGATGTCCCGATTGGAGACGGCGTTCCAGGAGCGTTGGCCTGACGCCGTCCTACGGGTCGAATATCTGCGGCCAGAAAAAGTCTACGAGCAGGTCGCCGCCGAGACCGCCGACTTAGGTCTGGTGTCTTATCCCGAAGTCACCAAGGAGATCGCCGTAATTCCTTGGCGGAACGAGGAAATGGTCTTGGCATGCGCCCCAACCCACCCGTTGGCCAGTCTGCCACGATTGTCGGTACGGGTGCTTGAAGGAATCGACTTCGTCGGCTTCGACGAAGATTTGCCCATCCGCCGCGAGGTTGATCGCTATCTGCGCGACCATGGCGTCGCCGTGCACATCACTCTCCACTTCGACAACCTGCAAATGATCAAGGAAGCCGTCGCCCTAGGCCACGGCGTCAGCATAACGCCGAAACGCATCCTAAAGTCGGAGATCGACGCGGGGAGAATCGTAGCGGTTCCGCTCAACGATCCGCTAAGCCGTCCGCTGGGCATTATCCACCGCCGCAAGCGCAAACCCTCGGCCGCGGCCGAGAACTTCCTGCAGTTGCTCCAAGAGCCGCAGCCGTAATTCCCTGCTGAGAATATTCCTGCTCCACGCCCACTAATGTTAGTGTGAAGCTCACCATAGTCGCCATCTCCCGGCAGGGCGACGGGTTCACGATAATCGGCTGCTCGGACGGCAATTTCATTCGACTGATCG
>Ga0194119_10011822_pt1 | contig 11187 bp, 12 predicted proteins | sample TA2MahC100mmetaG_FD_148620 | JGI IMG/M metagenome (GOLD analysis project Ga0194119, IMG submission 148620) | Freshwater microbial communities from Lake Tanganyika, Tanzania - TA2015018 Mahale Deep Cast 100m | ecosystem: Environmental > Aquatic > Freshwater > Lake | place: Tanzania: Lake... | reverse complement strand
AGTGGCGTTTTTGGCGATACTGAAGCAGAAGATTCTCCCCAGCTTGCTCTACTTGAACGTTATATGTCAGAAGTCGAGCGAGGTAACATGAGGCCATCGTTTAATGAGCTGATCCAAGCATTGGAAAGCCCTACACCAGTGGGTGGCCGCGAGGTAACCATTCAAGGCCTTGGAGGCAGCCGTTGGCCCTCTGCTTCAATTAGCCCCCTTCTTCGTAAAGTGAACAGATTTCTTCAGCGCGCACAGGTGGTACTCACCACTGACCGACCCCAAGGGAGACCTATAAACTTTGGACAGTTACTCCATAATGGAATTAACATCGTCCAGCTTCATGGCCTAAATGATGAAGCACAGCGGTTGGTTTTCAACGCTGTGATAGAAAATGTTGCCGATGGGTTGCAACAGGCACGGAACCAGCGAGAGAGAGCCCGCGCTGAAAACCCGGACGCAGACCTTGGTTTGGAGGAACGGGTTGTGGTGGTCATAGACGAACTAAACAAGTTTGCGCCCCGATCCGGAAGTTCACCAGTAAAGGAAGGAATCCGAGATGTAGTTCAGCGGGGACGGGATTTGCATCTAGTTCTGTTTGGTGCAGAGCAGTTTGCCTCACAAGTTGATCCAGGAGTTTATGGTAACCCAGGAACAGAAGCAATTGGGAGATCGAGAGACGCCGAACTCAGTGAGGTTATATATCGGTACCTTGGGGACTTGAAAAAACAGATACCTCTTCTTCCAAAGGGCAAGATGGTTGTTAATCATGCTATCTACCCTAACCCCGTTATCGTTTCGTTTCCGCCGCTCCTACACCAGGTTACACGTGAACTTGCGAGGAGAGAATAACTAGTCATGGCTAACCGCCGCTCAGCATTTGGCGAATATCTAAACCGAATAGGAGCCCGGGAGGTGCCATCTCTTCTTCTACCTGAGGAGTATGCCCCAGATCTTTCAACCGCAAGTTCCTCCCGTCTGGCCGAGCTTGTACACTCACTAGATCTTTCCGATGTCGCATCTTTTGGATTTCCTTCTGGAGACCGAGGCTTTCGTTTCTTTATTGATGGCGTGCAACGCACGATTATGCTGCGTATCCTTGATATTGAGTTACCTGGGGGGACTACGCTCCAGGTGCCTATCCATGGTGTCCATCTGGTGGCTGGCGCTATGCAAAGATGTGGGCCAACTCTTCAACCCTATCTTGTCCGATCAGTGAGAGTGCTCTTGTTGCCGTTTTATGCTTTGCGGGAAATCGATTCTGTGCGTTTTGCTGAGCCTCCAGGTGTCGAACTAGATCCTGATGTAATCGATTTCATTTACCCTGAGCTCATTTCAGAGAGAAGCGTCTTCTCCGATACGGCTGTGCCTCTTGAGCGTGGGAGGCGTAGTCGTCTATCTAGTTCTGATCTTTTACGCGTGGGTGAACTCCGTAGACGAGCTCTTAATCGGGCAAAGGTTCTGCTTAGAATTACAGAACTTGGTCTACTTGAAGAGGTAAGAACGGCAAGTAATGAGGATGTATTGGTAGATGGCCCGATTGGACCTATGTTTAAGTACTATGGGACGATCGTAAGTTCGGGCTTAGCCGGTGTCTCCTCGCTCGACAGACCCGGCGCCCCTGCAGTGAGTTTTGATTTTTTGTCGCATATTGCAGGTGCCGTTAAAAATGTGATGATAATTCCCCAAGAAGGACTCGGAGTCGTTCTTGATCCAAGTCGAGTCCGTATCCCGGTTTTTAGATTCTCTGATGTACTCCGAGCGGATGAGTCAGCAAGTGTTGATGATGAAGTTTACAAAGCCGTCTTCTGCGCATTTGTTCGTCTACGACCAGAGGTGCCAGGTTTGTGGTCCCCCATTGCAGGTTTAACGCGACTTGATATTCCAGCACCAGTAGTACTAGACAGTGATCAAAGAGCCCGCGAGAATTGGGTTGATGAGGTGGTCAATCAAGAAGGGCGGATTACTCTTATTTCATCCGAAATAGACAAACTCCAAGAAATAGTGGGAGCTTACTTATCTCTTCGTTGGCCATTGCCGGGAATGTTTGGTGGTAGAGCCTACACAGAACTCTACGCTATAGCGGAAACTGAGCGCTGGCTTCGCAGTCAACTTCTCCATCCTTATGAGCTGCGCAGGCAACTAACAGAGTAGGCGAAATGATATCCCTATCGAGATATTTGCAAGATGCCGCCGCATCGGCTAACACACGCCCCACGACAGGCGGCGGAAGGGACAATGCTTGTCCGAAGGGATGTTGATGACCGCCGCACATCGTGGGGCTACAGCGTTTACGGACACGCGCGGTAAGCCGAGAACCGTGACCTAAACACGAGTTCCATAAGGAGGAGATCACTATGAATACTACAACCGTTGACGAAATCAGGCTGAAGGACGTGGTCAAGACAGCCGTCTTGGAAGTCTTCGAGGAAAGGCGAGACTGGCTGGCCGATTTGCTCGGCGAGACATTACTGGATATCGGGTTGGGATACGCGATCCAAGAAGGTGAGCAGACACCAACAGTCAGCCGCGATGAAGTGTTCCAGACGCTTGAGGCTGGCTCATGAACACCCAATTCAAAGAGAGTTTCAACAAAGACCTTCGCAGGATTGGGGACAAAGATTTGCTCAATCGCGCCAAAGCCGTCATCGAGACTGTGGAGCAAGCGAAAAGTTTGGGTGATATTCCGAACCTCGAACAACTCAAAGGCTGGAGCAGGTACTACCGCATAAGAGTTGGTGATTATCGGGTTGGTCTCGCTATCGAAGGGGATGTAGTGACCTTTGTTCGGTTCTTACACCGAAAGGACATTTACAGGTATTTTCCGTAAGACATGCGCGTCCGCAAACTGAATACTGCCACTCACCTTTCGCATAATCCGTGAGAACTATCCTGAATTCTGGAAGGGCACCTGGTAGATAGAGTCGTCCAGTTCCAGGATAGACAGGATCTGCCGCTGTAAGGGCGAGAGCGGCGTGCGGTAATGCACGCTCTGCCCTGCCACATTCAGGTGGACGCGGTTGATGCGGCGGAAGGCCTTCAATAGTCGTGTGGCGGTAGGTTGATCCGTTCGCTGTTTGGGATTCCCTTCGTACAGACCCGCCAACTTCTCCCCGCGTTGTGCCAGATTCCGCCGCGCCACAATCTCAATCAGGGTCAACAGGCGAACGCCCAAAGACAGAAGACGGGTTAAACCTTTGATCTGGTCGTCGCGGCGCACATAGAGGGGTTCAATCCCCACCGGTGCCGCGTTAAAAAGATGAAAGTGCCGCTCCATGCGCGGAGCTTGGCGATAGAGGCGAACGGCCTCCTCCAGGGGTAAGACCGGAGACTGCTGGTTGGTGGCATAGAGCCGCCATCCCAGGCGCTGGGCATTAGCCGTAATGGCCGCCTCGTCCCGTTCGACCCCTGTGATTACGTAGCGTACCTGGGTGATACTCCTTTGCGCTCGCTCCTTACCGCCGCGCCCCCGGCCCACGTAGCGGGTCTGGGTGCTTTCCTCCCGCCGGAAGGTGTATTTCAGGTACCCCTGCACCTGAAAATGGGCCAGGATGGCCTCTGCCCTCTGGTGCAGTTGGCTTTCCTCGCGGATCTGGCGGTGACCGCGCCCCGGTTCTGGGGTCAGCGCCAGGAGAGTCTGCGTGGCCTTGGCCAGTCGCCTCTCCAGGGCGGCGAGCTCCTTTTGGGCCTCCCCAGGGGAACAGAGCACCAGCAGGCGCTCTTCCCAGGTTAGGCTAGGGCCCTCGGGGGAGGTGTAGCTCTGGGAGCGGGTGGTCTCATAGCCGGTCGCTAGCAGGTGTGGTGAGTCAGCCGGGCCATCCTGGCTGTAGATTGAGGTGGTCATCTGCTCGCCCGCCACCACCTTTTCCACACATTGGGTCAGGAGTTGGGGGACTTCTCCTACCTCGGCCAGAGGCACCAAGTAGAAGTCATCATGGGCCACGATGTCGGCCCGCGTGGCCAGAGCACCCATTTTGCTGTCGCCCAGGTAGAGCAGGCCCGGCTCCTGCAAGGTCTGCCGCAGACGCTGCAAGACGGGCCGATACAGGGGATCGTCAGCCTTTTCGCCGGACACCACGTCGATGGCCACCAGATGACCGTTGCTGCCTAGATCCACACTGCCGGCCATCACCTTGATCTGCGGTTGACCGGGGTGATCAGGACTGTGGCCGTACTGCATCAGGCCCTCTGGGGTCACGGTGTGGTAGCCATTCACCGTGGCCGCATCTAAGCGGGCGCATGCTGGGTGCAGGCGGTAGACCTGCACCGAGTTCTGCCAAACACCTTCTTCGACCTTTGGCCAGGCTTGATCGTCGCTCAGGTGGGTCAGCACTTGTCCCAGACGATCATCGGTGAAGTCAGTATCGCGGATTGGTGCACCGAACAGTTCCTCCAAGACGGCTCGGTGGTCTAGGGCCCAATCGCGCACAGACACTTTGCGATGATCCCCTTCCGAGAGGATAAAGGTGTTCCACCCGACGATGAGCTGGCCGATGCTGAGCCCCTGATGTAGCCAGTGGCGAGGCAGGTGCTGGTCAATGATTTCAGCCAGACCGATCCGTTGCTGTAGGGTAACTAGCAAAGGGATGTCGTCTAGCCCTTCAATGGTTCCTTGGTCGGTATGAATGGCGGTACTCATGCCGCCTATCATACCGCACAATTCACTTTTTGTCTATGCCGATAGTGCGAAAGACCAGTCATACCTGGAAGTGCCGGAATTGCGGCAGGTACGGGCGGCTCTGGGCGAACATCTGCGCCACCATCTGCTTGATCTCGGCCAGGGAAAGCACGGCGGCGGTCAGCGGGTCGTAGGCGATGGCCTGGAAGACCAGGCGCGGATCGCCGGTGAGGGCCGCCTCCACCGCCATCTCCTCGATGGTGGCGCTCAGGCTGGTCAGGGCGGCGCACTGCGGTGGCAAAGCGCCCACGTGCACCGGCTCGAAACCTTTGCGGCTGGCCCACACCGGCACCTCCACGCAGGCGCCCGGCGGCAGGTTGCTGATCAGCCCGCTGTTGGGCACGTTGCCGTTGAACTGAAACGGCTCGCCACCGTGCAGGGCGTTGATGATGTAGGCGGCGTACTCGTGCCCGCGCTGCAGGGCGATGGGCGTCTTGGCGGCAAACCATTTCCGGGCCGCTTTCTTCCAGGTGCGTTCCATCTTCTGGTATTCCTTGAGGATGTAGGCGTACTCGCCCGGATTCCAGCCCATGCCGTGGGTGCAGTACTTCTCAATCAGGTCGGGCCGCTTGCGGAACCACCAGTTGTACTCCGAGTTGTGGCCGCTGGATTCGGTGACGTAGTAGTCCAGGTGCAGGAACATCTCGTTGCGCACGATCTCCTCGTTGTAGACCTCCGGGCGCTCCAGGACGGCCTGACGGATCAGCGGGTAGGCGTCCTGGCCTCGCCACTCGTACTGCAGATACCAGGACAGGTGGTTGATGCCGGCGCAAGTGTAGGTGATCTCGTCGTAGGGCGCGCCGATCCAGCGGGCCAGCATCATGGCCGTGCCCTGCACGCTGTGGCACAGCCCGGTCAGGCGGATACGACTCTCCCGCTGCATGGCCCGGCAGAGCATAGCCATGGGGTTGGTGTAGTTGAGCAGGGTGGCCTGGGGACAATATCGCTCCACGTCGTGGGCGATGTCCAGCATCACCGGGATGGTACGCAGCGCCCGGAAGATGCCCGCCGGCCCCCGCGTATCGCCGATGTTGATGTCCACGCCGTACTGCTTGGGGATCTCGATGTCGTGCCGCCACACCGCCGTATCGCCGACCAGGATGGTGACCAGCACAAAGTCGGCGTCGCGCAGCGCTTCGGTACGATCCAGGGTCGCCTCGACCCGCGCCGGATAGCCGCCCAGGTCCACAATACGCTGCACCGACCGGCGGGCGAAGTCCAGGCGCTCCGGGTCAATGTCCATCAGAGCCAGGGTAGAGTCGGCCAGCCGGGGGAAGGTCAGGATGTCCCGCACCAGGCCGCGGGTGAACCCCAGGCTGCCCGCGCCGATGAAGGCAATCTTGGTCATATCTTCTCCGATGCATGTCCCGATGGTCAGACCATCGGGCTGAAAGCTAAAGCCCGGTCAAACCGGGCTGCCACCGCTGGCTCATTTCAGCCCCGTTCGACGGGGCTTTAGCTATGAGGACGACCATCTGATGGTCGTCTTTTTTGACAGGGCCCTAGCCATCAGCCATCAGCTATCGGCCATCTGCCGCCTACGGTTCGATGATGACTTTGAGTCCTTCGCGTCGCTGGGCCAGGGCGTAGGCCTGCGCGGTTTCGGCCAGGGGGAAGCGATGCGTGACCAGCGAGCGCACGTCCACCAGCCCCTGCTCCACCAGGCGAATGGCGCGGGGGTAGGTGTGCTGCATGCGGTGCACCAGCTTGAGGGTCAGGCCCTTGCGCCGGGCCGTGTGCGCATTGAAGACCGTATTGTCTTCAGTGGGGATGCCCACCAGGATGACCTTGCCGCCTGGCTTGACGGCGGTGATGGCTGCGGCCACGGCCTCGTTGGCGCCGGCTGCTTCAAAGGCTACGTCCACCCCCTGCCCGCCCGTCGCCGCCAGGACGTCGGCGCCTTCTCGACCATCGCTGGCCGGAAAGACCGTCGCCCCGAACGTGCGCGCCACCTCTAAGCGGTGCGCCAGCTTATCGGTGGCGAAGAGGCGCGCCGCTCCGGCGAGGCGCGCTACTTGCAGCACCAGCAGCCCAATCGGGCCGCAACCGAAGACGCCCACCGTCATCCCCGGCTTCAGGTGGGCGAGTTCCACGGAGAACAGGGCCACGCCCAGCGGCTCCAGCATGGCCCCATCGGCGTCGCTCAGCGCATCGGGCAGGGGATGCAGGCAGTGCGTGGGCCAGGCGACGTACTCGCGCAATGTGCCGTCGTCGGCCTCGCAGCCGGCGAAGTACACGCTGGCGCACAGGTTGGGGTGGCCTTCCTGGCAGAATTCGCACTGGCCGCAGGGAATCGCCGGGTCTATGGCCACACGCTCCCCGCACCGCTGGCCGCTGGCGATCACCCCGGCGCACTCGTGCCCCAGGACGAGGGGCTGCGTGACCCGGCTCTCACCGATGCCACCTTCCAGGAACCAGTGGATGTCAGAGCCGCAGATGCCCACGGCGGTGACGCGCACCAGAGACTGGCCCGCGCCGGGCACGGGCAGCGGCTCCTCGTGCCGGCGCAAGTCACGCGGACCGTGCAGGCGAAATACTTGCATGTTGTCTACCTCCCATTTGTCCCCGGTGGATGGTCAGGTAAGCGGCACGCCAACGGCCCTCAGCCAGGCCTGGGCGATGAGGGCGTGCCCGGCCGCGGTGGGGTGGACGCCGTCAGCCGCCCAGAAGGCGGGCTCGCGGCGCGTGGCCGCCTGGGCAAAGATGCCGTCCAGCGGCACCAGAATCGCCTGGAACTCCCGCGCCAGTTGTCTGACCACGGCGATTTTGGGGTCCAGGTCCTCTCGCCACCTGTCCTGCCCCGCCAGCACGGGTAGCAGGAAGGGCTCGCCCAGGATCAGACGGGCGGGCAGAGCGGCACACGTCCGCTCCAGGATGGCCCGATAGGCCGCCGCAAAGTCTTGGGTGGAGGTCGGGTCGTTGCTGTCGTAGCGACGCCAGGTGTCGTTGATGCCGATGAAGATGGACACCCATGTGGGCTGCAAGTCCAGGCAATCCTCCTGCCAGCGCCCTCGCAGGTCCTGCACCCGATTGCCGCTGATGCCGCGGTTGAGGAAACGCACCCGCTTGGCCGGATAGGCCGCCGAGAACCAGGCCGCGGCGATCATGGCGTAGCCGGCGCCCAGATCGTCGCCGTTCTGGTAGTTGCGACCACCGTCCGTGATGCTGTCCCCCTGAAAAAGCACCAGGGCCTTGTCTTCGATAATGGGCATGACTTCTCCTTAACCAGGTATTTTGCAGCCAAAACGGTTAGGTTCATGTTAAAGCCAGCAGCCATGTGGCGTGGTGAGTGAAACGTGATACGTGATGCGTGATTTTCACGTTTCACGCATCACGTATCACTCGTCACGCTTCACTTGGGCTCAGCAGACTCTCGGCTACGGCCAGGGCGGCAAAGTCGCCCACGCTCTCCCCCAGGCTGGCGGGGACGATCTGGCAGACGGCGAACGAGTAGGACAAAGCCTCTGCTTGCAGCACCTGCAGGGTAACCGGCTCCAGCAGGGCGCGCTGGCGGCCCCAGATGCTGCCCAAGACAATGCGCTCCGGGTTCAGGATGTCCACCAGCATGGCCAGACCTCGCCCCAGCTTGCGCGCCACGATGTCCAAGACCTGTAGCGCCAGCTCATCGCCCTGCTGCGCGGCCTCGGCGACCCGTTGCGTGGTCACCTGGGGCAGATCGGCCAGGGTGGGGCAATAGAGGGGGCTCTGGCCGGCGCGCAGGCGCTCTGCTGCCATCTGGCGGGCCAACTGGGCGATGCCGCCCCCGCTGCAGAAGCCCTCAAAGGAGCCGGCCTTGCCGTAGCCCACAGGCCCGTCGTGCTCCAGGCGCACGTGCCCCACCTCGCCGGCCATGTCGTTAGTCCCGGAGTAGAGCTTGCCGTCCAGGATCAGCCCGGCGCCCATGCCCGTGCCGAAGGTCAGGAAGATCATGTTGCAGCAGCCACGCCCCGCGCCCCAGCGCCACTCGGCCAGGGCACAGGCGTTGGCGTCGTTCTGTACGGCCACGGGCACGCCAAAGCGCTGCCGAAAGGGCGTCAGGATGTCAATGTGGTCCCAGTTGGGCAGGTTGGGCGGGGCGAGGATCAGGCCTCGCCGGCTGTCCAGCGGCCCGCCGCAACTGACGCCGATGGCGCGCAGGGCGGCGACCTGGTGCTCTTGCAGCAGCTCCTCCAGGAGGGCCAGGAACTGGCGAATGTTGTCCGCCGGTGAGGGCGAGGTGGGAAATTGCCGCCGCCCGATAACCTCTGGGGCCACAGGCGTCAGATGCGATGCCCCTCGTTCCTCGTCCCCAAGCCGGCCCAGACAGACGGCACACTTCGTCCCGCCGATGTCTATGCCCGCCAGGATGCTCGTTTTGGCCGGGATGCTCATCGTGGAAAGAACTCCTCCTCCAGCAGGGCGCACAGGGCGTGGTAGACGGCCGCATGGCGCTCCTGGATCTCCGGCGAGCGCTGGCCCGGCACGCGAATGACCACGTCGCAGAGGTCTGGCAGCGTCCCGCCGTCCTGGCCGGTCAGGCCGATCGTGCGCAGGCCCAGAACGCGGGCCACCCGCAGGGCGTGGAGCACGTTGCTGGCCCGGCCCGAGGTGCTGATGGCCAGCAGGGAGTCGCCCGGCCGGCCGTAGGCAAAGACCTGCTGGGCGAAGACCATGTCGGCGGCCACATCGTTGGCGTAGGCGGTCAGGAACGAGGTCTGGCTGACCAGGGAGATGGCCGGCAGCGCCCCCTGCAGGTGGTCGGCCAGGTAGGCGCCGTGGGCCGGAAAGGCGGCCAGGAGCTGCTGGCGGACGTCGTCCGGGACGGGCCGGGGGGCCAGATAGCCCTTCATCAACTCGCCGACGATGTGCTCGCTATCGGCGGCGCTGCCCCCGTTGCCGCAGATCAGTACCTTACTGCCTTGGCGATAGGTATCGGCCAGCAGGGCGAAGGCCGCTTGAATGTCGGCGGCACAGGCGGCCAGGTCTGGGTGCTTTTGGGTGAGAGTTTGCAGAACCGGATTCATGGCCCTACTCCACTGGATGGTTGGAGATTGGAGATTAGAGATTAGAGTTTGGAGATTGCAGGCCCCCGGTGGCGGCAATAGCTCAGATGGTCGTCTACGGGTTGCCGGCCAGGCCAGGGCAGATTATATCACTTTCTGCCGATCTTGGCAAAACATAAGCCCACGCTCATCGCGTGGGCTGTTGGGGGACTTAATCTCCTCTGCGCTCTGCAAGTCAGGATTGCGGATTGTTGGCGGCTCACCGCCCTCACGGGCACTCCAATCGCCAATCCGTAGTTACAAATTGGTGGTGCGTAATCCCCTTTCCTTGAGGAGATGCACTGCCTCCCAGGAGCTGATACCGAGTTGCTCGGCCAGATACCCCAGGCTGATTTCGCCTTGCTGGAAGTCCTCGTATAGCTCGGAGAGCTTTTGCTCAAAGCCTCTCAACACGAACTCGGCCAAGAGAGGAGAGCCTTGTATTTCCATTCCCCTAGCCAACTTCGTATTGATCAATTCCAGAGTCTCGCTCCATACTGTAGGATTTACACCAGACATTTTCGGTCACCCCTTTCCAGGATCTTCAAGGTGTGGGCGATAAATCCCCCCGAATACCTGGGTTCAGTCGCTCTGACGATCTCCTCTGCCAGAGCAGAGCTCATCAATCTGCTTGCCACAAGCTCGACTACCAGATCCAAGAGGAGCAATTTCTGGACTCTCATCCTATCGCTGACGATGTAGGCGAGCCGGTCGTCGGTGATCAGTGAGATGTTCTCGCCCTTCTTCAGGCAGAGCGCAATAGCCTCCTTACTCACCAAGTCCGAGTTTGTAGTACTCTAGCACATTGCTCCTGGGCAATACCACACTCTCCACCTGGACTTTGCCAGCGGCGATCAGCCTGGCGGCAAGTTGGGCATCAACATATCTATCGCTGGCGATGGTGACCTCGCTCTGCACTGCGCCAGGGATAACGATGGCGCAGGCGGTCAAAATATGCTCGACGACTGGCATCCCGTGTACATTGAACTGGCAACAGGTGATCAGGGCTGCCGTATCGAAGACGAGCTTGAGCATGGTCTATACTCCCCTCTCTCGCCATTATAGCCCGCTGCCCACAAAAAGGCAATCCCCATCCACTCACCACTGGGCGACAGGTCAATCGCGGTTGGACCTCCAGGTTCTGTTATACCACACCGGCGGCTACTTGTCAATACCATTGCTCTTGTGCTACAATGGGCCAGCGTTGGCCCTGAGTCTGCTATCTGGAGAAGAAGCCACGAAAGCCGAGATCATCTCTGTGGGTACGGAGCTGCTGCTGGGGCAGCTCGTGGATACCAATGCCGCCTACCTGGCCGGCGAGCTGCCAGCCCTGGGCATTGACTGCTACTTCATCTCGCAGGTGGGCGATAACCTGAATCGCCTGACCGATACCCTGCGCCGCGCCTGGATGCGCTCCGACCTGGTGCTGGTCACCGGCGGCCTGGGCCCCACCGAGGACGACCTGACGCGCGAAGCCATCGCTGCCCTGCTGGGCGAGGA
>Ga0194119_10011819_pt1 | contig 11189 bp, 10 predicted proteins | sample TA2MahC100mmetaG_FD_148620 | JGI IMG/M metagenome (GOLD analysis project Ga0194119, IMG submission 148620) | Freshwater microbial communities from Lake Tanganyika, Tanzania - TA2015018 Mahale Deep Cast 100m | ecosystem: Environmental > Aquatic > Freshwater > Lake | place: Tanzania: Lake... | reverse complement strand
GGCCTCGAGCTGCGGCACGATGATGGTCTGGATCGTCTCCTGCAGCACCTCGTCGCCGGCGATGCGGAAGCCCTCGCGGAAGTTCTGCCGCGGCGTGATCTCCTGGCCCTCGTCGGCGCGGTAGGTGGCGACCATCAGGTCGGTCGTGCCGCCGCCGATGTCGATGCTGGCGACCCTGAGGCTCGGCGCGGGGCCGTAGCCCTCGCGCACGCGGCCACTGATCGCGAACAGCGAGCCGGGATCGCCCTTGAGCTTCTGCGTCGCCTCGGTGAACAGGAAGACGAGCTGCGTCGCCGTCGCCTCGTCGAGGTTGGAGATCACGCGCGGCTCGGGCGGGACGTTCGGGCCGGCGGTGCCCCAGCCGAGCATGTCCCAGGCGAGCTTGACGGCGGCCTCCGCGCGGCCGCGGAAGATCCGCTGTTCCGCGAGCGCCATCGCCGGCGGCATGGTCAGGATGACGCGGCGCAGGCGGCGGGGCACGTCGGGGAAGCTGCGCGCGTAGCGCGTCTCGACCGCGTTGATCTGCGAAAGCGCCTGCATCAGCAGCTCCGCCAGCATGAAGCTGGCGAGCGAGGAGCGGCTGAAGCGCGCCCGCATCGCCGGCTGGGCGGCGCGGCGCGAGGCGCGGAGGACCTCGCCCTCCTCGGTGACGAAGGCCATGAACGCGCCGCTCACCGGCGGCTCGGTGGTCATGCCGTCGCTGGACGTGCCGTTGAAGCGCCAGACCTGGCTGATCGGCCGGCCGTCCCAGAGGTAGCGCTTGGGCGAGGACAGGCCGGTCGCGCCCTCGTTGCCGCGCGCCGCGGCGGAGAGGCGCGTGGCCTCCGGGCCGACGCGCACCGGCGACAGCCACTGGAAGGCGTTGGCGCGGCCGGATCGGCGGCTCAGCGCGTCGCGGCCGAAGCTGGCGCGCACGAACTCGACGCGGCTGTCGAAGGGCTCGGCATAGACGCGCTCGGGCGCGGAGAGGTCGCGCTGCCTGAGGACGTAGGAGTTGTTGAGGTTCATGCGCGCGGAGCGGTCGTCCTCGATCAGGATGCCGCAGGTGCGCGAATTGCCGATGTCGAGCACGAGGTCGACGCTGATGGGTTCGTAGGGGCGCGCGGAGGACACAACGTCCACCAGCTTGACCCGGGGCAGCAGGCGCGCCTCGCCGACCAGCGCGAGGAACGCGATGTAGCGCGCCCAGTGCTCGCAGCCATGCGGGAAGTCCTCCGGCCTCAGCGCGCGGCCGGGGCGCTGCGCCTGGCGGAACTCGCGGAAGACCTCCTCGAGCCACTGGGCCATCCAGGGCTCGTTCAGGAACCAGCCATTCGTCTCGCGATCGGGGACGAGCGCGAACTCCGCTGCCCGCTCGCTGTCGGCCGGCGAGATGGCCGTGTAGGGCTTGCCCTCCTCGCGCGGCCGGAGCCCCGTGTCGAAGGCGAGGGTGAGGATGTGGGTGTTGCCGTCGCGGTCCGGCGCGGGCAGGTCGACGATGCGCGCGCGCGCCCAGTTTGTCGGCCCCTTCTCGTGCACCTCGCGGCCGCCGGCGGCCATCGCGGAGACGCGGAAATAGGGCAGCGGGACCCAGCGCCGGACGAAGGGGTCGAGCGCCTGGTTCCGGCCGAGCTGGTACACGTCCTCCGGCGGCGGCGCGGCGCCGCTGACAGGGTCGAGCAGTTCGCCGGCCTCGTCGGCCTGCAGGACGCGCAGCGAGACGAAGCCGCGGCTCGCGTCGGCGCCCGGCGGCAGCGGCTCCTCCCAGAACGACATGTTCGCCCGCGGCAGCCTCTCGAGCGAGAAGGCGATGTCCAGGAACTGGATGCCGCTCTGCGGCACGAGGCTGACCAGCGCGGGGATGCGGCCGGGGGACGTCGTCATCGGCAGGTTTTTCTTCACGAGTGGATTGTTTAATGATGGCAGAGGCACGCCGGGCCGCGCAACACGCCGCCCGCCGGCGGCGGGCGGATGATGCTGGCCGGTTTCCGCTAACCAGTCGCTAACTTCGACGCGCCGGGCTGGATCTTTATTCCGCCCGGGCGCCTCAGGCGGCGACGCGGCGGCGCTCGTCCTCCGGGATCCGCCGGACGATGAACCGGTGCGCGAGGAAGGTCAGCACGCCCATCACGCACACGAACCCCGCCAGCGCCCGCGGCGTGCCGTCGAAGGCGATCGCCACGCCCATGCCCACCAGCGCGCTGGTCGTCGACTGGCAGAAGCCGACCAGCGACGAGGCGGCGCCCGCGGTGCGCGGGAAGGGGGTTAGCGCGCCCGCGATGGCCTGCGGCGCGCTCAGCGCCAGCGAGCACATGTAGAGCATCATCGGCAGCACCAGCGTCGCCACGTGCACGACGCCCGAGAAGGCGAAGCCCGCCAGCAGGATGCCCGCGACCGCCACGCCGCGCGTGCCGTATTCGAGCGTCCTGTCGAGGCCGAGCCGCGGCACGATTCTGCCTGCCAGCGCGTAGCCCGAGATGTTTCCCAGCATGATCGCGCCGAAGACGAGGCCGAAATACTGCATCGGGATTTCCAGCACCTCGACGATCACGAAGGAGACCCCGGAGAGATAGGCGCCCAGCCCGCCGAACAGGAAGCAGTTGACGAGGGCGTAGCCGACGAAGACGCGGCTGCGCGTCAGCGCGACGAAGGTCTCCAGCAGCCGGATCGGCTGGATCGCCTCGGTGTCCTTCGCGCGCACGGACTCGCCGAGGAAGAAGGCAACGCAGGTCAGCAGCACCACCCCGTAGGCGGTGATGAAGACGAAGCTCGCGTGCCAGTCGTAGTTGGCCTGCAGGATGCCGCCGATGATCGGCGCGAGGATCGGCCCGAGGCCGAGCACGATGCCCATCAGCGACAGCACCCGCGCCGCGGCCTCGCGCTCGTGCAGGTCGCGCACCATCGCGCGCGCCAGCACCGGCGCCGCGATCGAGCCAAAGGACTGCAGGAAGCGCGCGACGATCAGCTGGTCGATCGTCTGCGCGAGGATGCAGCCGAGCGAGGCGCCGACATAGAGCGCGAGGCCGCCGAGCAGGACCGGCCTGCGGCCGAAGCGGTCGGAGAGCGGCCCGTAGAAGAGCTGGCCGATCGCGCCGCCGAAGAAGGCAAGGCTGAGCGTGAGCTGCACCGACGCCATGTCGACCTCGAAATGCTCGCGGATCGCGGGCATCGAGGGCAGGTAGGTGTCCGTGGTGAAGGGGCCGACCGTGGTCAGCGCGCCCATCAGGACGATCAGGAGGCGGCTGTCGCGGTGCAGGAACACTCGTTGCGGCCCAGGCTTGCCCGTGGCGATGGCGGGATTGTCATCGCGGCGGGGGTAGCGCGTCCAGTTGGCGTTTGATCTCCGCCGCCACCGGGGCTCCCGGCGGAAGGACCGCGAGGAGCCTCTCCCAGTTGCCGCGCGAGACGGCCCCGTCCCCGCGGCGGGCGCCGTCGAGGCCGAGGAAGAACAGCGCCTGCACGTCGTCCGGGCGCAGGGCCAGGATCCTGCGCAGCGCGTTAAGGAACGCTTCCGACATCGCGTCCGCCGGGCCCGACGGCGCATGGAGTTCCGCGAGCTCGCCGAGCACCTCGAGGTCGTCCGGGGCGAGGGTGGCGGCCCGGGCGGCCGCCTCGCGCGCCGCCTCGATCTCGCCCAGCACGCGGCGCGAGCGCGCCAGGCGGCGCCAGCCCTCGACGTCGCCCGGATTGGCGGCCAGGCGGGCGGCCAGGCCCTCCACCATGCCGCGGATCATCCGCGCCTGCGCGGCCGGGGAGGCCTCGCTGCCGGCCGGCACGGCCTCCTGCCACGGATTGCCGCGCCAGGCATAGGTGCCGAGCGCAAGGAGCGGGGCGACGATGCAGGCGGCAAGCGCCGCGCGCGGCAGGCGCGGCGGCGTCGCGGCGCCATCCGCGCCATCGCCGGGCCGCGCGCGCGCCGCGCCGATCATGCGCCGCGCGATCTCCGCCTTCGCCGCCTCGGCCTCCGCCTCCCCGATCAGGCCCGCGGCGCGCTCGCGCTCCAGCTCGGCCAGCTGGTCGCGATAGATCTCCAGCTCCTGCCCGCCGGGCGCGCCGCCGCCGCCGGGGCGCAGCAGCGCGAGGCAGAGCAGCGCCGCGAGCGCGATGGAGAGGACCGCCGCGACGACGAGCGTCATCGCCCGTCCCCGCGCGCGGCGCCGTCGCCGAGCAGTTCGCGCAGCGCCGCCTGCTCCGCGGCGTCGAGCGGCCGCGCCGCCGCCGCCTCGGCGCGCCGGCGGCGCAGCCGCATCGCGATCCCCGCCAGCGCGGCGGCCAGCACCAGCGCCGGCGTCGCCCAGAGCAATGCGGTGTCCGCGCGCAGCGGTGGCGTCAGGCGCACGTAGTCGCCGTAGCGCGCGACGACATGGGAGAGCACGCGTGCGTCGTCGTCGCCCGCCAGCAGGCGCTCGCGCACGAGGCGGCGCAGGTCGGCGGCGAGCGGCGCGTTGGAATCGTCGATCGACTGGTTCTGGCAGACCTGGCAGCGCAGCTCGCGCGAGATCTCTCTCGCGCGCGTCTCCAGCGCGGGATCGGCGAGGCGCTCGTGGGGCAGGACGGCGTTCGCCTGCGTCGCCGCAAGCAGGAGCAGCGCCAGCGTGGCGAGGACGGGGCGGGCGCGGGCCGTCACTCGCGCTCCAGCCGCGCGACCATCGGCGCGATCACGCGGGCCATGGTATCGTCGAGCAGCGCGCCGACATGGCGGTGGCGGATCGTGCCGTCGCGGCCGACCACGAAGGTCTCCGGCACGCCGTAGACGCCCCATTCCATCGCCGCGCGCCCGTCGCGGTCCCAGCCGATCGTCTCGAACGGGTTGCCGAGCTGCGCGAGGAAGCGCGCCGAATCCGCGACCGCGTCCTTGTAGCTTATGCCGTGGACGGCGACGCGCCCCTCGGCCGCGAGGCGCATCAGCGTCGGGTGCTCGACCTTGCAGGGCGCGCACCACGAGGCGAAGAAGTTGACGATCGCGACGCGCCCGGGCTGCAGCGCGAAGGCCGGTCGCTGCCCGCCCTCGAGCGGCGGCAGCGTGGTCGCGGGCGCCGGCCTGCCGACCAGCGCGGAAGGGATGCGCGAGGGGTCGCGGCCGAGCCCGAAGGCGAACCATGCCGCCACGGCGGCGAAGCAGAACAGCGGCAGGAGGAAGAGCGCGCGCCGCATCGGCCTAGGCCCCCGCCGCGCGCGCGCGCCGCGCGGGCGCGCCGACGCGCAGGCGCCGGTCGGTGAGGCTGGCCGCGCCGCCGAGCGCCATCAGCCCCGCGCCCGCCCAGATCCAGCCGACCAGCGGGTTATGGGTGATGCGCACCGCCCAGGCCGCGTCGGCCGGCGCCTGGAACAGGAAGCGCGCATTGGCGCCCTGCGGCCCGGCCTCGGCGGGATCGGCGATGGTGATGTAGAGGTCGCCGAGGACCGAACCGCGGATCGCCGCCTCGGTCGTCACCGCTCCGGTGGAGGGATAGAAGCGCTTGGCCGGCGAGAGCGTCACCGCGTCGCCGTTGCCCCGTCGCGCCTCGAACACGCCGCGCCGCGCCGCGTAGTTCGCGCCGCGGGCCAGCTCCGTGCCACGGAACGTCACCTGCCAGCCGGCGATGGAGACGCTCTCGCCGGGCTTCATAAGGCCGAGCGATTCCGACTGCCATGCCGACGAGGCGACGATCCCCGCGACGGTCACTGCCATGCCGAGATGCGCGATCGCCGTGCCCCATGCCGCGCGCGGCAGGCCCATCGCGCGGCGCAGCGTGCCCGCGCGCGCGGCGAACTCGCCGATCGTCGCGGCGGCGAGCATCGCGGCGAGGGCGGCTCCGACATAGGCGAGGGCCGGCGCGGGCGGCGCGGCGACGGCGCAGGCGATGGCTGCGATGGCGCCCGCCGCGGCGGGCAGCGCCACGCGGCGCAGCGCCGCGCGCGCATCGGCGCGCTTCCACGCGAGGAAGGGCCCGACGGCCATGGCCGCGACCAGCGGGACCATCAGCGGCACGAAGGTGGCGTTGAAGAAGGGCGGGCCGACTGAGACCTTGGCGCCGCCGAGCCCCTCGAGGAAGAGCGGGTAGAGCGTGCCCACGAACACCGTGACGCAGGCCGTCGACAGCAGCAGGTTGTTCAGCACCAGCCCGCCCTCGCGGCTCACCGGCGCGAAGGCGCCGCCGGGCCTGAGCGTAGGCGCGCGCCACGCGTAGAGCGCGAGCGAGCCGCCGATGGCGACGGCGAGGATCGCGAGGATGAAGGCGCCGCGCGCGGGGTCGCTGGCGAAGGAATGGACCGAGGTGAGGACGCCCGAGCGCACCAGGAACGTGCCGATCAGCGATAGGCCGAAGGCGAGGATGGCGAGCAGGATCGTCCAGCTCTTCAGCGCGTCGCGCTTCTCCGCGACGATCGCCGAGTGCAGCAGCGCCGCGCCGACGAGCCAGGGCATGAAGCTCGCGTTCTCGACCGGGTCCCAGTACCACCAGCCGCCCCAGCCAAGCTCGTAGTAGGCCCACCACGAGCCGAGCGCGATGCCGAGGGTGAGCGAGGCCCAGGCCGCGAGCGTCCAGGGACGGACCCAGCGCGCCCAGGCGGCGTCGACCCGGCCCTCGATGAGCGCCGCGACGGCGAAGGAGAACACGATCGAGAGGCCGACATAGCCGAGATAGAGGAAGGGCGGGTGGAAGGCGAGGCCGGGGTCCTGGAGGATCGGGTTGAGGTCGCGACCCTCCGCCGGTACCGGGTCGAGGCGCTCGAACGGATTCGAGGTGAAGACCATGAAGGCGAGGAAGGCGGCGGCGATCATCGCCTGCACCGCGAGCGCGCGCGCGGCGAGCGGCGGCGGCAGGTTGCGCCCGAAAGCGGCGACCGCCGCGCCGAACAGCGCGAGGATCAGCACCCAGAGCAGCAGCGAGCCCTCGTGGTTTCCCCACACGCCGGTCACCTTGTAGAGCATCGGCTTCGCCGTGTGCGAGTTCTGGAAGACGTTGGCGACCGAGAAGTCGGAGACGACGTAGCACCAGGTGAGCAGCGCGAAGGCGAGCGCGACGAGGACGAACTGCGCCAGCGCCGCCGGGCGCGCGAATGCCATCAGCCGCGCCTCGCCGCGCTGCGCGCCGACGAGCGGCAGGACCGATTGCAGGCACGCGGCGGCGAGCGCGAGCAGCAGGGCGACGTGGCCGATCTCGGCTGGCATTGGCGGCGGACCCCTAGTTCCGGCTCGACGGCGGCGGCGCGCCGGGCTTCCAGTGGCCCGAGCGCTTGAGCGCCTCGGCGGCCTCCGGCGGCATGTAGGTCTCGTCGTGCCGCGCCAGCACCTCGCTCGCGCGGAACGTCCCGTCCGTGCCGAGGCGGCCATTGGCGACCACGCCCTGGCCCTCGCGGAACAGGTCGGGCAGCACGCCGGAGAACGAGACCTCGACGGCATGCGCCATGTCGGTGACGCGGAAGCGTATCTCCGTCGTGCCCGGCACGCGCTGCACGGAGCCGGCCTCGACGAGGCCGCCGATCCGCAGCATGCGCTCGCGCGGCACCTTGCCGGCGGCGATGTCGGAGGGCGCGTGGAAGAAGACGAGGTGGTCCTGGAAGGCGGCCAGCGTCAGCGCGGCCGCGGTCCCGAGGCCGAGCATGCACAGCACCAGCACCTGGAGCCGCCGGCGCTTGCGCGTCATCGCGACGTCCCCGCGTCGCGTCGTGCCTCGTCCTCGCGCTCCTCCGCGGCGAGGGCGGCCGCGGCGCGCGCCCGCGCGCGCCAGCTCGTCGCGGTGAACGCGGCCAGCGTCGCGAGTGTCAGCGCCCAGGCCGGCCAGACGAAGGCGGCATGGCCGCCTATGGCGAGGAACTCGCTCATCGGCGCATCGCCGGCGTCGCCGTGCCGGCCTCCGCGAGCATGCGTCGCGCGGCCAGGCGCCGCTCGGCGAGCGCGGCCTCGATCCGCCACAGCAGCACCGTCGCGAACCACGCCATGAAGGCGAGCGCCATGACCAGCAGCGGCAGCAGCATCGAGGGATGCAGCGCCGGGGCGTCGAGGCGCGAGACCGAGGCTGGCTGGTGCAGCGTGTTCCACCAGTCGACCGAGAACTTGATGACCGGCAGGTTGATCGCGCCGACCAGCGCGAGGATCGACGCCGCGCGCGTGCCGCGCGCCTCGTCCTCGAAGGCGTTGGCGAGCGCGATGTAGCCGAGATAGAGCAGGAAGAGCAGCAGCACCGAGGTCAGCCGCGCGTCCCACACCCACCACGTGCCCCACATCGGCTTGCCCCAGAGCGAGCCGGTGACGAGGCACAGCGCGGTGAAGGCCGCGCCGAGCGGCGCCATCGCGCGCGCCGCCACCTCGGCCAGCGGGTGGCGCCAGACCAGCCCCACGGCCGAGGCGATGGCGAGGTTCGCGTAGGCGAACATCGCCATCCATGCCGCCGGCACGTGGACATACATGATCCGCACGGTCTCGCCTTGCTGGTAGTCGCGTGGCGAACCCGCCAGCGACAGCCAGGTGCCGGTCGCCAGCAGCAGCACGGTCGTGGCTCCTGTCCATGGCAGCAGGGCAGCGGACAGCCTGCGGAAGCGGAGGGGATTTGCGAGGCGCTGCATGGGATGGCGGAGACTTAGCCCGGCTTGCCGGGCCGTCCAAGGGGTGGGAGGCTCACTCGCCCGCCTGGCGCAGGGCTGCTGCAGCACCTATCGCGGCTACAGGGACGGCGCCCGACAGGAATGCTCCAAGAAGGAGCAGATGGGCGCGCGCGTCGAGCCCGGCAAGGTCGGCCTCGACCGCCGCGACGCCGAAGACGAGGACCGGCACGTAGAGCGGCATGACCAGCAGCGGCAGGAGCACGCCGCCGCGCCGCGCGCCAAGCACGAGCGCCGCGCCGATCGCGCCGACGAGCGAAAGCGAGGGCGTGCCGAGCGCCAGCGCGAGCAGCAGCGTCGGCAGCGCCCCTGCCGGCAGGTTCAGGATCGTCGCGGCGAGCGGCGCGGCGAGGATCAGCGGCAGGCCGGTCGTCAGCCAGTGCGCGAGGCACTTGGCGAGCACGATCGCCTCGAGCGAGGCCGGCGACAGGAGCAGCAGGTCGATCGAGCCGTCCTCGTGGTCGAGCTGGAACAGCCGCTCGAAGGACAGCAGCGAGGCGAGCAGCGCCATCGTCCAGACCACGCCCGTCGCGACGCGCGCGAGCAGCTGCGGCTCGGGCCCGACCGCGAAGGGGAAGAGGATCGCCGCCATCGCGAAGAAGGCGAGGACGGTGAGGCTGGCGAGCGGGTTGCGCCAGGCGAGCCGCAGGTCGCGCAGCAGGACGGCGCGCGCCGCGCTCATGGCGCCGCCGCGAAGTCAATGGCGCCGGCAAGGCGCACGGGCAGGTCGACATGGGTCGCGACCACCGCGAGGCCGCCGCGCGCGAGATGCGCGGCCAGCGCCTCGCCCAGCCGGCCGGTCGCCTCGTCGTCGAGGGCGAGGGTGGGCTCGTCGAGCAGCCAGAGCCGCGCGTCCTCGGCGATGACGCGCGCGATCGCCGCGCGTCGCCGCTGGCCCTGGCTGAGGCGGCGCGCCGGCACGCCGGCGAGCGCGCCGAGCCCCATCGCGTCGAGCCCGCGCCGCGCGGCGTCGGGCCCCGCGCCGCGCAGCGAGGCGGCGAAGCGCAGGTTCTCCGCGAGGGCGAGCGCGGGGGCGAGCGCGTCCTGCATGCCGAGCCAGCCGATGCGCGCGCGATGCGCCTCGCGCGCGCCGGCGATGTCCTCGCCGTTCCAGCGCACAGCGCCTTCCGCCGGCGGCAGCAGGCCCGCGAGCAGCCGCAGCAGCGACGACTTGCCGCTGCCGTTGGGCCCGCGCAGCGCCAGCGCCTCGCCCGCGCCGAGCTCGAAGTCGAGGCCGCGGAAGACGAGGCGCCCGCCGCGCGCGCAGCCCAGCGCCGTGGCCGCGAGCCGGTCGGCCGCCGCGGTCATGGCGCTGCCGCGCGCCTCTCGCGGGTGGGTCGGAAGAAGCGGCGGGCCGGCCCATGCGCGGGCCGGCCCGCCATCGCGCGAGTTGCCGGCGCGGCCGGAGTCCGGGAAGCCGCGCCGGGGGACGCAAGGTCCGGCCGCGCGCGGCGCGATGTCGCGCGGGGCCACCCTGCGATCCTCTCGGCGCAATGGGTCCCGGGTTTGCGCGGATCGTGGCGAAATCGGGGAAGCGCGCAGGCCTGGCGCGCCGCGCGCTCAGACATTGGCGCGCGCATCCTCGATCACCTTGCCGTCGTTGGGCAGGGCGCCGGGATCGACGAGGACGACCTCGCCGCGCAGCCGCGTCACGGCTTGGATCGACTGCGCGATCGCCTCGGCGAGGCCTTCGCCGCGCGCGGCAGGGGAGACCTCGGCGCGCAGCTCCATGCGGTCGTTGCCGCCCTCGCCGGAGACGACGAGGCGGCAGCGCCCGATCGCCGCGTGGCGGCGCGCGACCTCCGCGACCTGCGAGGGATGCACGAACATCCCGCGCACCTTGGTCGTCTGGTCGGCGCGCCCCATCCAGCCCCTGAGCCGCGGCGCGGTGCGGCCGCAGGGGCTGGCACCGGGCAGCAGCATCGACAGGTCGCCGGTGGCGAAGCGGATCAGCGGGTAGTCGGGGTTGAGCGTCGTGACCACGACCTCGCCCACCTCGCCCGGCCCGACCGGGTCGCCGGTGCCGGGGCGCAGGATCTCGACGATCACCCACTCGTCGAGCACCAGCCCGGCGTCGGGCACGCTCTCGTAGGCGACTAGCCCGAGATCCGCGGTCGCGTAGCACTGGCGCACCGCGATCCCCGCGGCGCCGACCTCCGCGCGCAGCGACGACGGCAGCGCCTCGCCCGAGACCAGCGCGCGGCGCAGCGACGACAGGTCGGCGCCCATCTCGCGCCCCTTCTCGAGGATGATGCGCAGGAAGGACGGCGTTCCGACATAGCCCGCGGGGCGGATGTCGGCGATGGCGCGGACCTGCTGCTCGGTGTTGCCGACACCCGCCGGCACGACGGCGCAGCCGATCTCGTGCGCGCCGGTCTCGAGCATCATGCCCGCGGGCGTGAAGTGGTAGCTGAAGCAGTTGTGGACGACGTCGCCGCGGCGGAAGCCCGCTGCCCAGAGCGCGCGCGCCGTGCGCCACCAGTCGCCGCGTCGGCCGTCCGGGTCGTAGATCGGGCCGGGCGAGGCGAAGATGCGCGCGAGCCGCCCAGTCTCCACCGCGGTCAGCCCGCCGAAGGGACGATGCGCCTCGGGCCCGGCCTTCTGGCGCTCCATCAGCTCCGACTTGC